>Ga0302324_100004243_pt1 | contig 31840 bp, 31 predicted proteins | sample Palsa_T0_1_FD_201949 | JGI IMG/M metagenome (GOLD analysis project Ga0302324, IMG submission 201949) | Peat permafrost microbial communities from Stordalen Mire near Abisko, Sweden - Palsa_T0_1 | ecosystem: Environmental > Terrestrial > Soil > Palsa > Peat permafrost | place: Sweden: Abisko... | reverse complement strand
GACAGGAAAGGACACCGGCATGGCACCGGTCGTCACCATGCGGCAGCTGCTCGAGAGCGGCGTACATTTCGGTCATCAGACCCGGCGCTGGAACCCGAAGATGAAGCGCTTCATCTTCACCGAGCGCAACGGCATCTACATCATCGATCTCCAGCAATCGCTTGACTTCATCGACCGCGCGTACGAGTTCATCAAGGAGACCGTCGCGCACGGCGGCTCGGTCTTGTACGTGGGAACCAAGAAGCAGGCCCAGGAGGCCATCGCCGAGCAGGCTCGCCGGGTCGGGATGCCGTTCGTGAACCAGCGCTGGCTCGGCGGCATGCTGACGAACTTCACGACGGTCTACAAGCGGCTGCAGCGGCTCAAGGAGCTTGAGGAGATCGACTTCGACGATGTCGCCGGCTCAACGCTGACCAAGAAGGAACTGCTCCAGCTCAGGCGTGAGCACGACAAGCTCGAGCGCTCCCTCGGCGGGATCAGGGACATGGCCAGGGTGCCCAGCGCGCTCTGGGTAGTCGACACCAAGAAGGAGCACATCGCGGTCAGCGAGGCGCGCAAGCTGGGCATCCCGGTGATCGCCATCCTGGACACCAACTGCGACCCCGATGAGGTGCAGTACCCGATCCCGGGTAACGACGACGCGATCCGCAGTGTCGCGCTGCTCACCAGGGTCGTCGCCGACGCGGTCGCCGACGGCCTCATCGCCAGGGCGGGAGCGGCGGCCGGCGAGGAGAAGCCGGACGTGGCGGCCGACGGCGTGCTCGGTGCCGAGGAGCCGCTCCCCGAGTGGGAGCGGGCGCTGCTTGAGGGCGCGACCGGCGGCCCGGCCGCGAGCGGCACGGCATCGGCGAACGGCGCGGCGGCTGCGGCGAGCCCGGCTGCGGCGAGCCCAGCCGCGGTGCCCGCCACATCCGCGGCGGACAGCCCCGCGGTTCAAGACACCGCCCCGGTTCAGGACACCGCTGCGGCAAAGGACACCGCCCCGGTTCAGGACACCGCCGCCGTAAAGGACAGCGCCCCGGACGCCGGAGCCGCAGCGACGGCCGCCGCAACCGAGGCCAGCCCGCCCGCCGAAGCCATCCCGGCGCAGGACAGCTCCCCGGCCGACGCGAGCCCCGCGGCCGACGCGAGCCCTCCGGCCGACGCGAGCCCCGCGGCCGAGGCCAGCACCCCGCCCGAGGCGCCAGCGGAAGGTTCATCGGGCGGATCGGCCTGAGCCGAGACTGACGGCTCGCCTGCGCCCCGCGAGCGGCCGGCCCCCTGAACACCACAGATCGAGAGATGAGGACATGGCGAACTACAGCGCCGCGGACGTGAAGCGGCTGCGCGAGCAGACCGGCGCCGGCATGATGGACTGCAAGAATGCCCTGGTGGGCGCGAACGGCGACTTCGAGGCCGCGGTAGAGGCCCTGCGTGTCAAGGGCGCCAAGGATGTCAGCAAGCGGGCCGGGCGGACGGCGGCGAACGGCCTGGTCACCGCGGCACTCGACGGCACCAGCGTCGGCGTGCTGCTTGAGCTGAACTGCGAGACGGACTTCGTCGCCAAGACGGACCTGTTCCAGCAGGTGGCGGCCGATGTCGCCAGCGCCGCGATGACATCAAAGGTCTCCGACAGGCTCGCGCTGCTCAGCGTCGAGGCCCGGCCGGGCACAATGGTCCAGCAGATCATCGAGGAGGCAGGCGCCGCTCTCAAGGAGAAGCTTGAGCTCGGCAGGCTCGCCCGGCTCGAGGGAGGGTTCGTCACGGCATACCTGCACCGCTCGGATCCCTCGCTGCCGCCGGCCAGGGGCGCCCTGGTGCAACTGGCTTCCGCTGACCCGGAGACCGGCAAGGATATCGCGCAGCAGATCGCCGCGAGCCAGCCCGCCTACCTGAATCGGGCGGACGTGCCCGCCGAGGTCGTCGCGAAGGAACGCAGGATCGCGGAGCAGATGACCCGGGACGAGGGCAAGCCCGAGCAGGCGGTACCGAAGATCGTCGAGGGCCGCGTGAACGCGTTCTTCAAGGACGTGGTCCTGCTCGAGCAGCCGTTCATCAAGGATCCGAAGAAGACGGTCCAGCAGGTGCTCAGCGAGCGGGGCGTCGTCGTGCGGGCCTTCGCGAGGTTCCAGATCGGCCAGGCCGGGTGATCCCGGACGCCGCGCGGCAAGGCCGGGTTCCCGCAGCCACAGCCGCAGCCGAGGCTGGTCAGCGCTCCGCGACGAACATGGCACATCCGAACTGGCATCGCGTGGTGCTGAAGCTATCCGGCGAGGCGTTCGCCGGCGATCAGCCGCTGGGCATCTCGCCGGACGTGGTGGCGCACATCGCCAGGGAGATCACCGCGGCGGCCAGCGAGGGCATCCAGATCGCGGCGGTGGTGGGCGGCGGCAATATGTTCCGCGGCGCCACGCTGTCCGCGCGGGGGGGCATCGACCGGGCCCGCGCGGACTACATGGGCATGCTCGGCACAGTCATCAACTGCCTCGCGCTGCAGGACGTGATGGAGAAGCTGGGCGTGGAGACGCGCGTGCAGACCGCGATCACGATGGGGCAGGTCGCCGAGCCCTATATCCCGCGCCGAGCCATCCGGCATCTGGAGAAGGGGCGGGTCGTCATCTTCGGGGCCGGCCTCGGGGCGCCGTTCTTCTCCACCGACACCTGCGCGGCTCAGCGCGCGCTGGAGATCGGCGCCCAGGCCGTGCTCAAGGGAACGCAGGTCGACGGGGTATACGACGCCGACCCCAGGCTGTCGCCGGACGCGGTGCGGTTTGACCGGCTGGACTACGGCGAGGTGCTGCGCCGGGAGCTGAAGGTCATGGACGCCACCGCGGTGAGCCTGTGCATGGACAACGACCTGCCGATCGTGGTCTTTGACCTGATGGGAGAGGGGAACGTGCTCCGCGCCGTGCGGGGCGAGAAGATCGGCACGCTGGTAAGCCGGTTCGACCGCTGATGACAACCACGGCGCGGGCTCCCCGGCCTGGCAACATGGAACATGCCGGCGCCCGCTGGCGCGCGCCGGGACATGGGACGGACCACAGGAGCAGCAGTGATTGACGATACCCTCCTCGAGGCCGAGGAGAAGATGGAGAAGGCCGTGGCGGTCGCCAAGGAGGAATTCGGCGGCATCCGCACCGGCCGCGCGCACCCGGCGATGTTCAGCAAGATCACTGCCGAGTACTACGGCACGCAGACGCCGCTGAACCAGCTGGCGTCCTTTCACATGCCCGAGCCGCGGCTGGTCGTCGTCCAGCCCTTCGACAAGTCATCGATGGCCGCCATCGAGAAGGCGATCAGGAACAGCGACCTTGGCGTCAACCCGTCGAACGACGGCTCGCTCATCCGGGTGAGCTTCCCCGAGCTGTCGGAGGAGCGCAGGCGCGAGTTCATCAAGATCGCCCGGCACAAGGCGGAGGACAGCAGGATCTCCATCCGCAACATCCGCAGGCACGCCAAGGATGCCCTGGACAAGCTCGTCAAGGGCGGTGAGGCGGGCGAGGATGACGGCCGCCGGGCTGAACGGGATCTCGACGAGCTCACGCATACCTATATAACGCAGATCGACGAGCTACTCAGGCGCAAGGAAGCCGAGCTTCTCGAGGTGTAGCTTGCTGTCAGATAACCGGCGGGCCGGTCGGGGGAAGGCGGGCCGGTGACCGAGCCAGTGAGCGAGCGCAAGCCGATCAGCACCGGCCGCAATCTTCCCGTCGCGCTAGCGGTGGGCGTCGCCCTCGGCGGGGTGGCGCTGCTTACCCTACTGACCCTGAAGGCCACGTTCCTCTGCCTGGTGGCCGTGGCCGTCGGGCTCGCGCTCTGGGAGCTGAGCCGCGCCTTCGGCGCACGCGAGATCACCCTGCCGCTGGTCCCGGTCGCGGCCGGCGGGACGGCGATGCTCGCGCTGGCGTACTGGGAGGGCGAGCAGGCGGCGCTCGCCGCCTTCGCGCTGACCGTGATCGCGCTGCTCGCCTGGCGGCTGCCTGGCGGCCCGGCGGGCTATGTGCGGGACGTCACGGCGGGCGTGTTCGCCCTCGCGTACCTGCCATTCCTCGCGGTTTTCGTGCCGCTCATGCTGGCCCGCACTGACGGCTCGCGGCGGACGCTCATCTTTGTCGCGCTCGCGGTCTGCAGCGACGCCGGCGGTTACTTCGCGGGGATTCTGCTCGGCAAGCACCCGATGGCGCCGGGGATCAGCCCGAAGAAGACATGGGAGGGACTCGCCGGATCGGTACTGACCGGCGTTGCGGGCGGGGCGATCCTGCTGGTCACCCTGCTGCACGGGCAGGTATGGCAGGGCGTCATTCTGGGCGCAGCGGCCGTCGCCGCAGCCACCCTCGGCGATCTTGCCGAATCGATGATCAAACGGGATCTGAACATCAAGGACATGGGCTCGGTACTGCCCGGGCACGGCGGCGTCATGGACCGGATCGACTCGCTCCTGGTGGTCGCCCCGGTGGTCTGGCTGCTGCTGACGGTCTTCGTGCCCCGCGGGTGATCCCGGCCGCGGCCTGTTAGCTGACGATCCAGCTGCGGCGCTGCGCGGCCAGCTGGGTGACCAGGAGGGCGGATCCGCGTTCCCGTGCCAGCCGGCATTCCCGCTCGGTAATCGGGACCACCCACAGCCACCGCACCGGATCGCCGCCGAACGAGAAGCCGGAAAGGTCAGGCACCTCAGGGCCGGTCAGCTGCCCGGGGTCGTCGAGCAGCAGCACGGCCTCGCCCCCCTCGCCTAGCGGGAAGACGGCGGGCTCGTGAGCCCAGCGAACGCTGTGACCTGGCCCGAGCCAGGTCATCTCGCGCCACGGGTACTGCGCGAGCCACAGGAAGACGCGCGCCGCGTCGGTGCTCGCGAGGGTGGTCGCGACGGCGAGCTCGATCCGCGCCGTCGAGTTCGCTTCCGCCGCCAGCTGCTCGACGACGGGCATCCGCTGGCCGCTCATCCCGACAGTGGAGATGACCGTGTAGTGCCGGTAGCCGGCCGGCGGGCGCTCGGAGATGCCGACGGGCGGCTGCCGGCCGCCGCCCGCGTCCCAGTACCTGGCGCCAGGGCCGAGCCTGCCGAGCAGGTGGCCGAGTATGGCCTGCTGGAAGCGCGCCCACGCGTCCTCGTCGGCCCGCCAGCGCCAGAATCCGGCCGCCCGCTGCACGCGCGGGCCCAGCCCTTCCATCGCCTCGTCGAGCGACCAGCCGAACGGGGTCTGGCCGATAATGTCGCGGCTATAGCCCGGCATGCCCTTCGACATGTCCGACCAGCCGGGGATCACGGCGAGCAGCTCGTCATTCTCGAGGATCGCCACGCCGTCGCCCTCCTCCAGCCAGAGCGCGCGGAGCGCATGCGGCTCGGGCACGGGCCGGCCATCCGGGTGCTTGGTGTAGTCGGCCGGCATCACCGGCGCCTTGCCGGAGTTCAGCCTGGCCAGGTCGGTGGACTGCGGTGCCGCCACGTGATTGGCGATCCAGGTGGCGGCGATCGCTGACGTGGCGTCGTGCAGGTAGGCGGCGGTGGTGATGCCGTCGCACTCGACCACCAGGCGCCGGCTGGCGTACGGGCTGCCGCTCTCGAGCAGGATCCTGGGCCGCTCGGGCCGGGCGGCTATCCTGGTGTCCCTGAGCGCCTTGGTGTCCCTGGCCGCTTTGCGCAAGATGGGCATGGTAACGAAATCTACCGACTTGCCACAGCTCCGGGGGATAGGGCGCGCGGAGATCGTTAAGGGTTTGCTATGGCCAATGCCCGGGTTCTCCCGGCCAGGCGGAAACGGAGCGCGGGTGGCGAGTGCAGCACTTCCGATGCCAGCTGGCCGCCCGCGCCGCCGGCAGGCCCCGCCACGCCATCTGGCTGACCTGGATCCGGCCGCCCGGCGCGCCGCGGCCGAGCAGCTTGGCCAGCCGCGATTCCGCGCGGACCAGCTGTCCCGGCACTACTTCGGCCGGCTGACCGATGACCCTGGTGACATGACCGACCTGCCGGCCGGGACTCGGGCGGAGCTGGCCGGCGCGCTGCTGCCCCGCCTGCTGACCGCCGAGCGCGAGCTCACCTGCGATGAGGGCACGACAAGGAAGACGCTGTGGCGCGCGCTCGACGGGGCTTACGTCGAGTCGGTGCTGATGCGCTATCCGGGCCGCGTGACGATGTGCGTGTCCTCTCAGGCGGGCTGCGGGATGGCCTGCCCGTTCTGCGCTACCGGCCAGGCCGGGCTGACCAGGAACCTCTCGGCGGCGGAGATCGTCGCGCAGGTGGTGGCGGGCGCCAGGGCGCTGGCTGACGGCGAGGTCCCCGGCGGGGCCGGCCGGATCTCCAACGTGGTGTTCATGGGAATGGGCGAGCCGCTCGCCAACTACGCGGCGGTGCTCGCCGCCGTGCGCCGCCTGGCGGATCCGGTGCCCGACGGGCTCGGCATCTCCCAGCGCGGGATCACGGTGTCCACCGTCGGCCTCGTCCCGGCGATCGGACGGCTCGCCGCCGAGCGGCTGTCGGTGCGGCTCGCGGTGTCGCTGCATGCTCCCGACGACGGCCTGCGGGATGAGCTAGTGCCGGTGAACCGGCGCTGGAAGGTCGCCGAGGTACTGGCGGCCGCCTGGGCTTACGCGGCGTCGACCGGCCGGCGGGTCTCGATCGAGTACGCCCTGATCCGGGATGTCAATGACCAGCCCTGGCGGGCCGACGCGCTGGCCGCGCTGCTGGCCGGCCAGCTAGCGCACGTGAACCTGATCCCGCTGAATCCGACCCCGGGCTCCCGGTGGACGGCGTCGCGGCCTGCGGACATGCGCGAATTCGAGGCCAGGCTGGCCGGCGCGGGCATCCCGGTCACGGTCCGCGATACCCGCGGCACGCAGATCGACGGAGCGTGCGGCCAGCTCGCCGCGTCGAGCCGGCCCCTGACGCCGGCGGTTCCTGTCGGCCCGGCGGTTCCTGTCGGCCCGGCGGTTCCCGGCGGCCTGGCGGTTCCCGTCACGGCTGGCCGCGCGGGCTAGCCAGGTCATGCTCCCGCTGCGGGCTGAGCTCCGCGTCCGGTACCGCTCCGCTCTCTCCGGCGTTGTCCATCAGGCGTGGCGGGCCGTCCAGCAGGCGGGGATGATTACCGCCGGCTCCCCCGCCGGGCGCAGGTTCGCGGCCTTCGGCCCCCGCTCGCTCATCGCGTTCCCCACCGGCTCCGTCTACGGCGAGGGCTGGATCGAAATCGGTGACGAGACGATGATCGGGGCCCAGGTGACGCTCTGCGCCGGGATGCTGCCAGGACAGGACCTGGGGGAGAGCCCGGTGCTTCGGATTGGCAACCGCAGCATCATCGGGCGCGGCAGCCATATCGTGGCGCACCACTCGATCCGCATCGGCGATGACGTCTTCACCGGCCCGTATGTCTACATCACCGACCAGAACCACGGGTACGCCGATCCTGAGGTGCCGATCGGGCGCCAGCTGCCGGTGAACGCGGCGGTGTCGATCGGCCCGGGCAGCTGGCTGGGGGCCGGCGCTGTCATCCTGCCGGGAGCGGCCATCGGCAGGAACGTGGTGGTCGCGGCGGGCTCGGTCGTCCGCGGCGAGGTTCCCGATCAGTGCGTGGTGGCCGGCGTCCCGGCCAGGGTGGTCCGCGAGTACGTCGCGGGAAGCGGCTGGTCACGTCGCCCGCCCGGACTGGGCTGAGCACCTTCCTTTGACGCCTCCGGTGCTTTTCCTGTGACGCCTCCGCGAGTCTGCGATTATGGCCCGGGGCAGCATTCCGGCTGGGCGAAGGCTGCGGTGAGACTCGGCCGCCGTCAGGCCACGTATCACTGGCCCTGACGGCGTGACAGGCAGTCAAGAGGGCATGTGCAGGCACGGGATGATCTCGTCGCGACCGCGACGTACCAGCCTGAACCATCGGCCGCGGCGGCAGCGCGCCGCTTCGTCGGTGACACGCTGCGGACGTGGCAGCTGGCCGGGCGCGACGACCTGGTCGATGACGCTGTGCTGCTCACCAGCGAGCTGGTCACTAACGCCGTAGTGCACGCCGGGACGCCGGTGCAGGTGACCTGCCGGCTGGCGCACGGCGCGGTAGAGGTCGTGGTACTTGACCATCATCCGCTTCAGCTGATTCCTGACCCCCACGGCGAGCCGATGCCGGCGGAACGCACCAGCGGGCGCGGCCTCACGCTACCCGCCGAGCTGGCATCGTCCTGGGGCGTCACGTACGAGCGAACCGCCAAGGCGGTGTGGTTCCGGCTGGGAATCACCGGCTTGGACGCGGCAGACGCCAGCGACGCGGGAGATATGTCCGGGATGCTGACGGGGGCAGGGACGATCGGGGAGGATCCGGCCGGCCGCCCGACCCGCCCGTCGCGGCGCCAGCCGTCGGCCGGCCCGGGATCCGTCGGCGGCCTGCCGGTCTGGGCCCGCCGCGATCTCGGCAGGCTCGGCTATGCGGAATTGCTCACTCACACGGTCGAGGCCGCGCGGGCGATGACCGCAGCCGACAGCGCCTATCTGCTCGCCGCCGCGGAGGATGGCGAACTCCGGGTGCGCGCGGCGGCCGGCGGCGGGCTGGCAGGCGCGGCGGGCCTGGCGCAGCTCACCGCGGGCACGGCGATGGTCGCGGCCGGGCCGGTCAGGGCCCTGGCCGACGCGGCGCTGTCCCTGATCACCGTCCCGCTGCTGGCGGAAGGGCGCGTCATAGGGGTGCTCGCCGCCGCGGCCGCGGAGCCGGGCCGCTTCGGTGAGCGCGACGCGGCCAGATTGCAGGATCTGGCTGACCGGTCGGCTCCTGCCCTGGAGCGGGCCAGGCTCGGCGAGCTTGAGCGGGCCAGGCGGGCGCGGGCCAGCTTCCTCGACGAGGCCGGCGAGGTGCTGGCCGGCCAGTTAGACCCGCAGAAGATCGTCGCGCTGGCCGTCCGATTAGTGGTGCCCGCGCTGGCGGACTGGTGCGCGGTGCTGCTGGCCGACGCCGACGGCCAGCCGCGGCCGGTCTACCTTTCCCACGTCGATGAATCACGCGCCGACCCGCTGGCCTGGCTGCTTGAGCACGCGCCGCGGGCCGAGACCGGCGAAAGCGGGGAGATGGGGCGCGGCGGCGTCGCAATGGCCGGCCGGCGCTGGCAGCTGGCCACGGCGTCCGGGGCCGCGGCGGCGGCTGGCGTTCCGGACGGGGCCGAGCTGGCGGCTGGCGCTCCGCCCGGGGCGGCGCAGCTGGCGGCCGACGGGGCGTGGTGCTTCCCGCTCACCGTGGCCGGCGGCAGCCTGGGGCTGCTCGCCATCGGCGCCGTGGCCGGCGGCCGTCCGGACGCCGAGGTAACGGAGCTGGCCGACGGCGTGGCCCGCAGGGTCGCCCTGGCCCTGGACCACGCCAGGCGGCCGGCTGGGCCCCGGTTAGCCAGCCGGATGCTGCGGCCTGTCCGGCTGCCATCCGACACCTTCCAGCGAGACGCCTGAGGCTAGCGCGCCGGTCAGGTAGTCAGGCAGCTCACGAGAACTATCAGCGTCGCTGGGACTCCGCTGCGGTAACAGCGACAGCAAAGTCCCAGCCACGCTGCTGGCCCTCCGCCAGCCACGCTGCTGGCCCTCCGCCAGACCGCTGAGGTCACCGTAGCCGGAGCCGCACCACCCGCTGCGAACAGGAATCAGCACGCCCGATGACGGCCCGCTGGCACCACGCCAGAACCCGGCCCGCCGCTTGACCGGCGCTCTAGCGGCCATCCAGCTGCGGGGTGAACGTCTCGCCCCGCAGCCCTCGCCCGACTAGGTCAACGGCCAGGGCGGTGGCGACCAGCCTGCTGCCCTCGGCGCGGTAGGCGGCGAGCACCGCGTCGATTCCCTGCGGTGGCAGCACGTCGCCGAGCTCGGTCCGCGCGCCGCGATATCCGCGCCTGGCCCCCTCGACGCAGGCGGCCAGGTGATGCCGCGCCAGGACGGCGAGCGCGATGGGATGGCGGCGCAGTACCCCGTGCAGCCGGTAGTCAGGCGGGATGACCTCCAGCAGCCACGCGACCGCGGTCTGCTCGAAGTCCTCGCTGCCCGGCGGATGCACGCCGTCGGGCCAGCCTGGCGGAAGATAGACAGCCACTTCACCATGATATGCCGTAATCGAACCTTTGTTCTATGGAACGCAGCGGGTGCACCACGGATTTGCTGGAGATGATCTTGGTGGTGATCGTGACCCCGGTTTCTGAGTTGGCGTGTCTGTCAGACGCCCGGTCGCGCCCGCCCGGCCTGGCGCCGGCGATCATTTGCCCGCGGTCACGGCTTTGAGTTCGTCGAGCGACTCCCGGATGATCAGCGGCAGGTCTCGCTGGCAGGCCTCGGCGACCCAGCGTTCGAACGCGATCCTGAAGACAGCGATCCCTGCCTCCGCCGCCAGGCTCGCGGCCGGGTCTGCGACTCCGCGCCGGCGCAGCGTGCCGGCCAGCGCCGAGGCGAGTGAGGCAAGCTTGATCAGCTCGCGCTCCTGCAACTCCACGTTCGCAGCGATGATGGCCTGGCGCTGACCGGCGTAGTCACGGCGCTCCTGGAGCAGGGCGCCGGCTGCCTCGAGGGCGGCGGCTACCGCGTCGATCGGCGCTGCGGAATCAGGAGTGCTGGCCAGGGTGCTCACCAGGAAGTCCTGCAGGTGGCCGGCGCCCGCGAACAGGACCTCGCGCTTGTCGGCGAAGTGCCGGAAGAACGTCCGCTCCGTCAGTCCGGCCCGCGCGGCGATCTCAGCCACCGTGGTCTGGTCGAACCCGCGCTCGACGTAGAGCTCCATCGCCGCCCGCTCGAGCCGGCCGCGCGCGTCTGGCTCCCACCGGCTCATGCCCCGATGCTACTTGACGGCAGCGACTGACATCGGGTGTATAGTGATGACAGTAACTGACATCGATCTGCCCTGGCCGCGCACCGCGCGCCGGGGACAGCCGATCACCTGGAGGTTCTCATCATGCGAGTATTCGTTACCGGCGCGTCCGGCTGGATCGGCTCCGCCGTCGTGCCCGAGCTCATCGGCGCAGGTCATCAGGTCACCGGGCTCGCCCGCTCGGATGCCTCGGCCGCTGCCCTGACCGCGGCCGGGGCGCAGGTGCGTCGCGGCACCCTTGATGACCTCGACGGCCTGCGGGATGCCGCGGCCGCGTCGGACGGCGTGATCCACCTCGCGTTCAAGCACGACCTCGCCTTCACCGGGGACTTCCAGGGCGCTGCCGACGCGGACCGACGCGCCGTCGAAGCGTTCGGCGACGCGCTCGCGGATTCTGGCCGGCCGCTCGTCATCGCCTCCGGGACCCTCGGGGTCGCACCGGGGCGGGTCGCGGCCGAACTCGACGGGCATGGTGCGCCCGACCCGGCCCTGGCCGCCTGGGGCAGCGGTCCGCAGGCCCGGCAGGACACCGCCGAGTTCACGCTCTCGCTCGCTTCCCGCGGCGTCCGCTCGTCAGTCATGCGGCTCCCCCCGACGAATCACGGCGACGGGGACAACGGCTTCATGGCGACCATCGTCGGCATCGCCCGCGACAAGGGCGTCTCCGGCTACATCGGCGACGGGTCCAACCGGTGGCCCGCCGTGCACCGGCTCGATTCCGCGCACCTCTTCCGCCTCGCCCTGGAGAACGCCCCGGCGGGTTCGACCCTGCACGCGGTCGCCGACGAGGGCGTGCCAATCCGCGACATCGCCGGCGTGATCGGCCGCCACCTGGACGTGCCGGTGGTCTCCATCTCGCCCGAGGACGCAGCCGCCCACTTCACCTGGCTGGCCGGCTTCCTCGCGCTCGACGCCCCGGCATCATCCGCGCTGACCCGCGAGCTGCTGGGCTGGCACCCGACGCAGCCCGGGCTCATCGATGACCTGGAGAAGGGCCACTACTTCGACAACTCATCCGGCTGACCGGCCGCGCCGGCTCGACGACCAGAAGTCCTGATACCGGTGATCTCACGCGTGCCCGTGTGCCGCGACCTGGGTGCCGGCCGCCGCGAACGCCGTGCCGCGCCGGGCGCGGCGGGCCCGGCGGGCACGCCGCGCGACGATGGCGGACGCCTGCATATCCCTGACATGCTGGCTGGCGAGATCCTGCAGAATTACCGGATGCATGGTTTCCTCCCTGGCCTGCGGGCCATCTCCTGACCCGACACCCTTGAGGCTCGCCGTAAGGCGGCGCCCGCCGCATCGGGCGGATGCCTTATCTGCCGGCTAGCAGCGGCTTAGGCGCGCTCATGGCCGGCCCCGCGGCGCGCTGGCCGGCCCCGGCGACCGGCCGGAGCATGTGCGTTACATATCCGGGAACGAATAAACTAGAGATGCCGTGATCTTGGCGCTTCCCTGCAGCTATCGGAGTCTTCCTGTCATGCCTGTCCCTACCGTGCAACTCGCCACCCGCGATGACCTGCGCAATGTCGCGATCGTCGCGCACGTCGACCACGGGAAGACCACGCTGGTCGACGCGATGCTGTGGCAATCCGGGGCGTTCCGCGCGAACGCCCAGGTCGCCGACCGGGTGATGGACTCCGGCGACCTGGAGCGGGAGAAGGGCATCACGATCCTGGCCAAGAACACGGCGGTCACGCACGGCGGGCTGACCATCAACATCGTCGACACCCCCGGCCACGCGGACTTCGGCGGCGAGGTCGAGCGCGGCCTTTCCATGGTGGACGGCGTGCTGCTGCTGGTGGACGCCAGCGAGGGACCGCTGCCGCAGACCAGGTTCGTGCTGCGCAAGACGCTGGAGGCCCGCCTCCCGGTGATCCTGGTGATCAACAAGGTGGACCGGCCGGACGCCAGGATTGCCGAGGTGGTCGACGCCTGCTACGAGCTCTTCCTGGACCTGGACGCCACCGAGGCGCAGATCGAGTTCCCGATCGTGTACGCGTCGGCGCGGGCCGGCCGGGCCTCGCTGAACCGGCCCGCTGACGGCACGCTGCCCGACTCGCCGGACCTGGAGCCGCTGTTCGCCGCGCTCCGCGCGACAGTGCCGGCGCCGTCCTATGACCCCCAGGAGCCGCTCCGCGCGCACGTCACCAACCTGGATGCCTCGTCCTACCTGGGCAGGATCGCGCTGTGCCGGGTGTTCAGCGGGACGATCACCCGCGGCCAGCAGGCGGCGTGGTGCCGCCGGGACGGCTCGATCGAGCGAGTGAAGATCACCGAGCTTTTCAGAACGGAGGCCCTGGAGCGGGTGCCTGCCGCGTCCGCATCGGCCGGGGACATCATCGCGGTGGCCGGGATCGGCGAGATCATGATCGGCGAGACGCTCGCCGATCCCGATGATCCGCGGCCGCTGCCGCTGATCACGGTCGACGAGCCCGCCATCTCGATGACCATCGGGGTGAACACCTCGCCGCTGGTCGGCCGGGAGAAGGGCTCCAAGGTCACCGCGCGGATGGTGCGCGACCGGCTGGACCGCGAGCTCGTCGGCAACGTCTCGATCCAGGTGCTGCCCACCGACCGCCCGGACACCTGGGAGGTGCAGGGCCGCGGCGAGCTCGCGCTCGCGGTGCTGGTCGAGACCATGCGGCGGGAAGGCTACGAGCTGACCGTCGGCCGCCCGACGGTCGTCACCCGCGAGGTCGACGGAAAGCTGCACGAGCCGGTGGAGCGGCTCACGGTCGACGTGCCGGAGGCGTATCTCGGCGCCGTCTCCTCGCTGCTCGCCATCCGCAAGGGCCGGATGGACAGCATGACCAATCACGGCACCGGCTGGGTGCGGCTGGAGTTCACGGTGCCGGCCCGCGGGCTGATCGGGTTCCGCACCCAGTTCCTCACCGATACCCGCGGCACCGGCATCGCGCACCACGTCTTCGAGGGGTACGAGCCCTGGTCCGGTCCGCTGCGGATGCGGCCGACCGGGTCGCTGGTCGCGGACCGCGCGGGCACGGCTACCCCGTACGCGATGTTCTCGCTGCAGGAGCGCGGCACGCTGTTCGTCGTGCCGACCACCGAGGTATACGAGGGCATGGTGGTCGGCGAGAACTCACGGTCCGACGACATGGATGTCAACATCACCAAGGAGCGGAAGCTCACCAACGTCCGGCAGTCATCCGGCGAGGAGCTTGAGCGGCTCGTCCCGCCGCGGCTGCTCAGCCTGGAGCAGGCGCTGGAGTTCTGCGCCGCCGACGAGTGCGCCGAGGTGACCCCGGCCACGGTCAGGCTGCGCAAGGTCGTGCTGGACGCGAAGGACCGGGGCAGGCAGCGCGCCCGCCGCAGCCGCGACGAATAGGCCGCCGCGCCGCCGCGCTTCCGGCACGGGCTGACGTCACCGACGGCGCGGGCTACTTCACCGACAGGTAGATGATGCTGGCGACGCCGAACAACATGCAGTAGATCGCGAACGGGGTCAGCGTGCGGGTCTGGAAGTACTTGACGAGGTAGCGGACCGACACGTAGGCGCCGATGCCCGACAGGATGCTGCCGACCAGGATCTGGCCGTGGATGCCGTTGCCGAGCGGGCCGGTGAGGTCCGGAACCTTGAGCACGCCAGCCGCCAGGATCACGGGGGTGGCCAGCAGGAACGCGAACCTCGCAGCGTCCTCCCTTGACAGGCCGCGGGCCATCCCGGCCACCATCGTCACGCCGTCCCTGCTGATCCCGGCGAGCAGGGCGAGAATCTGGACGGACCCGATCACCAGCGCCTGGAGGTAGCCGATCCCGGCCAGCCGCTGGTCGGCCTGCACGGCCCGGGACAGCTCAAGCTGCTGCGCCGCCCGCTGGCCGGAGGCGTGCAGCGGCACGCCCGGCTCGGCCTGGCGGGCCGAGTGCTCGCGGTCCTCGGCGAGCTCGGCGTCCGCGTTCCGCGACCTCCGGGTCCTGAACCTCTCCCCGGCGTACAGGATCACGCCGTTGACCACGAGGAAGATCGCCGCCCTGATCGGCTTGCCGAACAGCACCCGGAACTCGTGCTCGAAGACCAGTCCGACCAGGCCGACCGGGATGGTCGCGATGATGATCATCCAGGCCATCTTCTGCTCGGTCGTCGCCACCCGGCGCTGCCAGAGGGAGGTAAAGAAGCCCTTGATGATCCTGATCCAGTCCCGCCAGAAGTAGGCGAAGAGCGCGATCGCCGTGGCCACGTGGAGCCCTACGATGAACGCCAGGTACGGCGACTCGGGCCTGGAGACGCTGAGGTCCCTGGCCCAGCTGCCGCCGATCAATGCCGGGATCAGGACATTGTGGCCGAGGCTGGAGATGGGGAACAGCTCGGTCACCCCCTGGATCAGGCCGACAACCGAGGCCTCCAGGTAGGTCATATGCGACATGTCAGCCTTTCCCGCGGCGGGTCCTGGTGCTGCGCGCGGTGGTCAGGCCGCCCCCCGGGACCTGCGCGCAGGACTCATCGTATTGACCGGGGCCGGGCCGCCGGCGCAGGGTGCGAAATGTCCCGCAGGGAGGCCCGGGCAGCGCCGCGGTCAGCCCTTGGTGCCGCCGGCGGCGGGCGTGTCGTGCCGCGGCCGGCGGCCGATCCTGGCACCGAGCCAGACAAGCGGGTCGTACTTGCGGCCGACGACGCGCTCCTTCATCGGGATCAGCGCGTTGTCGGTGATCTTGATGCTCTCGGGGCAGACCTCGGTGCAGCATTTGGTGATGTTGCAGTAACCGAGGCCGAAATCGTCCTGCGCGATCTCGCGCCGGTCCGCGGTGTCGGCCGGGTGCATCTCCAGCTCGGCGATCCGCATCAGGAAACGCGGCCCGGCGAACGCCCGCTCGTTCTCCGGGTGGTCACGGATGACGTGGCAGGTGTCCTGGCACAGGAAGCACTCGATGCACTTGCGGAACTCCTGCGGGCGGTTCACGTCCACCTGCTGCATCCGGAACTCGCCGGGCCCCACCGCCGGGTCCGGGGTGAACGACGGGATCTGGCGGGCCTTGGCGTAGTTGAACGAGACGTCCGTGACCAGGTCCCTGATCACGGGGAAGGTCCGCAGCGGGGTGATGGTGAGGGTCTCCTCGGGCGTGAAGATCGACATCCGGGTCATGCAGGCCAGCCGCGGCCGGCCGTTGATTTCCATCGAGCAGGAACCGCACTTGCCGGCCTTGCAGTTCCACCGGATGGCGAGGTCGTTGGCCTGGGTCGCCTGCAGCCGGTGCAGCACATCCAGGACCACCTCGCCCTCGTTGACCGCTACGGCGTACTCGGCGAGCTCGCCCTGACCGTGGTCGCCGCGCCAGACCCGCAGCGCTGCCTGGTAAGCCATCAGTGCCTCTCCTTCTGCGCGGCGGCGGGAGGAGCGGCGGCCACGCTGCCGGCCAACTCCTCCTCGGTGAGGTACTTCTTCAGCTCGGATTGCTCGAACAAGCCGAGCAGGTCGTCACGCATCGCGGCCACGGGCTGGTGCTTGAGCCGCGCCTGGTCGCCGTCGAGGGAGCAGACCAGGTTGACTTGGCGCCAGATGGGCGACATTTCCGGGTAATCCTCCCGGGTGTGCCCGCCTCGGGACTCCTGGCGCTCCAGCGCCGACTGGGCGACGCAGTCGCACACCAGCAGCATGTTGCGCAGGTCCTGGGCCAGGTGCCAGCCGGGGTTGTAGGCCCGGCCGCCCTCGACGCTGACCTGGGCGGCGCGGGCGCGCAGCTTGTCCAGCTCGACCAGCGCGCTTTGCAGCTCGCCCTCATTCCTGATCAGGCCGACCTGGTCGGTCATGAGCTGCTGGAGGACGGAGTGCACCTCGTAGGGGTTCTCCCCGCCGGACCGCCCAAGCGGCGCGAGAGCCTCGGCGGCGGCCTCGTCCACCGCGGCCTGGCTCACCGCCGGGCGCGCGGCCCCGTCCACCGCCTCGACGTACTCAGCCGCGCTACGGCCGGCCCGGCGGCCGAACACCAGCAGGTCGGACAGCGAGTTGCCGCCCAGCCGGTTGGAGCCGTGCATGCCACCGGACACCTCGCCGGCCGCGAACAGTCCCGGCACCTTCGCGGCCTGGCTGTCCGGATCGACCTCCACCCCGCCCATCACGTAGTGGCAGGTGGGGCCGACCTCCATCGGCTCCTTGGTGATGTCGACGTCGGCCAACTCCTTGAACTGGTGATACATCGACGGCAGCCGCCGCAGGATCTCCTCGGCCGGCCGGCGCGAGGCGATGTCCAGGAACACCCCGCCGTGCTCGGTGCCCCGGCCCGCCTTGACCTCGGAGTTGATCGACCGGGCGACCTCGTCGCGGGGAAGCAGCTCCGGCGGCCGCCGGTTGTGGTCCGGGTCGGCGTACCAGCGGTCGGCCTCTTCCTCGGTCTCCGCGTACTGGGCCCGGAATACGTCGGGCACGTAGTTGAACATGAACCGCTGGCCGTCGGAGTTGCGCAGCACCCCGCCGTCGCCGCGGACCGACTCGGTGACCAGGATTCCCTTGACCGACGGCGGCCAGATCATGCCGGTCGGGTGCAGCTGGACGAACTCCATGTTGAGCAGCGTCGCGCCGGCCAGCAGCGCGAGCGCGTGCCCGTCGCCGGTGTACTCCCAGGAGTTCGAGGTGACCTTGTAGGACTTGCCGATGCCGCCGGTGGCGAGGACCACGGCGGGCGCCTCGAAGAGCACGAAGCCGCCCGTCTCCCGCACGTAGCCGAACGCGCCGGCGATCCGGTCCCCGTCCTTGATCAGCCGGGTGATGGTGGTCTCGGCGAACACCCTGATCATCGCCTCCGGATCGCCGTGGGAGATCGCGTCTTGCTGCTGCAGCGCGACCACCCGCTGCTGCAGGGTGCGGATCATCTCCAGGCCGGTCCGGTCGCCGACATGGGCCAGCCGGGGGTACTCATGGCCGCCGAAGTTGCGCTGGCTGATCTTGCCATCCGGGGTGCGGTCAAACAACGCGCCCCAGGCTTCAAGCTCCCAGACCCGGTCCGGGGCCTCCTTGGCATGGAGCTCGGCCATCCGCCAGCTGTTCAGGAACTTGCCGCCGCGCATGGTGTCGCGGAAGTGGACCTGCCAGTTGTCGCGGGAGTTGACGTTGCCCATCGCGGCGGCGCAGCCGCCCTCGGCCATCACCGTGTGCGCCTTGCCGAACAGCGACTTGGAGATGATCGCGGTCTTCTTGCCGGCGGCTCTCGCCTCGATCGCCGCACGCAGGCCGGAGCCGCCGGCCCCGATCACCACGACGTCGTAGTGGTGCCGCTCGGTCTGGTCAGTCATCCTCTGCCTGCCTCAGTTGAAAAACCGCAGGTCGCTGATGGTCCCGCTAGCCACGAGCAAGACGTAGAGATCGGTCAGCATCAGCGTGCCCAGCGTGGTCCACGCGAGCTGCATGTGCCGCGCGTTGAGCTTGGAGACCTGGGTCCATATCCAGTACCGGACCGGGTGGGAGGAGAAATTCCTCAGCCTGCCGCCGGTGATGTGCCGGCAGGAATGACAGGACAGCGTGTACGCCCACAGCAGCAGCACGTTGGCGAGCATGATCAGGCTGCCGAGGCCGAACCCGAAGCTGCCGTCGGGGCCGCGGAACGCCTGGACCACGTCGTAGGTGTTCAGGACCGAGATCAGTATCACGACGTAGAAGAAGTAGCGGTGCAGGTTCTGCATGATGAGCGGGAAACGGGTCTCGCCCGAGTAGCTGGCGTGCGGCTCGCGTACCGCGCACGCGGCGGGCGCGCGCCAGAATGCCCGGTAGTAGGCCCTCCGGTAGTAGTAGCAGGTGAGCCGGAAGCCGAGCACGAAGGGCAACGACACCACCGCGTACGGAATGATCGACGGCACCCTGCCGAACCACTGGCCCAGGCTGCTTGACCCGGCGGCGCACGAGCCGCTGATGCAGGGCGAGTAGAACGGCGTCAGGTAGTGGTACCGCGGCACCCAGTACCACCGGCCGAGGAATACGTGCACGGTCGCGTAGGCGACCCAGATGGTCAGCAGCGTGGCCGTGATGGCCGGTGCCCGCCACCAGGGATCCTCGCGCAGCGTACGTTCGCTTATCTGCGCCCGGCTGTTGGCCGGCGCATCCACCGCCTGCGTCATCGTCGACGTCTCCGCCCTGGAACTGTCTGGATCCGCGCCGCCGGCCAGGTGCGCTTCGCTGGCGCATGGCTGCGGCGGGTGAACCCTATTCCCAAGGAATATCACCGCGGCGGCGCGGGGTGAGCCTACACGGGTGTGACTCTCACTACACCCCAGGCCGGGGGAAGCACGCCGAGGGAGGTGCGCAGGAAGTCATCGGCGAGCCCCTGGATCAGGGCAGCGGCCGGAATAGTCTATGCGTGTCGGTGAGCACGCGGGCGAGCAAGGCTGCCATGCATGGTGACTACGCGCCTTTACCTGACTTTGAGCTGCCGGGAGCCTGTCTGCTGAAGCAGCCAGGTTAGTCAGGCGACCGTGGCGCATGAGACCACCAGGGACGGTCCCTGCGCAGCACGCGTAAGATCTCCAGACAGCGCTCGCCTCGGTCCTTGTCATGAGTTAGGACAGCGACGCTCCCAGCGAGCAGCCTTAGCATGGCATCTGGACCGAAGCGAAGGACAACGGCGATAACGGCAACTGGGCCGCCAAAGGCGAGGACCGGGGCAACAGACTCAGGCAGGGGCATGGCGCACGGTTGCCAGGCATACGTCGGCCAGTAGCGCTTGCGGGTGGCGCAAATCACGTCGGCTCACCAGGCTCTGGCTGTTGCGAGTAGGCGCATCGGCTGGTTTCATGAACACGCTCCCTGCGATCGGGGGTACGCAGGCCCTGGCCTTTCGAAGGGACCCAGGGCCTGCGATTTTTGGGTAGCTCTCGCGAAACGCTCGCGTGAGCCGTATTCCAACAGGAATATCACCGCGACGGCGCGGGGCGAGCGTACATGGGTGTGACTCTCACTACACCCGGGGACTCAGGCCTGGGAATCCACGCCGAGGGAGGTGCGCAGGAAGTCGACCTGGAGCAGCAGCAGGTTCTCCGCGACATCCTCCTGGCCGGCCATGTGGGTCACCCCGGAGAGCGGCAGCACGCTGTGCGGGCGGCCGGCCCGCAGCAGCGCCGACGACAGCCGCAGCGAGTGCGCGACGACCACGTTGTCGTCGGCCAGCCCGTGGATGATGAGCAGCGGCCGGGACAGCTTGCTGGCGTCGGCCAGCAGCGAGCAGGCGTCGTAGCCGCCGGGGTTCTCGTCCGGATGGCCGAGATAGCGCTCGGTGTAATGGGTGTCGTACAGCCGCCATTCGGTGACCGGTGCGCCGGCGATCGCGGCGTGGAACACATCCGGGCGGCGCAGCACGGCGAGCGCGGACAGGTAGCCGCCGAACGACCAGCCCCTGATCGCCACCCTGTCCAGGTCCAGGTCGCCGGACCGCGCCGCGGCAGCATGCAGCGCCTCGACCTGATCCTCAAGCGGCGGGCCCGCCAGGTCGCCGGCCACCGCCTTCTCCCAGCCCGGGCCCCGGCCCGGCGTGCCCCGGCCGTCCGCGACCACCACGGCGAAGCCGCAGTCGGCGAGCCACTGCGACGCGGCGAACGCGTCCCGGCTGGCCGTCACCCGCTGGCCATGCGGGCCGCCGTACGGGTCCATCAGCACGGGCAGCCGGCCCGCCCCCGGCTCGTGCCAGGACGGCAGCAGCAGCGCGGTTCTGATGCCGCGCCGCCCGGCCGCGAAGATGACCGGCCGCCGCGCCGGGACCAGCGGGGTGTCGGCCAGCGACGTGATCCGCGCGACCTCGGCGCCGCGCAGCACCCGGATGATCGACCCGTCGTGGCTCAGGGACCTGCTCACGGCCACGGTGGTGCCGCCTGCCCGGACGCCGGTGTGCACCCCGGGCCCGCTGTCGCCGATGTTCAGCCTGGCCAGGCCCGCCGGGCCGTGCGTCCAGAGTGCGATCTCGGTCGGGTCCGCGTCCGACGCGGCGAACAGGACGCTTTCCCCGTCGACGCTCAGCACCTCCCTGACCTGCAGCCCATCGGGGGTCACGGGGACGGCGCCGCCGCCCCGCAGCTCATCGGCCGCGGCCACGATCAGCCGGCGCGCGCCGCCCGTGTCGGCGGTCCACACGATCCGGCCGCTGGCGGTCCTGGCCGGCACCCCGGGGATGATGTCCAGCCAGTCCGGGTCGCTGTCCGCGCGCAGCACGTTCGTCGCCCCGGTGCGAGGGTCGACGGCCAGGATCCGCGTCTCCCGCTGATCGCGGGCCTGCACCACGATCAGCGGCGACTGCCCATCGGCACCGGAGCCCGCCCAGTACGCGGTGACCAGGTACGGAAACGCCGCGCTGTCCCAGCCGACCGGGGTGCGCCGGCCGTCCAGACCGGCCAGCAGCAGCGACACGCCCGCGTTCGGGGTCCCGGCGGCCGGGTACCGCAGCACGGCGGGGGGCTGGGCCGGGTTCGACGGATCGGCGATGTGCCAGCGCGTCACCGCGCTCTCGTCGACCCGCGCGACGAGCAGCGCGCTGGAGTCCGGTGCCCACCAGTAGCCGCGGCTTCGCCGCATCTCCTCGGCGGCGATGAACTCAGCGAGCCCGAACGAGATGTCGGCTGCGGCGTCCGCGGCGTCCGGGCCGACGATGACCCGGTCCTGGCCGGCCGCCAGGTCGGTGACCCGCAGCGCCCCGCCGCTGGCGTAGGCGACCAGCCGCCCGGCGGGGTCGGGTCTCGGGTCGGCCGCCGGGGCCAGCGCCGGCACCGCGCGGACCCCGGACGCGGTGCCAGCGCGGTCAACGCGGGGGTTGCTGCCCGGGCCGGTGCCGGGGTTGCTGCCCGGGCCGGGGCCCGGGCCGGGGCCGGGGTCGCCCGGGCCGGTGCCGGTCAGGTCGGCCGCGTACACCCGCCCGGACAGGCCGAACACGGCCAGCCGGACATCGGCGTCGCAGCCGAATGCCACGATGCCGTCTGCCTGCTCGCGTGCCCGCTCCCTGCGCGCCTTCTCCGCCTCGTCCAGGTTGCCGTCGTCGCCGAGCCGGGCCGGGTCGGCGACCAGGTGCTCCTGGCCGGTGGCCACGTCAAGCTGCCAGAGGCAGGTCACCGGATCCGAGCCGCCCCTCGACCGGAGGAAGACGACGCGGCTCCCGTCGGGTGAGATCTGGAAGGACCGCGGCACGCCGAGCGTGAAGCCCTTGGTCCTGGCGTTCTGGCGCGGGAAGGTGTCGGTCATGGGAGTAGATCCTGCCAGCGCCGCGCCGCCCGCGTGCGCCGCGGTGCCGCCGGCCAGCGGGCGGGGCCGCCGCTAAGCTCGCCGGCATGAGCACAACCGAGGACGGTCACCGGCTTCTGCTCGTGCACGCCCACCCCGACGACGAGTCGATCGGCACCGGCGCGACGATGGCGAAGTACGCGGCGGAGGGTGCCGGGGTGACCCTGGTCACCTGCACCCTGGGCGAACTCGGCGAGGTCATCCCGCCGGAGCTCGCTCACCTGGCCGCCGATGCCGATGGCGGGCTCGGGAAGCACCGGATCGGGGAGCTGGCGGCGGCCTGCGCGGCGCTCGGCGTGACCGATCACCGGTTTCTCGGCGGCCCGGGCCGGTGGCGCGACTCCGGCATGATGGGCGAGCCGTCGAACGACGCGCCCGGCTGCTTCTGGCAGGCCGACGTGGACGAGGCGGCCGCGGCGCTGCTGGACGTCATCGGCGAGGTCCGGCCGCAGGTCATCATCAGCTACGACGACAACGGCTTCTACGGCCACCCCGATCACATCCAGGCGCACCGGGTGGCCTGGCGCGCGTTCGAGCTGGCCGATGGCCTGGTCAGCAAGTTCTACGCGACGACCGTGCCCAAGTCCGTGCTCGCGTCGGCCATCGAGATGATGCGCGGCCGCGGCCCGGATGCCCATCCGGCCGGCGGGGCGGATTTCACCAAGGCCGATTCGGTGGACGATCTTCCGTTCGGCGTGCCTGACGACGTGGTGACGACGGTCATCGACGCCACCGCGTACCTGGAGGCGAAGGTCAGCGCGATGCGCGCGCATGTCACCCAGATCGCCGTGGACAGCCCGTTTTACGCGCTCTCCAACAACGTGGGCCAGCGGGCGTTCGGCCGGGAGTATTACATCCTGCTGGCCGGTCCGCGCGGCCCCGGCCACGGCCCGAACGGGTGGGAAACCGATCTCTTCGCCGGCCTGGGCTAGCCTTCAGCCCGTGCGGAGCGTGACGCCGGATCGGCGCGGTGAGCTGCTGGCCACCAGCTGCGCTTTCGCGCTGCTGTTCGTCGTCGGCGCGCTAGAGGGCCTGATCGGCTGCTTCCAGTACAGCCGGATGCTCGGATCCGTGCCGGCCCTGGCGCTCGCGTTCGCCGCCGGGATCTTCGTGACGTGCGTCCTTGCCGCGTGGGGCACCCGGGCGCCGGCCGGCGGCCTGATGCCAGCCGCCGGGTGGTTCATCACGTCGTTCGTGCTGGCCATGGCCACGCCCGGGGGAAGCGTCGTGATCACGAACACGGCCGCAGGCAAGTGGTTCCTGTACGGCGGCGCGGCCTGCGCCGCGGGGGGCGTCGTGGTGGCCTTCGCCGTCATGTCGCGCTCCCGGCCGACCATGCCGGGCCGCTGACATGCGGGCAGCGAGGGCGGGCCGGTGACGGCCGGGCAGCGACGGCGGCGGGCAGCGAGGGCGGCGGGCGGTGGCGGGAAAGACCGGCGCCACCATCACGCTGACGCCCGCACGCCTGGCAGCTCAGATACGAATGACCTCGACCCGTTGTCTCTTGGGACGACCTGGTTCCTCGGTAAGGCGAGCTAGATCTGGCTTGTCGCTGGTGAGCACCACCACAGGGCGCGGCTGGGCGAGCGCGACCACTGCAAGCAACGCGTCAAGGGCGGATCTATGGCCGGACAGGCCAGTCCGGCCGAGCAACTCACCGGCTTGCCGCCCCTCATGCTTGCCTATGGGCAGTACCGTGACCCGGCTGAGGGCATGGTGCATGGATGCGTCCCTCGGCCCGCCGCGGAGTATCTCCGCGAGGGTAGACGCGGCTGTGACGACTTCGCCGCCACGCTCATGCACGTCGTAAGCGAGGGAGCGGGCGGTTGGATGTCCGTGAGATAGCTTGACGAGGCCCTCCGCGTCCAGGACCAATGAGCCGCCTACTCCTCGTCGTAGTCGGGCCACATCCGCCTCGTTTCCGCACGTATGTCCTCGGGCACCGGACCGTACTCGGCATCAAGCTCCTCAAGGAGGTCACCGAGGAGGTCATGCCGGATCTCGCGGCTCACCGCGTCCGCGACGTAGCGGCTGAAACCGCCGGCGCCGGTGCGGGCACGGACTGCTTCAGTCAGTTCCTCTGGCATGGAGACGCTCACCTTCCGCACCTTGCCGCCATGCAGCCGAGGCGTGTCCTCGATCAGGATCTCGGCTGGCAGGGCAGCGGCAATGTGCTTCATCACCTGATCGCGCGGCAACGTCGCGAGCGCTTGCCGGAGCGCTTCCTCCAGTGCGCTCAGCACCTGGGCCTGGGTCTCGGCCTGGTCAGGGCCCGATCCGCTCCGGCCCGGGTCGCCAGGTTCCGCCGCTGCACTCACCCCACGATGCTACCACCGGTAGCAAGACCCGGAAAACGGCTTTCCAGGGCATCATCCGAAACCTTTGGAAAACTTATACTGGCGGGCCTGGAGGGGCTGGAAGGGCTGGAAGTGCTCAGCGGACGAGGGACTCGACGCGATCGATGGCCCAGTCGAGATCCTCCTCGGAGATCATCAGCGGCGGGGCCAGCCTGATCGACGTGTCGTGGGTGTCCTTGGCCAGCACCCCGAGGGTGGCCAGCCGCTCGCATGCCTCGCGGCCGGACAGTGAGGTGAACTCGATACCGGCCCAGAGCCCGCGACCGCGCACCTCGCGCACGGCGTCGCGGGGCAGCCCGGACAGCCGGTCGTGCATGTGCGCGCCGAGCTTGGCCGACCGCTCCTGAAACTCCCCGGTCGACAGCATCGCGATCACCTCGCGCGCGACCGCGCAGGCAAGCGGGTTCCCGCCGAATGTCGAGCCGTGCTGGCCAGGCTTGAAGACGCCGAGGATGTCGCTGGAGGAGACGACGGCCGACACCGGCACGATGCCGCCGCCGAGGGCCTTGCCGAGCAGGTAAGCATCGGGCACGACATCCTCGTGCTCGCAGGCGAAGGTCGTCCCGGTCCGGCCGAGCCCGGACTGTATCTCGTCCGCGATCATCAGCGCGCCGCTGGCGGTGCAGATGTCGCGCACGCCGGTCAGGAATCCCGGCGGCGGCACGAGCACGCCGGCCTCGCCCTGGATCGGCTCGACCAGGACGGCGACCACGCGGTCATCGACAGCCCCGGCGAGCGCGCCAAGATCGCCGTAGGGGACGGTGCGGAAGCCAGGCGTGAACGGGCCGTACGAGCCCCTCGCCTCCTCGTCGGTGGAGAAGCTGATGATGGTGGTGGTGCGCCCGTGGAAGTTGCCATCGAAGGCCACGATCACGGCCTCGTCAGCCGGCACCCCCTTGACCTCGTAGCCCCACTTGCGCGCGGTCTTGATCGCGGTCTCCACCGCCTCGGCGCCGGTGTTCATCGGCAGCACCATCTCCATGCCCGCCAGCACCGCCAGCTCGGCGCAGAACGGGCCGAACTGGTCATGCTCGAACGCCCGGCTGACCAGCGTGACCCGCTCGAGCTGGCGCCGCGCCGCCGCCACCAGCCGGGGATGCCGGTGGCCGAAGTTGATCGCCGAGTAGGCGGCCAGCATGTCCAGGTAGCGCCGGCCCTCCACGTCGGTGACCCAGGCGCCCTCCGCGTCGCTGATCATCACGGGCAGCGGATGATAGTTGTGCGCGCCATGCAGCTCGGCCTGCGCGCGCAGTTCTCGTGCCGTGCGCGCGCCGCCGCCCGGTCCCTGGCTCCCCGTCATGTCCTGCCTCCTCACGACCTCAGCTCCAGCGTGCAGCACTTAGGGCCGCCGCCCGCCCTGAGGAACTCTGACACATCGACCGGTACCGGTTCGAATCCGCGGTCGGCGAGCTGCCCGGCGAGGCCGAGCGCGCTGGCGGGCAGCACGACATGCCGGCCATCGCTGACCGCGTTCAGGCCAAGTACCTCGGCATCGGTGTCCTTCGCCTCGATGAGCTCGGCGAACTGCGCGGCGAGGGCCACCCGCCCGGCGTCGTCGAACGCCGCAGGGTAATAAGCGGCCGTATCAGCGTCCAGCACGCAGAGCGCCGTGTCGAGGTGATAAAAACGCGGATCGATCAGCCGGACGCTGACCACCGGCAGGCCGAACAGCTCGGCCAGCTCGTCGGCCACCGCCACGTCGCTGCGGAAGCCGTAGCCGGCGATCAGGCTGTGACCGGTGAAGACGATGTCACCCTCGCCCTCGTTGACGCAGCGCGGCGGCACCGTCACCGGATATCCGTTCTCGCTGAACCAGCGGAGGTACGCGGCACATTCAGCTTCCCGCTGCGGGTACCGGAACCGGGCCCCGAGCACCTTGCCGCCGATCACCGTGGCGCCGTTGGCCGCGAAGACCATGTCGGGCAGGCCGGGCTCAGGAGTGATGATGTGCACCAGGTGGCCGAGGCGGGCGAACGTCTCGCGCAGGTTCCGCCACTGGGCCATCGCGCGGGCGGCGTCCACGGGCCTGGCCGGGTCCATCCACGGATTGATGGCGTAACGCACGGTGAAGTGCGCGGGCGGGCACATCAGGTAAGTCCTGGCCCGCGCCACCCTGCGGCGCGCGGTGCCGTCCGTCTCGGTCATGCGGCTCCCGTCAGGTGATGATCGTCTGCCGATTCAGGGTACGGGCGGAACAGCATGGCCGGCCCGCGGCCATCGCGCCACACCCGTCAATCGCGCCACACCGGTGACCGGCCGGCGGCCACGGGATAACGCGCCGCCCGGTTCTCAGCGGGCGGGCGGCGGCGTGACCGCGTGCGGCCGCCCGACGTCACGGGCCAGATCCAGCCCGAGCAGCCGGTCGACATGCGCGAAGGTCTCGAACTTCGAGCCCGGCGGAATCTGCTCGTCCGCCTCAAGCGCGCGCAGCGCGCGCAGCGCCGCGGGCGAGTCCAGGTCGTCGTCGAACGCGGTGACGATGTCGCTCACGTACTGCGCGCACATCGGCTTGCTCGGCGACCACGCCCAGTCCGCCACCTGCTCCCGCCACCGTCCCAAGGTCACGTCAGCGGCCCGCAGGATGTGCCAGGTCAGATCCATCCGCTGCCGGTACCGGTGCTCAAGCAGGGCCAGCCGCAGTGCGAGCGGGTCAAGTCCGCGATCGGTGACGTCGCTGAGCAGCAGCACGCCAGGCCCGGACCGCGCCATCTCGCGGCCATCGAAGAGCAGATGCTCGCCGTGCGCCCAGTGCCGAACTACCTCGTGCCCGGTCACCGAGTCAGACTGGGCGCGCTCATCCTCGTGGTGGCCGAAGCACGCGCCGATGCCCCCGGTGTGGATGTCGATGACATCGCCCAGGTACTCCAGGCCGGCCGACTCCGACGCCCGCGGCGAGTGGTCCGGCGGGCGGATGTTCAGCGCGGAGCAGTCGGCGAGGAACGCGTCCTCGTTGCGGCGGGCGAGCTCGAGCGGCGGGCCAGCATCGGTGATTTCCTGGCAGACGATAACGGACAGCCTGCTCCGCTCGGCGCTTCGCCTGATCAGGTCGGGCAGCAGGGCGGAGCGCAGGTCCCCGGCATGCGCGCGGCGGCTGACCGTCGGCCCGCAGGCGTACACGCGCAGCTCGCCCCGGCGGGCGGGCCTGACGACCTCGGCCTGCCGGGTCCTGGTGTCGTAGAGGCGGAGCACGCGTTCAGCCTAAGGGCCCGGGCAAGCCACCCGGGGAAGCCGGGCAGGTCAGTCCAGGGCTTTCAGGCGCGCCGCGGCCACGTCGATCCGCTCGTCGGTGGCGGTTAGCGCCACCCGGACATGCCGGCGGCCGGCCGGCCCGTAGAACTCGCCGGGGGCAACCAGGATGCCGGCCTCGGCGAGCACGCGCACCGACCCCCAGCAGTCGTGCGCCGGATGGGCGGCCCAGAGGTAAAGCCCGGCCTCGGAGTGCTCGACCGCCCACCCCGCCGCCTCCAGCGCGGGCCTGAGCCTGCCGCGCCGCGCGGCGTACCTGGCCCGCTGAGCCTCGGCATGCTCGTCGTCGTCAAGCGCCGCGATCATCGCCGCCTGCACCGGGGCCGGCATGAGCATCCCGGCGTGCTTGCGTATCTCGGTGAGCTCGGCGACGAGCCCGGCGTCGCCGGTGACGAACCCGGCCCGGTAGCCGGCCATGTTGGATCGCTTGGACAGCGAGTGCACGGCGAGCAGCCCTTGATGGGATCCGCCGCAGGCGTCCGGATGCAGCACCGACACCGGCGCGGCGTCCCAGCCGAACCCGAGGTAGCACTCGTCCGACGCGACGACCGTGCCATGTTCCCTGGCCCAGCCGGTCACCTCGCGGAGCTGCCCGGCGGGCAGCACCTGCCCGGTCGGGTTGGACGGTGAGTTCAGCCACGCCAGCGCGGCCGGCTCGGCGCCGGGCGGACGCGCCGCGTCGGCGGCCATCGGCCGGGCGCCGGCCAGCAGCGCGCCAACGTGATAGGTCGGGTAGGCCAGCCGGGGATACGTGACCACGTCGTCGGCTCCGCAGCCGAGCACCGTCGCCAGCGAGGCGATGAGCTCCTTGGTCCCGATCACCGGCAGCACCGCGTCCGGGTCAACGGTGACGTCGTGGCAGCGCGCCAGCCAGCCGGCCGCGGCCTCGCGCAGCCGGGGGGTGCCGCTGGCGGCCGGGTAGCCGGGGGAGTCGGACGCGGCGGCGAGCGCGTCGCGCACCACGCGCGGCACGTGGTCGACCGGGGTGCCCACCGAGAGGTCAACCAGCCCGCCGGGATGACCGGCCGCCCTCGCCCTGGCCGGCTCGATCGAGTCCCAGGGGAATGGCGGCAGCCGGGCGGCCAGGGTCAGTGCTCTACCTCCTGCGGCGGCAGTGCAGCGATCAGCGGGTGGTCCTTGCTGATCTTGCCGGTCTTGGCGGCGCCGCCAGGCGAGCCGAGATCATCGAAGAACTCGACGTTCGCCTTGTAATAATCCTTCCACTGATCGGGCACGTCGTCCTCGTAGAAGATGGCTTCCACCGGGCAGACCGGCTCGCACGCGCCGCAGTCAACGCATTCGTCCGGGTGGATGTAAAGCATCCGCTCGCCCTCGTAGATGCAGTCGACGGGGCATTCCTCGATGCATGCCTTGTCGAGCAGATCGACGCAAGGCTGCGCGATGATGTAGGTCACCTCGGAACTCCTCTTTCAGTCCGGGCGCTGGCACGCAGTCCGGGCGCTGGCACGCCAGCGGGGGCTGGCCGTGCCCAGTATCTCGCGCCACCGCCCCGGCGGGTACCGGCTGCCCGGGCCCTGGCAGCCGGGATCGCAGGCTATCAGCCCACCTGGACGTGCCCCGCCGGTGCCGGCACCGGGGCGCGGGTCCAGCCGCTCGTGCCGCTGGCCGCGCGCCATTCGAAGCGGCCGTAGCGCACGTCGGCGATCCCGTAGCCGGACGCGTGCGAGACCAGCCAGGCCGCCACCGACCAGCCCTCGGCCGGGCGCGCGACGATCACGGTCAGCCGCGGGTCGCCGGCCGTCCGCACCGGCAGCGGGCCGAACGCCCGCGCGAGCTGCTGGCTGGCAGCGCCGAGCCGGGCCCGCGCCCCGGACGGCTTCGGGTACCAGCACCAGACAGCGCGCGGAACGTCGCCGGTGAACCCGCGGCTGAGACTGGCGGCCATCTTCTCGTACTGGATGTACGCGGTGCCGTCGGCGCTGCGCTGAACCGCCTGGGCCGCGCGGTATACCGCTATCTCCTGGTACCGGGGAACCTGGATGAGCGCGCTGAAGAACTTGCCCGTCGCGTAGACGGGGTCCTCTAGCTGGCGGGCGGGCCCCCAGCCCTGCGACGGCCGCTGCTGGAAGACCCCGACCGAATCCCGGTCGCCGTAGCTGAGGTTCTCCAGCTTCGACTCCTGCAGCGCCGCGGCGTACGCGATAGTGACCGCGCGGCGGGGCAGCCCCTCGCGAAGCGCCACGCCGGCGATCGTGGCCGCGATGCCGGCCTGGCTGGGAGCCAGCCGCAGGGCCTGGCCGTGCGACGTGATCTCGCAGCCGCTCGTCCGCGCCAGCAGCGGCGCCACATGCCGGAATGCCAGGTAGGCTCCGCCGCCCAGCAGGACGACGACGGCCAGCGCGACAGCGGCGGAGGTGCCGCGCCTGCGCCTGGTTCCCGGCATGGGACAGAACGTACCCGGTGCGCACCAGCCGCTAGGCTCGCTCGCCATGAGCATCGCGCCAGGTACGCCGGCCGGCCCGGCGGACCGCCCGCCCGCTGCTGCGGCCGCCGGGGCCGCCGGGGCCGCCAGTCCAGCCGTTTCCCCGCTGCCCGCCAGCATCGACGAGCTCTGGCAGCGCCGCGCCGAGCTGACCCCGCAGGACACCGCGCCGCGCGCGACGGTCACCGCCGCCGTCGACCTGATCGACGCCGGGCTGGCCAGGGTGGCCTGGCCGGACCCGGAAACGGGCGAGATCCTCGTGGACGAGCGGGCCAGGCGCGCGATCCTGCTCGCCTTCCGACTGCTGCCGATGGTCGCCTCGCAGGTCGGTGAGTTCCGTTACCACGACAGGGTGCCGCTCACCAGCCACCTGGACGGGGTGCGGGCGGTGGCCGGATCGATCGTCCGCTGGGGCGCCTACGTCGCGCCAGGCGCGGTGCTGATGCCGTCGTTCGTCAACATCGGCGCCTACGTCGACAGCGGCACCCTGGTCGACACCTGGGCCACGGTCGGGTCGTGCGCGCAGATCGGGAAGAACGTCCACCTGTCCGGCGGTGTCGGCATCGGCGGCGTGCTCGAGCCGGCCGGCGCGGTGCCCGTGGTGATCGAGGACGACGCGTTCATCGGATCGCGGTGCATGGTGGTCGAGGGCGCGCGGGTCCGGGCCGGCGCCGTGCTGGGCAGCGGCACGATCCTGACCAAGAGCGCGCACGTGATCGACGTGCAGACGGGCGCGGAACTGCCCCGCGGCGAGGTCCCCGCCTGGTCGGTCTGCGTCGGCGGCACCAGGAGCAGGAAGTTCCCCGGCGGGGAGTTCGGCATGCCGTGCGTGCTGGTGCTCAGGCGGCTGGCCGAGGGCAGCGCGCACGACAAGGCCGCGCTGAACGAGATTCTCCGCGACCACGGCATGAACGCCTGAGCTGCCCGCTGCCGCGGCTACCTTTGGGGCTCATGAGCGTGCAACCCGAGCCACGCCGCCGCGTGCGCCGCCAAGGCCCCGCCACGCTGCGCGGCAAGGCGATCCCGAAGACGACCACCGATCAGCGGCTGCTGGACCGGCGCGGGCCGAGCGACTGGGTGCACGCCGACCCGTGGCGGGTGCTGCGGATCCAGGCGGAGTTCGTGGAGGGCTTCGGCCTGCTCGCCGAGCTCGGGCCGGCGGTGTCGGTGTTCGGTTCGGCACGGACTGCCCGGGGGACGACCGAATATGAACGGGCAGAACGGATTGGCGCCGGGCTGGCCTCGGCGGGCTACGCAGTCATCACCGGGGGCGGGCCCGGGATCATGGAAGCGGCTAACAAGGGCGCTGTCAGCGCGAACGGCGTCTCGGTGGGCCTGGGCATCGAACTGCCCGTCGAGATGGGCCTGAACGACTACGTCGAGATCGGCCTTGAGTTCAGGTACTTCTTCGTGCGCAAGACGGTCTTCATCAAGTACTCCCAGGCATTTGTCGTGCTGCCGGGCGGGTTCGGCACGCTGGATGAGCTCTTCGAGGCGCTCACCCTGGTGCAGACAGGAAAGATTACGAGGTTCCCGATCGTCCTTGTCGGCAGTGACTACTGGTCCGGCCTTTTCTCCTGGATCGCCGACGCGCTGCTCGGCAGCGGCAAGATCGCGGCCGCCGATCCGCAGCTGGTCCGGATCGCCGACGATCCGGCGGAGGTCGTCCGGATCATCGTGGACGCGCACCGGTCGGGCCCGCTGGCCGGGTCGGGCTGATCAGGCCAGGCCCCGCACGGTCCGGGCCGGCGGCCGGCCGCCGCGGATGGTGTCAGCCATGTCAAGGGCCCGCCTGACCTGCGCGGGATGAGA
>Ga0302324_100004239_pt1 | contig 31862 bp, 27 predicted proteins | sample Palsa_T0_1_FD_201949 | JGI IMG/M metagenome (GOLD analysis project Ga0302324, IMG submission 201949) | Peat permafrost microbial communities from Stordalen Mire near Abisko, Sweden - Palsa_T0_1 | ecosystem: Environmental > Terrestrial > Soil > Palsa > Peat permafrost | place: Sweden: Abisko... | reverse complement strand
TCAACAACCAAGGCCAGAACAACCGCAACAACCAGGGCCAGAACAACCGCAACAACCAAGGCCAGAACAACCGCAACAACCAAGGCCAGAACAACCAGGGCAACACCTTCTCGTCCCAGAACGACAGCGATATCGGAAACCGGAGAAGTCGCCGGCGCCGGGGTCGTGAGCGCGGTCCCGGCGGCGAGTTGCAGGGTGGGGAGAGCCAGGAGCAGCCCTACGCCGGCGAGATGGTGGAAGTCAAAGGCATGCTCGACCTGCGCGACGAGGGCTACGGGTTCGTGCGCTGTGACGGCTACCTTCCGTCCACCAAGGACGTCTACGTCTCCATCAGCCAGGCCCGCCGGTTCGCCCTGCGCAAGGGTGACTTTGTGGAGGGAGCATGCCGACCGGCCTCCAACAACGAGAAGTATCCGGCGCTTCTGCGCATCGACACCGTGTCGGGACTCGAACCCGAAGCGGCTCGAAACCGTCCCCGGTTCGAAGACCTCACGCCGCTGTTCCCGGACTCACGGCTGCATCTTGAAATGCAGGACCACGGTGACAAGGACAACCTGACGGCGCGCATCGTCGACCTGCTCTCGCCCATCGGCAAGGGACAGCGCGGTTTGATCGTCTCGCCGCCCAAGGCAGGCAAGACCACGGTCATGAAGCAGATCGCCCACTCCATTGAGGCCAACAACCCCGACGTGCACCTCATGGTGCTGCTGGTTGACGAGCGGCCCGAAGAAGTGACCGACATGAAGCGATCGGTGCGTGGTGAGGTCATCGCCTCCACCTTCGACCGTCCGGCCGATGAGCACACCCAGGTCGCCGAGCTGACCCTTGAGCGGGCCAAGCGACTGGTCGAGGTGGGCAAGGACGTCGTGATCATTCTTGACGGCATCACCCGACTGGCCCGGGCCTACAACCTGGCCGCGCCGGCGACGGGACGGATCATGTCCGGTGGCGTGGACTCCGGGGCCCTGTACCCACCCAAAAAGTTCTTCGGCGCCGCCCGGAACATCGAAGAGGGTGGATCGCTCACCATTCTGGCGTCCGCTCTCGTCGAGACCGGATCGAAAATGGACGAAGTCATCTTCGAGGAGTTCAAGGGCACCGGCAACATGGAACTCCGACTGGACCGTCGGCTGTCTGAGCGTCGGCTCTACCCGGCGATCGATGTCAATGCCAGCTCCACCCGCCACGAGGAGCTCCTCTTTGAGCGGGGCCAGCTTCAGCAGGTCTGGAAATTGCGCCGGGTTCTCAATGCCCTGGCCAATGACGGCAAGGAAGCCGCCGGACTCGAGTTGCTCATGGACAAAATCCGCACGACCAGCAGTAATGACGAGTTCCTGGCTGAAATCGCCAAGGGACCAGCCACCTAAGGGTTGCGCCGGTCCGAGGTGGCCGGCAAACCCCTACAATGGACCGACCGAATCGACGCAGGAGACACCATGAAGCCCGATATCCACCCCACCTACGTAGAGGCCACCGTGAAATGCTCATGTGGCAACACCTACGTGACGCACTCCACCAAGTCCGATCTCCACGTCGAGCTGTGCAACGAATGTCACCCGTTCTTCACGGGCAAGCAGAAGTTGGTCGACTCCGGTGGCCGGGTGGAGCGCTTCCAGCGTCGCTACGGCGAGCGCAAGGGCAAGGCAAAGGCTGCGCCCGCCGCGGCAGCTGCGCCTCAGGAATAATTCCGGTCCCGGCGCGATCGGGCCGTTGAGCCCTGATCACCAGCGTCGCTCCGTAGCCTGTTCCCATGTTGGAGGACCGCATCGCCGCGCTTGAAGAGGAGTTCGCCACCGTGGAGGCGGACCTCTCGGACCCGGTCGTGCTGGCCGACTCCGATCGCGTGCGTGACCTGTCACGACGGCACAAGGATCTTGGTGAAATTGTCCGGGCCTGGCATGAACTGAGCTCATCACGGGCTGATGTGATGACAGGCCGCGAGATGCTGACCGAGGCCTCGGGCGACGAGCGCGAATTGATGCGTCTCGAAGTCGAGGAAGCCGAGGCATCGGTGGCCCAGCTGGAGGAGCGGATCCAGTCTCTCCTGCTGCCCAAGGACCCGAACGAGGGCCGCAATGTGATCATGGAGATCCGCGGTGCCGTCGGTGGAGACGAGGCGAACCTGTTCGCCCGGGTGCTCTACGACATGTACCAGCGGTTTGCCGCGCTGGAGAAGTGGAAGGTCGAAATTCTCTCCGAGGATGCATCGGATCGCGACGGCATCAATGAAGCGGTATTCCTGTTGAAGGGCAACGACGCCTACATCCGCCTGGAGCACGAGGCCGGCACCCATCGGGTGCAGCGGGTTCCGGTGACCGAGGCCAAGGGTCGGATCCACACCTCGACCGCCACCGTGACCGTGCTCCCGGAGGCAGCTGAAGTTGAGGTGGCCATCGATCCCAACGATCTGAAGATCGACGTCTACCGCTCGACCGGCCCGGGTGGTCAATCGGTGAACACCACGGACTCGGCCGTGCGCATCACCCATCTGCCCACGGGCACCGTGGTGGCCATGCAGGACGAGAAGAGCCAGATACAGAACCGGGCCAAAGCGATGGTGGTGTTGCGGGCCCGTCTTCTCAAGGCAGAGCAGGATCGCCAAGCGGCTGAAATGTCGGCTCAGCGCCGGGGCCAGGTCGGGGCTGGCAACCGGACCGACAAGATCCGCACCTACAACTTCAAAGAGAACCGGGTCACTGATCACCGGATCAACCTGACGCTCTACAAGTTGGACCAGGTACTGGCCGGTGACCTGTCCGAGCTGACCGATGCGCTCATGGCCGACAAGCGGGCCCGCCAGCTGGCCGGCGAGGAAGACGACGGGCAGTGACCCGGGGCGAGCTGACGGCTGAGCTCGCCGTCACACTCGGCGCCCGGCATGAAGCTCGCTTCATCGTCGACGAAGTCAATGAAGGTGCTTCCTTCGGGCTCGACACCGACCTCGCTCCGGCAGCGATCGACCGGGCCCGAGTCATGGCCGCTCGACGGTTGCGTGGCGAACCGCTCCAGTACATCTTCGGGCATTGGGCCTTCCGGTCACTTGACCTTTTGGTTGATCCCCGGGTGCTCATCCCGCGTCCCGAGACCGAGCAGGTGGTCGAGGTCGCCCTGTCCGAGTTGGGCCGGATGGAAGTGCCGGCGCCGACCATCGTCGATGCGGGTACCGGCTCGGGGGCCATCGGATTGTCGTTGGCAGTTGAGGGGGCGGGGCTCGACCCGGGGGGACACGTGTGGGCGACGGACGCCAGTCCGGAGGCGATTGAGGTGGCCACCGCGAACGAACGCCGGGTGCGGCTCGCCCATGCCGGATCGATGCTGCCGGTCACGATCCTCCACGGGTCGTGGCTGACGCCGCTGCCGGCGGAGCTGCGGGGAGCAGTCGACCTGGTGGTGTCCAACCCCCCCTATGTAGCCGAGTCCGAGTGGGCTGACCTGGCCGGCGACGTCCGTCGCGAACCACGGTCTGCCCTGGTGGCCCGCGATGGGGCGGGGGGATGTCTCGGACTGGCCGATATTGAAACTGTTCTGGCCCAGGCCAAGGCATGGCTGTCGACCCCGGGCGTCGCGGTGGTGGAGTTGGCGCCGCATCAGGCGGAGGCGGCACTCGTTGTCGCTCGATCGCATGACTATGGCGACGTGCGGGTTGAACCGGATCTGGCCGGGCGCCCCCGGGCCCTGGTGGCCAGGCTGCCATGACTGTCCTGCGCGCGGTGACCATGCGCGACCGAGACGATATGCGGACGGCGCTGGCTGACGGTCGGGTCATTGTCTGGCCCGGTGCCGATGGCTACGGCCTGGCGGCCCGGTTGGACCGCCCGGCTGCTCGCGACGCGTTCGACCAGTTGGTGCCCACGGCGTGCGGCGGTCACCCACCGGTGACCGTGGTGGCGACGATCGCTCAGGCCATGGTGCTCTCGGAACCGTGGAATCGCCAGGCCGAACAGCTGGTGGACCGGTTGTGGCCCGGACCGGTTGAGCTCATCGTCCAGGCCCGTGACGCCACGCCCGTGCGGTTCGGCATGCCCAAGGACAAGACGCTCCGGGCGCTGTGCCATGACTGCGGCCCCCTGTTGATGTGTTGTCTTCGCGGTCAAGGTGGGGAATCGATCTTCACCTCGGCAGAAGCCCTGCGCCACCTGGCCGGCACCGACGTCGCTCTGTTGGTGGAGGGTGGTACCCGGCACGGTCCACCCCCCACCGTGGTGGACTGCACGGTGTCACCGCCTGTGGTGACCGCGGTCGGCGCAGTTCCGGCAGCATTCGTCGAGGCATCGTTGCTCATGGCGGCACGCCGTCGCATTCGATGGCTCGGCATGTGAGCGTCAGACGGAGATGCTGGTAATCAGTCCGTCGAGAAACGTCGTGTACAGATCGACAATCGATCGGCGCTCGTCGAGCTGCCACACCAGTGAGGCGCCCTCCTGGAAGGCGACGATCATGGCCGCCGTGGCGTCGACATCGACGTCGTGGCGGATTTCTCCGGCGGCCTGGCCCTGCGCCAGTCCCTCGGCCAACAATCGCGTCACCTGACCCATCCGCGCCACGAAGTAGTCGTGGGTGATGCTGTCGCTTCCGAGTCCTTCGACCAGGAGCACCGAATGCAGCGCGTTGAGGCCGGGTTCTTCCAGCCCCTTGCGGGCGTAGCGGATGAGACCGCGCAGCATCTCCAGGCCGCCTGCGTCGGCCAAGTCGCGGAAACCCACTTCGGCCAGACGGTCGCGCTCTTGTATGACGGCGAAGAGCAATCCGGCCTTGGAACCGAAATGGTGCAGGACGCCGGTGCCGCTGATGCCGGCCCTGGCCCCGATGTCGTTTATGGCCGAACCTCGAAAGCCGTTGCGGGCAAAAACCTCTATGGCCGCCGACAAAATGGCCTGGCGCCGTTCCACCCCGCGCTGCTGCACTTGTCCTTTGACGCCGACCACGGTCCGCACACTATTCTGCCTAACCGCAACTCAGGAAAATAGGGGCGGAAGGCAGATGCCATCGAGCAGGGCGGGGCGAAGAGGTGGTCGTGGTTGGCGCCACAACTGGGCGTCTTTGGCCCTTGTCTGCCTCTCGACCACGCTGCTCTGCGCCGGCGTGACCGGCCAACCGGCCGCGGCCGCACAGGCACCGCTCTCGCAGGCACCGCTCTCGCAGGCACCGCTTTCGCCCGACACCGCCTCGACTCAGGGCAGCGGCGCGTTCGGTCAGTGGACGACGGACCAGTACGGACTTCCGGCTTACAACTACACGATCAACGAATTGACGGCTCCACAGGCCAAGCAACCCGAACTCAACGGCAGTACCGATGCCTGGACCCAGATCGGCAATGGCGACGACCTGGTGGCCAACGGGTACAACCATGGCTACGTCCAGTTGTGGAGTCAGGACCGCCTCAGCCAGTGGATGAACTTCTACCAACCGGCCGAGGATCACTTTGCGGGAGGGTTCGGCTACCTCGACATCGGCCGAAAGGTCACCAGCACCCTGTACGACGATCGTCCGCCTGATGCCACCACCTCGCGCACCTTCGGCATGGGGTACTACGCCAAGTCAACGGACATCCCGGGCACCGACGAGAGCGACGTGGTCTACGCGCCGTTCGGCGACAACACCCTGTTGCTGCACAATGTGACGATCACCAACACCTCGAATGTGGAGGAATCCGGCTCTTATTTCGAGTACTGGGACGTCAACCCTGAGTTACAGGCGATCAAGCAGATTCCCCGTGGCTTCTCGGCTCCCGTGTACGACCCCGCCACCAAGACTCTTTCGGTCGCACAGTCCGATGATGTCAACGACCTCAATCCTCTCTCCATCTTCGCGTCCGCGCTGGATTCGCCCGTCTCCGGCTTCGACACCGACACCAGAGATTTCTTCGGGGACGGGTCCCGCGCCGATCCGGCCGCGGTGGTGGCCGGACACACCACGCAGTCGATTGCTCCGGCTGACCCCAACGGTGTGGTCGGACAGGCCATGTTCGCCTTTCAGAGCCCGTTCGCCATCGCCCCGGGCGCCAGCACCACATTGCACTACGCCTACGGATACGCCCATCCCGAGGCGATCGCCCCGATGCTGGCCACATACCGCAGTCAGCCCGATGCGCTGTCCACCAGCGAAGCGCAGTGGAAGGCGACGCTGCCCCAGACGTCGTTCGGTCCCACCTACAACTGGCTGTCACGTGAGCTTGAGTGGGATGCCTACATGGTCCGCTCGGACTCGACCTTCAGTGAGATGTGCGGTGGGTACAACCTGCTGTCACAAGGCGGCTACTACCAGTACTCCGACGGGTGGAACGCGGCCTTCCGGGACCCGCTGCAAATCATGTTGCCGATGATCTACGCCGATCCCGCGCTGGCCCGCCAGGTGATCATGTACTCCGCGCACGAGCAGACCCCCGATTCTGGCGTCATTCCCTATGGCCAAATCAGTGGGTGCCTGCCCCTGCCACTCGGCACCTCCGATGACCTCAACCTGTGGCTGCTCTGGGGTACCACCGAATACGTTCTCTCGACACGCGACTTCGCGTTCTTGCACCAACAGGTCCCTTTCGTCGGGGGCCTGGGGTCGGGGACGGTGTGGCAACACCTGAAATTAGCCTTCCTGAATCAGGAGGTCCTGGTCGGCCACGGTCCCCATGGCGAATATGTGACTGGCGCCACGGGTGATTGGAGCGACCTGTCCACCGAGTTTCTCCAGATGACCGAGTCCGACCTTGTCACCGCCCAGGCGGCCTACATGTATCCCCGGCTGGCCGACCTGGCTCAGATGATCGGGGACACGGGTTTCGCCGCCCAGGTGCGGTCAGCTGCCGCCAGGGACCTCGCCGTGGTCAAGGGTCAGTATGTGGCCGATGGCCAGTACGGGTGGTTCGCCCGTGGTTACTCGGGTGTGTCACAGATCGGCAACGGCGAGATGTTCGAGGAGCCGCAGCCGTGGGCCCTGCTGGAAGGATCGGCTACTCCGATTCAGGAATCCAAAATCGTGGCCGCCTATCGGCGCTTTCTGGTCGGGGTCGGGGCGCCCTCCTTCCTGCATGGCCCATCGAAGATCGGCGCGTCCATCACGCCGGCGGGAGCCGATCCCGCCGTTACAGAGCAGTCAGAACCGGCCACCAATGCCAGCGCGGGGTTCCCGGGCGGGAGCTGGTTCGACCTCAACGGCTGGATGATCTGGGCGTTGGCAGACCTCGGACGAACCCTGCCCGGAGCCAGCGCCGACGCCTGGAACGAATTCGAACGCAACACCCTGGACGACCACGCCGATGCCTTCCCCGACAGTTGGGACGGCGTCCTCTCTGTCGACGACGAGTGTGCCTCGTACTACTCGGCCACGCCGGCAACCTGTGGCACCGGGCTCTCGACCAGCTACGACACCCAGATCCCCAACCAACCCGCCTACAGCCTTTTCGACATACTGCACCTGGCGGGACTGACCGACGAACCCGACGGCTATCAGGTGATCCCGGCCATGCCGATGTCGACCTTCACCGTGCGGTTCCCGGACGTGGGCATTGCCCAGCAACCCGGAATTTTGCGCGGCTACATCACCCCGGTGGAAGGTGGCAGCGTCACCATGGCCGTGGCCCTCCCACCTGGAGTGTCGGTCAACGGGGTCCAGGTCTTCGTGGAGGGCAGACCGGTGCCCCACTTCATGTCCGAGGGGCTGGTCACCTTTGTCATGAGGACCGTGGCGGGCCAGCCGTCTGACTGGGCTGTCCGCTAGTGCCATCCGTTCCGGATGCCTATTCGCCCGATACTTCGACAACCATCGTAGTGTTCCCGAAATTTCCCACCGGAGCTCTCCCTCCGGGCTCGCCCTCAGGGCTGAGCCCGTTCCACCGGCGGCAGTGTGCTCACCGACCGCTTGGCCTCCCAGTGGGAGCGCCCCAGAGCCTTGAAATGCCCGGGCCGATCAGACAACGCGTAGGTGGCCAACCACAGTCGCTTGAGGTGGCGCTTGTGCCCGTGCTCGGGGTCGTCCTCGTAGGCGGTGCGGCCATGGAGCACGTGGTAGTTGTTGATGAACTGCATCTCGCCCGGGCGCAGGTCCATGGTGACGTTGAAGTCGGGGTCGTTGGCCATTTCGGACATGCGGGCGATGGCAGCTCGGGCGGTCGGGCTCAGGACCGGAGCATCGGGGTGCCGTTGTGACGCCAGTATGTACTGGGGGATGAAGCGCACGAAGAGCCGCCCCTGGTGGGCGGTGAACCCGGGCACGGTATAGAAGGGGCGGGTGCCGTCGGCCTGTTCGCCGCGGGTGTCGTAGGGGAGCTCGTCATAGAGCGCGGCGGCCAACTCGGGCTCGTCGCGCACCATCTGGTTGTGGATGGCCACTGCATTGGCCACGCACGACAGTCCCCCGGAGCGGGCCGCCCGCAAGCACAGGAGGCCCACCAGGTCGGAGCCGTCGGTGTGGTAGTCCAGTGCGACGCCCCCGATTTCGTTGCCCCGCACCGTGGGGTCGGTGATCGACTTGCCTTGGTCGGTGACATCACCCAGGACGTGGCCATATTTGTTCTGGGCCCAGGGCTCGCCCAAATGGAGTCCGATTCCCCAATACAAGAGCGTGAGATCATCGTCGGAGAATCGCTCGACATTCAGGGTGGCGATGCGCATGAAGCTGCGCCCGTGCAAAAGGACGTCCACCACCCCATTGAGCTTGGTGGCGAGCGAGTCGAGCGGGAAGTCGTCCCGCCCGATCTCCAAGGGGTCGGTGCTCTTGGACTTGGCTGTCTTGAGGGCCAGGTCGAGTTCAGCCCGATCATTGTCGTCGAGTCGAAGTGTCCATGTGTCGGGGTCAGCCACATCGGCCGCCCGCCATTCGGCCGCCGGCTCGAGCTCTTTCAGTTGCCTCGCGTCCATCGTTGCCTCCTGATCGGTTGCGTGGGTCGGGTCAGTTCGCGCGAGGATCGCCCTGGGGTCCGCGGATCAACTGGCCGGGGAGGGCACCTGTCGGCGAGCCGTCGCGCATCACGACCTGGCCGCTGACGATCGTGGCGCTGTAGCCGCGGGCTCCTTGCAGGAGCCGCTTGCCGCCCGCAGGCAGGTCATAGGCCATGGTCGGACGTTCGCAGCGCAGTCGGTCGAAGTCGATCACATTGAGGTCGGCCCGCAGCCCGGGCGAGACAGCGCCGCGGTCGAACAGGCCGACCGCCTGCGCGGTGCGACTGGTCATCTGCTCGACCAACCATCCCACCTCAAAGCGGCCGTGGGGGCGATCGCGCCCCCAATGGGCCAGCGTGTAGGTCGGGAAGCTGGCATCAGAAATGATCCCGACGTGGGCCCCGCCGTCCCCTAATCCGAACAGCGTGTCGGGGTGGGCCATCATCTCGTGGCAGGGGTCGAGCGTGAACTCGGCGTAGTTGGAGAAGGGGGCAAAGAGGAAGTTGCGCCCCTCGTCCTCCATCATGAGCTGGAGTGCCAGTTCGGTGGCATCGATCCCGCGCCCGGCGGCCAGCGCCTCCACACTCTGGTCGCGGGGTGGCTCGTAGTCGGGGAGTTCACCGAGCGCAAAGATGCGGCTGTAGTCGATCAGTCGACGTTGGCGTGGTGGCGCTTCCGCCAGCAGCCGGTCGGTGAAGGTGGCGTCGCGCAGCGCCCGCATCTGTTCGGCCAGAGGTTTCTTGGCGATGGACTGATAGGTCGGGTGGGTGGAGAACGGATGGAAGCTCGACTGCAGGCCCAACAGCAGGCCCACCGGTCGAGGAGCCACCTGGGCTCGGATCGGTAGCCCATCGGCCACCGCCTCTTCAATTTTGCCCAGAATGGTGCGCCAGCCCTGCGGGTTGTGGTTGCCCTGGGCCAACGAAAGGGAGAGTGGGCGCCCCGAGGTCTCCACCAGCCGGCGGACCATGTCGAACTCGCCGTCCAGGTCGGGCGAGAAGTCTGAGATCAGTTCCACCACGCCGTGCCCGGCATCGGCCACGCCGGCGACGATCATCTCCAGCTCGTGCGCGCTGGCGCGGAGTGACGGAGTGGGATCACCGGTGGACGTGCGGTGGTTCAGGGTGCGTGAGGTAGAGAAGCCCAGGGCCCCCGCTTCCATGGCCTCCTTGGCCAATTGCCGCATGGTCAGCGCATCCTCGTCGGTGGCCTCTTCAAGCCGGGTGGCCCGCTCACCCATGACGTAGTGGCGCAATGCCCCGTGGGGCAGCTGGGCACCGACATTGATCTCGTGAGGTCGCCGCTCCACGGCGGCCAGATACTCACCGAACGTCTCCCACGACCAGTCGATGCCCTCGTCGAGCACCGCACCGGGGATGTCCTCGACGCCCTCCATCAGGGAGATCAGCCGGTCGTGCGACTCGAGTCGCACCGGGGCGAACCCGACGCCGCAGTTGCCCATGACGACAGTGGTCACGCCGTGCCAACTGGACGGGGCCAGCGAGGAGTCCCATGTCACCTGCCCGTCGTAGTGGGTGTGGATGTCGACGAATCCGGGCGTGACCAGTTGACCGGCGGCGTCGATCTCCTCGGTGCCCCGGCCCCTCACGGTGCCGACCTCGGTGATGGTCCGCCCGTCGACCGCCACGTCGCCCGGGCTGGGCTCACCACCCAGGCCATCGACCACCAGCCCACCCCGGATGACCAGATCGTGTGCCATGCCCCTCCCCTCCCACCCATTTAGTTAGACTGATCTAACTATGTGGGCTTTTGTCCACCCTGTCAACCCCCGTCGACGGCAGAAAGACGTCGGCCAATCGCTCTTCCCGGGTCTGGGCGTGGGCGGCGTAGAGCTGGCCCAGCATCCTTCGCACGTCGCCCGGATCAATGCCGGGAACGAGGTCCTCCAGCCGGTCGGCCAAGGTGGACTCGAATTCGGCCACCCGCGCCCGACCGGACGCGGTCAGCTCCACCTTGGCCACCCGACCGTCGCTCGGGTCCACCACGTCGAGCACCCAGCCCTGCTCGCGCAGGCTGTTGATCATGGCCGAGACCGTCGGCTTGGTGACTGCGTTGGCTGCGGCCAGTTCTCCGGCGCGGCGCGCCCCGCCCATCAGGTACAGCAGGGTGCGGTACTGCGCCATGCTGAGGTCGCCCCGCCGCGCCACCTGTTCGAACTCCCGGTAGAGCGAAACGATCAACCGCACACCGGGTGCTCGCTGTTCGCTCATCCGTCCAGGGCGAACGAGCCGTCGGCCGACAGCGTGCCGGTGCGGCCGATGCCCTCCTCGGCACAGAGCAAGGCCAGCGTGTCAGCGTCCGTGCTGTTGCCCCAGGCCCGGCTGTCATCGGCGGTGCGGCAGGCCAGAATGCCCCGCTCGGGACTGCCATCGCGGTCGAAGGCAACCGTGTACGTCTCGACCCGAACCGGCCCGGTGCCCTCGGAGTCGACGCGGCACTGGGGGAGTGCGTCGACATCGGGCTGCACATCCCGCCAGGCAAACGGCTGGTGCCCTTCATGCGTCGGTGGCTGCGCTCCGTACAGCCCCACCGAGTGCTTGGTGGCGTACCACCCGAGACCGGTGGCCATGCCGACCGCTCCCGGACTCTGGCGCAGCGCGCCGACCAGCTGGGCGATGCCGTGGGAGGTGTAGTTGTTGCCGGGACCACCCCCGAACGTCAGGCCGCCCGTCAGGGTCAATGGACGGGCCGGATCGTCTATGGGCAACCCGAGCTCGTGGGCCGCCATCTGGACCACCGCCGGGAAGCAGGAGTACAGGTCGATCGGACCGAATTCATCGGTGCTGATGCCGGCCAGCTCCGTGGCGGCCTGACCGGCGAGGCGGATGGCGGGCGAGCGGTGCAGCTCGGGCCGGTGCGAAATGAACCAGTGGTCGTTGGCGTCGGCCCCAGACAGGGGGAACACCCACCGTTCCTCGGGCACGCCAGCGGAACGGGCGGCCTCGACGGAGCAGACGATGTAGCCCGCGCCCTGGTCGACCTGCATGTTGGCCGTGCACAGTTTGGGATACGGGAATGACACCATCCGGTTGTCCGCCGACGGGACCGAGATCTCCTCGGCCGTGCGGGGACTGCGGATCCACGCGTGGGGGTTGGCCGCGGCCACCTGGCTGAAGCGGGCCCACAGGGCGCCGATCCGTTCCCGGTGCTCGGCCAACGACCAGCCGTTGGCGGCACGCAGGGCGTTCTCAAAGAGCGGGTAGGCGTGGATGGGCAGGATGACCCCGCGTGACATTTCGAGGTCGGTGGCGCCGGGCTTGTCGACGCCGAACATGGTTGGCTCGGGAGTGCCGTCTACCGGCTGGCTGGCCCAGGTCAGAGCCGGCTTGCTCGGGTCGCGTCGGGAGGAGGCCCGGGTGTACATGGCCTCTGCTCCCGTCACCATGACGACGTCGAGTTCGCCCCGGCTGATGGCTCCGCAGGCATGGTGCATGAGGGCCTGCGGTGTATTGCCTCCGATGGCCGACAACATGAGCTGTGCCGGCGCTTCACCGTCTTCGAAACCGAGTCGATTGGCCACCAACAGGGCCGGATTGATGGAACGCCACCCGAGTGGGACGACGACCCGGAGACTGTCGGCCCGGCGGATCAGCGTGTTGCCCGAAGGTGCCGCGGCCCCGGCGGCCACCCCGTCACAATCCTCCGCGGCGGCCCGCAGGGCCCGGGCCATCAGTTCGACCGGTTCGGGACGATCCGCCGGGTCGGAGTCGGGGTCAGGGTGAACCGTCACCTGCCCGACACCCACGACAACGGGGGTCCGGGGATGGAGGGCCATGGTCGGGGAGGCTACCGGGTCACGCCGGAAGGGTCGTCTGGCCCCTCGGTAGACTTCCTCCCTATGCGCGTCGCCTTCGGTTCGGACCACGGTGGGTTCGACCTGAAAGAGATCTTGAAGGCCGAGCTGTCGCAGCGTGGGCATGACGTCTCCGACCTGGGCACGTTTGATGCCGCCGTGCCGGTCGACTACCCGGACTTCGGGGCGGCGGTGGGGCGGGCGGTGGTCGCCGGTGAGGCCGAACTGGGTGTGTGCACCTGTGGCACGGGCATCGGCATCTCCATGGCGGCCAACAAGATCCCCGGCATCCGGGCCGCCGTCATCCACGATGTGACGACCGCCACCCTGGCCCGCCAGCACAACCATGCCAACGTCGCCTGCCTCGGTGGTCGTACCGTGGGCGCCACCGTGGCCGTTGACGCGCTGTTGGCTTTCTTGAGTGCCCCCGAAGAACATGGTCGGCATGACCGCCGGATTGCCAAACTGGCCGAACTCGACTGCCACAGTGTCGCTCGCCAAACTGAAGGGAACACATGAGTCGCTACGAAGACGCGCTGAACTCCGACCCCGAGGTGGCTGGGCTGATCAGCCAGGAGCTCAACCGCCAGCAGACCACGCTGCAACTCATTGCCTCGGAGAACTTCACCTCGCCGGCCGTGCTGGCCGCGTCGGGTTCCGTGCTGTCCAACAAATACGCCGAGGGTTACCCGGGCAAGCGGTACTACGGCGGCAACCAGATCATCGATGAGGTGGAGGACCTGGCCCGTGACCGGGCCACGGCGCTGTTCGGGGCCGATCATGCCAACGTGCAGCCGCACGCCGGAGCCAACGCCAACCTGGCCGTCTATCAGGCTCTCCTTGAACCCGGGGCCACCATTTTGGCCATGCGGCTGGATCACGGGGGACACTTGACCCACGGCTCACCAGCGTCCATCACCTCCAAAATCTGGCGTTTCGTGTCCTACGGGGTGACCCCCGAAAGCAGTGATGGTGAGCACCCCGGGGAGATCATCGACTTCGACCAGGTGGCCCACCTGGCCAAGACCGAGAAGCCGGCGCTCATTGTGGCCGGCTCGACCGCCTACGCCCGGTCCATCGATCCCCAGCCGTTCCGTGAGATCGCCGACTCGGTGGGCGCCCTCTTCATGTTCGATGCCGCCCACCCGGCCGGTCTCATCGCCGGAGGGGCGCATCCCAGTCCGGTCGGGGTGGCCGACGTGGTCACGCTCACCACCCACAAGACCTTGCGGGGCCCACGCGGTGGGGCCATCCTCTGCAATGCCGAGTGGGCCAAGAAGATCGACAGCGCCGTCTTTCCCGGGCTTCAGGGCGGACCGCTCGAGCACATCATCGCCGCCAAGGCGGTGGCCTTCGCCGAGGCGAGCCGCCCCGAGTTCCGCCAGTACGCCGCCCAGGTGGTGACCAATGCGGCCGCCCTGGCTGCCGGCATGGCCGAGCAGGGCTTCCGGCTCGTGGCGGGCGGCACCGATAACCACATGATTCTGGTCGATCTCAGCCATTTCGATGGGGAGCTCACCGGCAAGGTGGCCCAGGAGGTACTGGACCGGGCCGGCATCACCTGCAACAAGAACACCATCCCCGATGAGCCCCGATCACCTTTCGTCACGTCGGGGCTCCGTCTGGGGACCGCGGCCGAGACCACCGCCGGTATGGGACCGCTCCAGATGCAGACCATTGCCGAATTGATCGGGCGCACGCTGCGATCCCGTGACGACGATGCCGAAGTTCTGGCGGTGCGGGCTGAAGTAGCCGAGCTCTGTGGTGCGTTCCCGCCCTATCCCGACCTGATGGGGTAGGTCATGCCCGACGTCGGTTGGTACGTCCTGGTGCTGGCGGTGGCCGCCGGAGCCACCGCGGCCCTGACCGTGCCGGCCCGCCGCCTGTCCAGCCGGGTCGGCTATGTGGCCATGCCGAACGAGCGGAACATGCACACCAAGCCCATTCCTTACGGAGGCGGGGCCGCCATGTTCCTGGGGTTCTTGGTGGCCGTGCTCTCGGCGGCGGCGATTCCGGCGCTCCGTCCCATTTTCACCGACTCCTCGGAGCTGCTCGGCGTGGTGCTGGCGGCCGGCGCCATGTTCGCCGTCGGCCTGATTGACGACGTCCGGGACATGTCGGCTCCGGCCAAGATGGCTGGGCAAGTGCTGGCGGCCAGCATCTTGTATTTCATGAGCGTCACCATGTACGAGTTCAAGGTGCCCCTGGCCGGGTTCATCGTCCTGACCCCGGGCGTGACGCCGCTCATCACCGCGGCCTGGGTCATCGCCCTGACCAACGCCATCAACCTCATTGACGGCCTCGATGGACTGGCCGCCGGCGTGGTGGCCATCGGCGGTGCCGCGCTGGCCATCTACGGATTGCAGCTGATGGGGCTCGGCCTCTTGCCGGGGGACAATGTCGGGCCGTTGCTGGCCGTGATCGCCTGTGGCATCTGCCTCGGATTCCTCCCCTTCAACTTCAATCCGGCCCGTATTTTCATGGGGGATGCCGGAGCTCTCTTCCTCGGACTCCTCATGGCGGCGTCCACCATGGTGATCGGGGGCCGTGTCCCCACGACGGTTCCCACCAGCGGAGTGACCTACTTCTTCTTTGCCCCGCTCTTCATCCCTTTCTTCATACTGGGAGTGCCCATCGTCGACCTGGCGTTCGCGTTCATCCGCCGGACGGCCCGGGGCACCAGCTTCCACACGCCCGACAAGGAGCACATCCATCACCGGTTGCTCCGGCTGGGCCACGGGCCCCGGCGCACCGTGGTCATTTTGTGGGCCTGGACAGCAATTTTGTCGGGATTCGTCCTGTTTCCCCTGTTCGACCATCAGATCAACGCCTTCATCCCCCTCGGGGTGGCTGCTCTCGGTGCGGGCCTGTACACCCTCTTTCACCCCGGATTGCGCAGGGGCAACGGCGACCCTTCAGACGACGACCTAGATTCCCAGGTGGGACCCAGTTCACGACAACCCGACCGACCCGTCGGAGTCGTCAGGCTTCCCTAACAACGGTTTGGACGGCATCCGGATGGGGGTGCGATGATGAAGCACGTGATCCCCGTCCACCTCGCCTCGTCTGGCCCCGCTCCGGCGGACCGTCAGACGACGGATACCCGCGCGCCACGCACCGCGTAAAGGGGAAGAAGTCGCATGAGTGGTCAAGGAAGCGTGAACAGGCGCGCCCCGTCCGGTGACGGAGCCCGAGTCTCAGCCAGGTCCCGAGACGTCCGGTTCGGCAGGCCCGTCCTCGGGCGTTCCCGATCTCGGGGACTTCTTCTGGATGGGAACGTCGTGTGCCGTCAGCGTGGTTGGAGCCGGAGCGGCCGGGTACGGATTGGACTCTTGGCTCAGCACGACGCCGTGGCTGACTTTTGGCGGTCTGGCCTTCGGCATCATCTCGGCCGTCATGCTGTGTGTGGTCCAGGTGCGCAAATTCTCCTGAAGCCATATACTGGGTTCTGTGCACCTATAACGGCGACGGAAGCCTGAGCGGCTGATGTTCGCAAACTTTGCACTGCCTGATTTGGCCCGCGTCTCTCGGCGTACGGTCCTCTGCGGGCTCATCTTTGGAGTCGTCGGCTTCGTCGGCTGTCTGGCGCTCAGTGCGCCGTTGACCGGTCTCGGACTGTGCGTCGGCCTCGGGCTGGGTCTCTTCAATTTCCGACTGGTGCAGCGATCCGTGGCCAAGGTCGGAGCTCGAGAAGATGTCGACCACAAGCGCCCTTTGGCCGCGAACACGGTCGGCCGGCTCGCCCTCATATCCGTGTTGTCCATTGCGCTCCTGTTTCTCTCCTTCGATCTGGGATTGGGAGTAATGGTCGGCTTGGCCGCATTCCAGTTCTTTCTCTTGCTGAATGTGGCGAGTTCCATGTTCAAAATGGGCCACGGCCTCTCCGACGATGACTCCGATGCGGTGCTCTCATGATTCAATTCGGCGTCTTGTCCCACGTCATGAATCTTGCGACCAGTATTTCGGTCGGCGAACATGTCACGAAGAAGATCTTCGGGTTGACCTTCGACCTGGACACCGTCTGGGCCACCGGTGCGGCCCTCGTGGTCGTGTTCCTGCTGGCCGTCGCCTTACGCCGTCAGATGACCAGCGGGGTGCCGGGCCGGCTGCAAGCGGCCTGGGAGATTGGAATTGGCGCGGTGACCAAGCAGGTGGAGGGTTCCATCGGGCCCGCCGGCATGAGCGTGATCCCGCTGGCGACATCCCTCTTCGTGTTCATCTTCGTCTGCAATACCTTCACCGTGGTCGGATTGGGATCCAAGTACGAATGGCTTGCGCCACCCAATGCGGACATCAACCTCCCGCTGGCCATGGCGCTCTTCGTGATCGTGCTGGTCCACATCGCGTCGATCCGCGCCCGGGGCCCGGTGGAGTACGCCAAGCACTACCTCCTCCAGCCATTCCCCCTCGTGCTGATTCCCTTCAATCTCTTCATGAATGTGGTGGACGAGATCGCCAAGCCGATCACCTTGGCCCTTCGACTCTTCGGCAACCTCCTCTCCGGTGGGTTGATGCTGTCGCTGATCGCCTATCTGGGCGTGTGGAAGCTCGGGGCTATTCCGATCGGCAATGTTCTCGTGGTACCCATGAACGTCATCTGGAAGACATTCGATCTGGCCATCGGTGGGATCCAGGCCTTCATCTTCGCCCTGCTGACGATCCTGTACTTCGACCGGGCCATGCAGACCGGGCACGATGGCAAGGACGAAGTCGACACCACACACACAACGTCATCGCCGGCGTTCGCCGGTCAAGATCACTAGTCAACAACAAAGGAGAGCAATCAAATGGCAGACACAACGGCACAGGCCATCCAACTGGCCGGAGCCATGGTGGGAGGCGGTCTGGCGCTGGGCGGAGGCGCCATTGGCGCAGCCGTAGGTGACGGTCTGGCCGGTAGTGCGACGATCGCCGGCGTGGCCCGTCAACCCGAAGCGCAGGGCCGACTTTTCACCATCATGTTCCTGACCGTCGGCCTGGTGGAGGCGATGTACTTCATCAACCTGGCCTTCACGGCACTCTTCATCTTCTCGCTCTACAAGAAGTAAGGCGCCGGCGGAAGACCGAATGGTTTTGCCCTACCAGGGACCCTGTGGGCCCATCGATCAAAGGCAAAGACTGAGATAACTATGTTCATTGCAGACAGCAATTTCCTCATCCCGAACGCGACGTTGATCGTCGAGTTCGTGTCGTTCCTCATTGTGCTGGCCATCGTCTCCAAATACGCGCTGCCCCCATTGAAGAAGGCGCTCGATGACCGGGCCACCCTGATCGGCAGCCAGCTCGCGGCAGCCGACGAGGCCAAGGCGGACGCCACGGCGGCCGACGAGGAGCGCCGGACCGCTCTGGAAGAGGCACGTCATCAAGCCCGGGAGATCGTGGCGCAAGCCAACCGGACGGCGGAGCAAGTACGCATCGATGCCCAGGCCAACGGTCAGAGCGAATACGAGCGCATTGTCGGTAACGCCGAGACGGAGGTCGGCTTGGCGCGTCAGCGGGCCGTTGATGAAGCGGCCAACCGCATGGGCGAGATCGTCATGGACGTGGTCGAGCGGGTGATTGGCCGCGAGGTGAACCCTGAGGCTCACCGCGACCTGATTGACGAAGCAGTGAGTGCCTTGCGGGCGGATGCCTCCGGAGGCGCTGCCGCCCGTTCCGGGGCGCGCTCGTGAAACCGAAGCTTGCGGGTTACGCCGCCGCCATTCTCGAAGCCGCCGACTCCGGCGCACTGACGGATCTGGCCGGCGAACTTGAAGCGATTGAGCAACTCGTGCAGTCCAACCCGACGCTGGAATCGGCTCTGACCGACACCACGCTGCGCGGGCCGGTACGACGCGCCGTCATGCTGGATCTCCTCAATACCAAGGTGTCGGATCCGGCGCGCCGGCTGGCCGCATTCGCCTGCGCCGCCGTTCGGGCGCCTGATGTTCCGGCCGCTCTGGCCTGGATTGCCACCCGGGCCCGCCATGCAGCCGAGGGGCAAAACGACGCTGAGACGCCGCTGAGCCTGCTCCAATCACGCCAACGCGTGGGCGGTTTCGCGTCGGCCGTGCATGAGGATCTCTCTCACGCCGAGCTGGAGTCTCTAGAGGATGATCTCTTCCGCTTTGCCCGAATCGTGGCCTCGACGCCCGCGTTGCGCTCCGCCCTGGTCGATCGCGAGCTCGCCGTGGACGCGCGGCAGGGACTGGCCAGCCAATTGCTCCAAGGCAAGGTGCAGCCGAGCACGGTCTCCCTCGTCCGTTACGTGGTGGCGGGCGGCCGGGCCCGCGACATTGTGGGCACCCTGGACTGGCTGGTCGAACTGACGGCCAAGGCACGGGGCTGGCGCATCGCCCGCGTGCGGGCGGCGGCACCCGTTGAGGAGGCCCAGCAGGCCACACTCTCGGACTCCCTGGCCGGCCTGGCCGGAGCGCCGGTGGAATTGCAGATCATCATTGACGAGGCGCTGCTCAGCGGGGCCGTCATCCAGATCGGCGACCTCCAGGTTGACGCCACTGCCCGAGGACGCATTGACGCTTTGCGCGAGCACCTCATGCCGGGCGGATGGGAAGACAGCGGTTTCCGCACCGGAGCGGTGCGGGTCAGCGGAACGACGACACGGACAGAGGGAGCAGGTTGATGGCAGAACTGACGATCGACGCCAGTGAGATCACCGAAGCGTTGCGACGCAACGTGGAGGAGTACACGCCGGCAGTCGGCACTGAGCAGATCGGACGCATCGTCGAGGTCGGGGACGGCATCGCCCGCGTGTCGGGCCTGCCTGGGGCGGCCGTGAACGAGTTGTTGGAGTTCGAGGACGGGACTTTGGGGCTGGCCCTGAACCTGGACGAGGACACGATCGGCGCCGTGGTTCTCGGCGAGGTCGACAGCCTTGAAGAAGAGCAGACGGTCAAGGCCACCGGTCGGATCCAAACCGTGCCTGTCGGCGATGCCCTCCTCGGTCGGGTCGTGAACGCCCTGGGAGAGCCGATCGACGGCAAGGGACCGATCAACAGTTCCGAGTCGCGGCGGATGGAGGTCCAGGCGCCGGGAATTGTCGGTCGCCAGCCGGTGAGCGAGCCGATGCAGACCGGTATTAAGGCAATCGACGCCATGACGCCGATCGGCCGCGGGCAGCGTGAGCTGATCATTGGTGACCGCAAGACGGGCAAGACCACGGTCGCGGTCGACACCATCATCAATCAGGCCGGTCAGGGAGTGAAGTGCATCTATGTGGCCATCGGCCAAAAGAACTCTTCCGTCGCCCAGACAGTGGCCACACTCGAAGCGCACCAGGCGCTCGAGTACACGGTGGTCGTGGTGGCTTCTGCCGGCGACCCCGCTCCGTTCAAATACCTGGCTCCCTATGCCGGCTGCGCCATGGGACAGCATTGGATGGAGAACGGGGAGCACGCACTCATTGTGTACGACGACCTGTCCAAGCAGGCCGAGGCCTACCGCTCGGTCTCGCTTCTCCTGCGCCGCCCACCGGGGCGCGAGGCCTACCCGGGCGATGTCTTCTACCTTCACTCGCGTCTGCTCGAGCGGTCAGCCAAGCTCTCCGACGAACTGGGTGGCGGATCGCTCACCGCGTTGCCGATCATTGAGACCAAGGCGGGCGACATCTCGGCCTACATCCCGACCAACGTCATCTCCATTACCGACGGCCAGGTCTTCTTGGAGTCCGACTTGTTCAACTCCGGTATCCGCCCAGCCATCAATGTGGGCAACTCGGTGAGCCGTGTCGGGAGCGCGGCTCAGGTCAAGGCGATGAAACAGGTGTCGGGAACCCTCAAGCTCGACCTGGCCCAGTTTCGTGAGCTGGAATCGTTCGCCACCTTCGGATCTGAACTCGACAAGGTGTCCCAGGCCCAGCTGGACCGGGGTTATCGCCTGACCGAGTTGCTCAAGCAGCCTCAGAATGCACCGGTGGCGGTTGAGGAGCAGGTGCTGGTCATTTACGCCGGGACCAAAGGCTGGACTGATTCGGTGCCGGTCACCGAAGTGCAGCGGTTTACGGGCGAGTTGATCGAGTACTTCAAGGGCAACCATCCATCGGTGCTCGAGGCCATCCGCACCAAGGGTGCGCTCCCCGACGGCGACGAGTTGGACCAGGGGCTGGCGTCCTTCCTGGACAGCTTTGACACCGGGAAGGTCGACTGAACTATGGCCGGAGGCCAGGAGCGCGAACTGCGGCGCCGTATCCGCAGCGTGCAGTCCACCAGAAAAATCACCAAGGCCATGGAGCTGATTGCCGCCTCGCGCATCGTGCGCGCCCAGGCGAGGATCGCGGCGAACCGCCCCTATCGCGATGGCATGGCCAAGGTGCTTCGACAGGTGGTCCAGGAGGATCCAATCGCCGCCGAGAAGCTGCTCGGCACACCGGAGAAACCCGAGCGTGTGGGAGTCCTGGCGATTGTCGGAGATCGGGGCTTGGCCGGTTCCTACAACTCAGGCGTCCTGCGGGCCACCGAGCGTCTGGTGGCCGAGCATGTCAAGAACGGTGCCGCCGTCACGCTGTGGGCCGTCGGAAAGAAGGCTCCAGGCTATTTCCGCTACCGGGGGATTGCGATTGAACGCTCCTTCCTCGGTGTGGCTGATCGACCGGAATTCGCCGACGCCCGTGACATTGCCGCCACGGTGACGGCGCCTTTCGCCGCCGGCGAGATGGACCTGGTGCAGATGGTCTCGACCCGCTTCATTTCTGCCGGTACGCAACGAGTGGCCACGCTGCAGATGTTGCCCCTCCCGTTGCCCACTCTTGACGGTGGTTCGGATGCCGAGGGCATCGACGAACTCCCATCGGGCTCCGGGGCGAGCGGCTACACCGAGTTTGAGCCCGATGCGGAGAGCCTGCTCGCCGACTTGGGACCTCGGGCCGCCGAAGCGGAAATCTTCGCCGCGCTGTTGGAAGGCTCGGCTTCATTTTTCACTGCTCAGCAAAGGGCGATGGCCGCGGCGACGGAGAATGCCGATGAGCTGGTTCGCACCCTGACGCGCGTCATGAACCGCGCCCGCCAGGACTCCATCACGACCGAAATCATGGAAATCGTTGGCGGCGCCGAGGCGCTCCGCCAATCGAAGGGAGCTTGACCACAATGACCACCACCGCAAGTCAGGACACCGTCCCGGCAGGAACGCTGGAAGACGGCCGCGTCGTCTCCATTGCCGGGCCTGTCATCGACGTGGAATTCCCGCCCCACGCTCTGCCCGAAATCAACCACGCCGTCGAGTTCAGCATTGAGTTGGACGGCTCTACCTTCCAGGTCACGGCTGAAGTCGCCCAGCAAATCGGTGATGGCCGGGTGCGCTGCATCTGCATGCAGCAAACGGACGGTCTCGTGCGGGGCGCACCGGTTCGCAACTTGGGTCGTGGCATCACGGTTCCGGTGGGCAATGCCGTGCTCGGTCACGTCTTCAACGTGTTGGGCCAGCCGCTCGACACCGACTCGGTCGAAGGGGTCGACGACTACTGGGAGATCCACCGCAGTGCGCCCGCCTTCGACCAACTGGAGCCTCGGGCTCAAATGTTCGAAACAGGGATCAAGGTGGTCGACCTCCTTGAGCCTTACGTGCAAGGTGGAAAGATCGGACTTTTCGGTGGGGCGGGCGTGGGCAAGACCGTCATCATCCAAGAGATGATCCACCGCGTGGCGCAGAACCATGGTGGCGTCTCAGTGTTCGCCGGTGTGGGCGAGCGCACCCGCGAAGGCACCGACATGTGGCTGGAGATGCAGGAGTCGGGCGTCATCGACAAGGCCGCTCTGGTCTACGGCCAGATGGACGAGCCTCCGGGGGTGCGCCTGCGGGTTGCCCTGGCCGCGCTGACCATGGCCGAATATTTCCGCGACGTCCAAAACCAAGATGTGTTGCTCTTTGTGGACAACATCTTCCGCTTCGTGCAGGCCGGTTCGGAGGTATCGACGCTGCTCGGTCGGATGCCATCAGCCGTGGGCTACCAGCCGACCCTGGCCGACGAAATGGGTGAACTGCAGGAGCGCATCACATCCACCAAGGGGAAGTCGATCACCTCCTTGCAGGCCGTCTACGTGCCCGCCGACGATTACACCGACCCGGCACCATTCACCACCTTCACCCACCTTGACGCCACCACGGAGCTTTCCCGCCAGATCGCCGCGCTGGGTATCTACCCGGCGGTGGATCCCCTGGCATCCACGTCGAACATCCTGGCCCCGGAGATTGTGGGGGAGCGTCACTATGCCGTGGCTCGCCGGGTACAAGAAGTGCTGCAGCGTTACAAGGAGTTGCAGGACATCATCGCCATCCTCGGGATGGATGAGTTGAGCGAGGAGGACCGCGTGACCGTCACCCGGGCCCGCAAGATCCAGCGCTTCTTGTCGCAGCCCTTCTTTGTGGCTGAAGTCTTCACCGGCGTGCCCGGGATCTTCGTGCCCATTGACGAGACGGTGGAGTCCTTCGAGGCGCTCGTGAACGGCGACCTGGACAACATCCCTGAGCAGGCCTTCCTCAACGTGGGTGGCGTCGAGTCGGTGCTCGCCAAGGCCAAGACGTTGCAAGACGAGGCCGGCTAGTGGCCGACGGCGTCTTCGGTGTGGAAGTCGTGACACCAGAACAGCCTCTGGTCGCCGGAGGAACCACTGCGGTCGTCCTAAAGACATCCGAGGGTGATCTCACGGTGCTCGACGGGCACACAGCCTTGGTGAGTGACGTGGCGATATGCGAAGTCAAAGTGGCCCAGGAAGATGGGACCACCCTCCGCTTGGCGGTCCACGGCGGGTTCATGGAGGTTGATACCAGTCCCGGTGCAGCGGTTGGTTTTGCCGAGGGAGATGGTCCCCTGGCGGGTCTCTCGACCAAGGTCACGATCCTCGCCGGAGTGGCGGAATTGGCGTCGGCGATTGATGTGCCGCGTGCTCTGGCCGCGAAGGAAGCGGCTGAGCAGCGGGTGAGTGATCTCACGTCCGGCCGTGGAGCCCCAGTCGACTCGGGCGGGGGGAGTGACTCCCCCGAAGTGCCGCTGATCGAAGCGGAACAGGCGTTGGCTCGGGCGGAACTGCGCCTGGCGGTCGCCGCAGGTTCGACCGAATAGGCCGCCGTGTGAGGCCACCTTGTCTCAGTGAAGAGTCCATCAGTCTTTGACACGCTGATCGCGCAAGGTGAGTCCGAGCCGGTGGAAGGCTGGGATTTTTCCTGGTTGGTCGGCCGAGCAACCGAGGAGCGTCCGTCATGGGGCTATGCCCGGATGCTCGTACCGAGGGTGACGGCAGCTACGGCAGTGCTCGATATTCAGACGGGTGGTGGGGAGGTCTTTGCCGGGGTTCTCGCCCAAGTCCCCCGGTTGCCGAGGAATACCTCTCGCCGTTTGGTGTCACTTTGGTTGACGTGTCAGACGATGCCGACTTGCCGTTTCCCGCCAACCACTTTGATCTGGTCATCAGCCGGCAACCAACGGAGATTGTGTGGGATAAGAGAGCTCGAGTGCTCCGACCGGGGGGTTCCTCCCTGTCACAGCACGCCGGGGCAGGGTCGGATCGCTGCAGCCCGCAGCGAGCGGTCCAGCAGGCCAATGCCGCCGATCTGGAGATTGTCGATCTTCGCCAAGAGTCATTGCGCACGGTATTCAACGATGTAGCAGCGGTCGTCTACTTTCTGCGCAAGGTGATTTGGACCGTTCCCGGGTTCACGGTCGACGGGTTTCGTGATCGTCTGGGCGCTTTCCACGAACAGATTCACCAGCTTGGTCCATTCGTGGCCCATGCCCAGCGTTTCCTCATTGAAGCGAGGAAGTCCTGAGACTCGGAAGCGGCTACTCAGTCGAACGAGATTGAGCTGAACTCCGACAACTTGGCTAGGGCGTGGTTGGCGTAGATGGTGCGCAGCGTGCCTGACTTCGAACGCATGACCAACGACTGGGTCGTGGCGCCGAAGGCGTGGTACTGCACCCCTTGCAGCAGTTCGCCGTCAGTGATGCCGGTGGCGGCGAAGAAGCAGTTGTCACCCTGGACCAGATCATCGGTCGACAGCACGGCATCCAATTCGTAGCCGGCGGCGATGGCGGCGGCCCGCTCGTCGTCGTTGCGGGGATACAGGCGACCCTGAATCTCGCCGCCCATGCACTTGAGCGCCGCCGCGGCCAGCACGCCCTCTGGCGTTCCGCCAATGCCGAACAGGATGTCGGTGCCCGCCCCGGGCCAGCCGGTGGCGATGGCGCCGGCCACGTCGCCGTCGGTGATCAGGCGGATGCGGGCGCCGGTGGCCCGCACCTCGGCAATCAGCCCATCATGACGGGGTCGGTCGAGGATCACCGCTGTCAGATCGCGGACGGGGCGCCCCATGGCGTCGGAGAGGGCATTGAGGTTCTCGGTGGCGGTGCGGCGGATGTCGCAGGCTCCCTTGCCCCGGGGGCCGACCGCCAGCTTTTCCATGTAGACGCATGGTCCGGGATCGAACATCGTCCCGCGTTCGGACACGGCGATGACCGCCAACGCCCCGCCCCGGCCGAGGGCGGTCAGGGTCGTGCCGTCGATCGGGTCGACGGCTATGTCGGTCTGCGGCGGGGTCCCGTCGCCGATGAGTTCCCCGTTGAACAGCATCGGAGCGTTGTCCTTCTCGCCTTCACCGATGACGACGATTCCGTCCATGGGCACCGACGAAAGGACGGCCCGCATCGCTTCGACGGCAGCACCGTCGGCTCCCAGCTTGTCACCGCGACCCATCCACCGGCTGGCCGCCATGGCGGCAGCTTCGGTTGTACGCACCAGATCCATGGCCAGGTTGCGGTCGGGCGCTTGCCGGGAGGGGGCCACAGCCCTGACCATAGTTGGTCGCCCGTGCAGGCCTGCCCGTTCGGCCCCCGCGGAGCGGCGATACTTGGGTCCGTGCAGCACATTGTGGTCCAACCCAACGGCCCCCTTTCGGGCACGGTTCAGGCCGGCGGAGCGAAGAATTCCTCTCTGAAACTGATGGTGGCCTGCCTGTTGACCGAGGGGCGCACCGTTCTCAGCAATGTGCCCCACATTGACGATGTCGAGACGATGGCCGAAGTGCTGCGCGCCGTAGGGGCCCAGGTGGAGCGCCTGGAAGGCGGAGATCTGGCCGTCACCACCCCGGCGCCGGAACACCTCAACCCGGTGGCGCCCTATGAACTGGTCGAGCGCATGCGGGCGTCGGTCGTGGTGCTCGGGCTGCTGCTGGCCCGCTGTGGCTCGGTGCGCATGCCGCTGCCCGGAGGCGACGACTTCGGGGATCGCCCCATTGACTTCCACGTGAACGGCCTCACCGCCATGGGAGCGCGTTTTGAGTCATCTCACGGTGAGGTCTGTGGCCACGTCGACGGTGGCCGGCTGATCGGCACCACGGTGGTATTGGAATACCCGAGTCACACGGCGACCGACAACCTGCTCATGGCAGCGGTGCTGGCCAAGGGCACCACCGTGATTGAGAACGCCGCCAAGGAGCCGGAGGTCAGTGATCTGGCTGCCATGTTGTGTGCCATGGGAGCCACCGTTCGGGGCGCCGGGACCTCACATATTGAGATTGAGGGGGTCGATGAGCTGCACCCAGCCCGGTACACCGTGGTGCCAGACCGTGTCGTCGCCGCCACCTACCTGGCCGCCGCCGGAATGACCGGAGGCGAGGTGACGGTGAGCGACGCCCGGCCGGACCACATGGAGATGCTGCTGCGGAAAATGACCCAGATGGGCGTGGTCACCGACATGGGGCCGAATGGGCTGCGCGCCATCGGGCCGGCGCGCCTGACGGCAGCAGATGTGGCCACCCTGCCGTATCCGGGGGTAGCCACCGATTACAGCCCGCTGCTGGTAGCCATGCTCACCGTGGCCGAAGGAGTGGGAATCCTGACCGAGAACCTCTTTTCCGGTCGGTTCCGCTACGTGGAGGAATTGCGCCGCATGGGGGCCGACATCAGGACCGAGGGCCATCACGCTGTGGTGCGCGGGGTGTCCCGCCTCTCCGGGGCTCCGGTCCGGGCGCCGGACATCCGGGCCGGGGTGGCGCTGGTGCTCGCCGGGCTGGTGGCCGACGGTGAGACCGTGGTCAGCGGTGCGCATCACATTGGGCGAGGGTACGAAGACCTTGTGGGTGCTCTGGTCTCGCTGGGTGCCAAGGTGACCAGCGCATGAGTCAGCGACCCTCCACCGATCCGGCCGAGCTGTTGGCCTCGGCCCAGCAGAACGACCGGGTGGCTCTGGCCCGGCTCCTTTCCATGGTCGAGCGCGGCGGTGACATGGCCCTGGCCGTCTCCCATCTTTCTTACCGTTCGCCGGTGCCGTACACCGTTGGTCTGACCGGTGCGCCCGGGGCGGGCAAGTCGACCCTCACCGACCGTCTGATCACGGAGGTGCGCCGGGGGTGGCCCGAACCGGACGTGGCACCGATTGACCAGGTTGGTGTGTTGGCCATCGACCCCACCTCGCCCTTTAGCGGAGGGGCCATTCTGGGCGACCGGGTGCGCATGCAGCAGCACGTGCTCGACGCCACGGTGTTCATTCGGTCCATGGCCACCCGGGGCCACCTGGGAGGCCTATCCCTGGCTGTTCCCGGTGCCGTGCGGGTTCTCGGTGCAGCTGGAATGCCGGTTGTCCTGGTCGAGACGGTCGGTGTCGGGCAGATGGAAGTGGAAGTGGCGTCAGCCGCCGATACGACGGTGGTCGTCGTCACGCCCGGTTGGGGTGACTCCATGCAGGCCAACAAGGCCGGCCTGCTCGAGATCGCCGATCTCTTCGTCATCAACAAGGCCGACCGGCCAGGGGCACGAGAGGCTCGGCGTGACCTGGAGCAGATGCTGGACCTTTCGACGCTGGGTGCCTGGCGACCACCGATTATCGACACCACGGCCATCAACGGGGAAGGTGTGGACCTCCTGTGGAGTGAGATCGCCCGTCACCGGGCGCATCTGATCTCCACTGAAGAATTGGTGCACCGCAGGTCCGAGCGCCTGGCCCACGAGCTCCGCCGCGTCCTCATGGCTCGCAGTGCAGTGCTGATTGACGAGCTGGCGGCGGGGGAGGAATTCACCAGTGCGGTCAAGGCACTCGCGGCCGGCGAGCTCGATCCCTACCAGGCGGCCGATCGCCTCATGGCCCGATGAGCCGACCGCTGGTGCGTCCAGTACGGTGCGGCCATGGCTGATCAATTCGTGACCGTGGAGCGGCGCCCCGATGGCGTGGCGCTCATCCGTCTCGACCGCCCGAAGGCCAATGCCCTTTCGGCCGCCGTGTTGGGACAGTTGTACGCCGTTGCGCAGGAGCTGGCGGATGATCCACCGGGGGCGATTGTCCTGTGGGGTGGCCGGCGGATCTTCGCCGCGGGGGCAGACATTGTCGAGCTGAATGGCACGGGTGCCGAGTCCGTCGGGGCCAACTTCACCAGCGCCCTCGGTGCGCTGGCCGGACTGCCACGAGCCACCGTTGCCGCCATCAACGGGTATGCGCTCGGCGGTGGGTTGGAGCTGGCCCTGGCGTGTGACTTCCGGGTCTGCGCCGAGGACTCCAAGCTCGGGTTGCCCGAAGTGCTCTTGGGGGTGATTCCGGGCGGCGGCGGCACCCAGCGGCTCCCCCGGCTCATCGGCTCATCACGGGCCAAGGAACTGATCATGACCGGACGACAGGTGCCGTCGGCCGAGGCGTTGGCTCTGGGCTTGGTCAATCGTGTGGTCGCCCCGGACGATGTGCTGGAGACCTCGCTGAAGTGGGCCGGCGAGTTGGCCCGGGGGCCCTTGGTCGCACACGGCCTGGCCAAGGCCGCGGTCGACCAGGGCCTCGAAGGCACTCTGGCCGATGGCCTCGCCATTGAGCAGAAGGCCATCGCGGCGGTGGCGCACACCGAAGATGCCGCCCGAGGCATCGCTTCTTTCAGTGAGCACGGTCCGGGCAAGGCCACGTTCGTCGGCAGGTGAGCTCCCCTCCGATTCCGGTCAGCGCCGGCGAGGGTCCCTTTGATCCCTCCGCCCGCTGGTTTCAGCATGCCGTCTTCTACGAGGTCCTGATCCGCGGGTACTACGACGCCAACAACGACGGCACCGGAGACTTGAAGGGTTTGCGCGAGAAGCTGGATTACATCGAGTGGTTGGGCATCGATTGCATCTGGATGCTCCCGTTCTACCCTTCGCCCTTTCGCGACGGCGGGTACGACATCAGTGACTTCTTCAATGTGCATCCCGACTACGGCAGCATCGGGGATCTGGTGGCTTTTCTCGAAGACGCCCACCGGCGGGGCATCCGGGTCATTGCCGACCTGGTCATGAACCACACCAGCGACCAGCACCCCTGGTTCATTGAGTCACGGTCGAGCCGTGACAATGCCAAAGCCGACTGGTACGTCTGGAACGACGACGATCAACGCTGGCCCGACGCCCGAGTGGTGTTCACCGACGTGGAGCGGTCCAACTGGACCTGGGACGACGCCAGGCAGCAGTACTACTGGCACCGCTTCTACCACCACCAACCGGATCTCAACTACGAGAACCCTGAAGTGGCCGACACCATGATCGACCTGGTCCGCTTCTGGTTGGATCTGGGTTTCGACGGGTTCCGGCTCGACGCCGTGCCGTACCTCTATCAGCGCGACGGTACGGCGGGAGAACACCTGCCCGAAACCCATGCCTTCATTCGGCGCATCCGCAAGCAGTTGGAAGCCGATTACCCCGGCAGGATTCTTCTGGCCGAGGCCAACGGGTGGCCGAGCGATGTGGCCGATTACTTCGGCGATGGAGACGAGTGCCATCTCTGTTTCCACTTCCCACTCATGCCCCGCCTGTTCATGGCCGTTCGACGGGAGCAGCGCTATCCGATCACCGAAATTCTGGCCCAGACGCCGGTGATCAACGATTCATGCCAATGGGCCATCTTCCTGCGCAATCACGACGAGCTCACGTTGGAGCAGGTGAGCGACGAGGACCGGGACTACCTCATTGCGGAGTACGCCAAGGACCCCCGAATGAAGCGCCACATGGGCATCGGCCGCCGGTTGGCCCCCCTGTTGGACAATGACCGCCGGACGGCCGAGCTGCTCTACGCCTTGCTCCTTTCCCTTCCCGGGAGCCCGGTCATCTACTACGGGGACGAACTTCTCATGGGGGACAACATCTACCTGGGTGACCGCGATTCGGTCCGGACGCCCATGCAGTGGTCACCGGACCGCAACGGCGGGTTCTCCAAGGCAGACTTCGCGCAGCTGTACCTGCCGCCGTTGATGGACCCGGTGTACGGATTCGCCGCCGTCAATGTGGAAGCGCAGCTGCGCAATCAGGGCTCGTTCCTGCACTGGCTTCGCCGCATGCTGACCGAGCGCCGGGCGCTGCCGGTAATGGGCGTCGGGGCAATGGAAGTTCTCCCTTGCCCCAACCCGTCCGTCTTGGCCTACGTGCGCTCGGGCGAAGTGGCCGACGTCATGGTCGCCCCTTCTGGAGCGGCCCCGGCGCCTACTCCGGTGAGTGAGGCGGGGCTGGACGCCCGGGTCTGGGAACGCTCCACGGTCATGGCACGTACGGTCCCAGCCGGGAATGAAAGCGCCGGTGATGACGCGGTCCGGCGGCTGCAGGCCGTGCTGTGCGTCCACAACTTGAGCCGATTTGCCCAGCCGGCCGAGTTGTCGCTGGCCAAGTGGGCCGGTTTGGTTCCCTACGAGGTGCTCGGGCGTGTGCCATTCCCATTGGTGAGCGAGGAGCCTTACACCATCACTTTGCCGCCATACGGGTTTTTGTGGTTCGACCTGGTTCCCGAGGAGCACTTGGGGGAAGGATGACCGCAGAGCGAACAATGGCGGTGCAACGGTTGGTTGAGGTGTGGCTGACCCAACGTGGGGAACATGAGCCCAAGGACATAACGGTTCGTCGCATTGAAGTGCTCCTGAGCGGGCGACCCGGGCTGGTCGACATTGTGGCTGAGTACGATGGCCGCCTGGCCCATCTGGTGGTCGGCCTGCGGCGGGTGGGCGACCAGGCGCACTTCATCCGACCCGGAGACGAAGCTGCGCTGGGTCTGTTCGAAGACGACGATGGCCTCGCCGTGTGCATCGATGCCCTGCGTGACGCCGAGCTCGCCCCGCTCCTGCTGGCCACCGTCCGTGCGGTGGAACCTCGCCCGGGACCGATCTCCGTGGTGCGTGATGACGATGCGGTGGTCATTGACTGTGGCGATCGGGGAGATCTCATGGTGTACCCATGGCTGCAGAAGGAGCCACGGTCCGAAGTCGACCTCATGGTTGCCCTGGACGAAGCTGGTTTCAACCATGTGGCTGCGCCACTGGTCCGTTGGATGTGGCAAGGGCACGACTTGGGAGTCGTGCAAGAGCCGTTGGCTGACCGATCAAGCGGATGGGCGCTTGCCCTGACGTCACTGCGAGATCTCTATTCTTCGGGGGGTCGTCCGGACGAGGCCGGTGGTGACTTCGGTGCCGAAGCGCACGCCTTGGGCACCATGGCGGCTCGTATGCACCTGGCCCTGGACCGCGCCTTCCTGCGGCATGCCGAGCCGGTGGAGGACTGGATCGATATGGCGGTGGCGGAGATAGCCGAAGTTGACCCGTTGTTGCTGACGAAACCCGGAGTGGCCGATCTCACCAAATCGTTGCGGGAGGCCGACGTCAGGTTGCCCGTCATCTGCACCCATGGAGACTTCCACTTGGGCCGGACCTCTCGAACCGACCAGGGCTGGGTGGTCAGCGACTGCCGTCCCGGCGGAGTCTTACCGGGGATGATCCAGCCGGCCCGCCGGTCAGGCCTCTGTGACGTGGCTGATCTCCTGTGGTCGTTGCATCAGGCCAGCGTGGTAGCAGCAGCCGAACGTGATCCATCCGGCCGACTTGGATTGGTTCCACTCGGCCAAGCCTGGGAGATGCGAAATCGCCGGGCCGTGCTCAGCGGTTACTTGAGCACGCCCGGCATCAACGGCCTCACCGGCCCGGACCGCGACATCGTCCGCAACCTGGTGTCGTTTTTCGAGCTGGCCCGCTCGGTCCGACCCGCTTAGCGGGCCAAGGCCGAGACCCGCAACGATTCGGCGGCTTCTTCGGGAGCCACGACGTTGATGGCCACGCCGGTGCCGAGTTCGAAGCCGGCCGTGGTCGTGGCCTTGGGCCAGACATGGGCATGCCAGTGATAGGGCTCGCCCACCCGGTACGGCGCCGAGTGGAACACAATGTTGTAGGCCACATCCCCCACGGCCTGAGCCAGTTGAGCCAACGAGAGACGAATG
>Ga0302324_100004234_pt1 | contig 31884 bp, 23 predicted proteins | sample Palsa_T0_1_FD_201949 | JGI IMG/M metagenome (GOLD analysis project Ga0302324, IMG submission 201949) | Peat permafrost microbial communities from Stordalen Mire near Abisko, Sweden - Palsa_T0_1 | ecosystem: Environmental > Terrestrial > Soil > Palsa > Peat permafrost | place: Sweden: Abisko... | reverse complement strand
CATGGGAGCGGTAAAGAGCTGCTTTGCGTAGTTCATCACCGAGACGCCGCCGCCTGTCTCGGAGGCAAAGCGGGCGATGATCCAGTTATCGGCAGTCACCAGCGAAACGCCGATCATCAGCGGAATCGACAGGCGCACCCACTCGCGAAAGCCTTCGTCGTGCCAATCCAGAATGGGCCGATAGCGCGTGCCCAGCCGCCAGGCCCCTGCGGCATTCAGCAGGAATGGCCCCGCGAAAGCTCCGGCTACTGTTCCGATTGCCAGCGACGAAACACCCATGCGATGGGCCAGGAAGACTCCGCCAAGAATTGTGCCCAGGTTGTAGATGAGCGGCGTCACCGCCTGCACGCTGAACTGCTTGCGCACCAGCAGCACGGCGCCCAGCACTCCGCCCGAAAAAAAGCATAGCTGCGCCGGCAGCAGGATACGCGTGAGATGGACGCAGAGCGCCGCCTTGACCGCGTCGAAGCCGGGAAAAAAGAGATGGATGAGCCACGGCGCGATGAGTTCAGCAATCAAAATCGCCGTGCCCAGCACCAGCGCCATGGTCGTCAGGATGACGGAAAGCGATCGCTCGCCCTCCGCCTCGCGCCCTGTATCGCGATAGCGCGTGAGAATGGTGACGAATGTGATGGACGCTGCTCCACCGACCAGAAAGTACGAGATCATATCGGGCAACTGGAAGGCGGCAATGAAAGCGTCCGCCTCGAAGCCTTTGCCGAAGATGAGCGCAATGTACTTGACCCGCGCCAGTCCCATGAACCGCGACAGGACCGCTGAGGCCATCAATAGTACGGTCGCCGTGTAAGCCGTGTGGCTGTGCGAGGGACGCAGCAATTGCAGCATGCGGGCGAATCGCGATGGGGGTCGCAATGGAACTCGCGGCAGATTGCCCGGTTCAGGCGCCGGCGTTTCGGCTGGAGATAGGTTGGCCACTGAGCTTGATTCTACTAGGAGGGAAAATGCAGGCAATCCGCCGGCAATCTAAGCTTGGTCCATACGCCCGGCCGGTGTATGGTGTTGGGAATGAAGCCTTCCTTGCGTAACTTGCTCACCGCTTTTGTCTTGTTTTTCGGATCTATCTTTGGATCTATGTTGATCGCCGCTCAAACCATTCCGCAGATCAATCCTAAAGCCATTCACGGTGGAGATCACATCACATTGCCACCGCCGCCCGAGACCGAGAAGATTCCCGTAGTCGATAACTACTTCGGCACCAAGATCACAGATAACTACCGCTGGCTTGAGGACGCAAAAAGCACCGAAACGCGCGCCTTTATCGACCAGCAGATGGCCTACACCGATCGCTATCTGAAGCAGGCTAAAGTTCGCCCGGAGTTTGCCGACAATCTCGACGCGCTGGTGCATGTGACCAGTTGGTCGACGCCGATCCAACGCGGAGACAGCTACTTCTTCATGAAGCGGCTGTCGAGCGAAGAGCAGGCTTCAATCTATGTCCGCCACGGGTGGAGCGCGCCCGCAACGCCTGCAACGAAAGTCTCCAGGGCGAAGACTCCCGGCGGCAAGCCCACAGACGTCGGCAAGGACATCCGCCTCATTGACCCAGCCGCCATGAGCCGCGATCCCAATACCTCTGTGTCGATCGTCGCGGTTTCAAAGGACGGCAGCCTGCTGGCCTACGGCGTTCGCCAGGGCGGAGCCGACGAGGAAGAAGTGCACTTCCTCAACCTGAAGACCGGCAAAACACTTGAAGATACGCTGCCTTCGGATCGCTATAACAGCATCGATCTGGCGCCCGACCTCAGTGGCATCTACTACTCGCGCTTCACGCATAAGGGCTCGCTGGTCTACTTCCATAAATTCGGCACGCGCCCCTCCAGCGACACGCTGCTGTTTGGCCGCGAATTTCATAGCGAACTGCTGGGCGAGCTGGATCTGATCTCCGCCGGAGTGACCGACGACGGCCATTACCTGGTCGTCCAGATAAGCCGCGGAGTTCCAGCCCGCCGAGAGGACATCGTCTACCGCGACCTGCATAAGCCCGGTTCTCCGTTTGAAATCCTGGTGTGGAGCTTCGACTCGCGCTTCTCCACGCTCTACGCCAAGGGCAATTGGTACATCCAGACCGATTACAAGGCTCCCAATGGCCGCATTCTCAAAGCTATTCCAGGCGTAGCGCCCGAGGCATGGGACACGATCGTTCCGGAGGGACGGGACGTCATCGATGGCTCCAATATCGTGGGCAACCGCCTCTTCGTTCACCGGCTCAAGGATGTGAAATCCGAAACCAGCATTTACACCTTGCAGGGCAAGCCCACCGGCACGATCGATTACGCGGGTATCGGCGAAACATCCGGCTTGAGCGGTAAGGTGGATGACCGCTACGGCTTCTACAGCTTCCAATCCTTCATCCAGCCGCCGACCATCTACCGCTATGACACGGTCACCGGCAAGCAGGAGGTCTTCGCCCAACCCAAGACGCCCTTTGAATCCGACCAGTTCGAATTGAAGCAGGTTTTCTACAAATCCAAGGACGGCACACGCATTCCCATGTTCATTGCAGGGAAAAAGGGCCTGAAAATGGACGGGACGGAGCGTTTATTGATGACCGGCTACGGCGGTTTCAACCTCAGCGAAACGCCCGCATGGAGCCCGCTTTACGCAGCGTGGATGCAACAGGGCGGCTGGTTCGCGCTCCCTAATATGCGCGCCGGGGGCGAATACGGCGAGAGCTGGCACCAGGCGGGAATGTTCGAGAAGAAGCAGAATGTCTTTGACGATTTTTATGCGGCAGCCGAATATCTGATCGCCAACCACTACACTTCATCGGCGCATTTTGCCATCACCGGCCGCTCCAATGGAGGGCTGCTCATGGGCGCGGCGATGACCCAGCGGCCAGAGCTTTTCGGCGCCATCTGGTGCGGATATCCGCTGCTGGACATGCTGCGCTATCAGAAGTTCCTCTTTGGCCGCCTCTGGACGACCGAATACGGATCGGCGGAGAACGAAAAGGACTTCGCCTGGCTGCGTAAGTATTCGCCTTATCAGAACGTCAAGCCGGGCACGGCCTTCCCCGCAATCATGTTTTTCACCGGGGACAGCGACACCCGCGTCGATCCTCTCCACGCGCGCAAGATGACCCCGCTGGTGCAGGCGGCCAGCTCCGGCGGACGGCCAGTGCTGCTGCATTACAGCCTCAAGGGTGGCCACAGCGCGGGAGTGGCCGCGGCACAGCTTATCGACGATTACGCCGACCAGTTGGCCTTCCTTTGGACCGAAACGGGAACGGAAACCGGACCGGCTGCCGGGTCGCATTCTGGATCGGATACCGGACGAAGGTAATCGGAATCCACTCACCTAAGGTACCGTGTCGCATTTAGCGAATTGCTCCGATGAAAGAAGCACGGGGAATTCCCCGCCTCGGAGTCTTGATGTCTCGCGTTGGAACTAAGCTGATGAACAGGCACGACTTAGAGGAAGCCCAACGTCAGGCAGCACTGCGCGCCCTGGATATTCTGGACGCGCCGACCGAGCCCTGTTTTGATACGATCACCCGTCTTGCCGCGACCCAGCTCAAGACGGAAGCCGCCTATCTGGCCTTTGTGGATGAAACCCGGGTCTGGGTGATGTCCAATTACGGGCGCAAGATCAAGGAATTTCCGCGACAGGGATCCTACTCCGCACAAGTAACCGCCCATGGGGAAAGCGTCGTAGTGCTGGATGTTGAGGCAGACCCCGAAGACAGCGGCATCGCACGGCTGCATCGGGCCTGGGGTATACGCTTTTTTGCCGGTGTCCCAATCCGAACCGCAGATGGAGTGGTAGTCGGTGCGTTATGTCTGGGCGACAGCCATCCACGCTCGCATTTTCAGCATGAGGATCTCAGCCTCCTGAAGAGTTTGGCGGATCTGGTAAGCGATCAGTTGGATTTGCGCCGTCTTCGCGCCCTCACTCTTTCGCCCACGGAGACGGATGATCATTGCGCTCTGCACCCTGGCGCCGTAATACGCACAGCAAGCTCAGCAAACTGGCCGCAGCCGGAAGACATGCGAGATGCGCTCAAGCAGGATCAGTTCGTGCTGCATTACCAGCCAGAGATCGAGCTGACTACCGGACGCATCGTTGGCCTGGAGGCGCTGGTCCGCTGGCAGCATCCAAAACGCGGCCTGGTACCACCGCTAGAATTCATCCCCCACGCCGAGGAGAACGGCCTGATTTTGCCTCTGGGCGATTGGGGGCTCGGCCAGGCATGCCGGCAGATGCAGCGATGGCAAAGGAAATGGCCGAGCCTGCAGTCTCTGCGGGTGTGCGTCAACCTCTCAGCCCGCCAGTTCTCGCGCATGGGACTGGCCGATCACGTGGAATCGTTGCTCCTCGAAACAGGCCTGTCGGGCCATCAGTTAGGGCTGGAAATGACCGAGTCCAGCCTGATTCCCAATATGGCCACAGCCGCGGACGTGCTGACTTGCCTGCACGATCTGGGCGTTTCTCTGCACATGGATGACTTTGGCACAGGTTACAGCTCGCTGAGCCACCTGCACAGCTTTCCCTTTGATGTGCTCAAGATCGACCGCTCCTTCGTGCAGCGAATGCACACCGGCGAGCAGCCTCTGCAGATTGTGCAGACCATCCTCGAACTAGCCCGGGTGATGGGCATGGATGTAGTGGCCGAGGGCATCGAAACCACCGAGCAGTTGCGTCTCCTTCAGGGGATGGGATGCCGGTACGGTCAGGGCTATCTGTTCTCACGGCCCTTGCCCGCACCCCAGATCGAGGCAATGCTCGTGGGCGCCAATTCGTGCTTTCCTTCATCGGCCTTGTGCCTTCCGGCGTTTTGAACTGGGCGCGACTGCCGTGATGGATTCCCAAGTTGAAAGGCATAGCCAGCGCCATGCCTTTTCCGGGAACGGCAATCCGATTCCTCCTGAATTTCGCTAGAGCACAATCTTCCCGCGCGTTATCCTCCGGCCATGAGTCGCACCGTTGACGCCAATAATTCCGCCTCGGAAAGCTTCTCCAGCCTGCTGGACCGCTTGACCAGGCGCGGCCGTCAGATCAGTGAAGACCCCAACTCTGCATCCGGATTTGCGCGGGACCAGGAATCACCGTCCTCTTCAGACTTTGCTTCAGGATTCAACTCCGATTTCGATTCGGCATTCGGTTCAGATCATTATTCCGGCTCCTCATCTCATACTGGCTCCCTTGCATCCTCTCGGGCCAGAAAGCGTTCAGCCGCCGGTTCAATTCCGGTCACGGAGGTCAAGCCCAGAAGGGGCAAGAATCACTCCGACAGTTCGGTGTTGAGTTACGAAAATGCGCTCCGCATTCACAGCCGGCGCAACCCGCTTTCGGACCCCGTTTCAGACCCAATCTCGAATCCCGACGCAGGCCCACCCGAGGCGGACACACCGCATCGGATTCGCGAGTTCCAGCCCGCGGCTGGGCGAAAAGGCACAGCGCAACAGCGGGTTCCGAATGCTGCCCCGCCTCAAGCTCCGGCTGAAGATTCACGGCATGTCGCCGCCGAGGCTAAACCGGCACACAAGTCTCCAAAGCTTTCCGCAAAGCCGCCAGCGCTAGGCTCGATACAGCGTGGAGTTCCGTCTCCATCGGTCCAATCTCGGCCGGGCCAGTCTCGAACTCAAAAGCAGACTCAAGTGCAGGCCAAAACGCAGGCCAAAACCCGGGCGCAGGCTAGAACCTCTGCCGGCGACTGCAAACCACCTCTCCCGCAGCTAGCCCTGCAATCGAAAACTGCTTCCTCCTCCCGATCGCAGGGCAAAGCCAGCCCTCCAGCCACACATCGAAAAAGCCAGCAGAAAAATGGCCGGGAGCAGGATGGCAAAGGTGCAAGGGCAAGCGAAAATCTGAAGCTTGCGCTCCAGCACCACAAACCGCAATTGGAGAACAGGCGGGCGGTCCTTTCCATTCGCCTCAGTGATCAGGAATCAGACCAGCTCCGGCTGCGTGCGGCCGAGTCGGGCCTATCGGTCTCCGCCTACATGCGATCCTGCGTTCTGGACGCCGAACACCTGCGTTCCCAGGTCAAAAAAGCGTTGGCTGAGATGCGGGCATTCACTGAAAAGACCGAGCAGGCGCAACCGTCTGCCTTGGCAACCCTCCCTGGCGGGAGGAATGAACAATATGAACAATCCGCTTCGGCGGAACCTTGGGCATGGTCGCGTCTCCTGGCAAAGTCTGCAGCCGCATTGCTGGGGCTCTGGTTGCCAATTCGTCGCGGCATTTGAGGCGAAGATCCAAACTACGGGCCTAAATTCTCGGCCTGCAATCGTTCCGAGCTTAAATGCGGACCTAACCGGCGGACTTGTCCTGCGGCTTGCCGGTGACCTCGGAAACCTGCCAGCTCTCAGGTTGCGGTTTCCAAAGGCTGAGGCGTCTCATTCAAGTGCGCTGAATCCAGCTTCTGCGGTCCCCGCACGAAGCCATAGATTGTCGCGGCAACCGCCATGGACAGGGATACGAAGGCCGATGCAATGTTGAGGATGAGCACATTCTGAATCGAACTCAGATCGAATTTCCAAATGAATGAGGCTTCCACCAGCAGGGTGAACACGATTATCGCGAAATTGTTCCACCAGTACACGAAGCGACGCGAGGAATTGACCACCCATATAAATCCCGCAATATACTGGATCGCAGAAGCAAGAATCACCAGGCTGACTTCGCTGTGAAGTTCGCTGTAATTGTGCCCCAGAATCCAGAGAAACATCCTCGGAAACACGAAAGCAAGGGCGGAAAACGCACTTGCGCAGATTGCAACCAGGCCCAACGCCAGAAGATACGTTCGCTTCAACCGGGCAGCCGGAAGGCGAGCGAAAAAAGGCTCAACCAGAATGGGATTCATCTGCGAAAAAAACACCAGAATCTGGCTCAGCCGGTTGAGCGCGCCGATATTCGCGACGCTGGTGGAGCTGTGTCCGAAGACTGTGATCAGCATCAGTGTGACCTGACCCTGGATCGAGTAGAAGATGACGCCCGGAACGTTGGGCGTGGCCAGCCGGATGATCGCCTTCTCTTTTTCCGGAGAGGATTTGCCTTTGACCCCAAGCAGGTGGCGCGCGCGCAGAAAATAGGTAGAAGCGATGTAGGTAATCTGGGCCAAATTCAAGAGGATTCCTACATAAATATTCAGTCGGTGCGCAGCCCAAAAGGCAAGCAGCAGCGCCAGAGAACCCAGGCTGCCGGCGATCTGCGCACGGTAGTAGTGGGCGCGATCACGCCTTAGAATCAGCACCGAACCGTAGGAGCCGCTGACACGTGCAACCCAGGCGGCAATCAGCAGTACGACGGCCATCTGCGCAACGACCCAGAAGCCCCAGTGTCGTCTCTGCACCAGCAAAACAAACACCAGGATAGACAAGGGAGCGGCCACCACGTAAAGCTTCAGGGCGAGCCTGCGCAGAGAGGCCAGATAGTTGGCGATGAGTTCCAGGTTGGCGATCTGCTCTCCAACCAACGGAGCCAGCGTTCCAGCGATTCCCATATCCAGTAACACGGTAAGCGAGCCCATGTAACCAAAAAGAACCGCAAACTTGGCATATTCCGGCACAGGAAGCAGGCGTACGCATAGCAGCCCGTACACCAGATTGCCGGCTACCGCGATTCCCTGTTTCATCACGAACTGCAATATCTGTCGGAACTTAGGGGCGAGAAAAGCCTTCGCTTTTTCCAACTCGTTCATGGAGTTATCCAGGGTCTGCGGATCGGCATGCGTGTGTAAGTCAACCTTGCAGCTGGGCAGTTGAACGCCGGTAGCTTTGGATCGTGACAACCGTCGAAAAGACGGTAGCGAGGATAGAGGCCCCTGCCCGGCGAAGCAAAAGCCGCGAAGACCAGGCTGAGGCCAACCATCTACTTCTTCTTGCCGGTCGAGAGGTATCCGCTACCGGTGCCGGAGCCATAGTAGCTTCCGCTGCCGCCGTAGCCCTTGCCGCCGTAGTATTTGCGGTAATTGCCATAGCCGCCGTAGTAGGTATCGGCATGAGGCAGAGCGTTCACGACAATTCCGGTCTGTTTGCCGGGATACTTCGCCAGATCCTGACGTATCCGGCGCAAGGCGCGCTTCTGAGCTACTCCAATGCGAACCACGAGCAGAAGCGTATCGCAGTGGGTGGCAATAATCAGCGCGTCCGTTACCAGCAGCACAGGCGGAGTATCGATCAGTACATAGTCATAATGGTTGCGCGCCCAGGCCAGTAGCTCTTCCAGACGCCCCTGCCCCAGCAACTCAGACGGGAAGGGAGGAATCTCCTGCACAGGAATCACATCCAGGCCGACAACCTCGGGCACTTTTTGAATGCAATCCTCCGCGAGTACGGTGGAGTCGCTCAAAAACCGGCTTAATCCTGGCTGGTCGGTGGGCGCCAGCTTGAGACGCTGGGCGATAGTCGGCTTGCGCAGATCGGCGTCGATCAGCAGCACCCGTTTGGACTGTGTTGCCAGCACCACCGCCAGATTCAAAGACGTGGTCGACTTGCCTTCGCCCGGTCCGCAGCTGGTCAACGAGATGACTCGATGATGCTGGCTTACCGGCATCAGGCTGATGGCCGTGCGCAGCAGCCGGTAAGCCTCCGTACCCGCCGAACGCGGGGCCAGCAGGGTCACCAGGGGCAGCACATCGTCCGAAATCCGCAGTGCCGCCAGGTCGTCCTTGTACTCCGGCACAGATGCCAAAATGGGCAGAGACAGCGCATCTTCGACTTGATCTACCGTCTGCACCGTGTCGCTGTTGAGCACGATAAGGCCCACAATCACCAGCGAGATCAGCAGTCCCGCAGCCGCACCCGCCATGGTAATCGCCCTTACATTCGGATAGGACTTCATCCCAGGTACTTCCGCAGCGGTGAAGCGATTCAGCTCCTGAGACTGCATGCCGGCCTGGATCGCACCGGTACCCATCGCCGACAGCAGCACGTTATACAACGTCTGGTCACTCACGTATTGCGACTTGAGAATTTCGTAGCGAACCGTATCCGGTGTTCGGGCACCAGCTTCTTTTTGCAATGCAGAAAGCTTGTCGGTGAGACTCTGCTCAGCCTTCTGTGCCTCTTCCAGGTTTTCAGCGGCGCCGTTCAGCACCCTTTTCCGCATAATTTCGGTGTTTGCCTTCAGGCTCTCCACCAGGGCCTTGCTCTGTAGCAAAGGCGGATAGTTGGGTCCGTAGCGATCCTCAAGCGAAGCCACCTGGGACTGCGCCTGCGCCAGTTGCGCCTGCAGTGAGACCAATCCGCTGGCGGCAGGAATGTCGCTCGGCACGGAGGCATCGGGATGGTTCACCATGTCCTCGTACTCGGCCTCGGCCAGATATCGCTGCCCCTGCACTCGCACCCGTTCCGAAAGCAATCCGGTGATTTCGCTGATCAGCAGGCTGGACTCTGATGTGCCACTCGTCGAGACAATGCCCAGCTTTGCTTCGGCATTCAAAAGGTCATTTTGCTCGCTGGTAATCTGGGCTTTCAGGGTGTCCATCTTCAGCGTCAGGTATTTGGTGATGTCCTGAGTGCTGCGGTAGCGCTGCTGAAAACTTTCCTCAAAGTAGGTGTCAACCAGCGTGTTGACGATCAACATCGCGAGCACCGGATCTTTGCTGCGGAAGCGAACCGACAAAAGCTCCGACTTGGGCACCTGAGTCACGCTCAGCGATCCCTGAAACGCTCGCACTAAATTATCCCGCTGGACGGGATTGTCCAGACTGCTGTTCGGCGATGCATTGAACAGTGGATTCTTCAGCAGATTCAGTCTTCGGATCGTCTCCTCGGCGATATTTGCACTCTGCATACCGATAATCTGCGTCTGCATCTTCAATGTGTATTCATCACCGGCCGAACCTGAGGAGCTGATGCTGATCGAGCTATGCTGATCCAGATGCACCAAAGCAATGGCGTCATATTGCGGTGTTTGAAACCTGCCCCAGAGTGCAGCCAATACTCCACCCAAAACCACAAGACCGAGGATATAGACGCCATACTTACGCAGTATGCGGGCTATATCGGAAAAATGAATCGCGCTTTCCTGGAGCTTACTCACCGTCAATTGGGGATTTGTCGTCACTCGGACCTCATCAAAGAATCGCCCGCCTCTTCTTCAGGGCTGGCGTTGTCAGGGTAGTAGTATGCACCCAAAATGAACGAATAGCCGACCATGACCTGCGATGCGGTCATAGTTGCAGCTCGGGTCAGATCCCCCTGATAGGCTTGGGCCAATAGAAAAAATGACAGCGGCAATACATGCGGCGACGATCCATTGCGTACGATCCTGGCCGAGAAAAAAACCATCCCTATCAGAAATCCGATCCGTGTCAGGTCCCAGGTTAGACCGACAGGCGTCCCCAACTCCATCACGTTGCGAATCGTATCCCCTTCGGAAAGTTCATAGGTAAAATTGTAAGTGTTGGCGTTGCCTACGTGCGCCGCATCCACTCCCATGCCAATTCCTGCGCCAATGAGGCTGAACTTGGGTATAGTTGCAAATCCGATCAGGCCCCCCAACAGACGATCTTCACTGCCCTCCACATAATTACTCCCCGTGAATCGCTCTTCAACGATATTGAATTCGTCTGGAGATACAAGGTAAGTCAGGCTGGCGGCCACGGGCAGTAGGATACAGATCCCACCGATCGCCAGAATCGCCCGAGTCGACCCCAGGACAACAGCCGCTACAAGGGCGCCCACAATTGCTGCCCCGGCAAGGGCGATTGCAGACCGCGAAGCGCTCACCAGATGGCAGATGTTCACCGCGACGGTACACACAATGAGCAACCATTGGCTCTTGACCGCTCGGCGCTCCTTTGGCAGGAGCCACTCTCCCATGCACAGCGCCACGGCAAGCGCTACCCAGATGCCATAGAAGACAGTGAAGTTGAAAGTTCCCGAAACGCGGGCGACATCGGCTCCCGGCAATCCAAATGCCATGTCTCCCTCCGATGTCCTGTTGATAAAAGACTGCTTGGGCAGAACTGACTGAGCAATCGCCAAAAAACACATGGGTATGCTCGCCATCATGTTCCACCACACAAAGTCCTTGCGGTATTTCACCGTAAGGCACAATGGGAAAACGAAAAGCATCGGCAGATAGAACAGGTAGTTATGCAACCCAATTACCGCGACCACGATGCTCAGGTCCGAAACCACGATCTGCAGCAGTGCCTGGAGAATCAACAGAACACTCAGCAGCAAGGTGCAAAGCATCAGGTAATTGCGATTGAAAAGTCCAGTCCACAAAGCATAGAGATAGGCAAATGCAATGGGAACATCCTGGAGGAGATACAGAATCGATACTCCTGGAAACATCCATTTGCGAACGGCGCCCGTGAACATGATGGTCCAGAAGCTGGCGAAGTAAAGGGCCGCCATAGTGCGGACAGGCGCGATCTCCCGTGGACTCTCTACGGTGATTTCATCCGTAAGTTGGAACGCGGTCGTCAATGATCGATGTGTCCTGTGGTTATGGGTTAAGCTGCTTGAGTTCGACGGCCGCGTACACACCGCTGAGGGCCGTCGAGAAAAGGTTGTTCGTCTGCTGCCGCAGGTAGCTGGACGGAACATAGATTATGTCGTCCGGATGCAGAATCGGATCGGCGACCTCGCCCTTGTACAGCTTCACCTCATCGACCTGGATTTGTTCGCGCTTGCCATCCACAGTGCGCAGAATGAGCATTTTGGAGCGGGCAGCAATCGCGGTAATGCCACCGGCCTGGGCTAGAGCTTCCAGCAATGTGATGTGTTTTACCACACCCGTCCCGGCGGTGGCGTTGGCTGCTCCAGCACTCAGCACTCCGCCTATCGGGAAGATCCCCGGACGGTTGACTTCGCCGGCCACAAAGTAGACCCCGGCACTGCTCACGGTGACCACGTCACCTGGCTGCACCACCGTGTTCAGGGCTGCAGTAGTCGGTGCCTCGGGGTCGTAATCCACCGAAGTCGGAAGTTGCTCACTGTGATGGAGGATGGTCAGGTGATGAGACGCGAGTCCATTGATTCCGCCAACCTGCGTGAGCACAAACGACAGAGACGCAGGCGCAAATAAGGGAACGGATCTAGGGGTTTGGACCTGACCCAGGACATTGACATTCATGTGAATCGCCGATACGACATCGACCGTTACATTGGGGTCCTTGACGATCCCTTTAGAACGCAACGCATCGATGATCGCCTGTTCTGTTTCAGCAGGTGACTTTCCAGCTACCTGAATTGTCCCTGCGTATGGCAGGTGCACCGACCCATCCGCGGCCACATGGATATTCACGTTCGAAATACCATTGTCCGGAAAGTCGTACATATGCACTATGATCTGGTCGCCGGGCGCCAGCCCCGGAGTAGCAAAGCTGGACTCGGGCGCAGTTTCCTGAGCCGAATATGCAGACGGAATAACCAGTGAGCCAGCAAGTAAGCCAGCAAAGATCGCTTTTTTCAGTTTCACTCGAGTCCTTCACCTGTTTTGTGTTGGAGTACTTGCCTGGTCTTTGCCCGCGCGCAGCCAACACTCACCAGACACGCTCATCTCTCGAATTGATCAATTTCTTGCGCTTCTGTGCCTACGCTAAAGATACCATGGGGCCTTTGTCGCCTGGGACCAAATCAGGCCGGGCTCAGGCCGGGCCAAGCCGGGCAGCCGACCCGCAGGCCAAGCTCCGAGGTAAGGCCATCAACGCTAACATTCAGCTATAGTTACCCATCGCGGCCGTTCATTCACGCCAGTCCGAGCGCCTTGTAGACCTCCTGTGCCGCGTTGTCCAGCGCATAGCGCCGTCTGTAGCAATCCAGGGCCTGTTTCCGCATCGCTGTTCGTTGTTCCTGCGTAAGCCCTTGAAATCCCGACAGTAGCCGAATCGTACCCTCCAGGTTGTCCGGTTCCATTAAACCCGCGCCATCGCCGGCCACGTCGGGCGCGATGTTGACCTTGTCGGAAATCAGCGGAATGACACCGCAGGCCAGCGCATCCGCGACTGCGATGCCGAAGTTCTCCTGGTGTGACGGCAGGACAAACGCTTCCGCTCCATACAAAGCGCCCCATTTGGCGTCGCCAGTCAGCATTCCCGTCCAGGTGATCCGCTCCGCAATTCCCAGCCCTGCTGCCTGTCTTCTCAGTTCACTGCCCCAGCCGGTCTCATCCGGTCCCGCCATCACCAGTTGCAGATCGGGCGCGGCCACCTTCGCGAAGGCCTCGAGCAGCAGATCGCAGCCCTTTTTAGGATGAATACGCCCGAGAAAGAGAAGGTACTTTTGTCCCTGCAACTGCGGCCAGACTGCCAGGAAGACTCGCTTCAGCGCCTCAGGATCGCCGCTCGGCCCCATGGTTCCGTAGGGCACCACTACCCGGCGAAAGCTGCGCAAAGGAAATCCTTCAGCGGCCACGCGCTTCTCTTCCTCGCTGGTAAAGCAGACGGCTTGCGCGTTGTTGAGATTACGATGCTCCTGCAGCACCCAGTACACCAGCTTTTTCAGGTGCTTGAGCGGATAACGATTCTTGAAGTACGGGTCCAGCATGCCATGCGCAAAGACCACATACGGCTTGCGCCCAGCCAGAACCCGCCGTGCCGCTACGCCATGGTACTGCCAGATTCCGTTGACGATGGCCCCGTCGAAGCGCTGGTAATTGGCGCTCAGCCACTGATCGAGACGCGGAGAATAAAAGTAATTCGCCCTGGCCGGTCCACACGCGTGAACCCGGCATCCCACGCGATCCTCGTAGGCATCGGCCGCGGGACCATCCGTCGGACCATCAAGCGACGCCACTTCCACTTCGTTGCCTGCCAGTTGGTGCGCCCGCACAAACATCCGAACAGACTCACTCGGGCCGCCCACCGTCGGGTTCAAGGTCCGCACCACATGCAATATGCGCATTGAGGACCATTATATCGTCGGGCGAATTCCCGCCTGGCCATGCGCATCGGCCTCTTGGCTGGCCCTGGTTTTGGTATTCTCACCACGATAATGCATATTGACCTGGACAACCTAGGGGAGCCTGGCCAGCTGAACCAATCAGAGACCACCATCCCACCGCCGAAGCGATTCTGCATCATCGGCGCGGGAATCGCAGGACTGATTCTGGCGCAGCAGTTGGCCAGGATGGGTTTTGAGGTCAATGTGCTCGAAGCCGGCGGACTCGATCTTGAGGAGCGCAGCCAGAGCCTCTACGCAGCCGAGATGGCGTCGACCGAACATACCGGCACGACGCTGGGACGGTTCCGGACCCTGGGCGGATCGTCGACGCGCTGGGGCGGTCAACTGCTTTCGTATCCTGACGATGTCTTCAAACCGCTGTCCGGCTCGCTCTCCATTCCCTGGCCGATTAACCAGAGCGTGATCGCTCCCTACTACGACCAGATTCAACAGATTCTTCATGCGGGAACGTTGCCGTTCACCGATGAGCTGTTGCCCGCTTTGGGCCATCCTCCGTCGCCATTTTCGAGCGATATCCGCCTTCGTTTTTCGAAGTGGGCGCCATTTTCCAAACGCAACCTGGCACAGACCGTTGGCCGCGAATGCCTGACGGACGCGCGAATCCACCTCTACACCCATGCCAACGTTGCTGAATTGCAGGCCGCTGACGGTCGTGTCACCCGCGTTCGAGCACTCAACTATAAGGGCCGCAGTTTCGAGTTCTTCGCCGATCATTTTATCGTCGCCGCAGGCACGATCGAGAGCTCACGCATCTTGCTTTCGTCGCCGACCGTGCCCAATGAGCACGATCAACTGGGCCGCTACTTTCACGACCATATCTCCTTTCCAGCAGCCGTTCTGCCGCCGTTAACGCGAAGCCAGATCGTGGATCGACTGGGACCTTTTTTGGTGAACGGCGTATTACACACCTGCAAGATGGAGGCAGCCGCGGAGCTGCAAATCGGACACAAGCTCCTCTCCGTCATGGCTCACTTTGTAGTGCAGGAGCCGGAGGAGTCAGGGATCGCCGCTGTTCGCAACCTGCTGATCTCTGTGCAGCGAGGCCAATTGAAGCAGGCGCTGACAAAGAATCTGGTGCCGATGCTGAGCGGTACTGGCGATATAGCCCGGCTCTTTTGGTCTAGCAAGGTGAAGAAGCGGCGCGCCATCGGCAAACGAGCTATTCTGCGCATGAATATCGACATGGAACAGCCCGGCAGCGCGGCCAATCGCATCCGCCTGTCGGAGCGGCGTGATTCGCTTGGATTGCCCAAAGCTATCGTCGATTGGCGAGTAGGCGACGCAGAATACGAGACTGCGACCAAATTCGCGCGAGTCATGAAGCAAAAGCTCGAAGAGGCTGGCTTTGCCTCGCTCGAATGGATTCCCGGAGTGCTGGAGGGCGAGAAGCCAACGATGGTCGATACCTACCATCCCATGGGCGGCCTGCGCATGGGTGTCGATCCGGCTGTGAGCGTTGTGGATCCCAATCTCAAGGTGCATGGGCTCGCCAACCTGCATGTGGCCAGCTGTGCGGTATTTCCCTCAGGCGGCAGTTCGAACCCGACCTTCACAATGATGGCGCTGACATTGCGGCTCGCAGACCATTTAGCCCAGTTGGCTTAGCGCGCGCAGATTCCAAATGGGTTAGGCCAACACAGTTAGCCGAACCAGCTCGTTTCTAAGCAATTCCAGTTCTTCGCCGGTGAATCTGCATTCTTCCAACGCTCGTATGTTGCTATCGAGACTGGCCCGTCGCATCATCGAAGGCAGCACCGCCGAGACCCCCGTCCCATTCAGAATCATGTTCAACAGAATCTCGGGCATGAGCTGCGAATCGTTTTCCTTCAGCTTCTGACGCAGATCGGCTGGCAATGTGCCAGCGTTACGTGCCGCTGCAATAGAGTCGGCAAACGAGGAGACGCCCGCCGGTCCGCCGAAGGGGTGATTGGCCACCAGCAGCAGCTTTTGCGCCTCCGGCCGGCGCGTCTCGCGGACAAAATCCAGGCTGGTTCGATTGAGGGCAAACTGCGCGGTCGTCAAGGCTTTCGGCTGCCTGCGAAAAGTCTCGGCCATCACCGGGTGATCGCCGGAGATGCCCGCCATGCGGACCTTGCCGCTCTTGACAAGTCGCTCCATCGCTTCCAGAAGATCGTCCTTATCGAGCACCTCCAGCGTAGCGGCATGCATGAGCAGCATGTCCACGTAGTCGGTCTGCAATTCGCGAAGACTGATCTCAAAGGATTCGCGCAGCACGTCAACGGAAAACTGCCCGCTCGTGCTTTGCCCTGTAGCCTGCCTCCGTGCGTGCTTGCGAAGCGCCGGAAATATGCGGATGGCTGCCTGAGCAAGAGGCTTGATTTTCTGCTTCCATCCACCTTTGGCAGGCAGAATGCCGAACTTTGTGCACACGACCATCGACTGCCTGCGGCCTTTAAGAAAGCCGCCCAGCAATGCCTCGCTCTCGCCATAGCCGTAGGAACGGGCGTTATCGAAGAAGTTGATTCCGGCATCTTCTGCGGCGGCAAGCGCTGCAAGAGAATCTTTTCGTCCGACCCTGCCCATCAGCGGAGCACAACCAAAACCGAGCACGGATATCTTCGACGCAAAGCCGCTGGCCGGGACCGGCAAATCCACGTAACGCATATCGGTAAGCTACTACAAGTGGCCGCGATCCAGAGGGGTAGGTGGCCCGTCCAATGGATATACTACGTTAGCTACCCCGACAGCCAATCAACACTCATATGACCGTACATCGAGCCATCATCATCGGCGCAGGACCCGCAGGTCTCACCGCCGCACTCGAACTGCTGCGCCGCACCGGCATTCGCCCCATCGTGCTCGAAGCCTCAGACGCCATCGGCGGCATCAGCCGCACTGTCCAGTACAAGGGCAACCGCATGGACATCGGCGGTCACCGTTTCTTTTCAAAGTCCGACCGCGTCATGCAGTGGTGGCTTGACCTGATGCCGCTCGAATCCTCCCAAGGGATAGAGAACTCAGCTGCGATTGAGCCAGTTCAACTCCGCTACCAGGGCCAGCAGCGTGAATTGCCGGTCACTCCGCCCAAAACCCAGCCCGATCCGGACCAAGACCGCGACTCAAGGGTAGATCCAGATCTGGTAATGCTGCTGCGCCCTCGCAAGAGCCGCATTTACTTCCTGCGCCGCTTCTTCGACTACCCCATCCGCCTCACCGCTGGCACGCTGCTCAACCTGGGCCTCGTCCGCACCCTGCGCGCCGGCCTGAGCTACCTTCGCGCCGCTCTCTTTCCTCGAAAACAAGAGCAGACTCTCGAGGACTTTCTGGTCAACCGCTTTGGCCGGCAGCTCTACCACCTCTTCTTCGAGTCCTACACGGAAAAGGTGTGGGGTGTCCCTTGTAGCCGGATCAGCGCTGAATGGGGCGCACAGCGCATCAAGGGCCTTTCGCTGCGAGGCGTCCTGACGCACTTCTTCAAGACACGCTTCCGCGCCAGATCTAGCTCGAAATCCGGCCCGAAAGACAGCCAGCTTGCCCAGAAACAGACAGAAACCTCACTGATCGAGCAGTTTCTCTATCCCAAGCTAGGCCCCGGCCAGCTCTGGGAGCACGTCGCCAGCCTTGTCCAGGAAGCCGGCGGCGAAGTGCACCTCCGTCTCTCCGTCGACCGCCTGGTTCTATCCGCGAATCGCGTCGTCGCCGTCGAGGCCATCTCCGAGGACGGCCAGCGCCACAGCTTCCCCGCTGATTACGTCTTCTCCACCATGCCCGTCCAGGATCTCGTGCGGGCGTTCTCCATCCCCGCCCCTGAAGAAGTCCGCACCGTCAGTGAAGGCCTCGTCTACCGCGACTTCATCACCGTTGGCCTTCTCGCATCCAAACTCGCCGTCCACGAAAAAGATGGCAGCCCGCTTAAAGATAACTGGATCTACATCCAGGAGCCGGATGTCCAGGTAGGCCGCCTGCAGATCTTCAATAACTGGAGCCCCGCGATGGTCGCCGACCCATCCAAAGTATGGATCGGCCTCGAATACTTCTGCTATCAAACCGATCCTCTCTGGAAAATGAGCGACGAGGCGATGATCGCACTAGCCAGCGAAGAGATAGCTCGCATCGGCATTCTGCGGCCTGAAGATATTCTGGATGCTCACGTAGTGCGCATGCCCAAGACTTACCCGGCTTATTTTGGAACTTACGACCGATTCGATCAGATCCGCGCCTACACCGACAGCATCGAGAATCTTTTCCTGATAGGCCGCAACGGCATGCACAAATATAACAATCAGGACCACTCCATGCTGACCGCCATGACCGCGGTGGATAACATTGCGCAGGGGATTACTGATAAGTCGAACTTATGGCGGATCAACACTGAGATGGAATACAACGAGGAGAAATAAATAGACCCGGCCAGGAATTCCTCTTGGTTACTGCTGATGGGAAAATCGCTGACCGAGTTCAACCAGCCGTGACCTGCATTCAGGCCGCGGCGTGCAGGTTGGGCAAGCCAGGCACTTGCGTTCTGAGCCTGGTTTTAGGCTATCCGCGGCAGATTGCTCAGGTCGAACATCCGCCGCGTTCAGCAAAGTGGAAAGTAATGTGGAATCGGATAACGGCTGCATGACCAGCCTAGAGAGCCCACACCGGAGCATTGCCGAGAATCGCAGCACCCGAGAAAGCGATCGGTCCATCCCATGCGGGAACCAGGAAACCCTTCTGAGGATGAGCCTGCGGGCCGGGACCGGAATGATGATGATGGCGTAGCGTGGACTCAATCTCGCGAAGCGTTTCCGCGCGCTCCGTCTTGGTCTGGCGCTCCCAGAACATCACAAATCCCTGGCCACATACGCTGCAACGGGTTTCGACTGCGGTTTCGGTGCTCTTCAAGAGTACTTGCATTGGGGGACTCTCCATTGAACGAATTCGCCGGGTTTCTCCCAGCCACACACTGAAGGTAGCCCGATGTACGAAAACGTGACATTCCCCGCGCAGGGATTTCGAAAGTCTTCGGTTGCAGTGCCTTATAACGCCACGGCCAGGCCCGCTCCCACTCTTGTGCTAGGACAATTCGTGCCCGTGCAATACGGGAACGGCAAATGGCTTATGCCGTCACGCAGCCGTCTTGCTGCTTTGTCCGCAGGCGAGCCGGTATATCCTGAGAAGTCACCACGTCTGTCAGCCGAGCTGCAGGCAGAGATCCTTCGATTCGCCAGGACACCCTTCTCATCATGAGCAAGCAAACAATCGCCGTACATCTCCCCGACGGGTCCATTCGCGAAGTGCCTCAGGGCACAACGCCGCTCGACATTGCCAATTCCATCTCGCCGCGCCTCGCCGCCGCCTCCGTAGTAGCGCGACTAACCCCAGTCGCGTCAACCACCCCTGAAACCGGCAATACCACCGGCGACGAGAGCCACAGCGAAGAAGCCAGCGACGCCACGATGTACTCAGCCGGCGATGCAGCCGCGCCGCGCCTCGTCGATCTGAGCATGCCGCTCACCGAAGATACCCAGCTAGCGCTCATCACCGAGCGCGATCCCGAAGCTCTCAAAGTCGTGCGTCACTCCGCCGCGCACGTCATGGCAACAGCAGTGCTCGAGCTTTTCCCTGAAACCAAGCTCGGACACGGCCCAGCCACGGATCAGGGCTTTTTCTACGATTTCTATCGCGAAAAGCCCTTTACGCCCGAAGACCTCACAGCAATTGAAGCAAAGATGGCCGAAGTCGTCGCTCGCAACGAAGCCTTTGTCCGCGAATCCGAGCCCCGCGAGCAGGCGCTCGCCAACTTCGAGCGCGATGGCGACTTCATGAAGACCCACTTCGTGACCAAATTCACCCATTCCGGCGAGCAGGTCAGCTTCTATCGCAATGGGGCTTTCGCCGACTTCTGCCGTGGTCCGCACGTGCCCTCAACCGGCCGCGTCAAAGCCGTCAAGGTCACCAACCTCGCCGGCGCTTACTGGCTCGGCGACGAGAAGAATCCGCAGCTCCAGCGCATTTACGGCACAGCCTTCTTTTCGCAGAAAGACCTGGACGCCCACTTCGCCCGCCTGGAAGAGATGGCCAAGCGCGACCATCGCCTCCTCGGCAGGCAGCTCGACCTCTTCAGCATCCAGGAAGTCGCCGGAGCCGGCCTCATCTTCTGGCATCCCAAAGGCGCCATGATCCGCAAGGTCATGGAAGACTGGATGCGCGATGAATGCCTGCGCCGCGGCTATTCACTCGTCTACACCCCGCACGTAATGCGCCGCGAACTGTGGAAGATCAGCGGCCACGAAGGCTTCTACGCCGGCAACATGTACACCCCCATGGAGCTGGACGACGCCGAGTACCGCCTCAAGCCAATGAACTGTCCCGGCCACATCCTCATCTACAAAAACTCGCCCAAAAGCTACCGCGACCTGCCGGTACGATACGCCGAACTGGGCAACGTCTACCGCTACGAGCGCTCCGGCACCATGCACGGCCTGCTGCGCGTGCGAGGATTTACCCAGGACGACGCCCACATTTTCTGCACTCCCGGCCAGATCGAAGACGAGATGGACGCCTGCATCGACTTCGCCGAGGCTGTTCTCAAAACCTTCGGCTTCGCTGAATACCGCGTCGAACTCTCCGCGCACGACCCCAGCAAGCCTGGCGATTTCGTGGGCAAACAGGAAGACTGGATCCGCGCAGAAGCCGCACTCGACCACGTCCTTACCCGTCGCGGCCTTGCCTTCAAGAGAATTCCCGGTGAAGGCGCATTCTACGGTCCCAAGATCGATTTCAAGTTGGTCGACGTCCTCGGCCGTCTCTGGCAGCTGTCCACAGTGCAGTTTGACTTCAACCTGCCCGCCCGCTTCGAGCTCGAATACGTCGGCGGAGACGGCGAACGCCACCAACCAGTCATGGTCCACCGCGCGCTTTTCGGGTCAGTGGAACGGTTCTTCGGCGTCCTCATCGAGCATTACGCCGGAGCCTTCCCGCTCTGGCTAGCGCCGGTCCAGATCGGTCTGGTGCCCATCAGCGAGCGCCACCAGGAGTACGCCGCCCAGGTCAAAGCCGAACTCGAAGCCGCCGGCCTGCGCGTCGAAGTCGATGACCGCAACGAAAAGATGAACGCTAAAATCCGCGACTTCGCCAACCAGAAAGTGCCCTACATCCTCGTCATGGGAGACAAGGAAGCCGAAGCCCACGCCGTCAGCGTCCGCACCCGAGCCAAAGGCGACCAGGGATCGATGCCGCTGGACAAGTTCATCGCCAACTCGCAGGAGCTGGTCAAATCTTGCTCAACCGATTTGTAATCGAAGGGATTACGATAAGTGACAAGGAGCACCGAGCATGGCAACCCTTGATTGGTCACAATGCGCCGCGGTGGAGAGCGTTCCCGGCAAGCGCAGCGGTGCATGGGTTTTCCGAGGAACCCGGACGCCCGTGTCAACGGTGTTCGAGAACCTTCAGGATATGAGCGTTGACGAGCTTGTGGACGAATTCGGAGTGACTCGGGAGCAGGTTCAAGCGGTTCTGCAATTTGCGGCGCACAGCACGGAAGCAGAGGCTCCGCGCCCGTAAATGCTGGCTCTTTTCGACAACGGCACCCCGCGCACTCTCGCCCGCCATCTGATCGACCACCACACGGTCACGGAAGCCCGCGCCCGCGGGTGGGAGGAATTGGAAAACGGAGAACTCTTGAACCAGGCGGAGGCTGCTGGGTTTGAAGTTTTGCTGACGACCGACAAGAATCTCGGCTATCAACAGAACTTAACGGGCCGCAAGATTGCCATCGTTGTGCTTGGACAAGGTCGCTGGACACTCATCACGCCCCATGTGGCGCAGGTCGTTGCAGCTGTGACGCGGCTATACCAGGAAGCTTCGCAGAGGTAGAAATTCCGTTTCGCTAAACGCGATGACGGGTTGAATCAAAGCGGACCTGTTGCTCGTACTGTTGTTTTATGTCATCACTAGCGCTTGACTCCCATTTCATGAGCCCGAATTACAGTGAGCCTGCATCTGATGTTTGATGTATGATGCAGACAGCACTGTAGCCGGGGAGGCGACATGCGCACAACACTAACAATCGATGATGACGTCCTCGCAGCCGCCCGCGAACGTGCCGATTTCGAGCGTAAGACCATCGGCGAGGTGATCTCATCCCTGGCCCGACAAGGTCTTTGTCCGCCCCAGCAAACCCAAAAATTCCGCAACGGCGTTCCTTTACTGCCGATTCAACCAGGGGCCAAATCCGCCACCCTCGAACTCATCAAAGAGCTGATGGACGAGACTCCGTGACGTATCTATTGGACGTGAACGTTCTGATAGCCCTTATCGATCCCGCCATCAGTTATCACGAAACGGCTCAAAACTGGTTTGCGTCCGTCGGACGGAAATCTTGGGCTACCTGCCCTTTGACCGAAAACGGAGTGATCAGGATCGTCGGAAATTCCCGGTACCCAAACTCCCCAGGTAACCCCAAAGCCGTAGCTGAATTGCTGACTCGCTTCATCGAAGAGCCAGGACATGAATTCTGGCCCGATGACATCAGCCTGCTCGATGGCGAGAAGGTGGACGTAAGCCGTCTACTGAATTCGAGCCAGGTCACAGACAGCTACCTCCTGGCGTTGGCCATCGCCCACGGAGGGCAACTGGCAACCTTCGATCGTCGCTTGATATCGGATGCAGTGAAAGAGGGCGCAAAAGCAGTGTATTTAATCGGCGCTCAGTAAAAGGATCGAGCCCCCACCGGACCGGTCGAAACTATATCCCCATCCCAAACTCAGAAGCCGTCTGCGTCCCGGCATTAGAGTAAAAATCATACGGCGTCCGGTGATTGAACTTGTAACGTTTGCGCAGTTCGTGGCCCACAAACACGCTCACCGCGGCAATCCCCAGGCCCACCGACACCCATCCGATAGCCCGCAGAGCGCTGTGTATGGTTTTAGTATCGTTTTCTGCTTCGATCTCGGACATTTTAATACGCCCCCTGAGCAAATAATAACTCACCGCTGGTTAAGACTGTCCAGAACGAACCTTGTCAACCACCGCCAATTATTCAATGGAATCAAGTTGGGCAAGCCATCGCTGCTTCACCATTTCGGGCAGAAAACTGGCCCGAAATGAGTTCGCGGCAAGCCGCTTCAGCTCTTCCCTGTCAAATCCCTGCACCGTATGCGCCAGCCTGTACTCATTCTCTATCGAAGACCCGAAGAACGCCGGATCATCCGAATTGAGCGTAACCATCAATCCCGCATCGAAGTACCGCCGCAGCGGATGCTCGGCAAACGAAGCGCAAACCCCGGTTCGCACATTCGAACTCGGATTCAGCTCCAGTGGAATCTGCCGCCTGCGCAACTCGTCCATCAACTCCGGATCGCGGATAGCCGAAAGCGCATGACCCAGCCGCTCCGAGCCAACCGAGAGCGCATCCCAGATCGCCTCAGGACCAGTCGTTTCGCCGGCATGATTAGTCAGCCGCAAACCAGCCGCAGCCGCCTCGGCATACAGCGCCCTAAACGGCTCAGAAGCCGCCACGCGCTCATCCCCGCCCAGCCCAATGCCGATGATGGATGGATATTCGCCGCGCAATCGCGCCGCCATGCGAAAGACCCGCTCAGCCTCAGGAACGCTGAAATGCCGCACCGCGTCGTAAATCCAGTAAAGCGTGACCCCAAAATCGCGCTCCCCACGCAACCGAGCCCTTTCCAGACCTTCGAAAATCTTCTCGAAGAGAAGCGGATCGGCCGCATCCTCCTCCTTGCGCCAGTAATAGACCACCCCAACCGAGATATACACCTCGGCATGGACCACCCCTTGGGCCGCCAGCCCCTCAATCATGCGATAAGCAGCCAGCTCATACTCCGCCGCCCCGCGCAGCCGCCGGGTAACCGCCTTGAACGCGATCATAAAACCCGAAAAATCCGTGTACTGATAAAGGGCTTCAGCATCCTCAAGCGTCAGCGGCTCGGAATCCGTGCGCTGACTCAGCTCCGCCAACGTGGCTGGCTCAATCGTGCCCTCAAGGTGCAGATGCAGCTCCGCCTTGGGGAGCCTGCGGATAAATTCAAAAACCTCGTCAGACATACTTCATTCTATTTCGCTCGCGCAAACTCCGACCGGTGGCGGCTATAACAGACATAAATCACCAGCCCAATCACCAGCCAGATAAAGAAGCGGAACCATGTGATAACCGGAAGTCCGCTCATCAGCAATACGCAGAAAACCACGCTGAGCACCGGAATCACCGGACCGCCGGGAACGCGGAAGCCGCGACGGCGCTCCGGTTCCCGATACCGCAGCTCCAGCACGCCAATCGAAACCAGAACAAAGGCGAACAGCGTCCCAATGTTCGACAAATTGGCCAATAACTCAATGTCAAAAAGACCGGACGGGATAGCCACCAGAAAACCAGCGACCCAGGTCGAGAACGTTGGCGTTCGAAAGACCGGATGAATCTTGCTGAAGATCTTTGGCAGCAGACCATCTCGCGACATTGAGTACCAAACGCGGGATTGGCCCAGCTGATAGACCAGCAGCGAAGAGATCATGCCCATCAACGCGCCGATCAGCACAATCAGCCGCACCCAGTGCAGTGGATGGCCGCCGGGAAGCAACGAAAGCTTCTTGAGCGCGTTGACCACAGGGGCCGCGTCGTCGATCATGGACTGCCATGGAACCAGACCTGTGAGGCAAATGGCGACCGACAGATACAACACCGTACAGACGATGAGAGTCGCGATAATGCCGATCGGCAAATCCCGCTGCGGCCGCTTGCACTCCTCTGCCGCAGTGGAGACGGAATCAAAACCGATGTAAGTAAAGAAAATGATGGAGCCGCCGGTCAGCACTCCGGAGAAGCCATTAGGCATGTAGGGATGCCAGTTGCCAGGGTGAAGGTACCCGAGCGCCGCGCCAACGAAAACCAGGATAGCCGTAATCTTGATCCCGACCATGAAGTTGTTGGCTTTGGCCGATTCCTGAATCCCGCGGACCAGCAGCACCGTAAGCAAAAGCACAATGAAAAACGCCGGAATATTAAAACCAAAATGCCACCCGGGATTGTAAAGAACCTTGCCCTGCAGATCCGTCATACCGTCGGAAAGGTACGCTGGAGTGATCCATTTTGGCGAAGGATGAAACCCAAACCAGTCCAGAAAATCAACCACATGCGCTGCGAATCCGACACTGACAGTCATATTCGATCCCGCGTACTCAAGGATCAGATCCCAGCCTATAATCCAGGCCACAAGTTCGCCCATCGTCGCGTAAGCATACGTGTAGGCTGACCCCGCGATAGGGATCATGGAAGCCAATTCGGCATAGCAAAGCCCAGTCAGCGCACAGACAATCGCAACCAGGACCAAAGAGAGCGAGATCGCTGGCCCCGCGCCCGGTCTACCCCCCGACAGCGCCGTATGCTGGATTGCGTGCAGAACGAGGTCAGATATCGGAGCTTCACTCCACTCGGCAACGCTCGACTGGCTGCCAGAGATCGCCGTCCCGATGACCGTGAAAATCCCAGACCCGATCACAGCCCCAATACCCAGCGCCGTCAGCGACCAGGGACCGAGGGTCTTTTTCAGGCAATGTTCAGGATCCTGGGAGTCCAGAATCAGCTTGTCAATGGACTTGCGGCGCAGCAGTTGGCTTGCCAGGGGGTTAGCTCCTCGCCCTTAAGATGGATCGCTCACCAGTTCCGTTTGCCCAACTATACAAGACTGCAAAGGGCTCCTGCGAACAAACTCAGGAACCCTTGCGTAGAACTGAAATTGCCCCGAATTGAGCACCGCGGGTGCCCCATATCTGTCCGGCGTTCTATGCCGGACAGATATGGGAGGGATGCTGTGGGAGCGATGCCCGTGGGAGCGATGCCGCCCCTACTTCCGTTTGGACTGACCGCGCGCTGCCTTCTTCAACTTCTGTTTGTTCTCGCCACGCGCGCCCGCGCGCGGACCCTTCGGAGCGGCCTTCTTGCGTGCGGCGCGCTTCAGCTTCTTTCGTTCCTGTACATCCTCAATTTTGGTAGTGTCTGCCATGCTCTTCTCTTTTCCTGTTGCTTGAAATGTCTTCGCGGGATGGTCGGGTATCGCTACATCTTCTCAAGTTGTGCGAACTTTTCGATCAGCTTCTTCACCCCAAACTTAGCAAAGTGTACTGTAAGTTTCGCATCTTCGCCGTCTCCTTCGCGCAGAATCACCGTTCCTTCGCCATATTTTCCGTGACGCACCCGGCTGCCCTTCGCCAAACCCGCCGGCGCCACAGAGACAGGAATCTCCATCTTCGGCCGCGAAAACCCTCCGCCCGGCCTCCCACCTCCAGCCCGCCCGCCAAAAAACTGCGCAATGTTATCCAGCGAATCAGGCGCTTTCTCCGCCGATTTAGCACCCGAACCCGCACCTGAATACGCCTTGGGATAAGGCGTAGCCTTCAGCCCGGCATACTTGGCCCCAGCAGGAGCACGTCCCGGCAGGCCTGCGGAATTGCTCGCGGAATTTCCAGAATGACTCTGGTCCTCATCCTCATAGCTATAGTGCCCGCCTTCAAAATCCGACCCCGCACCCGCAGCCAGTCCAGTCCGGTAGCTCGACCCAAACCCGCTTCCCCAGCTCCCGCCCGACTGGCCGCCGCGATGCATAGGCGTACCCAGATTCTCCATCAGCCGCCCCGGAATCTCCTCCAGAAACCGCGAAGCCATGCTCGCCTCAGGCGCATCATTCCCGTAGCGACGACGATACTGCGCCCGCGTCAGCACCAGCGTATCCATCGCCCGCGTCATACCCACATAGCAAAGCCGCCGCTCCTCTTCCAACCCATTCGGATCGTTCAGCGTCCGCGAATGAGGGAAAAGACCCTCCTCAAGCCCAGCCAGAAACACCAGCGGAAACTCCAGCCCCTTGGCCGCATGAAGACTCATAAGCGTCACCCGCGCATCCGCATTGAACTGGTCCGTATCCGAAACCAGCGCCGCATGATCCAGAAACTCGCTCAGCGTCTCGCCGCGCTCCTCCGCATCCTGCGCCGCATTCGCCAGCTCCTTCAGATTCTCAATCCGGCTGATCGCCTCCGGCGAACCCTCCTGCTCCAGCACCCGAATATACCCGCTGCGATCAATCAGGAATCGAATCAGCTCCGGCAGCGTTCCCCGTTCTCCCGGCTTGCGAAACGCAGCCTCAGTCGCCTCAGCCCTGGCCGCCGGGTCCGCTCCCCGAACCTCAATCGGCTTCCGCGTCGCCGTCTTACCCGCCGCGCTCTTATGAAACGGCGAAAGCATAGCCACATCCATCAGCGGAACAGGCGCAGCCTCAGTCTGCCCGCCAAAATCAAACTCCGTCCCCTCGCCCGCGTCCGCTGCGGCGCCAAAATCAAAGTCAAGATTCCCGCCAAAAGCAAAACCGGCATCCGGCTCGTCATCCGAAATACTATCCAGACTCAATTCAGCCAGCGCAGGCGAATCCAGCCCCGAAAGATCCAGCCCGGAAGAGTCCTGCGCAGCCAAATCCACCGCCAATTTCCCCGCAAAGTCAGGATTAAGCAAAGCCTGAGCATCCAGAATCAGCCGCTGAAACCCCTCCAGCGCCGCGCAAGCCCGCGCCGGCACCAGCTGATTCCGAATCGCCTGCCCAATCGCCTCCCACGTCGAAACGCCCGTCTCCAGCGCCAGCCGCTCCAGCGTCTCCAGCGTAGTCTTCCCAATCCCCCGCGGCGGGGTATTGACAGACCGCTGCAGCGCCACCGAGTCATGCGGATTCTGCACCAGCTTCATATAACTCAGCAGGTCGCGAATCTCAGCCCGCTCATAAAAGCTGAACCCGCCCACCATCGTGTACTTGATCCCGTACCGCCGCAGCGCCTCTTCCACCAGCCGAGACTGCGAATTCGTCCGGTACAGCACCGCCGTGCGAGCCTCATCCCGATTCTCGCTCGTCGCCTCGCGCAAAAACTTCTGTATCCTGTCGGCAATAAACAGCGCCTCATTTTCGCCATCCGGAGCCTCATAGTACCCAATCATCGCCCCGCCATCGCGCTCCGTCCAAAGCGTCTTGCCCTTGCGCTGCGCATTGTTGGCAACCACCGCTCCAGCCGCCTCCAGAATCACCTGAGTAGACCGGTAATTCTGCTCCAGCCGGACAATCTTGGCATTCGGAAAATCCTGTTCAAACTCCAGAATGTTCCGAATATCCGCCCCGCGCCACGAGTAGATGCTCTGGTCCTCATCGCCCACCGCGCACACGTTCCGGCGCTCGCCCGCCAGCAGCTTCATCAGCTCATACTGCGGCCGATTCGTATCCTGATACTCATCCACCAGCAGATACTTGTACCGCCGCTGATACCGCTCCCGCACCTCGCTGGAAGCCTTCAACAACCGCACCGTCTCAAGCAGCAGATCGTCAAAATCCAGCGCATTGTTCTTGGCCATCTCCTTGCGATAAGCCTCGTAGATATGCGCAATCCGCTCGCTCCCAGGGTCACTCGAACCCAGGTAATACTCCTGCGGATCGATCATGTGGCTCTTCGCCCACGAAATCTTCCCCAGCACATTGCGCGGCGTCAACTGCTTCGTATCCAAACCCATGCGCTTCATGATCGTCTTCACAATCGACTGCTGATCGTTCTCGTCATAAATCGCAAACGCCCGCGTAAGGCCCTCCCCGCCAACCCGCAAAGCCTCAATATCCCGCCTGAGAATCCGCACGCAAAGCGAGTGAAACGTAGCAATCAGCGGCTTCGTCAGCGAACCATGTTCGAGCAGCTTGTCAATGCGCTCGCCCATCTCTTTTGAGGCTTTATTGGTAAACGTCACCGCCAAAATCGAATCCGGCGCAACGCCTTTCTCCTGAATCAGGTAAGCAATGCGGTAAGTAATCACGCGAGTCTTCCCCGACCCAGCCCCAGCCAGAATCAACACCGGCCCATCGACAGTCTCGACAGCAGCCCGCTGCTCAGGATTCAATTGGTCAACAAGATGCTGCAAGGTGATCGCGTCCGGCGGGAAAGTATCCTCTTCCAGTGTACCGCCGCTTTGGAGTGCCGGGCGCCAGCCGCCCATCCCCGTATTGCTGAAGATACGTGACTGAAGGCATGGCCTTGTGGTTGTGTTCAGCGATTGTTATCATCGGTTCACTATGAATGGCGCATCGAAAATCGCAACGAGTCTGGGCATGGCTATGAGCAGGCTATTCCCATCTGGATCGGGCGGTTTTCCAGGTGAACACTATGCCATGCTGGATGGTCGACGTGCCTCCTTCGCATGCTCAATGGTTGACAAACCAGATATTCCACCTGAGAACTCTCGAAACTGGCAATGGTCGTCCGATCTAGCACATCATGTCTTTATAACCCCCGATACAGTGGAGGTGCGATCCGGCCGCGATCCGGACATCCGGCGCTTTAAACGCACAAGCATAGAAACTCGGCTCGAAGAGTTTTTAACGTTCCTCGATAATTCACGTCGATACGCTCTGCCAGACGTCGTACCATTTCTTGCCGATGAGTTCCGGACGATCTGGGCTGAGAGCGGACACGCCGAGGGTCAGAGCGCGTTGGTTACTTTTCTCCTGGCTTTATGCGCGGCAGGCGAAGGTGATCCAAGCGTTCTGGAGGATGCGGCATGGCGTGGCACGACGGCCCTGGAGATTGGAATCGACGGCTTAGGCCTGGATGCTGGAGATCTACTTAAGCCGACTATGCAATGCGCGCTAAGGATGCAAGCAAGTGTCCCGCTTGGTCTTCGGCTCATTCCGTCGTTGGTCCTGCGCCACACTGCGGGACGACTATTTCAGGAAGCACACGCAGTTCTGGAATCGACGCAGTTCGATCTCTTTGGAAATGCATCAATTTCCACAACGCCGGGTTACTCACCTACAGGAGCATACTTTACGCCCGTCCCCATTGCCCGATTGCTAGCTGAATGGGCATTGCAGCGCTGGTCCACATTCCCTGATGAACTGACAGTTGCAGACTTCGCCTGCGGGTCCGCAGTTTTCCTTACAGAATCGCTCCGAGCACTTGAAAGGCGAGGTTTTCGAGGTACGGTGCGCATCATAGGCCGCGATAAAAGCGCTCAGGCAGTTATGATGGCCAAAGTCGCCATTCGGGCACTGAAGCATGATGTGCCAACGATGGAAGTTACCACTGATATAAGACAAGCAGATGCTTTGGATAACGTTGATTGGCCGAAAGCGGATATTGTGCTTATGAATCCTCCATTCAGATCGTGGGAGCGAATGGGCTCGCGCGAACGTGAATGGTTGCGTGACGTCACAAATGGCAAAGGTCGCCCCGACTTGAGCGTTGGGTTTATTGAGCATGCTATTCGAAGCCTAAATCCCTCGGGAGTACTCGCTACCTTGGTTCCGGCAGGCGTACTCGCAAGCGAGAGCCTATCGAGATGGAGAGATGAGCTGCTGGAAAAAACGACCCCCAGTTTGATCGCTGTGCTCGGGGAGCATGGACTATTTGAGCATGCCTTGGTGAACGTCGGTATACTCGCGCTTCGGATGAATGCCGAAGTCCGCACTGCATCCAAATCCCCGCTTTACGTCGCCTGGTCATCCGCAGAGACAGGAGCGGCATCTCGGGTCATGCGTACAATTCGCAAATCAATATCGGGACCCCATGAATCGGGATCCTTGCGCGGTGATATCGCCAGCTTTAGTTTTTCGATAACAAATATCGATGCTTTGAAGCAGAGGCCGTCTTGGCTTCCCGGCGCAGGGGCGCTCGGTTCTCTGCTTGACGCAATACAAGCAGCGGTAGGCACGAAGGTAGGTGATATCTTCACCGTGCGGCAGGGCATCAGAACAGGCGCAAATGAAGTATTTGTACAGCCAAGAGAAATCGTTGACAGTCTTCCAGAACGTGAACGGCTTTACTTCAAAGAGGCTGTTGACGCCGCGAGCTTTGTAGACGGTGAGATCAAGCCAAAGAAACTCCTCTTCGTAGCGGATAAGGCGTGGCGCGATGAGTCGGAAGTCAGCCGAGCGATCCCACAATTCTTCAACGGGTACCTTAAAACAAGGAAGGAGCCTCTTGAAAATCGCAAACGTAAATCAATGGACACTAGCCGCTATTGGGAACTCACTTGGCCCCGCTTCTGGGCGTTTGATGGACGCCCTCGGCTACTATCCAAACGTTTCGGACTGTATCCCGCATTCGCAAGGGATCCCGAGGGGCGACTCGCCGTAGTGCAAGCTAATGCTTGGATACCAACTGAAACTCTGACAGGGAGCACTGGGAAAGATGCAATTAGGGATCTGCTAACCGCATATTGGTGGATGCTAAATTCGCGCATTGCGGTCGCTCTCTTACGTGAATATTGCCCCAATGTTGCGGGAGGACAGTTAGACCTCGAACACAAATATGTAAAGGATATTCCTCTGCCGCATCTTCCGAAACTCTTTCTACAGAATCCAGCACTACAAATGCTAGCAAGCTCCATTCGCACTCGAAGCGCAGACCACCTGCCAAGCATTTCGGATCGTGATCAATTTGCTGCGACCGCCTTCGGAACGAGCGTATCCGATTGGAACTTGTCAGGAATAGAAGTATCAGACTAAATGGAAGCCAAAGTTACAGAGTTGACGGACCACAAGAAGGGCATCAATGCGGTTTTGGCAGAAGTGTGTGCCGCCTCCAACCCTGAGCCTCTTCTTCGGCAGGACAATCTCATCATCAGTACATCAGATTCGCGGATACTATCAAGAAGGGTCACGACTGACCTTGGTAACAGTGAGTTTGCTGTTAGGCTTCCAATTCCGGATGCCAATGAGGCACGATTCTGGCTTGCGATGCATGAGAAGTGGGAGTACAAGACCCAGCGGATCGTTCGCTTTCACAATTGTGGCCTCCGCCTGTATGTCGGCTCTCGAAATGAGGAAGCGGTTCAAGTCATGAGGCTCGAATGGGTCGCACCGACAACCGATCCCGATGGGAGTCCAATCTACGATGGAAAACACGCCGGGCATCCGCATTGGCATATTGATAGGGCAGCGTTGGTGGGCCCTGAAGATTACTTGCGCTCGCTCGAAGTTCTGACAGCCCCAGATTCGCAACCTGAGCTACAGGATTT
>Ga0302324_100004231_pt1 | contig 31894 bp, 27 predicted proteins | sample Palsa_T0_1_FD_201949 | JGI IMG/M metagenome (GOLD analysis project Ga0302324, IMG submission 201949) | Peat permafrost microbial communities from Stordalen Mire near Abisko, Sweden - Palsa_T0_1 | ecosystem: Environmental > Terrestrial > Soil > Palsa > Peat permafrost | place: Sweden: Abisko... | reverse complement strand
AAAGTGGAATCCTGGTACACGCGGCTTTTCAGCCGCGTAACGCGGCTTTTCAGCCGCGTTCTTGCAAATCGGTACACGCGGCTTTCATCAGCCGCGTTTTTGCAAATCGGGCGAGCAATCGCCGCGCGAGAGGGTTTGGGAGTCCAGGTATGAACTGGGCGCCTGGGTGTTGACGCCCAATCACGCACACATTGCGATTCCCCCCGTGGGCGATCAGGATCTTGCCGCGATGGCCAGAAGCATTAAGGGCAGCAGCGCACCGGCAGCCAATCGGCTACCTGCATCGGAGCGGCTCGCGATTCTGGGCAATGGGTAGGCAAAACGCGGCTGAAGCCGCGGGTACCGGGGCACAAGAAACGCGGCTCGAAAGCCGCGGGTACCGGGGCACAAGAAACGCGGCTCGAAAGCCGCGGGTACCGGGGCACAAGAAACGCGGCTGGAAAGCCGCGGGTACCGGGGCACAAGCAACGCGGCTGGAAAGCCGCGGGTACCCGACCCGCGGCCGAGCGTTCTTAGCAGGGCGCGGACTTAGGGCTCTCGCACGTAGAGCGTGGTTTCGCCGCGCTCCAATTTTGAAAAGCCTTGCGCGGCGCCGTTGACCGCCGCGCTGCATCCGGGTTTGAATCGATCGTGCAACTCGATCATCAGGCAGCCGACGTTGCCCATCCAGTCGCAGGTTTCGAATACTTCCTTCTCCGCGCCTTCAATGTCGATTTTAAGCAGGTCAACGGAGGGCATCCGCATCTCTTGCATGAGCATCGGCATGCTGACCGCGCGCACCTTGGCGCCGAAGCCCTCATGCGTGATGAATCCCCATTTTCCAGCGTCGCCGGCAGCCGGATCGGGCTCTCCCACGCTGATCTCGCCGTCGCGGTTCCAAAGCGCCGCATGCACCGGAACGATGGCCGGGTAGGGCCGAACGTTGCGGGCGAGCATGGCGAAGTTGGAGGCCTCCGCTTCGATCGCTATGATCCTCGCTTCCGGATACCGGTGGGTGAAGTAGATGGACGCCAGGCCGATGTTGGCCCCGACGTCGACAATTGTTTTGGGCGAAAAGGGCAAGTCGAATGCATATCCGCCTTGCAGCATTATCTCCGCATAAATCGCTTCGTCCGAGCTGTGCACCCGGATGTGTATCGGGTTCCGAATGCCCGGAGGCTGTACGGTGATTTCCTTGGGCCGCCCGAAGAGCCGGTATGCGGATGTCGCCAAAACGCCGCGCAGCCCCAAGTTGCCATAGTGCCAGGCCAATGCGTTGCGAAGGCTCATGGCGCCGGGGTTATTTCCCGCTCGTGATACCGGGGAGTGTGCTTTTGAATGGATTTCCAGCGCATTATGGTACGCCACGAGGCTGGCCGCCGCTGCGACCACAGCTCGGGAAAGCGCGCAGTAAGTTCCCGCCGTACCCACTTGCGGCCTTCATCGTCCGAGATGTGGTTGGACCGCAGAGTGTTTTTGTGCCACTGCAGGTAACGCCAGGTGGCGACCGCGGCGAGCGGCAGAGGCATGTTGAGAATCGAGCATATGCAGCTGTTCCGGGCGCTGAACCGAAGAATGCCGGCATAGTCGCGGCCGGTCTGCTCCGGAAGATGCGCAAACGAGCGGTCCGGAACAAACACGACCTGGCGCCCGGCGGCGTAAAGACGCAGGCTAAGATCGGGCTCCTCTCCGTAGTAAAAAAGAATTTCCCGGTAGCCACCGATTTCCAGGAAATGCGCGCGGCGCATCAGATGACTGTAGCCGTAGAAACGATCGACATAACACGGGTATTCCGCGCCACAGGGCTGCGAGGCGCCCGGGTCCAACCCGCCGACTCTGTTGACTTGAGGAAAAGCAACCACTGATACGGCATCGTCGGAGTCCAATATCCTGAGGGCGTGCTCCAGGCCGTTCCTGTTGAGCACGATGACATCGTCGTCGACGGTAAGAACGTATTCCGTTCGAGCTTCTTTCGCCAAGCGGTTCCTGGCGGCGATGAGCCCCTGGTTTTCTTCCGATCGAACCACTCTGCAGGCGAGACCGGCGCGGGCGCATTCGCTTTCGATCAAGGGAACATCCAAAGGGGGCGTGGAAGCGTCGTCAAACACCACGACTTCTTCGGCCAATCCGCCAATCGAAGAGAGCGACTGGATACACTCCAGAAGCCGCCGCTGCCTGTTGCGGGTGGTGACCGCCACGGTGACGCCTGGCCGGATGGAGGCGCCTCGGCTAATCACCTTGCCTTCGGCAGTGTCTAATTCAGGCATTCGGAATCTTCTCATACAGCGATAATGTACGCGACGCCATCGACTCCAGGCTGAATTCCTGAATCGCCCGCAGGCGAGCCGCGTTGCCGAAAGACGCGCGCAACTCGGGGTTCTCGAGCAATTGGTTGATGGCGGCCGCGAGCGCGTCCGGATCCGCGGGAGGGACAGTCAGACCAGTTTGCCGGTGCAACGATACAAACGGCACGCCGGAATCGAGATCCGTATTCACCACCGGCAGGCCGGCCGCCATGGCCTCGATCTGCGCGATACCAAAGGCCTCGCTTCTCGCTATGGAAGCGAGAACGAAGACTTGCGCCGCGTGATAACAAGCGACCAGACTTTGGTGATCGATCTTGCCCAGAAAAATCACGCGTTCGGCGACGCCCAGCTCGGAAGCCAGCGCGCCCAATTTGCCGCGCAGCGGGCCCTCTCCAACGATGAGCAACTTACCTTGGACGCGAGTCATCGCGCGTATCAGGTATTCGAAGCCCTTGTAGTACACCAATCGCCCGACGCTGACGATCAGGCGGCCGCCGTATTGTTGGCGGATTGCCGCCACCGCGTCCGGATCGCCATGCTCGAAGCTTTCGATTTGAATTCCCAGCGGGATGACATGACATCGTTCCTGGTGGCGCGCGAGAACTCGAGAAGTCCGCAAATAATTCGGCGAGGTTGCAATGATCGCCGAGCTGCGCCGCAAGACCGCGTGCAGGAAAGGCTCAAACAAGGGGCCGAGAATTTTCTGGCGCACCATGTCGCTGTGGTAGGTGACCACCAGGGACCCACGATAGCCGCTGGCAAGATAAGCCAGGACCGCCATGGGATTCGGCCAGTGCAGGTGCAGGATGCCGCCGCGATAGCCGCGAATCCTGGCGATCATGGCCGGACACAATGGAGTGGCGGCGAGCGTAAGCCAGGTAGGCACCCGGACCACTGGGACGCCGTCCACCGTCTCTTCGACGGCGGAGCGGTCGTCGCTTGCAACCATCACCCGCACGTCGGCCGACTTGCGGAGCTCCCCGCAAAGAGCTTCGAGATGGGTCTCGATGCCGCCCATGTGGGGCGGATAGAACTTTCCCACGTGCAGCACCTGGAGTCCGCGGCTGGTTTCCGCCAGATCCATTGAGCCGTGATTCGCGGACGATTGCGGCAGCACCTCCTGCACGGTTATTTGGCCCTCGCGTACCGGGCTGCCCGCTTGAGGAATTGGTTGGCCCTGCGCACATTCGTGTCGGCCGTCAGCAACCAGGCAGGATAGGGCTTGACGGATTTCACGAAGTGCTCCAGCGAGGCGACCTGAGCGTCTCCGTGAATAGTGATTTCGCGAAAGGAGAAGCTGTCATCCCAGAACAGCCACTGAAAGGCCCTCTCCGGCGCAAGGCTCTGAGCGAACTTGGCAGGCAACGAAAGCCGCCAGTGACCATGGATGGAGTGAAACTTCATGGTGAAAGAGATCTCATTGCCGGCAATGTCGATCAGCCAGCGGTGGTGCGAGAGTCCGACGATGCCGGGCTCGAAACCGCGGCACGACTCCCAGATGCGGGACGGAATTTCGATATAGCCGCGCTTGCCGATGCGGATCATCTCGGAGCAAACCCAAAGCGGGTCCCGAATGTCCTCGAGCGTATGGGAGCAGATTACGTAATCCAGCTGCTTGTCGGCGAACGGGTACGGCTGGTGAGAACAAATATCGCGCTGAATCCAAGTGTCCGCCGTGAAATTTTCCACGGTGCCGCCCAGCGGCGGAATAGGATTGTTCTTGGCGAACGTGCGGTTGTAATAGCCGCGAGTTTCATACGGCTCCTGATCCATCACATAGTTGGCGCGATTAAAAGGATGCGCCCAGCCGCCTATATCCAGCACGACGTCGGACGGCTGAAGCCGGCTCATGATTACGTCAGAGTTTTTCTGCAACATTAGTCAAAGTGACCTTGCTTGCGCGTTTATAACCGGCTCGGGCGAAAGTGGCCTTCAACCGTTGGGGCCAATCGGGGCGCATGCAGGGGCGTTCCACCCAACGGAAATAGAGCGCGCTGATGACCAGCAGGACGGGCGTGATCAACACGAATTGAACCAGCAGGCGCCATTCGAACGGGTAGGCCTGGAACACGCGCTCGGTCAGCATGCCGACCGCCGCGACGATATAGTTGTGGAGCAGGTAGATGGTGTAACACATTCCTCCAATGGTGGCGATCCAGGCATTGGTGACGAAGCGGTTCATCGCGAGGCCCCGGAAGGCCGCCACGTATAGCAACAAGATCAACCAGGGCGTCACCCAATCGGCCACGCTGCCGCCTTGCACCAGCAAGGCCAGAAACAAAACCCAGCCTGAAAGCGAGACCAAATCCCAAAGCCAACTGCCTTGCCGCTGGAGACCTCCGGAGAAATGGACCTCAACCAGAAGAAAGCCCACCAGAAAGTACTGCGCATATCCGAGGAGGGAATGCTGGAGGGTTTCATTGCCCCAGACCAAACCGCTGACGCCAGTGGCTAGCAGCAACAAGACCACCAGCAGCGCCCGGCGGGCGGAAGCCTTCGAGACGGCGAAAATCAAAGCCAGCACGGGCGCCAGGATATAGAACTGAATCTCGATCTCCAAGGACCAAGCCACGAAATTGATGACGCTCGGCATGCCGTAGACCAGATTGTGCACGTAGAACATGCTGGCGAATAAATTGGGCAGCAGCTCGACGGCGCCGCCCCGGCCGGCAAAAACCTTGAGGGCGTAGAACAACAACAGGCACAAGATATAGGGGGGTTCCAGCCTGGTGACGCGGCGCAGAAAATACTTCTTCAGAGGCACGGGGCGCTGGCGGCGCAGATGGGCCGCGGCAAAGGGCATGCCGAGAATGAAGCCGCTGATTACGAAGAATAGCGGCACGCCGACGTTAAGAATTTGCGTGACGGGAAAAAGCCAGTGGCCATCCAGCGCCGGGTTTTGGCCCGCCGAGGAGTGGCGTAGAACGTCGCCGGCCAAATGATAGATGTATACCGAGAATATCGCGATGAATCGCAGTCCGTCGATTTCGGGAATAAACTGCCCCGACGACGTAATCCGGCGATACGGCGCCAGAAAGCGCGCCGAAAACGACGGGCGGACTCCTTCCATTGCGGGTGACACTCGGTGTGGGACTATGCGCGTACCAGAACCGGATCGGGCGCCGGTGTGGACGTCGACCCCAGGGCAGCCAGGTCGGCGTGGACCATTTCCTTGATCAAGCCGGCGAAATCCACGCTAGGCTGCCACTGCAAAACGGCCTGCGACTTCGAGGCGTCGCCGATCAACTGGTCGACTTCCGCGGGGCGATAGACGGTTGCATCTATCTTCACGTAGTCCTTGTAATCGAGACCGACCTCTGAGAACGCCAGCTCGCACAGCTCCCGCACGCTGTGGGTCTTGCCGGTGGCAATTACATAGTCGTCGGCGGCGGGCTGCTGGAGCATCAGGTGCATCGCGACGACATAGTCCCGGGCGTGGCCCCAATCCCGTTGGGCTTCCAGGTTGCCCAAGCGGACTTCGGATGCCAATCCCGCCTTGATGCGCGCCACGCCGTTGGTGACCTTCCGGGTTACGAATTCCAGGCCGCGCCGCGGGCTCTCGTGATTAAACAGAATGCCGTTGCAGCAGTACATGCCATAAGCCTCGCGGTAGTTGACGGCCAGTTGAAATCCGGCGCACTTGCTGATGCCGTAGGGACTGCGCGGATGGAACGGGGTGCTCTCCCGCTGCGGCGTCTCCCGCACCTTGCCGAACATTTCGCTGGAGCCGGCGAAGTAAAACTTGCACTTGGGCTGCAATTCGCGCAGCGCCGCCAGCACGTAGTGGGTGCCGTTAATGTTGGTGGACATGGTGGAAAAGCCGTCGGCGAAGCTTTCGGCCACGAAGCTTTGGGCCGCCAGGTGATAGCATTCGTCGAACTGTTCCCGGCTGATGACGTGAAAGATGCTGGGATAGCTGTCGAGATTGGCCGGATGAAACTTGATCTGGTCCAACACCGCTTTCAGGCGGCTCAACCGGTGCTCGGGTTGTTCCAATGCCACGCGGCGGACGATGCCATGCACTTCATAGTCCAAGCCGAGCAGATATTCCGCCAGGTAGCTGCCATCCTGGCCCGTAATTCCCGTAATCAACGCTTTCTTTTTCATAAATTCTATTGTCCCTTTTTAGGTAAATGACAAAATTATTGGACGGCTGCCTCCGGCAGGGCGCTGACGGCCGCACGCGGAGACTGGCCGGCGAGCCAGCGATAATAGTCTCCATACTGCCGCGCGATGGTAGCGACGGAATAGCGGGTGGCGCGCGCGAAACCGCGGGTTCTCAACTCGCCGCGTTTTTCCGGGCTGTCCAGGAGTTGCGAGATCGCCTCCGCCCAACCCGCTACGCCGGCTTCGGCCACCACCCGTCCCGCATCCCCGATGACGAACGGAATCTCTCCGGAATCGCTGCCCACCACCGGCACGCCGCAAGCAAAGGCTTCAATGATCATGCGGCCGAACTGCTCTCTCCAGTTTGGCATGGTCTGGCTGGGCGCGACCATCAGGTCCATGGAGCCGAGATAGCGCGGCACCTCGGAATGCTTGACCAGTTTGATCCGGACCCGGGCGGACCAGCCGTGCCGGGCGGCCCAGGCTTGGACCTTTTCCTGATACTCACCGCTTCCAAGAAGCAGCAAACTCCAGGGCCGCGAACCGCCGACCTTTTCCATGGCCTGCATGAGAACGTCCAGTCCCTTGGCCCGGGTGAGCCTTCCGACGAAGCCGATCACCGGCGGTTGCAATCCCAGTTCTTGCAGCACTTGCGACCGGTTGGCCGGCGACAGCGGCTGGAATTCCGCCAAGTCCACCGCCAGGTTCAGGATCCGGCCCGTGTCTTTTGGAAACCCTTTCCGCAACATGGCTTCGTAAACCAAACTGGCGCCGGCGATCCAGCCTTGCGCCCGAGCCAGCACGGTACGCTCGAAATAATTGAAAGGCGGCGGATAGCGTTTCACATAACTCTGCGCGGTGCGAAAACAAAAGCGGGCCGGGCTGTTTTCGAGCGCCCGGGCGATCTGATAACCGGCGAACACGTAGGGCTCCTCCCAGGCGTGGACGACGTCAAACTCGCCGTCTCGAATCAGGGATGCCAAGGCCGGGCTATCGTAGCGGAAGATGTGGATGAACCGGCTGAGCCGGGTGTTTAAGGGCGCCACGCGCAGCGGCGATCCGGGCGGCTCCGGTTCCAGAACGATGGGACGCAAATCGCCGTGGAAGAAACTCGGGGCCGCGACGGTAATCTCGAAATCCGGATCGCGAGCCACTTCGCGGACCAAAGCGCGGTTCAACGCGACGCAGTAAGAATGGCCGATGGTGAGGACGCGCAGGCGGCCGCTCATGGCAAAGCCAAACCTTCCGAGAGTTTGCCCAGGGACTCCGCCAGCTCCGGGCGTTCAGACGGAACCGCGACGATGTTCGCGTCCCAGTTAACGTCATGCACCGGGATCGAGCTGCCCAGCACCGCGCAAACGTACCCCAGCCGGTCCAAGACAGCCGTGACGGCGTCATTGGTGCCGTGCAGCTCGATGACCAGAACCGGGCGAGCCCGTCCCAGCGTCGCCAGGGCTCCGTTCAACGCCTCGGCTTCGGCGCCTTCGATATCGATCTTGATCAGGTCGGGAGAAGGAAGGCCGCCGGCGTCACAAAGCGAGTCCAGTGTCCGCACCTCGACCGTGATCTGGCCGGAGGCCTGCACGGGTGGTTTGCCGACGGTGGAGAGCATGCCCCAGGTAGGCTCGGCTGAAGTATTGAAAACCTCGGTGCGATTGGAGCCTCCCAGCGCCTCGCAGCGGACCTCGATGTTCGAGAAGCCGTTGAGGGCGGCGTTGTATGCGATCTGGCGCGCGTTGCGGGGCAGGGGTTCGAAACATACCACGCGGCCCGAAGGACCGATGAGCCGCGCCGCCATCACCGGAAAAAACCCGACGTTGGCTCCGACATCGTAATAAACCATGCCGGGCCGCAGCACTTTGGCCAGAAGGTCCTGCACTTCGGGCTCATGATTTCCCAGAATAAAGGCGCTGTGGGAAGCGGCCACGTTGAATCGCAGACCTTGCCCGACGCCGCGAAGAATCACCGCATCCTGGCCTTTGACCCAGGAGGCGCCCCAGGCGCAGATCCTGCGCAACACCGGGCTCCGATATTGATTGTGCGACAGGAATCGAAGCACGGACGGAGGGACGGCCCCGAGGATCGTTTTGGCAAAGCGATTCATATCTTATGACGGCTGCGGCAGGCACCCGGCGCTGTCGCGGACACGCCTATAAACACCTATCGTCCGATTTGCGTTTTCGGTCCAGGTGTAACCGCGGGCGTGTTGGCGCGCGCTCGCCCGGCGCAGTTCCCAGGCTTCGGGCGATATCTCACGCTCCCGCAGCAGCCGGAGCACGGTTTCACTCCACACCTGGATGTCGCCGACGGGACAATATTCCGCCGCCGAGCCTCCGGCTTCCCGCAGCGGCGCGATGTCGCTCGAGACCACCGGGCAGCCGCAGGCCATGGCTTCGATCACCGGCAGTCCGAAACCCTCGGCATCGGAAGTTTGCAAAACAATGGCCGCCTGACGGTAGACGGCCGCTAATTGCTGTTTGGTCAGGCGGCGGGACTGAACGATCTTGTCCGCGATGCCAAGCTGCCCGGCGAGCTGCCATTGTTCGGCCGTCAGATCGTCACCCACGCGCCGCAGGTGAAGATCCGGGTACTCGGCGACTACCCGCGCGAAGACGCGCAGCAATACCTCGATCCTTTTGCGGCGGATGGTGCTGCCGACATGCAGCAGGTAGTTCCGGCCGCGGGGCTCCGATTCCAGGCTCGCCTCCTGGCCCGGGTCGGCGGGGGAAAAAAAGACCGGATCTGCTCCCGGATGGATGACCGTAACGCGTTCGGGGGGAAACAGGCCGTGCCGCAGCACATTGGCTTTGGTGAAGCTGCTGGGGCAGATCACATGAGCGGCTCGCAGGAACCCATTCAAGCTCCGCTGGGCCATGGCGCGAAACCAGCGCGGCCGGGGCTCGGATTCGGGCTCCAGCAGGCAGTTGAACGTATCCAGATCGTGGCAAGTGACCACGGCTCGGCCGGCGGGCAAGTCGAGGAGCAGTTGTCCGTAGCTGTGATCGACCAGATGGAACAGGTCGAAGTTCGCCGCCCGCTTGCGGAGCCAGCGCGGATAGTCGTAGAACCGATTCATGAGGCGATCCGCATTCCAGCGGAATCCGGAGTTCCCGGCGTGAACCCCGGCGTGAATCTTGGAGAAGCGCGCATGCAGGGCCGGCCGCAGCTGCTGCACCTCGATCTCCCGCGCATGTTCCGATTTGAAGCAGCTATACAGCATGTCTCCGAACAAATCCATGCTGGGCCAACGCTCTTCCAGGAAGTCGCAGATCAGCCCCAGCTTCAGCGAAGCCGTCATGCGCTTAATCCTTGGTCCCGCGGATGGGTCCCGTGGACGCCAAGCTGGTACTGTCATGATCGTGAGCGATGCGCCGGCCGGCCTCGAGGATGGGCTCGAGCTGGCCGATGTGACGCTCGAGACTAAAGCGCTGGGACATTTCCCACGCGCCTAAACATAACTTCCGGTAATGGCCTGGATCAGCCAGGGCTCGCACCATCGCCCCCGCCAGACCCTCGACAGTGGGAGGATCTCCCGGCGCAAGTTCTCCGGTCTGGCCGGGGATCAACCAGTCGGGAATTCCGCCCACCGCGAACCCGACCGCCGGTACGCCAAAGCACCCTGCCTCGATACCCACCATACCGAACGGCTCAGGCCAAAGACTCGGCACCGCAACCAGGTCGGCCTGACGCGTCAGTTCCGATCTCTGCCCGGTGCTCACCCAACCGGCAAATTCCACGGTGAGGCCCAACCGGCCAGCCAAGTCCTGGATACTTCCCCGCTCCGGGCCATCGCCTGCAATCGTCAGGGTCAAAGAACGCCCCAGCTTCCCGGCCGCTATCGGGATGGCGCGCAGCAGATGGCTTACGCCTTTCACGTCGATCAGCCGTCCGATAAACAAGATGCGGGAGCCCAAGGCCTTGGGCCCAGGCGCCGGAACGCCGGCGAGGGGGTGGTCGATGGGCAAGGGAACCAAGTGCAGGCGATCGGCGGGCACTCCGTGCCGTTCGAATTCGCCATGCATGTGCCGGCTGGCGACCAGAATCGCTTGATAGTCCGGAAGACTTGATTTTCGCTTGGATTGGAGCTGATAAAGCTGCCACATGGTTTCCGGGTTTAAACCGCCGCAGCGCCGCGGGTAGTAAAGGGCCAGGCACGGCGCGCCGAACCGGCGAGCGCACGGCTCGAGCCGCGGCCAGGCATGACATTTTCTCCCACTCACGCAGGTGCCGTAGTAGGAGTGCGCGTATAACACCGTGGGATACAAGTCCAGCAGGCTGCGTTCCAGCGCGCTGTTATCCAGACCGTGAGAATATACGACATCGGGCGCCCACGTCTGGAGCGAGCGCAACACCGCGCTCACGCCCAACTCCTGCGAACACCAGGAGGGCAGGCGGCCAGCCTCGGAATCGATCGCTGGCTCGGAGTCATTGGAGGAATATTCGTAAAGCAGTCCGACGGAATGCCCGCGCTGGATCAGGCCGGGCATCACCGACTGCAGATATTTCTCCACTCCGCCCAACAGGCCGCGGCGAGACGTGGCTATGAGAATGCGCACTCGCGATCCTGGGCGGCCTGCGCCTGCCGTAAAGACGAAATGGTATGCGAGATGTCGAAACGTTCCTGGTAGAGTTTGCCGGCGGCGGAGGCGACCCGCAGCCTCTCGCCGGCATCCTCGCGAAGCCGCCGCACTTGTTCGAGAAATGCTGGCGTGTCTCCGGCCGGCGCCACGGCTACCGCGTCGCTTTGAAACCACAGCGGCTCGGTTAACCATCCCGTGGTGGTGACGATGGGCTTGCCGTTAGCGAGCCCGGCCATGAAACTTCCGCGGCGCGTGCTGACGCCGTCCGGATAGGGCTGAATCAACAGATCGCATGCGGACAAGTGGTGCGAAAGTTCCTCGGCCGAGAGCTGGCCGGTGGCCTGGATCACGGACTCCAGCCGGGGTTCACTTTGAATCAACTCGCGCCGGTATTGTTCGCTTCGTTCTCCCATGAGGAGGATGGTCTGGTTGACCGGATCGCCGGCCAGCGCGGACAAGATGGGCCCGAGGAGATTGGCGATCAGAGATCCAAAGGTTCCAAAATGGCCGATCAAAATGCGGCCGTTATCGGCGTATCGTCGCCGGACGGCCTGCGTTCGCGCCGGGTCGGATGCAGCGGGAATGTTGCTGAAGATAGGCAGCCATTGGAAGGCGAGCTTCCGTCCCAGGGCATAGCCTCGTAAGATCCGCTCCCAACCGGGAATCGAAATCCAAACGCGCGAGGCGGCGCGAAGCAAGAGCATGGTCATCGAACGATGCACCAGGGCCACTGCGTTCTGCCGCGGCGACGCCCAATCGAATGAGAGGAAGGGCTCATGCACCATCAGCTCCACCCGATCTCGGTGCCGGGTGGCGCGCTGCAACAACCACCAGCAGAAGGCCACATTCATGGAACGATAGCCGTAGCCATGCGGCACCCACTGCACGAGAACATGGCGGGGCGCGGGGAAGCGATCCAGACTTCGTCCGACGCGGCGCAAATCCGCGGGCGCGAAGCGGCCGAAATCCCGGTGCACGGCAACGCCCTCGGCCGCGGACGGATCATCGCCGCCCGCGGGGCACCAGACATGAACTTCGTCTCCCTGACCGGACAATCCGGCGGCCAACTGGCGGGTATAATCGCTGACTCCGCCGAACTGTGGAGGATATTCACTCGTAATCAGATGCCAGCAGGAACGGGCGGCGCGCTCAGGCGGGTTGGCGAGGACCTTTTCGGCGACGTCGTTTGGCATGCTTCAGGGTTCCCTAGTGGAGTGTCCCAATGGTTCGCGTGATAATTCGGGATGTGGGGCGGACTTTCTTAGCAAACTTCTGGCACGGGTTCTTAGGGCTTGTCCGGAAATAATATTGCCATCCGACGTGGCGCACGCACTCATGCGTGCCGCGCCGGCACTCCTGCCGACGCTTTTTGAACCGCGCAAGACGTGTCGAGATGAGTCTCGACACTGCACGCATGAGTGCGACGCATGAGTGCGTGCGCCACAATCGCCGCCGGTGCCGTCGGTCATGTCATTTCCAGAGAAGCTCTTAGTTTCCGGCGGATTGATAAATCCGCAGGCAACGCCGCACCACGGCCGGCCACCTGAACAAATCCAGAACCCGGGCGCGGCTGGCCTCTCCCATGGCGCGCGCCTGGCCGGGGTGCTCCGCGAGCCACACCAGCTTCTCCCGGAGCGCGTTCGGATCGTTGGGCGGAACGACGAAACCCGTTACGCCATCCTCCACCACCTCGGGCATGCTCGCGACATTGGTGCAGATGGCGGGCGTGCCGCAGGCCATCCCTTCCAGCAACGTTTGCCCCAGCAGCTCGGGCACTTTCGACTCGACGCCGTACATGGTTCGATATACGCTCGGCAGAACCACGCACAGCGCGCTGCGATACGCTTCCAGCAACGCCTCGTCGCTGCAATCGTGGCGAAACAGCACGCACTTGCCCTCGGCCATTTTCTTCAAGTCGTCCACGAATCGCTGGTCATAGGGCTGGCCTATCAATTCCAATTCCAGGCCGGGAGGCAGCGCATCGATCAGATCGTTGATGCCTTTATGCGGCATCAGGCGTCCGACAAACAGAACGCGCGGCTTCTTTTTCACGCTTGGATCGGGGCTGAACCTCTCGGTGTCCACGCCGCCCAGAATCACGTGCGCCCAGGGCTCGCGGGCGTGGCCGCTGACCATCCGGCTGTATTCGCTGATATGCAGGTGCCCGTGATACCAGCGATCGGTGGACACGTATGCGGAGACGTCCCATCCTCCGCCCCCCAGATCGCTCACAAAGACTTTTCGGCCGCTCAACCGGCAAGCCGCCGCCGCAAAACTGCTGGCCAAGATGTGTTGTTGATGGCAGTGCACGACGCTGGCCTGCCGCAAGTCCCCCAAAAGCCGCAGCGTCATGGGATTGTCGGGCTGGCTTCGAACCTGCCAGGGATGATCGATGACGTGGATCTGGAGCTGTCCCATGGTCTCGCGCCGTTCCTGGTCCTGGCCGAAGCACACCAGCGAGGTGGGAACTTCATTGGCCATGTGGCGAGCCAGTTCCAGCGCGTATCGCTCCGCGCCTCCGATAACTCCGCCCTGTTGCCCGAACAAGCGAGGGACGATATGAAGCACACGAAATTCTGGCATGCAAACGGTCCGGCGTCCTAGGGATTTTTCGGCGCTTCCGCTTCCAGTTGCGGGCCGACCGGAGCGCCGTTGCTCCAGCTGAAACGGCGGCACACGCCGTCCCACATTTGGATGGCGCGGGGCGGGAGATAATTCCTGAGGTGCGAATCCATGATCATAGGCAACATGATCGCGGCATAGATTGCGCCGATGACCGACGCCGTTGCGGCGATATAAGGAAAATTAGCGTGCCAGCGGAGGCCCACCAGTCCCGCGAAGGCCGCCACGATCGCAAACCGCCAAAACCAGGACCAAATGGACGCGGCCACGGTAAAGATGGAAACTTGCAGCTCGCCGGCCAGCGCCGAGAGGTTTCCGGGAAGGCTGATGAGGCAAACGCCCAGGATGGCCCCGAGCGGCGCGCCGATGGGTCCTAGCCAGTGGACCAACGCCAATCCGGCGGCTAGCGTGACCACCCCGTCGGCCAGGGTCGTGATCGAGATGCGGCGTTCGTACCCCAACGCGAAGATCGTGTATATCGAGGTATTGTTCCATTGGCGAAGCAGCATGGCCGCCACAAAGACGGCGGTCAGCAGCGGCCCTCCAAACTGGCGCTCGTTGATCCACCAACTGACGAAGCTATGATTGACCGCCAAGGTGACGCAAGCCACGGCGCCGGCGGCAGTCAGCATGCCCACCGCCAGGGTGTTGCACACGTTGAAAATCCGCTCGCGGCTTTCGCTGGTTTTCATTTGACTGAGACCGGGAGCCGCCATCTCCATGATCATCTGGGGCTGGTTCGCCAGCACGGCGATCAGCTTTTGCGTGCAGGCATAGGGGACCACGGCGCTGGGGCCCAGGAACCTGCCGATGATCACCAAATCGGTTCCAGCCACCAGCACCTGCGCGATCTGGGCGACGCTAACCCAGGTTCCGCCGGTCAAGGTCTGCAACAAGTCTGGCCGCGCCATTTTCGGAAGCCGGGAAGGCAGGACGTGCGGGAAATGGGTCTTCAAATGATAGAACGAAAAAACCGCCGGAATGAGCTGGCCCACCACCCACGCGATTGCCAGCGCGTACAGACCCACGCCTCGCAGCACCAAAATCACCATCAGGAGCGTGGTGATGCTCCAGCTTACGAATTGCAGCTTGCCTAGATACGGCGACTCCTGCAGGCCATGCAATACCGCTTGAAAGATGCGCAGGGGAAACAAGACGATGAACCCCAGCACGGTGATCAGGATCGGTCCGCGAATGGCCGGTCCCATGGGCACGGTAAACCACAAGACCAGCCCGGCGACGGCCACGATCGGCGTTTGATACAACACGATTCGGGCAGTTCGTCCGATGGTGTCCGCCAAGTCGTGGCCACCCGTTCCGCGCATGGCATGGCCGGTGGCGTAGGCAGTGGCGCGGGGCAAAAGAGCGACAATGCCGAAATCCATGAGCACCAGATACGACAAGGTCTGAAGCCCCACCAGCCACAGTCCGTAGTCGTGCTGGCCGAGGTGCTTGAGCAGGAAAGGCGTGAGCCACAGGCCGGAGACCATGACCAGAGCCTGGTACAAGTAGCCCAGCCGCAAGCCGCCAAAGAAACGCCGGCTGCGGGTCATGCCGCGTTACCCCTGTCTTCTAGTCTCATGTCCCGATGGTTCGCGTGACGCCCTGGTCCATATCGCGACCAGTTCCGGCAGTACGTAGCGCACGTTCTTAACGTGCCGTGTCCGCACTCTTGCGAACACCGTGAATGAAGGGTCTGGCGTTCACACGAGTGTGAACCCTGCACGCAAGAGTGCGCGCGCCACAGTGTTCCCGCACCTGTTATCATTAGCAAACTTCTGGGCTCAAACGCTGGGCACCGGCCGGTAGGGCTGTTGAGGCGCCATGGGCTGCCTCATTCCAACTTGGCGCCTGGCGGCGGATTCGGATGTCATGGGCGTGGTGACGAAGCCAATTCCCAAAAGGAACACGGCAGTTTGAGGTATGGCGGTGAGCATCCCGGTTCCGAGCGTGCTGGTGACCAATCCGAGGACGGTAAGACCCCAAATCAGTCTACGAGTGGTGGCCCAGGGACCTGGGGCGAACACGCTCTTGAAGCGGCTCAAGAACCAGGCGATGAAACCCAACCATAGCGCCAAACCGATGATCCCCTGCTCGCAGAGAATACGGGCGTACTCATTCTCCAATCCAATGGGATTTCTCACCTGTCCTTGAAGAAAATAGGGGATGCTGGTTCCGCCGCCGCCCAGGCCGTTCCCTAGCGGGTACTCGATCAAGATCTCGAGAAAGCTCCGGTTCACGCTGCCGGAAATGCGGTCCTCCACCGTGTCGGTGTCCGACAAACTCTTGAATCGTTGAAAGCGCTCGTTCCTCAGCGCTACAACCAGCGTTAAGGCGATGAGAGCCATAAAAATGGCTCGCCGGCCGATTTTCATGCGGCCGTGCACGATGGCCACCAGGACCAACGCGGCGCCAACCACGAAATTCATACGCGTGGCGGACATCAGCACGCCCACCAGCGCGGCGGCGGCTCCGAGGATCGCAAACAGGCGCACTCTACGGTCCTGCGATTGTTCCCAAGCGCCGATCAAAAAGGGAATCGACGCCACCATCATGCCGCCAAAAGCGTGAGCGGTAACGAATGTGGCTGGGATGCGGTAGAACCCTCCGGCCACGTCCGCGCTGGCGTAGATGATCATGGTGGTGGCGTTCTCCGGATAGAAGCGTGGAAGGCCCAGGAAATACTCCGCGCCGGCAAAGGCCGCCGCCGCCAAGTTGAGGGCCGCCATGCCTATGGATAAGTGGGAGACGTCAGCCCCACGCAATCGGCTCCCCAACCACGCGATGGGGAGAAAGAGAACGGCGCCTCGCAGTCCCACCAGGGAAACCAACAGGGGCTGAAAAGGCATTAAGACCAGCGCAGCCGGCCAGAGCAGCAGGAGCAGCAACCAGACGCGCAAGGAACTCGACTGGCTGGAATCGCTGGAACGTTTCCAACTTTGTGACAGATAAAGACCGAGCAGCGCCGAATCAAAGATGAAATAGGTGAAGGTCGACAGGTAATTCGCCCGCAGTATCCCGTAGAAATACCCGAAGGTGAGAAGCCCGACAACGCCCCAACCAAGCGATCGCTTGCCGGCCCAATAGGTGGCTCCGAACGCCAAAATGCAAAGAACCAGGCCTGTCATTCGCGGTTTGTCCTCCGCCTGGACGAGCGGCTCGACTCGGGCGGCGCGGTATCGAACTGGCTCGCCAGCGAAACCATCCGCCGCGCCATGTCTTGCCAGCCGTAGCGCCTGAGCGTATCGCCGAATAGTTCGAAGCGCACTCCCCATTCCGGCATGTTCGAGCGCCACTGCCTCAATCGCGCGATTAGATCGTCAATGTTCTGCGGATCCGGGAGCAACAAGGGCGCGCACTCCGGCCCGTATCGTTCCGCAACTCCGGCTGCCGAGGAAACGATGGCGGGCACTCCCCGGCAGATGGCTTCCTGCACGTTGAGCCCGTAGGCTTCGTAGCGCACCGGGCTGACGAGCACGTCGGCGGCGGCCAGCAGATCCCGCACCCGATCGGAAAAACCCAGCAGGCGAATGCGGTGGTCCAACTTCCATTGCGCCACCTGTTCGCGGCACAGGCCGAGCGCGCTGCCGCTTCCAGCCACCACCAGATCCACGTCCCATTGCGGATCGGCGCACAATCTCCTCCAGGCCTCCAGCAAAACGTCGAATCCTTTCCTGCGGTCGTGCCCGATGGAGCCGATGAAAACCGCGACTGGGCGAGATTCCGGAATGTTGAAGGCTTTTCTGGCGGCGGCTTTTTCCTCTCGGGTCACCGGACCCCACTCGGACTCCGCGCCGAGATAGATGGTGTGGACGCGCCGGGCATCTACACCCAGGCGTTCGGTCAGATCGCGGCTGGTCCGGTTGGAATTCGTGATAAAAAGGCGGCCGGCGCGGGCCGCCGAGCGTTCGCGCCTGCGCACCAGCCAGCGGCTCAATCGTTCCTTGGCGCGGAACCACAGCGGCCCCTCGGGCGCGCCTTCGTCCCAAGCATGGTGGACATAGTGAACCCAGTTGATGCCGGGCCACAGGCAATTATCTCCATTCACCAGCACACGCGCCTGGGGCCAGCGGCTGGACACGCGCCGGGCGATCCTGCGTCCCGTAAAATCCAACAGCGGCCTTCCCAGGAAATACGAATTCGCCGGCCGGGACACGATGTGAACCGTGACCAGGGGATGCCGCGCCAGATCGGCATCGATACTGAAACAGACCAGATGCACCGGCGTGCCCTGCTCGGCCAGGTATTGCGCCAACGCCAGATTCGCTTTATCCATCCCACCGTGCCGGTGAAATCCACCGGCCACCAGCACCCACGGAGCGGTGGCGCGCGCACTCGCGGATGCAGCTCCGGCGCCCGTGCCAACGCTCGGAGCTTCTCTCACTAACTCTTCCAAGACGTTCATCTGCGTAGCCGGATCGCACAAATGCCGGGCGCGAGCCGGTCCCGCTTTTCCCAAGCGCGAGCGCAGTTCGGGCGACTCAATCAAGCGATCCAGCGCCCGAGCGAGACTGGCCGGACTGTCCGGTTCAGCCAGGACTCCGCAGGATTCGTCGAGAATCTCGAGCGCTCCGCCCATGGCCGTGGTGACTACCGGACGCGCGGCCCAAAGCGCTTCCACAAACACGATACCGAAAGGTTCGGGACCCTCATTGGGCTGGCAGAATATGTCCGCGCCGGCCAACAATTGCGGCACATCCGACCGTTGTCCCAAAAATCGAACGCGATCGGCGATGCCCAGCCGGTCCGCGGCCGCGCGCACCTGGTCATACTGCCGCTGATCCGCCGGGTTCTGAGGACCTCCCACCATCCAACACACCCAGTTACGGGATTTGAGCCGTGACAGGGCGTCCAAATGGAGCAGGTGGCCTTTCCACGCCTCGAAGCGGCTCACCTGAATGATCACCACGGTATCGTCATCCACTCCCAGTTCGCGGCGCGCGGCGGTCCGTCTTTGCGCGGTGTCGGAGGACTCCACCAGCGCCACCGGATAGTGCATCACCGGCGCCGGAAGATCGGGGTAAAGGTTGGCGAGCGACGCCCCTACGAAGCCGCTGTTCGCGATGGCCAGATCGGGCGTGATCCGCCGGGCCATTCTCTCCAGCCGGCTCTCTCCAGAGTGTGCGCTGTGCGCCCAGAAGGCCAGCTTCTGTCCTTCGGCTCTGGCGGTGCGCCCGAAAACCACCAACGGCCAAGGCATATGACAGATCACCGCATCATAGTGTTCGCGCCGGAGCAGTTCCCGCAATCGGCGGCGCGCGCGCCATGCCGTCCAGGGTTGGCTGATCCGCACCCGCCCCAGCAAATGCACCGGAACGCCGGCCGAGGCGAGCTCCTGGCTCAAGCGGCCTTCAAAGCAGAGTGCAAAGTGCGGGTCCATGGCGGGGCACAAATGGCGGAGCTTGGCGAGGGTGACGAGCAGCGTTTCGACGCCTCCGTAGAGGTTACCGGCGTGCAAATGCAGTATCCGCATCCGGCCCGCCTGGGTTGGATTCGTTTGGCTAGGCGCCGGCGTTTGCTGAATCGCGATTTGATTGGAAAGGAGGTTCACCGCGCGAGCCGCCACTTCTTCACTTAGACTTTTGCCCAATCACCAGGACGTTCTCCGACAGAGCTCGAGGGAACAATCGGGAAAGCCAGCGGGGATAATGCCGGCGAGTCAAAGGAATCCGGCCGGACTGGCTGTACTCGATTTCAATCTTCGCCAAACCGGCCTCGGCGGCCACTCGCCTGAGATCGACTTCGAGCAGTGCCGTCAGATGGGTTGGATAATGAACGTCTTGAAAAGCCTGAAAACGATGCTTCACGATCAGAGTCAGCAAGCTCAGAAAGCTCAGCTGGTTGGGCGTAGTCACGATAATCCAGCCGCCGGGCGCGGCAAGACGCACCAGCTTTCGCATGAATTCCCGCGGGTTCTCCAGATGCTCGATGACTTCGATGGCCGCCACGACATCGGCGCTGCCGTCGGCCAGCGGAAGTACGCCGCTATCCAGATCCAGATGGCAAAACTCCGCCTGCTCCGGAAAATCCTCGTACTGAACGGCGTCAATTCCAACGTAGCGCGCAAAGCGCGAGCGCACGTAGCCGTACAGATCCCCCTGCCCGCAACCCACGTCCGCGATACATGCGCCGCCGATGCGTCTTTTGTCAATCGCGCGCACGACCATCGTTAAAATGTCCTGATTGCTGGTTCCGCGGCTTTGCCGGGCGCGTACCTCTACCGAGGGCGAGACCATGACGTTAGGCATTCCTTACGCTACCTGCCGGGGCTGGGCCCGGTTCCACTTGCATCGCTGCCCGGGATTCCTGGGGCGACTCGCCGCCGATCTCGCGGTAAAGGGCCAGCACCTCGCGGCCCAGGCGTTGTTTTTCGCAAAGCCGAACGGCCGTGGCGCGGGCCGCCTGGCCCAGCGCGAGCCGCAGAGCCTGGTCCAGGCTCAGCCGCTCAATCTGCCGCGCTAGCGCGGAGGCATCGCCGGGAGGATGACCCAGCGCGTTCTCGCCATCGGTAAACAGCTCGGCCGCTCCACCGGCTTGGCTCGCAATGACTGCCCGACCGCAGGCCATGCCCTCGATGATCACCATGCCGAAGGGCTCGGGCTCGGTACTGGCATGCACAATGACGTCCAAAGAACGCATCGCCGCGGGAGTGTCTTCGAGAAACCCGGTGAACCCGACTTTGCCGGACAGCCCCAACCGGTCCGCTTCCTGGTGAAGCTCGGACGCCGACCATTGGCTGCCATCGGTTTGGTAAATTGGCCCGCCGATGATATATCCGCGAACGGGCACGCCGCCGGAAGACAGGCGCGCCAGCGCTTCCAGGAAAACCTTGTGCCCCTTCCAGCGCGCGAAGGTGGAGACCAAGCCGACCCGCACCGTTCCAGGCGCCGCTAGGGCGAGCCCGGCTTTGGCGTCCAGGTCCAACCGGCTGCCTAGCGGCGAGAAGCGCCGCAGATCGATCGCGTTGTAGATGGGTACGATGCGCAAGCCGGGCAGCACGCGCTCCAGGTCCTTGGCCACGCTCTTGGAATTGACGATGGCAACGGTGCAGGCCTTTCGAAAGGGCCACAGCAAACGGCGCATCAATGGGCGCCGGCCAACGTAGTCGTGAATGTGCCAGATCAGCGGCGAGCGGCGCGGGCGGACCCAGGCGCCCAGCAAATGCATTTTCAATCCGTTGGTGTGAATGATGTCCGGCTGAATCTTGCGCAGCCGGCCAGCCAGGGCGCGCGCGTATTTTCCCGTGGCTAGCGCGGCTTGCGCTAAACCGAACAGAGCTGCCCAGCGCCCGGTATCGCCCAAGCGCGCGAGCGCGGGCGGAAAAGGCTCGACCAACACTGTTACTCCCAGGTCGCGCGCGATCTCGGCCAGCGGGCCGTCCGCGGCGAGCACCAGCCAAAGCTCCCACGACGGTTCCGCGGCCCGGACGCTGGCCAACAGCTCGCGCAGACTGGTTTCAGCGCCGCCCAATCGGCCGCCGGGATTCAAATAGACGATGCGCACGGGGAAGGCCGCGACTTAGCGGACAGATGCAAAATGCTCCGCCAGCAGCGGAAAGACGCGCTGGGTGAATTGCACGCAACTAGCCAATACGCGGTCCGGCGTCGTGGCGTCCTGGAGTGGAGCGACCAACCGCACCAGACTGACATCGGAGCGCCGGTAGCGGATCAGATCCGGCAACAGGCGCAGTTTGGCGTGAAATTCCTCGGCCCACACGTCCCGATCGTTTTGATACCAATATAGGACCACGATACGCTGGTTGGCTTGCTCCATCGTGAACTGGTTGACCGGGATACCCTGGGGCTCTCCAGGCACGGCGATGTTGACGATCTTCGATGAACTCACCAGCCAGCCCGACCCCGGCAAACAGATTCGGGGAGAGTGCGGTCCGTAGACGTTCTGCAAGGACTTGAAGTACGCCACGAACAGGTTGATGGATTGGCCACTCTGTTGGTCGGAATAGTCTCTCAGAATGTATTCGTCCGGCTTCAGGTAGGCTGTTACGTCGGGCGCCATGGATTGTTCGCCCGAGGCTTGCCAAGGTCCAAGTTGCCAGGGAAGAGCATGCAACCCTGGAAGTCCGATCTTTTGCTCGTCGATCTTGAGCATACGCGAGGCGCCGGCCTGAATCACCAGGATCAAGCCGGCGGCCGCGAGCAGAGGGAGCCGGGCGGAGGCAAACAATTTGGATTTAGCCATATTGGATTTAGCTGGTTTAAGTTAGCCTGGTTGAATGTTGTGATGGTGAGCCCGCCAAGCTTTGGCGATAGCTTGCAGCATGAGATGCACGGCGACCACACCAAGCGCCGCGGCGACCACCGTGACGTATCCGAAAGCTTCATGAGCAGCGCCGCTGACCAGCGCCGGATTGTACTGGCCGGCCACGCCGGTGGCCACGATCCGCACCGCGTTTCCGAGAATCGCCACCGGAATGGCCATCACCAGAAGCACGGCCTTCATGGACCAGCCCTGCACGAAAAAGTAGTTGTACAGGACGCACATGAAAACGATCGCCACCAAGGAGCGAATGCCGCTGCAGGCCTCTTCCACCGACAGCTTGATGCCCACCATTTCCAGAATGTTCCCCTCGCGCAAAACCGAGTAGCCCAGCGCCTCCAGGCACAGCTCGCCCAAACGGCTGGCCAGCAATTGCAACGACAGCGTGAGGCGCTCAAAGATAAACGTGGGCGGCGCCACCATGAGGATCAGCGTACAAAGCGGATAGGTCAGCTCGCGAACGATCCGCCAACCGAACAACGCCGCGATGTAACCCACCAACGAAACCAGAAAGGCCATCCGGCCCACCCAGACCCATTGCGCCGTCATCCCGAGCAGGGCTTGGAGCGAACCCCACAGCAACAGCAACACGCCCCAACCGGATGGCCGGCGGGGAATGCTCTGGAGCTTGTCCTTCCTGGTCCAGGCCATGTAAGCGGCCGCCGGAATGACCAGAATGCCATGTTCCATGTAAGCATTCTCGTCAAACCAGCTCCCGTACATGCTGGTTAGAATAGGCCAAAACGCGACCACCAGCAAGACGCCCAGAACCAGCATGTCCAGCTTGCCCGCCAGCCACTGGGATGCCGAAGCCGGCGCGGCCGAGGGCGCGGCCGCGGTCCGGCTTTCCGGCTCAGCTCGGGCTTCCATAGTCGTAGTTATATTGGCGCCTGCGGTCGGCGCTCAAGTTGTAGTCGGTCAGCACGGTTCCGAGCAGCGTGAGCCCATCTTCCTGGATTCTCTGGTAGGCTTCCACGGCGCTTTCGCGGTCCGTAACGCCGCACCTCAACACCAGGATGAGCGCGTCGGTCAATGGGGCGATGATGCGCGCGTCGGCCACGCTGAGCAAGGGCGGAGCGTCCACCAGCACCATGTCGTAGCGCTTGGTCAGGCTCTCCAGGATGGTTCGCAAGCGTGGCGAGTACAGCGCCTTGGACACATTGTTTTGCGTCACTCGGTTCGCAAGAATCGACAAACCGGGCAGACCGGTGAACGATCCCAGGCGCTCCGGCGCGTAGTCGCTGATCGGCTGATCCTCCAGGAGCAGGTCGATCAGGCCCCACTCATTGGGAAGGCTAAATTCGCGATGCAGGTGAGGGCGCCGGAAGTCGGCGTCCACCAGCAAGACCCTTCGGCCGGTCTCGGCCAAGGCTATCCCCAGGTTTTGCACCACCGTGGTCTTGCCTTCCGAGGGTCCCGGGCTGGTAACCAAAATGATCTTTTGGGCCTTGCCCGAAGCCTGGTTCCTCAGAATGGAAGCCAGAGTGCCTCGAAAAGACTCGGCGATAAACGCGGGACCGCTTTGCCAAGTGGCCAAGGCGGTGGCAGGATCCTCGGCCGTCCCATTGAGCCCGCGAGCTTTTACGGCGGCGCGCAGGTTGGCTTTCGAGAGCGCGTTGCCGTTCTGCCCCAGGTTTGGAATCACGCCCAGTTCCGGGGCGTTGAACAGCCGCCGGGAAGCGCCGGGCGACTTGATGCTGACGTCCATGCGCTCTTTCAGAAAAACCAGCCCGCCGGCCAGCATTAAACCAAACACCGTGCCAAACGAAATATTCAGAACCGGCCGCGGCGTGTAGGGAAGGTCGGCAGGCGCGGCGGCTTCCACGACGCGGATCGGATTGACGGGCACCGAACTAGTCAAGCCGGCTTCGTTCTGCTGTACCAGCAGGTTTTGATACATGGCGCGCTGCGTCTCCACCTCGCGCTTCAGGGCGTTGTATTGCGCGGCTTTGCCGGCTTCCGAACCCACCCGCTGCGACTGTCCGGCGTAGTTCGCCGTCAACAGCTTCTCCTGACTGACCGATGCTTCGTAGTCGTTCTTGATGCGCCGGACCACGCTAGCCCTCTCGGCTTCGTAGGAGGCCTGGACCGACGCGATTTGCGCGTCTATCCTGCGCACCTTCTCGTGCCGGGGAGTGTAGGTGGTTTCGAGAGCGGCTTTGTCGCGTTTCAATGCCTCCAACTGCGCCTGGTAACCTCGCAGTATACCGTCGTTCAGAACTTCCCCCAGCGACTCGGGAGGATTGTGCAGCGTCAGTTCGTAGCGCGTCTGCCGGGCGATCCGCTCGGATTGACTTTTCGCCAGTTCGCCCTTCAGCTGCATGAGCTTGGTGTCCTCCAGCGTGACGTCTTGGCCGGGTCCGGCGAACACATTGCCGGAAGCCTGCACGAAGTCCCGCAGGTGCTCCTCGGCTTCTTGCACTTTCGACTTGGTTTCTTCAATCTGGGCGGCCAGCCATTCGCTGGTTCGTTGGGCGGTCTGCATGCGAGACCGGGAACCGTCGTCGGAGAATTCCGACGCCATGGAATTCAAGTATTCGGCAGCCACTTCCGGGCTGCTGGATTCACAAGTCAGCTCGATAAGCCGGGTCTTGATAACCGGCCGTGCATCGAAGGTCTCCATGGCAACCAGGAGCCCGGTCTTGGAGGCCTCCGTAGGATCTTGGGTGGCGGGACGAATGCGCTGGCGCAATCGGGAGAACAGATCGCGCCCGGTGGGAGCCGGCGGCACGGTCTCGGCTTGCATCCGTTCGGCGGCTCTGCGGAGAAAGCTGGGCTGGTGCAGGATGCTGACCTGGGTTTGAATAGTTACTTCGTTGTTGGCGTCGCTGCCGCCGTCGGAGGCCCCCACCTTCAGCGGATTCCCGCCGGAGTTCTGAACCTCCATCATCAGCTTGCTGCGGTACCTGGGGGCGCTTAAGACCACCGAAATGAATCCGGCCGCCGCGCCGAGGATCATCAGCACCGTCAGCAATAGCCAGTGTTTCCGGATAAGGCGGGCAGGATTGATTTTACCCTCGGGCTCCTCTCCAGGTTGACTCAACAAAACATACGGTTGGCGCGCTTGGTCTAGCGACGTCTCGGCAGGGGTCAGGCTGGTAGGGGTCAGGCTGTTGTTCGGCTCGTTTGAACCATTCGAAAGGAATTGCATGGTTATTCTTCTCTCCCCGCGGTTTGGGCCACTGGCGCCCGTTCTGCCCCAACGCGCTCTGCACCGATATGTTCGGCCCCGGCGTGGAAGCCGTTCGGTGGGGCCGTGCCCTCTCGAACTTGACCGGTAGCCAACAAATGCAACTGCTCTGTTACGGCGGCGATAAGACTCTCCAGAACTCGCATCTTGTCTTCCAGCTCTTGGCCTTCCCGCTGCCGTTGACCATCCGCAATCAGCCGTTGTACCGCATTTCGGGCCAGGTCCGACACACTCCGCGCACCGCCCTGCTCACACACGCTGCTGAATTGACGGAACTCGTCTTCCGATATCCTGAAGTAAACTAAGCGTTCCCTGGGTTTGAATACCGCCACGGTATCCCTCCTTGCTCTTCATCTGGCATAGCGCTGGCAACCGGCGAAATCACAATGAGTCCCGACAAGCTACCGCCATTTCAGTCCCATGCTCGTGGTCCTGACAGAACTTGTTAACGCTGGCCTTCGGGCGCATCCCACGTCTTTAATTGACAAATGTACCTTGCGCTCCCTGGAGTATGGCGGATGGCGATGACAAGTGTCAATGAGCTGGGAGGTTCAGCACTTCGGTCCGGTACCAGTACTGGTAATCCATATGAGAAATAAGCCAAAATGGAAGGGTGGAGACCAACACCGTTCTCGCCGTGACGCTGTTTGGACTTTGTGGCTTTGGCTTTGCGTCCGGGGCCGAGCACAAGCCCACGCCCGCAAGTCCAGACCAACCCAACCTTCTTTTATGCACCAAAGGTCTAGCGGGATGCAATGTTTCCATACTTACTCCCGACGAGATCAAACAGGTTGGCGAGGCATCCTCAAAACGTAATTTATCTTACTGCATGGACGGCTCGACACTTTGTGACCCGACGCGACTCAAGACCGCCGAGGTAACCTCCGTGAAGGCCGCTCGATATCGAAGAGACCTCGAGAAATGCCTGGCCGGTTCCGCCACTTGCGATTTGACCCTGCTTGATCCCAAGGACGCCACCTCAGTGCGTAATGCCGCGGCGCTAAGAAATTTCGACAAATGCCTGGCAGGATCCCCGACCTGCGATCCGCTAACGCTCACGCCTGGACAGAGCAAGGCAGTGGAGTCCGCCCTGGCACGAAGCAATTTGGAGCGGTGCATGGGAGGATCGCCGACCTGCGATCCTCGCCGGTTGACGCCCAGCGAAGCAGCGGCCGTCGACAAAGCCGCCAAACGGCGTAACGTCGACCGTTGCCTGGACGGTTTCTCCACTTGCGATCCATTGCAGTTAACCGAATTGGAGGCCAAGTCGGTTCGCAGCGCGTTTCAAAGGCGAAACGTCGCGCTGTGCCTTCAGGGACTGGCCAGTTGCCAGCCGATGGAGCTGGGAGAGGCGGACCTGAACGCGGCGCGCAGCGCATTTCGAACTCGAAATGTTGAATCGTGCAAGCAGGGGCTTCCGGCGTGCGATCCCTCCGTCCTCACGGGTCCGGAAATGGCGTCCGTGACGGACGCTTTCCAGCAGCGGCGCAACCGGCTACGATCGCAAGAGTCCAAGCGCTAGCGGTGGGACGTCTTGTCAACAGATTTGTATGTTGGGCACGCGCTCTGGTGGAAGAGGAGCAGCGGTCGATGCAGTCGATCCTGGACGACGCCATCGAGCGGCATCGCCGGGAAAAGTTCCCGCGCGCAGCGAACGCGGATTTCGGCGCATTGAAACGCGACGGGAAAGCGTGGAAGCAAGAGCTGCGCGATCGGGAGCTGTGGGAAAGAACGGTGGCTGACGGGATCTCCAGGGAGTGAATACTTCGAGGACGGATTCTTTTGGGGCTTTGAGGGTCATACCGGGAAATACTGCCGCTTCGCATCGCGCCTTTGTTACACTTTCACCGTGCCCGCTCCCGCAACTCAGCAGGCTTATTCGCGCGAAGAGGTTCGCCGGCGGCTGGGCGTTTCCAAGCGTCAACTGGAGAGCTGGGAGAAGCAGAATCTGCTCACCTCCGGCGGTTCCGCGGGCGATTCATTCAGCTTTTCCGATATTTTGGCGCTGCGAACTCTGGTGGGTCTGCGCAAGAGCAACGTTTCGGGGGCGCAGATCCGCAAGGCCATCCAGGCGGTTCGAGAGCACCTGAGCGAAGTGGAGAATCCGCTGAGCGAGCTCAAGATCTACTCGCACGGCAGGAAGATCGCGGTCCAGTTCGGCGGCCAGAAGATGGAACCGATCTCGGGTCAGCTGCTCCTGGATTTTGACGCCGCGGAGATCTCCAAGCTGCTGTCGTTTCCCGGACAAAGTGAAGGAGCATCCGCGGCGGCACGGGCCATGAAAGCGCGCCGGGAGGCAGAGAACTGGTTTGAAAAGGGGCTGGATCTGGAACAGACCGGCGCGCCCATCGAAGAGGTGATCGCGGCCTATCTGAAGGCCGCCGAAATCGATCCTACGTCGGCCGGCGCTCTGGTCAATTTAGGGACCGTTTATTTCAACGACAAGGACTGGAAGGAAGCGGAGCGCTACTATCGCAAAGCCGTGGAGGTGGATCCCGAGTATGCGCTGGCCCACTTCAATCTGGGCAATTTATATGACGAACGCGGCGACCGGCCGGCGGCCTTGATTCACTACTTGGCCGCGATTCGCATTCATCCCAGGTACGCGGACGCGCATTACAACATCGCGCTGTTGTATCAAGCCATGGGACAACCGCTGAAGGCGGTACGCCATTGGAAGGCGTACCTCACGATGGACCCCGGCAGCGCGTGGGCGGCCATCGCGCGCCGCGAACTGACGCGAATTAAAGAGACTGCCATCCTGCGCGGACCGCAGCAAGGTTAACGAAGCTTCTGAGCAAACCAGGCTCGCGCCAGCCTGGCGACCTCGTTGCTCCTCCGATCTAAAAGCAGCTTTACTTCGGCGGCAGCAATTGCTCCCGGCCCGGCGGCAGGTGCTGGTCGGCCGCGTTCAACATCATCGCCGCCATGGCGTAGTCGCCGATGATGGTGGCAAGTTCCAGTGTTCCCTGTTTGCCAAAGACCGCGACAGCTTTCGCGTATAAGCCGGGATCGAGCTTATGCTGGTGCAGCAGTTGGCGGGTGAAGGCAATGAGCAGCGTGTCTCTGTCCGAAAAGCCGTCCGAAAAACCGGCGGCGTCCTTGTTGAACTTGATGGCATCAATCACGGCCTGGGGCACTTTGGCGGCGCGGGCGCCCATTTCGTGCCCGCTCCACTCATACTGCTGGTCGAATTCGCGGGCCACCACCAAAATGGCGACCTCGAAATCCCGTGCCTTTAAGACTCCATGGAAGCGCAGATATTGGTTCAGCATCTGGATGGATTCGGCGACTTTGGGGCTGTAGAGCGAGATGGCGACGGGGCCGGTAGCGCCCACGGTCTTGCCGGGCCCGCCGGCCAGCATGTCGTAAATGCGCTGGCTATCCGGGTCCTTCATGTCGTCGCGCGTGAGCAGCGGAAGACGGGAGAAAGATTGCGGATCAATGTCGGCGGGAAGCCCGGTAGACTGCGCACCGGCAACTGCCGCGAAGCCCATCACAATTACAATCGAACCCACTACTCGCATCGAAACCTCCAGGCTGGTAGCATATCAAGCTCATCTACTGTTTGCATTAGGCGTTTGCATTAAAATGGTTGCGTACCGGTTAAGTAACTTGAACGCCGTCCCAAACGCCATTTCTGTTACTTACAATTCAACTGGTTTCTGTTCCTGGGAGAGTGACATGGGCGATCTTCGCCGGACCCGCGTTCGTTCAATGACTAGTTCGCTGCTGCTTATTGCGGTCCTGGCGACCCTGGCGTCCCTGATGAGCCGCCCGGCGTTCGGCCAGGGCCCGGTGGGAGAATTCGTACCCGATGTTGGATTCGATTTGTCGGGCAATTGGAACCCGTTGTTTCATGAGGACTTCCCGGAACGCATCCCCGGTCCGGAGCTAGTCAACTATTCCGGCCTTCCGATTACGGAAGGCTCCAGGCTGTGGGGAGAGAGCTGGAATTCTTCGCGGCTGACGATGCCCGAGCATCAATGCCAGGTGCATGTGGCGCCGTACATCAATCGCGGTCCGCTGCAAATGCGTTTCTGGGACGAAAAGGATCCGCAATCGCAGAAAATCATCGCGATCAAAAACTACATCAGCACCTACGAGCAGACCCGCACCATTTGGATGGACGGGCGTCCACATCCGCCGGCTTGGGCGGCGCACACCTGGATGGGCTTCTCCACCGGCAAATGGGAAGGCAATGTTTTCACGGTTTACACCACGCACATCAAGCAAGGCTGGGTGCGGCGCGACGGTCTGCCGGAGAGCGATCAGGCCACGCTGGTGGAACACTTCTTGCGGCATGGCGAACATCTCACGCACGTCAGCATCGTGACCGATCCGGTGTATCTCACCGAGCCGCTGGTGAAGTCCGAGGACTTCCTGCTGAACACTAATGCGGGCGGAAACTGGTTGTACCCGTGCGAAGAAGTGGAGGAAGTGGAAGGGCGGCCGAGAGGCGCGGTGCCGAACTATTTGCCCGGCCAAAATCCGTTTCTGACCGAGTACGCAAACATGTTTCATCTTCCGCTGATCGCGGCTCTGGGCGGCGCGGAGACCATGTATCCCGAGTTCGAGAAAGTCATCAAGAACCCGCCTCCGGCGCCGGCGGATCCCTTGGCGCTCGCCGAAGTGACGCCCATGCTCGAGAAAAACATGGCGCAGAACCCCAATCCCACCGACGGCGAAGTTCACATTCTTCCGGTGCAAGGCAACATCTACATGCTGGTGGGCGCGGGCGGCAACATCACGGCTCAAGTGGGCGAGATGGGCGTGCTGATCGTGGACACCGGCCTGGCGGCGAACGCGGATAACGTGATCGCGGCCATCCACAAGTTGGCGCCGGACAAACCTTTGCAGTACATCATCAACACGCACGTCCATCCGGATCACATCGGCGGCAACGAAAAGCTGCGGGCGGCGGGCGTGACCATCACCGGCGCGAACGTCACCGGCGACATCTCGGATGCTTCCAGGGGCGCGGCAATCATCGCTCATCAAAATATTCTGGACCGGATGAGCGCGCCCAGTGGAAAGCAGGCGGCAGCCCCCGTGGGAGCATGGCCCACCGATACGTTCCTGGGCGATCGAAAAACGCTGTGGTTCAACGACGAATCGGTGGACATCACGCACGAAAAGAACGCGCACACCGATGGCGACAGCATCGTGTTCTTCCGCCGCTCGGACGTGATCAGCACCGGCGACATCTTCGTGACAACCGGATATCCTTTCATCGATCTGGAAAGGGGCGGCAGCATTCAGGGCGAGCTGGATGCTTTGAACAATCTGCTGGATCTGGCCATCTCGAAGCACGACGAAGAGGGCGGCACGTATATCATTCCGGGGCACGGACGCCTGTGCGACCGTTGGGAACTCATCGAGTATCGCGATATGGTTACCATCATTCGGGATCGCATTCAGGCCATGATCAAGAAGGGCATGACAGTTGACCAGGTGAAAGCCGCGAGGCCCACCATGGATTATGATGCCCGCTACGGCGCGGACAAGGGGTTCGGCGCAACCGACTCGTTTGTCGAGGCTGTATACAAGAGCTTGAGCAAGAAGTAAATCTGTGTGCAGAATTGCTCAGGACGTTATATGATGTTTTAGTCGGGAAGGAAACATTTCAGCGGGAAGGAAAGATAATGAAACGAACACTGTTGTTCTTAGCTATTGCCGTGGCATCCGTGTTGAGCACCCAGGTGAAGGTGTATGCGCACCACTCATTTGCGGCCACCTACTTCGAGGACAAGACGGTAACGATTGAAGGCAAACTGGTGCAGTTCCTGTACCGGAATCCTCATTCCTTTGTCCACGTGGAGGCGCCGGATGACAAAGGCGAGACGCAGACTTGGGCGGTGGAATGGGGCGCCGGCGGCCAGTTGAGCCGCGACGGCGTGACCCGCGAATCGCTGAAGCCGGGCGATCACGTGATCATCAAAGGCAACCCGGGACGCAACCCGGACGACCACCGCATCCGCATGCAAAGCATCACGCGGCCGGCTACTGACACCGCTGCCGAATTTAGCTGGAAGGGCGTGGTGCAGTAACAACCGCTTGCTTTACGCGCGCGGCTCGGTTGCGCGCGGCCCGGTGAGTTTCGCGCCGGCTCGGTTGGGACCCATGATGTATCACCTACCTCGATGTGGGGCGGCGAGTTTTGGACTCGTGCTGGCCGCGCTGCTGGCTGTGCCCGCGTTCGCCCAGATAGACTTCAGCGGCGAGTGGGCTCCTCTTTATCACGAGGATGGGCCGGAGCGGCTGCCGGGTCCAGAGTTGGGTGATTACACGGAATTGCCGATCAACGCGGCGGCGCGCATGGCGGCCGACACTTACGATGCCGACCGTATTTCCGTGGTGCCGGAGTATCAGTGCCGCCCGCATGGCGGCGATTATTCCATGCGCGGTCTTGGCAACCTGCGAGTTTGGCGGGAAATCGACCAAGCCTCGGAAAAGCTGATCGCGTTCCATACTCATCTGCTCGCCTGGGATAGCGAGCGAACCATCTGGATGGATGGCCGGCCGCATCCGGCGGACTACGCGCCGCACACCTGGCAGGGATTTTCCACCGGCGTGTGGGATGGCAACATGCTGACCATTACCACCACGCATTTCAAGATCAATTACATGCGGCGCAATGGCGTTCCGCGCAGCGATAAAGCGATCTTGACGGAACACTGGACGCGGCACGGCGACTACTTGACCGTGATCACCGTGATTGAGGATCCCGTGTATCTGACCGAGCCACTGGTTCGCAGCGACAACTGGTATCTTGACCCCGGCCAGAACATCGGAATTATGGGATGCGAGTATGAGTCGGAAGTGCCGCAACC
>Ga0302324_100004228_pt1 | contig 31912 bp, 27 predicted proteins | sample Palsa_T0_1_FD_201949 | JGI IMG/M metagenome (GOLD analysis project Ga0302324, IMG submission 201949) | Peat permafrost microbial communities from Stordalen Mire near Abisko, Sweden - Palsa_T0_1 | ecosystem: Environmental > Terrestrial > Soil > Palsa > Peat permafrost | place: Sweden: Abisko... | reverse complement strand
TCGAATTTCCGACGATCACACCACCCGCGAAAAACTCCAGCAAACCATCGAATCGCAACTCGCCGGAATCATCCAGTTCATCAAAGAGAAAAAAATTGTCACGCTCAGTTCCCGGGATAACCTGAAAGTCATTCCCACGCCGCCGTTCCTGCGCGGAACCTATTCCGTCGCGGGCTTTCACAGCGCGCCTCCGCTCGAACCGCAGGCCGAAGCCGAATATTGGGTCACACCGATTGACCCGCAGATGCCCGCGGACAGAGTCGAATCCAAGCTCCGCGAATACAATAACTACACTTTGCAATGGCTCAGCATTCACGAAGCGCTTCCCGGCCACTACATTCAGTTCGAGCACCTGAACAATATTCAGCCCGAACGCCGCCGCCTGCTGCGCTCGCTCTACGCCAATGGCGCTTACGTCGAGGGCTGGGCCGAATACATCGCGCAAGTCATGATGGACGAAGGCTTCCTCAACAACGATCCGCGCTTCCGCATGATGATGCGCAAAATTCGCCTGCGCGTGATCTCCAACGCGATTCTCGACATCAAAATGCACACCATGGGTATGACCGACCAGCAAGCCATGGAATTGATGACCCAGGATGCCTTTCAAACCCAGGCTGAAGCGGAAGGAAAACTGCAGCGCGTAAAATTAAGCTCGACGCAATTGCCCACCTATTACGTCGGCCTGCGCGAGTGGCTCGCCTTTCGCAAGAAATATCAGGCCGCCGCCGGAAATAATTTCGACATGCTCAAATTCCACGACCGTGCCCTCGATGAAGGCCCCCTCCCCGTTCCCATCGTGGAAAAACTAGTCACACCCTAATCCCGCCCCAACTCGCCACGCCCAAGCACCTTTGGAGTGCGGCGGCTCGCCGCCGCTTTCTCGATCCCTACCGCGCCAACGGCTCATCCCGCGCCGGAGGCGCGACACGACCGCTCCACATTCGCGGTCTCCACGATCCGGGTCTGCCTCCGCTCATCCCCGGCCTCCCACCCGCTTTTGGCCGTCATCCAGTGGAGCGCAGCGCCCGCGCGCCGAAGCTGCATGGCAGCGAAGGCGTGACGAAATCCAAGACCGGGTGCCGTCCCTCTTCCCGCTAGCTAGAACGAAAATCCAGCCTGCAAGTAAATCTGCCGGTTCGCCGCGTTCGACGAAAACGGTCCGCCGGCCAATCCATTCGAAACGCCGAAGAATCGCGAGAAGGACGCATCCCCGGTGGCCGTCTCCGGCGGGTTCAACACCGCGCTCGGCGTCGCCAGGTTCACATCGTTGAAAACGTTTCGCGCATTCACGCTCAGCGTGACGCTGTACCGTCTCGAGGCAGGCGTACCGCCTCCAAATCCCGGCCCGCCTCCGCCAAATGGATTGCGTCCGCCGCCTCCGCCGCCTCCGCCGCCCCGTCCGCCGCCTCCGCCACCTGAGCCGCCGCTTGCGCTCGCGCCTTTGCTCTCCGGACCAAAATTAAAGGTCTTCGCCAATCGCACGTTCAGCGTGAAATGGGTCGGGCCCGTCAGCGAATTGATTGGAACCAGTTTTTCGCCGGGCTGCGGAATCGTGTCAAACGTGCCGAAGCCCGGCACGTTCACCACCGCTCCACCGGCTGTCGCGGACGAAAACGCCGGCCGCTGGTTGAATTGCGAGCTGCCAATCAGGTCCTGGCTCAAGGTGATGCTGTAAGGCGTGCCCGAGCTGGCGATCATGAACGGGCTAAACCGCAAGCCCCACGGCAGCCCGATCGATCCCCCCAGGAAAAATCGGTTGCGAATATCGAACGATGCTCTTCCGTAGTCCTGATGAACGTCCAACGGATTGGACGGAAAGCTGCCTGCTCCGGACGTATCGCTATTCGCATAATTCAGCACGTAATACGCGAACATCGTGATCTTCGCGCCCGCCTGCACCCGGCTTTGCACGAACAACTGGTTCTGCCGGAAGATCGCCCCCGATTCGTACCGATAAATATTTTCGAACTGAATGTTGCGTACCGCCAGTCCGGGATTCAAATAGTAGGGATAGATCTCGCCGGCGCCCGGCGGGTTTACCACGTTCGTCGGCGGATTGATGTTGTTCGTATACAACTGGTCGTTTCCGAAGGAATTCAGGTACGAAACGGAAAGATTCGTAACCTTATTCAGCTGCCTCTCCAGGCTCACCGCCGTTTGCGCGGTGTACGGCGCGTGAATGTCCGAATTGGGTTTATATGTCGTGAGCAGCGACGTCGGCCCCGGGGTCAGCAGCGGCGGCGGCCCGGCCTGAGGATTGTAAAACGTCGGGTTGGGCACCACATACCCCACCAGGTTCGCGCCGCTCAGGCGCTCCTGCTGCAAGACATATTCCGCAGTGAACCGGTCGTAGAAAACTCCGAAACCCGCCCTCAATATGGTTTTCGGAGCCGTCTTTCCGCCGCCGATTCCCCAGGCGAATCCCAGCCGCGGCGCCCAATCGGCATGATTGCTGATATCGTTCTGCGATTCGAACCGCAACCCGTAGCTCAGCGTAATGTTCTGGCGAATCTTCCAGTCGTCCTCGACGTACAAGCCCACGTCCACCTGCGACACGTTCGTAAATGGATTCGCCGCCAGCGTGGTGTTCGCGGGATTCGCCGTAACCGTGAATTGGCTGGCCGCCGGCAAAATCGCCGGATTCGTCAGCGACATCAGCGTCTGCTGATACGCCTGAATCGACGAAAAATCGTAACTGCCGTTGAACCCGCCCGTGGAATCATTTTGGTCGGTCACGCCTCGCAGCCGCGCGCCGAATTTCAGGAAGTGATTGGTGTACTGCACGGACGTGTAATTTTGGAATTCGTAATGGTTCGTCGAATCCAGCGTCAGGCCCCCGTTGTAACCGCCCCCCGTGAACGACAATGGCACGTTGATCGATGGCGCCGTGCTCAAGGGCGTCTGGTTGCTTTGTTCGTGCAGGAACTGAAATCGCGTCTCGTTCACGACTTTCGTGCCGAAGATCTGCGTGTCGCCGATCTGCACGGTCTGTTCCGTGTTCAGCGAGTTATATCCGGCTTCCGGCAGCGTAAATTCACCGATGCCGTCGTTCATTTCGTTATTGCGGTAATACTGATAGCGGACCGTCAGGGTATTCGTCTTCGAAATCGCGTAATCCAGCCGCGGCGCGATGTTGTCGCGGGTCTTTGGATTCGGAACCGCCGCGCTGAACGGAACCACCGCGTTGCTGGCGTTAACGATTTGCGCGTTCACGATTCCCAGGTCGTTGATGTCGCGAATATCGCTGGTGAAGAAAAACGAAGCCTTCTTGCCTAACGGGCCGCCGAGGTTTCCGCTGTACTGCACCGAATGGTAGCTGGGATATTGCGTGTCCGTCGAATCCTGCGCGTCGAAGAAGGGGTTCCTGGTGTTCAGCCCCGAAGCGTTCGCATTCACCGAAAATCCGCCGTGCCATTTGTCCGTGCCGGGCTTGGTGAAAATTTCGATGCGGCCGTAGCCGACTTTATCGTACTGCGCCGAGAATGGATTCGAGTTGATCCGGATTTCGCGGATCGCCGATTTCGGCGGAAGCTGACCGGCCGTGAAGCCATCGATAAAAAATTGCCCGCCATTGGGCCCCGCCGAAGGGCCCGCCAGCGCCGTCAGGTCGGTTTGCAGTTCGTCCGGATCGTCGGGCAAAGCATCGAGCGCGGCTCCGTTGATGACGATCGCGCCCGCATTATTCGTGGGGCTCACATCCACCGCCCCGGTCTGATCCGTGACCGTCACTTGCTGCTGCTGCACTTCGATCGTCAACGCCGCGTTCACCTGCTGAATTTGCCCGGCCGTAACCTGCACGCCTTCCTGCGCGAAAGGCGCAAACCCCTTGGCGAAAATTTCAACCTTATATTTCCCCGGCGCTACACCCTTCAAGTCGAAAACGCCCTGCTGATTGGTCGTGGCGCTCAGCACGTTGCCGTCAGCCCCGGTCACGATCACCGACGCGCCCGCCACCACCGCGCTCGACGGGTCCGTCACCTGTCCGTGGATCGCCCCGACACTCGTCTGCGCAGCACTAGCGCCGCCCATGGCTATAAAAAGCAGCGCCAGCGCCGCAAGCCTCCCCAAAAACACGCGTGCCTTGGAATTCATTCCCTCTCCTAAGAATGTCCAGCGATTATTTCGTTCCGCGCTTCCCGCTAAGCGCGCGATTTGGTTTCTAGATTACGAAGCTACTGAATCCCTCCGGTGTCCCCGCCCGGTGCTCCTCCCAGGCTCCACGGTGACAAAGCCAAGGCCGCGCCCGCGCCTCCGCCTCCGGGAGCTGCGGCGAGAATCGGCTCCACGCCACCCACCACCGTGATTGCCGTGGCGCCGCCGCTGTCCGTGCCTTGCGTCGCCACAACCAGCACCGCTTCCCCTTTCTGAAAATCCGTCAAACCCGACGCGGGTAGCCGGTTTACGAGCTGCTGAAAATCAGCGCGCCCCCCTCTGGCGCCCGCACCCGCGCCTGCCCCGCTCGTTCCCGCGGCTCGCGGCGCGGCTCCCGCGCCAGATGAACCTGTTGCGCCACCCGGGTCGCCATTCGACGCCGCGCCTCCCCCGGCCCCCGCGCCGCGCAGCCTCATCGCAATTCGCTGCGCGATTTCTGGCGGAAGGTTTTTCAGTTGCGACTGGTCGGTGATTTTCACCGTCACCGGGCTCTTCGCGATCAAGTCCATCATGCTGATCGTTTGTGCCGCGGCGTCCACCGACGTGATAATTCCGGCGATGTTCCGAAAAGTTCCTGAAACAATTTCCACGGCGTTGAAGCTGTCCCCGTCCGTGCTTTTCTCGCCGCGCGCGCGCAGTTGATCGCCCGGCTTGATTTGATCGATCGGCGCGGGCTTGGCGTCGTCGAACTTCACCGAATCCGGCGCGTACCGGCGCAGGATCGTCGCTTTCGTCGTGTGAATCACCGTCGTTTTCGCTGGGCCCGCCGGCGCGGGAACCGAAATCGTGATGTTTCCCGTCGCCGGATCGACTTCCTTCACCAGCCCGCCCACTCCACTCTTCTGCCAGTCCTCGCGATCCTGCGTTTTCTTCGCGTCCACATCGGTGCGCTTCATCGCGATGATGCCCAGAGCCGCAACAGATTTGGGGTCGTCCGCGGCCCGGCTGCGCACCAAAATCCGATCGCCCACTTGCAGGTCGGAAATATGAATCGGCGTCGCCGTCTTCAAATCTTTCTGCCCCGGCGCCACCTGCACGATCTTGGTGGTGTCCTGCACGTTCACGGTTGCGTCGGTCCCGGCGTCGAGCGTCAGCGTAATCACGTTTCCGTTGATCGCTTTCACCGTGCCCAGGCTTTGGGTCACTGCCGCCTGCGCCTGCCCAGGCACCGGCGTCGGTGCTGGTGCTGGATTCGCGGTTGCCGCTCGCGGAACCTCCGCAACGGCGAGCCTTGCCGTCTCTCCGGACGCGCGCGCGATCGCTAAAGGCGATGCGCTGCACGTCGCGGCAAAAGCCATGCCCGCCGCAGCCAGAAAAAATATCCTTCCCTCTCGACCCGCTAAACCCATTTCCCGCTCCTCACTTCGCGCCGTCTCCCGCTCGTTTAATTTTACACATATCGCGCCTCCAGGGTTCGCCCGAGACCTAAAATTTTGCGCCGCAAACGCCGCCAGACCGCCGCTCGCGCCTGCTCTGCCGAAGATGACGCCGGTAGGAAGCAAATCCATCAGCGCGGATGGCCATCGCGCCACTGCGAAATCCGCCCTTCCCATTCGCCACATTTAGACGTATCGGCACGCCGCAAGGGTTTCCTTAGACTTCCCAAATCCGCCAGATTCATCCTTCTTAGAATTGCGGACGGTTCACCCCAACCCGCAAGTTGCGACCCGCGCAAGATGGTGTAAACTATTCCATCACTCGGCGGTGAGCGTAGCTCAGCTGGTAGAGCATCGGTCTGTGGCTGTAAGCGTCACGGCTCCCTTCATTTGTTTTCAGTCGCTTACAATCCTATCGTTCGGCCTTATTCCTGTAGTTTGGTGGGTTTTGGGCAAAGTTTGGGTACGGATTGGGTACGAGTCGGTCAACAATAAAACCGCAAGGAGTTAGCGCCTTGAATCACGAACCTGAAGGAATTCGCAGGGGCATCCTACCCAGGGAAATGCTGGCCGAAGTTGAGCAAGGAACTGAAATGCCTAACGGATTACCTACTGCTTTAACTCCAGCACGATAGCGCTTCCCTTCCCACTTATCAGCTCCTCCGAGTGAATTCGGTTGGATTTGCTGAATCGAGTGGTGCCAAATTCGTTGTCACCTACCGTGCTTTCGCCGTTCAGCTGAGTCGATTTGATTGACCCAGAATCTCTAAAGACAATTACGATATCCTTGTCGTGATAATGCACAGGAATCGGAACACCATGCCTCCAAGTGGAATTCCACGCGATGACTCGATTGTTCTCGAAAACTTTGATGGCTCCGGGGCGCGGGAAGGCTAGCGGGTAGCCGGATTTATTCGGCAACGGTGGAACATCCGGCCCCTTCAACTCTACGATAACGACTCGAGACGGATCCTTCGATGATGCTTCTAATGCTGCGACTGTTCCGCGCGTAACATAAATTACCGCACCACTCTTGCGTGCCGCCGTACTGGATTTGCCGTCCGGTGTGGTGCTTCGAATTTTGCCTCCGACGAGAATCATCTCCGCAAAATCTATATCTTTGGGCGCGGTCCACGGCTTCCCAGGATTCAACGTGACGTCGAAGACCGTAACTCGGTTGTTGTCGATGACCGGCGCCATCTGATCATCGCCCGCGTGCGCCGAGGTCTGCGCGAGGAATAGGATGGAGCACACTGCAACTACAGGAAATCGAAGCCGGTGTGGTTTTCTGATTTTTCTGGTCTTCATTGCGACTCGAGCACGGAGCAACATCACGAAGCTTTTTCGTCGACGTGCGCTCGCTGACCGCCCACAATTTGCCACCCATGGGCCCCCTTGACCAGCACGATGAGACAAATGAAGTGGCCTTGGTGCATGGGCTTGGCGGGAGGCGCGCCGTTGCGGATGTCCGCGGTGCAGCGGACAACCGCGGTGGAACCGTAAATATGAATCGCGAGATTGCTGAATTTGAATTGTTCGTAGATTTCGGCTCCTCCGAGTTCCGCGACGAGTTGTTCTTTCGTTTGGGTCGCGCCGGTCGAATGGCCCCAAGTTAGATCGTCGTGCAGAACCGCACCGAGCGCCTCCACATCTTTGTGCTCCATGGCTTGGCCCATGCGATCGAGGGCGTCCGCGACGCTCTTTTTGTCGTCCGCTTGATTCGCCAGAAGCTGAGAGGCGGTGTTGATGAAGAGCGCGGTCAAGAGTAGAAAAACAATTGAAATTTTCATACGAGTCCCTTTGTATTTGAAAAACCGTGCGTTCGGCTACGCTACTGAACCTGTGATGGCGGGGAAGAACTGATCGGCACTATCGCCATCCCCTTGAAAACGAACTTTTGGACTCGGCTGTTTTCGTCGATTTCCGCAGTGTAGATGTTACCGTGCGAGTCGGCAGCCATGTCGTGCAAGATATAAAACTGACCTGGAGCATCGCCGACGCCATCGCCGAACGAACCCAGTACCTGGAGTGATTTGCGATCGAGGATAAGGATGCGCTGGTGCCGACGGTCGATGACGTAGAGGAATCGCTGTTCCGGATCCGGCGAAAAAGCGGTTCGCGATGGAGACTCGCGATTCTTCAATACCTGGTCCACGATTTCTTTACGAGGCTTGCCGAAGAGCGAGCCAGTCGCGTTACTGAGGGCCATGTGGCCGCGGCTGATAAATACCTGCCCGACATATTTGCCTTCGATGGTGAAAACCTGAAGGCGTTGGTTTGCTCGATCACAGACATAAACCAATCCGTCGTTGGAAATTCGCGCACTGTGTACGTTGGAGAATTGCTGAGGGCCTTGCTCTCCGTCCAGAGTTTCCTGGCCCTCAAGATCATCCGAAGAATAGGTGCGATCGCGCCCGATGCTTTTCCAGCCTGGCGGAATATCCCACTTTTCGGGATCGGTGGGCACATTGCCAAATGCGCCCCACATGCGTTTGAACTTGCCGGTATCGGCGTCAAAAACGATTACTCTTCGATTTCCGTAACCGTCGGCGACGAAAACTTCGTTTGTTTTGCGATAGACCGTGACGTCCGCCGGCAAATTGAGATTCGTGGTATCGGTGTTTCCTTTGCTTTGCGCTGCGCGGCCGATTTGCATGACGAACTTTCCATCATTGGTGAATTTCAGAATCTGATCGTCGTCTTTTCCGCGGCCCGCTACCCAGACGAAACCCTGATCATCGACCGTGACGCCATGCTCCGCATTGGGCCAATCGTATCCCGCGCCAGGGCCGCCCCATCCTTTGATGAAATTTCCGTCCACATCAAATTCCATCAAGGGAGCAGCGGGCGTCTTGCCTTTCTCGATGGGTTTTCCGCCGGACGCGCTCGGGGTACCGATTTCGCGCGGACGAGTGATGATCCAAATGTGATCGTGGGAGTCGACAGTCAGACCGCTGACTGGTCCCATCACCCACTGGCTAGGAACGTGAGGCCAGGTAGTATCGACTTCGAAAGTAGGTATTTCGCGGGCCGCAGAAGATTGGGCGTTTACCGTGTACGACAGGAATTGCGGCTCGAGCGCAAAACTGATTACTGCAAGAGTCGACGCAAGCCCCCAGAATCCCAACTTTCGTTTGATTTCTTGAGACTTGCTTGGCCGCCGTATCGGCAAATTTGGTCCTTGTGCCCCGAAATTCATTTCACTTATAAGAGAACCCTTACGCATTATGAGACGCGGCGCGCGTACATTTCGGTGCGGGTGACAAAAAAAACAAATCCAGCGAGGCCGGTTGGCCCGAAACTCGCTGGAGTGGACGTCTTTGCGCACTTTGATGGGTAAAGATCCGATTCTTAGAACAAAAATTCGAGAATTAGAAAATTACCTTGATCCCGAACTGGGCCTCTCGCGACGGAGTCGCTGTTGAGTTAATTACGCCCGCAGCAGCCACAGGAGCTCCAGTCGCGTTGAACAGAGTGCTGTTACCAATGGGCAGCTGAAAGTTCGTGTGGTTGAAGATGTTGAAAACTTCGGCGCGTAACTGGATGTTGAAATTCTCAGATATGCGCTTGATGTAGTTGTTCTTGAACAGCGAAAAATCGAAGTTGACCAGTCCGGGTCCGATTAAGCTATTGCGGCCAACATTGCCGAGCAAGTTGGCGCAATACACTTGTCCGGTCGGTGCGGGGTTGGCCGCACCCGCAAACGGCGCGCATTGAGCCGCGAACGAGTCGGGAGCCGTGGGAAGCCCGAAGCAACTCGTCTTGATGTAGCCATTCGGGTTTCCGGGGTTGATCGGGTTGCCGCAGCCGGGCCCCGTGAGCCTGTCTGGAAAATCAAACGGGTCAGAACTCTTGGTTCCAAGAGGATCGCCAGAAATTAGCGGAGTAAATGGCTGGCCAGTTTGGACGGTCAAGATTCCTCCCAGCTGATATCCGCCCAACAAGCCAGTAACGAATGCTCCCTGGTCCTTTGGCGTCGGGAGCGTCCAAATGTAATTCACGACCAACGTCTGTGCTACGTTGTAATCGGTTAGACCCTTGCGCCCTTGCCAAAAGAAATACGGGCTCGAAATCGAATTCTGGAAATCGTCACCGATGGTGGCCGACGAACCGGTGTCGAGTCCTTTACCCCAAGTGTACGAAACCTGAGCTTGGAATCCATGGCTGAAACGCTTCAACAAGCTGGCCTGAAGTGCGTCGTAAAGAGCGGTACCATCGCCCATTGTTCCGCGGACGTCACCCCAAGTCGTGTTGACCTTTGTTCCGGAGCCCGGCAACGGGAACAAATCACCAATCGGCGTTAACGTCGGCAAGACGGTGTTGTAGTCGTCCGCACGGTTGATCATATGTACGCCATGATTTCCGACGTACCCTAGGGTCGCGGTAATCGACGGTGAGATTTGTTGTTCGATGTTCAAATTCCACACCAGCATGTAGTTTCGCTTTGGATTGAAATCCGAAAGCGAAACTTCGGTTTTTGTCGAATCGAACGGCCCACCAGTTACACCGAATGGGAACGCACCCTGTGGCAACGCACCAGTCACGATCGAAGTCACGAACGGATAAGTCGCCTCCAGTTCATGCCAGAAATAGTATTGGTACGGGAGCAGGTCGAACTGCCCAAAGGCCGCGCGTATGGCAGTCTTTCCATTCTTGAACGGGTCCCAGGCAAGCCCTACGCGCGGGGCGAAGTTACGCAACGTCGGATTGTTGTAAAACGGCGCACCAACGAAGTTCGTAGCGGAGGACAGTGTTCGAAGGTTGGCTAACTGGTCGTCGGTTTCACCAAGTTCGGTTGCCATTTCGTAACGCAGTCCGATGTTAATTGTCAGGTTCGGTCGGATGCGCCAGTCATCTTGAACATATGTACCGACGATGGATTGCCTGAAATGGAAAAAATTTTCGGAGTTCGTTCCCGAAAACGAGCTGGCGTTATTCGTCAGGAAATTTTGTAGCGAACTGAATCCGAATTTTCCGTTGGTGTTCCCGGCTTTGTGAATGTTGTCCTGGTCCCTTTCGACCGCGACTCCGAACTTGATGGAGTGATTACCTTTCACGTAGAAAGCGTCATCCGAGAACTGAAACGTATTCCAGAAGAAGTGGTTGAACGACACACCATGAACTCCTCCGCTGAACGCGGTGAGTCCCGTTACGGTGACGCCGGCGGCGTTGGTCCCTGGGAAAGCACCCAAGCCCGGCTGTTCTGCAAGTGGGATAATAGCTGTGGGATCGCCATTGTTGTCGACATTCGCTCTGGTGTACCCAAACCTTGCGTTGTTGGTGAAATACGAACTGAAGACGTGGGTTTCGGAGATACCGACCAAGTCGCGTGAATATGCGGTCGGAACGTTGACCGTTACCAACGCGTCCGGCGTCGTGAATGATGACGTAGCGAACAAGTATGTACCGCTCAGACTGTCCTTGTCGGAAAATTTGTGGTCGATCCTGGTGGTGATGAAGTTATCGTGCGCCACTTGGTTGACCGCCGTATTGAAAAAGCCCGTGTCACCGGTACCGATTAACCCGCCATTGGGCAACGGCCAGAACTGAAGATAAGTCTGGGTAGTTGGATCGATCGTGACGTTCGTTGTGCTGCCGTCGGCATTGTGAAGTATTCCGTTGCGCGCGTCTTGTGACGGAACTTGGTCCTTGAAAGTGACTCCGAGGCCCTGCCGAAATCCTTCATAATTCACGAAGAAGAAAGTTTTGTTCTTTACAACCGGGCCGCCAATCGAACCGCCAAACTGATCGCGATGAAAAGGCGGTATGGTTGCATCATCGAAATAATTTCTTGCGTCCAAGACCCCCGATCGAAGAAATCCAAACGCATTGCCGTGGAAGCCATTCGTTCCGGAACGGGTTATGGCATTGATTACTCCTCCGCCAGTTTTCCCGTATTCCGCGTCGTAGTTACTCGTGATGACCGAGAATTCTCCAATGGCGTCGACGCCCGCCGCAAATCCAGTCACGCTGCCCGGGCCTCCGCCCGCGTAGTCGACTACGCTAATTCCATCAATGCGGTAATTGTTCAACGTCGGCCGAGTCCCCGAGATCGAGAGGGCGATTCCGTAGCCTCGCAACGAACGATTCGCCGCAGATGCGACGGGCTGCTGGGTGCTGAGTTCATTGACTCCGGGTTCAAGGGCAGCCAGAGTCGTCCAGTCACGGCCGTTCAGCGGCAGGTCGACGATCGTCTTTGAGTCGATGACGCCGCTTAAGTCCGAAGATGCCAGTTCAACGGCTGGTGCTTCGCCGGTTACTACCACCTTTTGCGTCACGTCACCGACCTTCAGTGCGACGTTCAACACTTGCTGCGCGCCGACCGTGAGAACTACTCCAGCGTTTACGCTTGTCTGAAATCCGGCAGCCGAGGTGGTGACTTCATATTCTCCCGGCAGCAAGTTCGGCGCCGAGTAGAATCCATCGGAATTTGCGCTGATTTCGGTGACGACTCCCGTCGCCGTATTCCGGATCGAAACCTTGGCACCAGCGACGACCGACGCAGATGAGTCCGTCACGGCTCCTGACAGCGTTGCACCAGCTACTTGCGCGTAGGTCCGATTCGTAGGTGTAAAAACCGCGCCGAGTAAGAATGCGATCGCGATGACTATCCTTGCTGCCCTCTTGGAAACACCGCCCCTCATACACCCTCCTCGAGCTTGCTGTCCCCACGCGATTGTCTGAGGCACCTAAATCTTGGCCCTTGTCGTCCGCCACCCGCGCCACATTTTTCGCTGACCGATTGTCGATTGCTTTGAAATGCCCGGCTTCAACTGAGCCGGAAACTTCCCCGGCTCGGTCCACAGTTACTCGGAACACCCCTAGTATTGCAGGGGAATCTAGAGGCTATTCGGCCCTATGTCCTTTGTTATTCATAAAAAATATGTAAAAAAATTATTCGATGGATTTGTCCTACCCCCAGCAGTCACAGAGGCGTTTAGGGCGCTTGGCTCTTTAGGCCGCCGGGAGACTCTGGTCGATCGGCACGCACACGACTTGCTCATGGGTCGGCAAACGCCCTGCCGTGGCTCGGAGAGATAGATTCACACCGTCTTGGGACAGGCTGGATCGAATGCACTGAGCTATTCATGATGCCTTGGGTCCTGGCGTTTTGACGGCTGGGTGTCTGCGTACTGGACGGCTATACAACTTTAGTTGGTTACCACCACGCCTGATACAAATCGGCTGGATAAGAAAGGTCAATGTATCTGCCCGGCCAATTTTGGGCACATATGAATGGAGATAATGCGTTGCATAAACGGGACTTTGCTTGTATGTTGCCGAATGGCGTCAAAACCCCGTGGTTTGCGCGCTGAATCCGCGAGGCCCAGTCGCCAATCAAGACGCTCCCAGGGCCGGTCAAGTCGATGAGTTTAACTACGAAGCTCGATCCCACGGGACCCACCCAAGATTCCTCAAAAGCCACTGTAAAATCCTTCTCCTTCGGCCCTTTTAGCTTAGATGCCGATGAACGCATGCTTTCGCGCGATGGAGTGGCGATCGCGGTTTCGCCTCGGGCTTTCGACACGCTCTTACTGCTGGTGGAGCGCGCTCCGCACCTGATTTCGAAGTCGGCGCTGATGAATGCTGTGTGGGCGGAGTCGTTCGTAGAGGAGACCAATTTAACGGTGGTCGTCTCCGTCCTGAGAAAATCGCTGGGAGACGACGGTCAAGAACGGAAGTACATCCAAACTGTCCCCAAGTTGGGCTACCGGTTTATTGCCGATGTGAAGCGCAACACCGAAGAAAGTGGATTGGTTCCCATTTCGAATTCCGGGGCAGTCGCCGACCTGGGACATTCCGCAGACTCCTCGGAGGCTCCCAAAACAGCCGCGCCCGCCCGTACCCCGAGCTCCGAAGTAGCTCCGAGCGCCTCGGCCCGGGCGCAGAAAGCGAAAGGTCTGGTCATCGCCGGAATCCTGGCGATCGCGTTGCTTTCGGTTCTGGTGGCGTTTTATTTGCGCCGTCCGCCGGTAGGACTCAAATCCATTCGCTCGATTGCGGTGTTGCCATTCAATTCCGATGATTCAGGCGGTAACAAACCCTACCTTGGCATAGGCGTGGCGAATTCAATTATCAATCGTTTGGGTGGTTCGGACAAATTGATGGTGCCAAGCGCCAATACCATTGCGCGACTTTCAGATAATATTCTGTCCAACGACTTAAAGGCAGGCCGCGAACTCGGCGTAGACGCCATCGTGAACGGCACGATTGTCTTTTCTTCTACGGAAACGAAAGTTTCGGTAGCCCTGACTCGGGTGTCTGATGGGCAGACACTCTGGAGCAACACTTTTACTCAGTCTCCCCAGCAAACTTCGGATCTAGCTGATGTGTTGGAAGAAGACATCGCGAGCCGGGTTTCTTCGTCGATTTTAGAGGCCATTGGCGACTCGAAAAGAGCACACAACACGGTCGACAGCGCGAATCCCGAGGCTCGCGAGTTGTACTTCCTGGGGAGGTCCTATTGGAATCGCCGCACGGAAGCGAGCCTAACCAAAAGCATCGACAGCTTTCAGAAGGCGATCGCCGCAGATCCGAATTTTGCTTTGGCGTATTCAGGTTTGGCGGACGCGTACGTGCTGGTCGGCTCGTTTTCCGTCGAACCCGGCCGCCAGGCGATTTCGGCGGCGCGTTCGGCGGCGCTGAGTGCCCTGCAATTGGATCCTGGGCTGGCCGAGCCGCATGCTTCGTTGGGAATGATTTCTTTTTTTACGGATTGGGATGGCGCCGCGGCGGAACAGGAATTTCAGCGCGCGTTGGCGCTGCAGCCGAACTACGCTACCGCGCATCACTGGTACGCCCTGGATTTGGCGGCGATGGGCCGCATGGACCAAGCGAGCTACGAGATTCATAAAGCACAGAAGCTAGATCCACTTTCCTCGATCATTGCCTCGAATGTTGGCTGGGTCTACTACCTGAACCGCCAGTATCCAGAGGCCGAACAAGCGTTTCGAAAGGTTCTGGAAGTTGATCCTGGATTCGCGCGCGCCCATACACGGTTGGGTATTACGCTCTTGACGGAAGGAAAAGCTCAGGTGGCCCAAGAAGAGCTGCAGCAGGCGCTGAAAGTGTCCGGTGATCCCTACGTGAAAGGCCTGCTGGCGCAGAGCCTGGCGGTATCGGGCAAACGCGCCGAAGCCAATCGGCTGCTTTCGGAACTGATTAAGGATTCGCAGACGCGTTACGTCCAACCGTTCGGCGTCGCTCTAGCGTATATGGGACTCGGAGAACGGGCCGAAGCTCTACAGTGGCTACAGAAGGCTTACGATGACCACACGGTCACGATGGTTTGGGCCAAGGTCGATCCGGAGCTCGATCAATTGCGCGATACGCCCGAACTGAAAGCCATGCTCTCCAAAATGAAATTCTGAATATCTACACCCAGCTGGCGTTCCGCCCCTCTGCTACGAGGTGAATCGATTTGAACGGTGCAGACTATCCGAAGGTAAATACGAACGCTTCCACACCGAGATCGAGGGAGCACGAAACTCCTACTTTCCAGTGTAGCTTACTCGCCAAATCGAGTTGGATCCGTCGTCGGAAACAAGCAACGAACCGTCGATGGCAACGGCGATGCCGACGGGGCGTCCCCAAACCTGACCGTCGTCCCGCACAAATCCGGTAAGAAAGTCTTCGTATTCGCCCGAGGCGCGAGCGGTTTGGTGGCGTGGCACGCGAATCACTTCGTAACCGACGCGGGTCGCCCGGTTCCACGAACCGTGTTCCGAAGCGAAGATGTCTCCTTGATACTCGGCGGGAAATTGATTGCCGTCGTAGAAAAGAAGCTGCAGGGAGGCGACGTGGGGTTGCAAAAGCAGGTCCGGCACAATCACTTTTTCCTTTAATTCGGGATGCTTGCCTTCTAACCGTGGATCAGGATTGCCGCCGATGTAGTACCAGGGCCAACCGTAAAATCCGCCGGCCTGGACGTGAGTGATGTAGTCCGGCACGAGGTTGTCGCCCAATGCGTCTCGTTCGTTCACGGAGGCCCACAGTTCCCCGGTTTTGTGGTCAACGGCAATTCCAGCGCCAGGGTTGCGGATTCCGGAAGCGTAGACCTGCACATTGCTTCCGTCGGGATTCATGCTGAGAATGTTCGCGCGATGATTTTCGGCGGGGTGGGTGTCGGGGTCATCGATGTTCGATCCAGATCCAACACCAACAAACAGCGTGTTGCCGTCGTCGGAAAATTCCAAACCGCGCGTCCAGTGGTGCGCCTTGCCCGGCAGGTCGGCTATTTTCTCCGGAGCATTAGTGGCCTTCAGGTCTCCGTTTCTGTAAGGAAACCGAACCAACTGATCGGGCGCGCCAATGTAAATCCACTCGGGATTCGGTCCGGGAGGATAAAAGGCGATGCCGTACGCCAGCGGTATTCCGGTCGCAAACACTTCCACTTTTTCAGGCTTTGAATCGGCAGTGATTCCCCGAAGGATCTTGATATCGCCGGGTTCGCTCTCCGCGACGAAATAATCTCCATTCGGCGCACGGCGAATGTTTCGTGGATTGTTGAGCCCGGTGGCGTACAAATCGACCTTGAAGCCCGGAGGAGCTTTCGGCCAATCTCCGTGCTGGCGTGGCACAAGTTGCGGGGTATTGCGAGTCGATTCGGTGGCAAAAGGCGCCGGCAGATCTTTGGGCGTGATGTGATGCATGACGCCGGGCTTCTCATACCTGTAGTCGGTGAATGGCGCAGGAGGCGGAGGCACACCTGGGGATGCTCCGGGCGCAGCCGACGCTGATTTCGCGGCCACTTTGACGCCCGATTTCAACTGACCGGATTTCAGAAAGGTAACAAGTTGCCAGCGTTGCTCCTTCGACAGGCTGGACCATGAGGGCATTCCGTTGTCCACGTTTCCCTGGGTGATGAACCAGAAAACCTGGCCATCTTTCGCGGTGACGGTATCGCCAGTACCCAAAGGAGGGATGTTGCCCTGCCGCTCGCCTTTGGGGCCGTGACACAAGATGCATTTCTGGGTATAGATTTTCGCGCCGGCCGCGACGGCTTCCGCCTGGCCTGCGTAGGGATTTTTCATCGCGTCTGCGGACGCCGGCGCATTATGAAAGCGCGTCTGCGCCGCAGCGGCCATGGTCGAGAACGCCACGCACGACAGTAGGAGACTTGCCTGACGAGAGAATCTTACGGCAGCCCTGATTAAGACGGTTCGTTCGCGAATCAAAACCTTCCTCCCTGATTCCTTGATACCGTAGTGCGCGCATCAGCGGACGGTCAGAAAGTAAAACGCCTCACTGAAGACGATGGTACCGGCCAGTCAAAATACCTTTGGCCAGAACGTGCCCTTCCATTGCTTTGAACAAATCCACACGCTTCGCGTCGGGGCCCAGGTCCAACTTGGTATCCAACGCATACAGCTCAAAAATATAGTGATGATAGGGACCATCGGCCCTTGCTCCGGGTCCCATGTAACCGAGCGTGCCGGCCAAGGTCGCGCCTTGAATGGAGCCATCGGGAAGTTTGGCCACCGAGGGCACCGCTTCGGTGAGGTGCGTGGTCGTTCTCGGGATGTTGAAGATCAACCAGTGCACGACATCTTCTGGCGTGTTCTTAACCGGAACTTCGGGATCGTGGACGATCAAGGCGAAACTAACAGTGTTTTGCGGAACTCCGGTCCAGGCGAGCGCCGGCGAAACCGGTGTTTCAACCGATCGCGTGAATTTTGCTGGAATGATGGCGCCATCTTCAAAGGAAGAGCTGGTCAGGGACATGGCCATGACCAGAGGAGAGGCGGGTTTCTGAGCCCAAACGACGGCAAAGATTCCCGCGGAAAAAAGCAAAATAATCTGCACGAATTTCATACGGTTCCTCCTGGCCGGCTCGAGAGAGCGGGACGCCTTTCGCGGCGGCCGCTACCGGCCAATCACCATGACTGAGAATTGATCGTTCGTTTTTGCAGGAACAAACAGCCGGCCCGTTTTGGAATCGAAACCCATGGTCTTTGAGCCTGGATTGGTTTTAATCGTTTCAATCAGCGTGTAACCGTCCGCGGAATCCTGGTGGAACACCGCTACGTTTCCTTCTCCGGTTGAATTGAAAACTAGCGCATTGGCCGGATCGTAGGCGGTGGCGTCCACGTGACCGCCGATCGGATAGCTGGCGACAACTTTTCCGGTGTCGGCATTGATCACAGCCATGACTTTGCTTCGGCACCCGACAAAGAGCCGCCGGTTGTGATTGTCGAGTGCCAGACTAGACGGCGCGATGCACGGCGCCGTGGACCAGTGATCTAGAACTTTTAGTGCCTTCGAATCGAGGCGAGCGACTTGATTCTGGGTTTTGAGATTCACGAATACGTTTCCTTGCCCGTCCGCCACCGCGAACTCCGGGTCGCCTCCCAAAGGAACGATGGCTTTAACCGTGTTGTCCGCCGGATCGATGATGGTGGTGCTGTTGCTGTCTCCATTCATCGCGAAGATTCGTTTAGTGGCGGGATCGTAGGTGATCGCGTCGGGTTTCTTTTCCGTCTTAATCTGACCGGTCACACTTAGGGTCTTGAGGTCAAAAATGATTACGGCGTTCGAGATACCCGCGCTGACGTATCCGCGCCCAAATTCGGAAGCGATGGCGACTCCGTGAACTCCTGGAGTATCGGAAATCTTGCCGGCGATCTCGTATGTGTCCGCATTCAAGACGTTCACCTCGGTCTGGTGCGTCACGTAGACGCGCCGGGCGCCTCCGTCTACCAGCACATAGTCCCAGGTTCCCGAACCCGGCACCGGAATTTGCTCCAGCAGGCGATATCCGGAGGGCGCCGCGCCGAGAAAAAGCGCCGCCAGTGTGATTGAGAGCCACTTCATGCTGAATTGCATCACTGAATCTCCCTCTCGCTGCATCTATCTACTCTTCGAGCTAGGCCGTAATATCCGCCGTTGCGGTGCTCGACGGTCTCAACAAAAAGCTTTTGCTTTTACTTTCTGGCCCCAGGGCAAATACAGCCATGAGGGCTACGATGGTGATGCCCTCGAATGTCGTCAACGCCCACTGATATCCAATGTGATCTCGCAGCGCATACTCGATTGTGCTGGTGGGAGAGCCGAACAAAACTCCAAGCTGATAGACAAACCCAGGAAAGAGACTGCGAATGGAATCCGGTGACAACTCGTTGAGGTGCGCCGGGATGACACCCCACGCTCCTTGCACTCCGATTTGCATCAGGAAGGCGCCGAGTGCCAGAGTCAAAAGTGATCCGCCGAAGGCCCACATCGGGATCATCAACATTGCTAAAGTCAGCGAAGCGATGATGCTCTTGCGCCGGCCGAGACGTTCGGAGATGTGCCCTACCGTCACGGTTCCGACGAGCGCTCCCACGTTATAAAAAATTGCCAGGTAGGCAACGACGTTCGCGGAGATGTTGTGCGCGGTCTTTAGAAAGTCCGGATAAAGGTCCTGCGTGCCGTGTGACAGAAAAATCATGAGCGTGAGCGTAAGAACCAGGTACGCGAATCGCGCCCGATATTCCCAGATCACGCCAAAGATCTTGGCTACGCTGGTCACTTGATGTTGCTTCCAGGCTTCCGATTCCGGCGATTTATATCCGACGTACATGGTAATCACGGCGGGAATCAGGCCGGCCCAAAACATCGAACGCCAGCCCCACACCGGGAGAATCAGCCGGGCGGCGACGGCGGCGAACAAGTATCCGAGCGGGTAGCCGCCCTGCAGCAATCCAGATAATAGCCCTCGCCACTTCTTCGCTCCGCTTTCCAAGGTCAAAGACGCGCCGACGCCCCAGAATCCACCCATGCCCACCCCGTAAAGGAGCCGCAAAACCAGAAAGGTGTAGTAGTTCGGTGCGAGACCGCTGAGGACTTCAACGAGAGAAAACAGGGCGACAACCGCCATGAGCGGCTTGCGCCGGCCAAAACGGTCGGCAAGCACGCCGAATAAAACGGCACCGACTGGCCGCATGGCCAAGGTAGCGCCGATGGTTAAAATAATTTCTCGCTTATGGACGAGAAAATGGGCGGCAAGGACATCGACCATGAAGACGACGACGAAGAAATCGAAGGAGTCCAGGGTCCAGCCGAGGATTCCGGCGGCTACCGCATAACGTCGCCCCTTCTGGTGAGGGCCAGTACGTTCTTCGGGGTCGTTTTGAGAACTAAGCATTTTGCCCTTTGCCCACCGATTTCCACAACGGGATCGATCGCCTGGCGAGTTCTCGGTTCATCTGGGCCGCCGAGCTGATGTCGGAGTTCAAACGACTTCTCTGAGGCCTGAGACATGCCGGAAGGCTGAGCACCGAGCCAATTCCGTGTAACCTGCACCGAAACGCGACGGTCGCGGGCGTGTTTAAGCCCACAAGGGGTGGCCCGTGGCAAAAAGCGACGACGCGACCGCCTAGTCCCGGAATATGAATGCAGAATCTAGGGGACCCGGAAGGAAATGTCCTTTGATAATTCTAAAAAAAATGTAAAAAAGAGCGTGGGCAAGGTTTAGCGCTGTCAGAGTAGGATATCGGCGGGCTGCGATCAGACTTATTTCTTGACGTATTTTGTTACGTTTTTCTCTTTTACTTCCGCTCCGTAGAGTCCGCCGTCACGGTCTGCGGCAACTCCTTCAGTGCCGCTCGTACCTCCCGTCTGATCGGCGCTCGGAATGAAATATGCGACCTGCCCGGTCTTGGCGCTTCCGATCCGGATTCCGCGTTTGACGCCGGGATTGTTGCCGTAACCTTCGGCATCGGTCGATTCCGAATCGGTGACGTACAAGACGTCCTGCCGGTCGATAAAAATGCCGCTCGGCCGGCCGAATTGCTTCCAGGTCGCGAGAGAGAGTGACCCTCTTGATCGAAAATCTAAACTCGGTTGTTGCCGCGGTCAGCGACGAACAGCCGGCCCTGGGAGTCGAAGGCTAAACCTTGAGGTTGGTCCAATTCTCCCGCTGCCGATCCTTTTTTCGCAATTACTTTGATGAATTTTCCGTCCGCGGAGAATTTCACGACGCGTGAGTTCGGGCATTTGCAACCCTTGTGGCCGTCTGAAACAAAAATATCGCCGTTGGCTGCAATGGCAACGCCGGTCGGACTCCCAAAGGTGTCCTCAGTTTCCCCGGATACTCCCTCCTTACCCAAGGTCAACAAGAGCTTGCCGTCGGGACTGAATTTGAAGACTTGAAGCCCCTTCCCTTTGGACGCTTTTCCATCGGTGAGCCAAACATTCTGATCATGGTCGACGTAAATGCCGTGTGGAAATATGAAATGGCCCACGCCGAAATTCTTTCGGAGCTTGCCGCCCGGGTCGAATTCGAAAATGGGCGCAAGTCGGGAATCTTCGCAACTCTCGCCGCCGCAACGATCAAAAACCCAGATATTTCCGTCCGGTGAGCCGTAAATGCCGCCGGTGGCGCCCCACGATCTTCCTGCTGGAAGAATGGCCCATTTGGCGAGTGCCTGGTAGGGGTCCGGCAACGCATTTCCGTTCCGCGGGATCGAGAGTTCCTTGGCTGGGCAGGCCACGAGAGCGGCTACCGCGGTGGCGACGAGTAACAAGGCTGGCAAGATGGCCTTAAACATTTTTGTTCGCGCCCCCAGCGTGGACAATCGCTGTGGGCGCCGGCCGATACTCCGGGTCTTTCTTCCATCCGGTCAGCATCGATAGAAAATTATTCAGGCCGTGAATGGCCACCATCATCAAATGGCCGAAAATGAAGAACGCCAGCATGCACAGCGAAGCGAAATGCCAGATGCGCGCTCGATGGAAGCCACCCATGAGAGTAGTTAGCAACGAAAACTGCACGGGGTTGAATAGCACCATGCCGGTGATCAAAGAAAATGCGCCAATAAAAATTGCGGAAGTGTAGGCGATTTTTTGCAGAGGATTATAGGCTTCGGTCGGGACGGGTTTGGGTCCAAACAAAAAATAGTGCCGGACCATGGGCCAGACGCCCGGAATGTCCCTCGGCACGAACAGCATCTGGCGAAAGTTTCCGGAAATTGCCTGATAACCCACGTAGATAAGTCCAGTGACCACGTAAATCCAGGCAAACGTGAAATGCCAGGGCAGCGCGCCGCCCAACCAGCCGCCGAGCATCAACCCTGAAGGCATTTTGTGGATGAGATTTTGCTGGGGAATCTTGGGACCGAAGCTGGGAAAGGCCATAAAAACTTGCAGTCCACTCATGGCCATCACTACCAACGAGATGCTGTTGAGCCAATGGCAGACTCGAACCGGGAGCGGGTGCTCGTAAACCGCGTCGAGCGGTCGCGGAATCGCGGGTTTGGGCTCCGGCGAGACGGTTTCTTGTGCGGTGACACTTTCGGGAGGAACGGTTTCGGCAATTTCTTCGACGTTGGCAGTAGCGGAAGTGGGAAGTTCACCATCGTCGACGGTTGCTGGGTGTTTGGCATTCGCGGTAACAGTAGCAGCGGCTGGGCCGTCCGTGGATTCTTTGGTGACTGGATTTTCGCCGACGGAATTCCCAGAGTCAAAAGGCGCGCCGGTGCTGTCGTTTTGAGTTGACGGTTTGTCTGGCACGGATTTGTTTTCCAGCATGCCTCTCGCCTCAAGACCTAAAGGTTGTAGTTGGTTGGGTAGCCCTGATCTTCCCAATAGCCCGCTTTGGGCACAATGTCGGTAACACGGAGACTGGTGAGGTATTTGGCAGATTTGTATCCGACTTTGGTCGGTAATCGCAGTCTCAACGGCGCGCCGTGCTCCCTGGTGAGTGGCTGTTCGTACATTTCATAGCAGAGTAGAGATTGCGGATGCAGGGCAGATGGCATATCGATCGATTCGTAATAGTTGTCGGCGCATTCTACGTAAAGGAATTTCGCGGCAGCATTTGCGCCAACAAAATTGAGGAAGGTCGAAATGGCCGTTCCGCCGAAAGGAACGATCGCGTCCCAGCCTTCAATGCAGATGTGCTGGGTGATCTGCGCCAGCTTCGGCAAAGATTGAATCTGTGCGAGGGTGTAGTCTCCAGGCCGTTTAACGTCGCCGCTTACTTTCAGAGTCCAGGTGGACAAATCGATTCCCGGATCATCGACGTCGTAAGTATTGACGAAAAATTTCTCCAACGGAGTGACTTCCCGGGCCGCGAACGTAGGCGCCAAATGGTGCCGACGGAACCATTTCGAAGAAGCCCAATCGGTGAAGGCGAGGCCAGATTTCAGCAGAGGAGTTCTGAGTTCTGGAACCGCAAATGCACCAATCAGAAGCAGCGGGGAGAGTTTCAAGACTTCGCGCCGGCTTGCCGATTTGAGGTCAGGTGGATTCGAATCTTCAGGCATAGGCGCTCCGTACCCGACGAGCAGTTCTCCAGGAACGATTCGTCCGTGCCGGGAGAACTATAACCTCACGGCTTGGGAGGCTTTACTCCATCTTTCTCCGCGTGAATGATGTTGGCGGTGAGCACGCCATTTTTTTGCGCGGCTGTCAATTCCACGGTAGACCCGGGCTTGAGCAGGCTGGCATCGCCAGGAACATAGAAGCGGACCGGCACGTCGGGGCCGACTTCGATTTCCTGGTCGCCGCCCTTATAGGAGACTTTTAGAATCCGTCCCGCAGAGGTGCCTTCGGCCTGAGTCACGGTGCCATTCGTCATGCTCGTATTCTTGCGAGCGCCGGTGACGGTGCCGTTGGTCATCGAGCCTCTCGCTTCTTCGCCCATCGGACGATGGCCGTCGCCCTGTCCGCGCATCGATTCGGGGAAGACGTGCACTTCACGGGCTTTCAGTTTTCCGTCGGGGCCTTCGTAAGCTGCGGAGCCTACGTAGTCGCCCTGCTTGATCTCCGAGATTTTTCCGAGACGGATCGAAACAATCTTGGTGTCAGGTGGAACGGCCACAGCCGTATTCTCGCCGTCCGTTGATTTAACCACCAACTTGTTGGCGCTGAACGATTCCACTGTGCCGTACACACGAGTGGGGGCCCCGGGGGCCGGGGTCTGGGCGAAAACGTAAAAAGGCATCACGGACAGAACCACTATCATTGCCAGTTTGCTTCTCATATTTTTTCAGGCACCTTTTTTGTTGTTTCGTTCTCGGTCATAAGCTACGGATCGAAAAAATGTTCACTAGTTGACCCTCGCGCAGATTGCCAAGACTCTCCTGTTATTTGCTCGTCGCGATCGAGGCCGCATCTCCGACCTTCGCGCCATTTACCCACGCGGCAAGAATCTTCCAGTCCGGATCGTCCTTGGAAAGAAATTGGCGGCCGCCCTGGTGCAAGAAGTCGCCGCCAGCATCTTTATTGAGTGTATGCATCACGAAATGGCTCTTAAGTGGATCTCCTGGAATCACCAATTTAGAAACGAGCTCGAAGTTGGCCCGCGATTGCTCGTCGGTCCAAAAGGTGGCGTCTGGTGCGATTTTCACAAGATGGAATTGGCTGAAGGCGGCTCGGCTCCCCTCGGCGTGGCAAGTGTAGCAACGGGCATGGCCTTCCCTTTTTTCCAAGAAGATCGGCTCGACCTTGATCTTGAAATATTCAAAATCGAGAATCGGCGCGGACGATTGGGCGCCGGTACACAAAGCAACCAGGATCACCGCCGCTAGCGACCGTCCTATTGTGGCCAACTTCGCCGAGGATGCCCGCTGTGCAACTAGACCCACAATCTGCGACTGACCAGAACTTTTTGGCTCTTTATGCATTTTCGGAATTGCCTCTCGTCTTCACCAGCTCGATTCTTGCTTGCGCCGCTTCAGCTGCCAGAATCTGGAAGAGTAAGCACGACGCTCCTCTTCACGACTTCACCTGCCGGGATAGTGGCGACTTCTTTCCAGGTGTGGGTGTCAATCACGGACACCGTCGCGTCGGCGGAGTTGGAGACGTAAGCGAATTTGCTATCCGGCGTGAAGCAGAGCCACTGAGGCCCTGCGCCCGTGTTCGCGTGCCCCAAGAGTTTTACGTCCGGGAGCGAATAGATGAAAGCGGCTTGGGCCCGCGCGCTGAGAATCCAAAGGAACTTTCCATCAGGAGTAATCAGCGCTCCGTGGGAGGGCGCGGCGCCTTTGGCCATGTATTCCGAAACGATAGGCTCGGCAGGTAGGTCGATCCGCGCCACTTCCTTGCGAGCCGCGAAATCGATGATGCAGAAACCATGATAGGGGTGAAATTGGATGAATACCCGGCGCGCCGAACCATCGGGGTTCGATTCGATTGTCATCGGACCCGCGGCTCCGCCGATCGGAATCGACCAAACCACTTGCTCGGTCGCTAGGTCTATGACGATGAAAGTGCGGCCCTTCTGCGATCCACCCAACAGATATTTGCCATCCGCGGTGATCGCAAGATTGTGATTTCCTGGAGGGGTCGGGATGCTCTTGACCTTCTCCAACGTTGTCCCGTCGATGACGTCCACCACCGCGGCGCCGTCATGAACTCCAACGAAAACGCGGCCGTCCTGGGCGACCACCAACGTATCGGGATAGCCGCTGATCGGGATCTTCTTGATGATTTTTCCGGATACGCGATCCACGACCGCCAGCTTAGCCTCGGCGTAACTTGTGGCGTAAAGGAGCTTTTTGTCCGGGGAGAAACCCATTCCCTGGCCCGACTCGATTCCCTCAATCGTTTGCACCACCTTGTTCGTTACAGGGTCTATGACCAGAATGCTGTCGCCGCCCTCGTTGGCGACATAGATGCGAACGATGTCTGCGAAGGACGTCGACGCCATGGTGGCGACCAGCGCTGCCACCAGAAAAGTCTTTCCCCACCCCAAAAACCCCGCATTCGTTCTAACCGTACGTCGCATAGCGTTAGGCTCCCTGAAACCCGCCCAATTCCGCGAACCATATCGCCTTTGAGCGCGCGTGGTTCGAACCATCGCAGGTTTCAAATTTACTGCGCGTGAGTCTGGATGTCCTTTGAGAATCATCAGAAAATTATTAGAAAAATCTTGCCAGCGAGGGCCTGTGCTGCCTTCATCCTCGTGTGAATAAGGCAGTTACCCAAGGATCGTCGTTGAGAGCTAACTCAAACGCGTAACCAGTTGAGATTGGACTCCCGATCCACACCTTGGATTCGGTCATAAATTTCTTCCATTTGTTTCGCCGAGTAGTTTTTGGTGAGCAGCAGAAATTTCTCCCGGAGATCGCTTCCTGTGAGCGGCCGGCCGGGGGTGCCCAGGAATTCTGTAACGTGTTTAGTTAGCCGGCGCCCGTCCTTCAGCGTTACGGTTATCGTTGTCGAGATATCGTCGTCGCCCTGTCCGGGAGCCTGCGAAATTTTTACCTTAGACGCCACATCCAGGATGCCCGGATCTTTCGTCGCGCCGTCATCGAATGAGTAGGGATCGACTGGGTCTCGATAGGCGGCCAGCGCCACGCAGAACGGAATACTGAACTGCGCGAGCATAATATCATTCGGAACCGGAATGTTGTTGGTCGTGGCCATGCGTTTGCTGCCGGCGATTTCAATGGACGCGATGTCGCTGCCCGAAAAGCCATACTGCTTGCGCATGTCAACCATCGCCTCTACCGATGTATGCGCGGTGATGTGGCACGAGTAATGCTTCATCGTGATGGTCCGGCTTTGATACGTCTCGCCGAGCTCGCGGGTCAATTCCGCAAGATCTGTCTGGTTACAAAATGCGTGCAGAAAGCCCGCGCCGCCCTCGAGCACGGTGCTGGGGCCGGTAAACCCCGCCGCCGCAAGGCTGCCCGCCAAAACGCCGCCCTCGGCGGCGCGCCCAAGGTGGAGGCGTTTCACCATGGCGCCATCCCCGCTGTGCGCGAATTCCAGTAGCCCGCCGGACGTCGACCCCGCAATCCCCAGCGCGCTGGTCATCTTTCCGGCGTCGAGATGCAACAACCTCCCGGTCACGACAGCGGCACCAAAGGGTCCGACTGAGCCCGGTGCATGAAATCCGCGCGCCTCATTTGTCCGCTTGGTCGCCAAGGCCACCCGAATCATCACTTCCGCGCCCGCGACAATTCCCGTCAGTACTTCGCGTCCACTCGAACCCCGATCCTGCGCCACAGCCAGTCCTGACGTGACCAATGCAGCGCCCGGATGCGCGCCGGAATCCGGAAACGTAATATTGTCCTGCTCGAAAGCATGGCACATCGCTCCGTGAGCCAACGCCGCAGCAGGCGCGGAGACGTTCGCATTCTTGCTCAGGATTGCGCTGTTTCCTCCGGTCCCCAAAAGCCGGGCCTGCTCGATGATCATTTGGCTCCAGGGAAAGGGGGCGCCAAAGAGAATCGTCGCGACCGTATCGGCGAAGCAATCCTTCGCCCTCTGTACGATTTCGGCCGGAATTTCCTCGTAGCGAAGATTAGTCGCGTACTCCGCCAGTCGTACAGTCTGGCCGCTAATTTCGGGTTTCTGTTCGGGCTCGGAACCTGCGATTCCGAAAGAATCGGCGGCTGTGAACTTCGGAGATAGCGTTGCTGCACTAGCCGCGATCGAAATGGCCCGAAGAATATCCCGGCGCTTCAACCCGTTATCTTTCGGCGAGGTCATTAGAAAAGTTCGTCCTAGTTAGCTGGATCGAAAACGCGCGGCGAACGCGATTCAAGTAGAACCGGCGGCGTCCGGGTTTCGATTGCTCGGGTTTCAAGGCGAGCTTCGGAATACTTCTCTTCACCGCCGGTAGCGTGAACCACAGGGCTAGAATCGCGCCGTAGCTGCCGCCTCGCTCGATCCATTCGAATACTTCCCACTGCGGATAGAAAAGTTCAGTCGCCACTTTCCAAACGAGCAAAATCAACAGCAAAGGACGTATTGGCCGAACTAGGGTGCTAACTGCAGCCAGCAATTCAAACACTCCGGCGGCGCGAGCCGCGAAGACCGGATTCGTGAATCCCAAAGTCGCATACTGGGCGAGCAGTCCGGGCTTGCCGATAAGGTTCAACCATCCGTGGCTAGCAAGGCGCATGAAGACGACAACTTGCAGGCAGCGTAACAACTTCTTCCAAGTCTCGGCGGTAACGGGAATGTCTGCCTTGATGCGCGAAAACCACTCCTTGAGTGTGTGCCCCTCGCCACAGATCGTCAACAGCGCTAGTGGCGTTCCGTAATTCCCAGCTCGTTCCAGCGCCTCGGCAAAGGGCTCGCCGGACAACGGTCGTAACATCGCAGTGATAGTGCCCCAAACGATCAGCCAGAATAACACCGCGCGCGTTGGGAAGAGCAGCAGGCTCACACCCAGCAGAATGTCAAAGGTACCGAGCCAGGGCATAACGTGATAGCCCGTGGCCGGCCTAATGCCAAAGACAGCGAAGTAGTTGAGCCATATCTTCTTAGTGATGATCCCGAACGCGCCATGACCATGAAGCACATCGCCGAGGTTACTCGCAAACAGTAATGGAGCTGGTTTCCGAGATGGGTCAAGTTGGCGGCTGCTCGCGACATGCTCCCTTAAATACGATCATAGACCTGAACACACCGCTAAACCCTAGTCGACCCGCGCAGCAATGTCATCTGGAAATTCTAAAAAAAACATTAAAAATACCCGGACTCGCGGCGGCCGCCCTCGGAGCATTCTTTTTTGCCTCACTGGTGCCAGTTCGAGCTAAGCTCGACTCACGCTTTCGATTGATTGGCTTCCCTCCCTGGAAAAAGAACGATAGCTGCGCTTGGATAATTCGCATCTACACCCCGCAGCGAATATCCCGATTATTGCTTCCTTGTCCAGATGGGAGTGACTTTGCCGATCGCCCCGCCTGGCACCTACCCCGATCTTTTCGAAACATGCTGTATTTCGCAAAGTGGCTTATGATTCCGGATGAGAGAGTGCTGCTACTCGAGGATGACGCGCGGATTGCAAGATTCGTCGGCAAAGGACTGCGCGAGCAATCCTACGCCGTAGATTTGGCGACGAATGGCGACGACGCCCTATATCAAGCCGAAATCAACAGCTATGACCTGTTTATCCTGGACGTCATGATCCCGAGCCCCGACGGTTTCACTGTCTGCCGTAAGCTCCGCTAGTCCGGCATCCGCGCGCCCGTATTAATGTTGACCGCGCGTGATGCAGTCGATGATCGCATCACCGGGCTGGACCACGGTGCCGACGATTATCTGACTAAGCCCTTCGAATTCGGCGAATTGTTGGCGCGCCTCCGCGCGCTGCTCCGCCGATCGTCGGAAGTGCGCTCGCCTGAAGTTAAAATTCAGGATCTGGTGCTCGATGCCCGGGGTCAACGCGTTTCACGGGCGGGCCGATTCATCGCGGTCGCTGCCAAGAAGTACGCTTTGCTCGAATTCCTGGCGCGGAATGCCGGCCGGGTGATCGGCCGCGCTGAAATTGCCGAGCACGTGTGGGATGAGTCTTTCGATCCTTTTTTCCAATTTGATCGAAGTCTATGTCAATCGCCTTCGCAAGAAGATCAACCCACCGGGCACCGAACCTTTGCTGCATACTCGCCGTGGCGCTGGGTATTTCATCGGCCGCGGCGATGCGCCTCAGGCATCCGCCAAAGAGCCCGCGGCCGCTGGAAAACACGCACCAAGAACGACGGTTACGGGAAATCGGAAGAGCTATGTTTAGCTCAGTGCGTTTTCGGCTGTGAGACTACGTTTTCGCAGTCTTCGGCGGCGACGACGCCGATCGGATCGTCGCCAACGAACTCTCCGGCCCGCGACAACGCTGAATTTTCTTTGCCGGTATTGTTTCACTCTCGTTCGTTTCAGCAGCTGCTGGCCGGATCCGACGGTTCGCGCGAAGGCTTTGCCGACGTGAGAGGAGATCAAGGACGCTTTCGCGGATACGTGGGGCGTTTCTCCACGCCGCAAGGCCAATACACACTCGCGGTTCTGTTCTCGCTTCACCAGCCGGAAGAATTTCTGGAGGCCATTCGTCACGCGCTTGCGCTGATCATACCTCTCGGTCTTCTACTGGCTGACGCCGGCGGATACGTTGTCGCGCGCCGCGCCTTGGCGCCCGTGGCCACGATGAGCCAGCAGGCTTCCAAAATCGACGCGGCAAATGTTCACGATCGTTTGGCGGTGGTCAATGAACGCGACGAGCTTGGCGTGCTGGCGCAATCCTTTAACCAGCTGCTCGATCGTCTGGCGCACTCCATGGACCAGCAGCGCAGGTTTATGGCGGATGCTTCACACGAACTTCGCGCGCCGATTGCGATTCTGCGCGGCGAAGCCGGACGTGCCTTCTCGCGCTGCCTTCGATGAAAACCTGACCCACTACAAGGAACAGGTCCCTGCCCTGTTTTGGTTCAATGCACTTCTCATCGCCTCGAACGGCACTGATAGTCGCGTGGGATCTCTAACGGCGGATTGGGAGCGGTTGTTCGAATGGAAACGCGTCGAACGCGAAGATGAGCCACGCCGCGTGGCATTGGAAGTAATGATTCGCGGCACATGCGAAAAGGTGCGGCTGCTGGACCTGGTCGAAAACTTCACACTGTTCACCGAGCACAAGGCCGGCCTGGTCAAGATTATCGGCCAGAATCACCAGTTCCTGGGCGTCAATAACACCATCGCCTCGATGCTTGCAGCCCGCAAGTCCGGTCATGGGCGGCGGCGTGTTCTGAGGGCTCGGTCGTGCAATCGTCCTGATTGTCACAAGAGATTCGTAGCCAGGAAAACGAACGAACAATTTTGCAGCGACGGCTGCCGAGTTGAGTTCCGCCGACAGTACAAGGCTGCCCACATTCGAGAAAAACGCAAACTGAATCGGAAGAGTCGGCGCAGGGGGGGGCAAGTAACCAATGGCAACTTCAGGTCAGAAGGAGAAACAGTACACCCTGAAACAGGGCGTCTACATCTACCTTCGCGGGAACTTCTGGATGCTGCGCTATCGCATCCCGATCCTAGAAAAGGGTACGCGGAAGCTGACAGACGTTTACAAGAAACTGGCCACCCGCGCGGAGTACGGAAGCGCGAAGTCGGTGGCGCACCTAGCAAAAACCCATCTCGACTCTCTGCCGGACAAACTGACCACACTCACAACGCAGACGACCGCAAATTTCATTGAGCACTCTTATTTCCGTCACGTCGAGCATGCCGGGAAATTAGCCCCGAGTACGATCTTCGGATACAAACACATCTTCACGAAGCACCTCCGGGATCGTCTCGCCAATGTGCGCCTATGTGATTTTCGAACGGCGACGGGTCAGAAACTCCTAAACGAAATTGAGATGGAATCTGGGCTGTCGCACACTTCGCTGAAGCACATCAAATGGTTTCTGGTGGCCGCGCTGAATTACGCAAAGCAGGTTGACGCTCTGCAAGTTGACGGGAACCCGATGGAGTACACACAGGTTCCAACGGGTGCAACGACGGAGCAAACGAAAGCATACTCACTCCAAGAAATCGTTTCGATGATCGGCGCGTTGAAAAATGACCCCGTGGCGAGCGCGGTGATCGCGACAGCAGCCTTCACTGGATTGCGTCGGTCAGAGCTACGAGGCTTGCGCTGGTCCGACTTCCGCGATGGACAGTTCTTTGTCGCTCGTACCGTCTGGAATACGAGCGAGCGCGACAAAACGAAAACGGTTGATGCGAAGGCTCCAGTGCCAGTGCTGAAACTCCTGACAAAGATTTTAGAACCGATGCGTGGTGATGGGTATATTTTCGCGGGTCCGAAAAACGGACGGCCACTCAATCTCGCCAACCTTGCCCGCCGTGTCATAGTTCCCAAGCTGAAGCTGGCTGGTGTACAATGCTGGTCAGGCTGGCATGGATTTCGTCGCGGTCTCGCCACAAACCTTTTCGAACTCGGTGAAAAGGAAGCGACGATCCAAGCTATCCTTCGGCACTCGGACGTAAAAACCACGCGACGCCACTACATAAAGAAGAATGTGGTGTCGAAGGAATCGAAGCAGGCAATGAATAGGCTCGCACAGGTCTTCGGGAAGATGCAGAAGCCGTCGCGTCGCCGTTCAGCTTTGGGTACGAACGTGGGTACGTCAAGAAGTCGAAAAGCGCAGAAAAGCTAATAGAACATTGGCGATGGTGAGCGTAGCTCAGCTGGTAGAGCATCGGTCTGTGGCACCGAGGGTCGCGGGTTCAAACCCCGTCGCTCACCCCAATTCACTCATATACTTCTCGGCAGGCATCACTTCTCCGATTGCACGCGCGTTGCACAATCAAGTGAAACCCCACGAGATCGGAATAGAATGCAAGCCGTTGAAATCTCCTGCGATTTTCATACCGCTGACGTTGCCGTAATCACAAAAAATAGCTCTCGCCGCCGTGGAATTCGACCCATTCGCCGCAAAACGCAGCATCGAATCGCTTCGTCCGCGAACGCAAATACTCCCGCTGCCAGCAAAAACAGGAGCGAGTATTACAGCCGAATTCGTGATATACAGATTGCTGCTTTAGTCGTAGGTAGGGGCGTTTTCGCAGGTCTGAAAATGCCATGAGAAACGGACCGCCAGTCCCGGAAGTACTAGAGCGTCCTGTACCTTACCTATTGTTCTGGATGGCTCGTTCGCCTGAACAAAAGTTCTAGA
>Ga0302324_100004226_pt1 | contig 31920 bp, 37 predicted proteins | sample Palsa_T0_1_FD_201949 | JGI IMG/M metagenome (GOLD analysis project Ga0302324, IMG submission 201949) | Peat permafrost microbial communities from Stordalen Mire near Abisko, Sweden - Palsa_T0_1 | ecosystem: Environmental > Terrestrial > Soil > Palsa > Peat permafrost | place: Sweden: Abisko... | reverse complement strand
ATGCGGAGCCCATCGAAGAGTCGCGTAGCCGGCGCACCGACTACCAGAGCACCGAGACGCCGTACGCCCTGATCCACTCGTCGTTGGTGACGATCGTGGCACTCTCAGCAGCGGCTTGCGCGACCAGGAGCCTGTCGAATGGGTCGCGGTGATGTGGCGGCAATTCCTCGACCGCGCGAGCATGTTCAAGGCTGATGGCGAGTGGCTCAGCGCCTCCGTCGAGCAGGAGTGACAGGTATCGGTGGTCGACCGGTAATTTCCCGATCGCACGCTTGATCGCTATCTCCCAGACGACGACCGCGCTGAGCAAAACCTGGTTGCCGGGATCTTCCAATGCAGCCGCCGCGCCTGCGCCAAGACTGGGATCGTCCTCGAGAAAGCCGATCGCAGCGTGCGTGTCGAACAGCAGCCTCACCGCAAGCCGAACGCTTCGGCGATGTCGTCGGGGAGGTCGTCGAGCTCGTCGGGCAGGATATTCGCGCCGCGGAGCGCGCCGCGAACCGACGCCAGCCGATTCGCCTTGCGGATCGGCGTGAGCCGAACAACCGGGGACCCATTCCGCGTGATCACGATGTCCTCACCATGTTCTGCTCTTTCCACAAGCTGAGACAGCTTCGTCTTGGCCTCGTGCATTCCAACCTCGGGCATGAGACCGATGATACAGTCCTAGCTAGCTTCTAGCTAGCCTCCAGGCGTGGCAAAGTCGTCGTTCAGTGCGCGTCAGCAGTCGACGATGGGCAGCGTTGGATCGAGGTGCAGGAGATCTGCGCGGTCGGAGCTGATCACGGTCGCCTTGTAGCGCCGGGCGGCTATCACGACGGATGCGTCGACCACATCGTTGGTCTCAGCGGCGCCGCACAGTATCGCGGTAGCTCGCGCAGCAGCGTCCGTGAGCGGCTCGACAGACACCTCGTTGGCGTTGAGCAGCCGCGCCACTCTCACTTGCCGCGGTCCGTTACGCCACGTCTGAGCGACAACTCCAGCAGGAACGATGATTCCGCGGCCATCCTGGCGGCCAACCTCAATCAAAGCAGCAGTTGCCCGATCTCCCCGTTCCATGGCGATCAGCGCGCCGGCATCCAGAACGAGGCTCACCGCGGCTGGGCTTCGGCCAACCGAGCACGCGCGCTCGCGAGTTCCTGCTCGCTGAGCGGCCCTCCGGACGCATCAAAGATCTCCGCGAGCACGACGCTTAGGTCGTCGCGTTCGACCCGGGCGCGGCCTGCTTCGTTCAGCCAGGCGCTCAAAGACTTCGCTTTACCAGCAGCGATGTCCTCGCGAGCGCGCTCGGCAACAACAGGATCGAGGCTGACGGATACCTTGGACACGGTCATACTTTTATGCTACCAGGCATTCGGGGGCGTGCACGGCGATGTGGGGTACCAACGTTCTTTCGCATATTGATGCGTTGAGTATCAGCATCTATGATGCAGCCATGCGGACAACAGTCGATCTCGATCCCGACATCGATGCTCGCTTGCGAGCACTGGCGCGCGAGCGCGGGGTGCCCCTGCGAACTGTCATCAACGATGCATTGCGTGCCGGTACGAAGCCCGGTGCCGGCGACGCTCCGCCGTACACACTTCCGTCGCGCCGCCTCGGGGTCCGCCCTGGAATCGATCTGGATAAGGCGCTGCGGCTCGCCGGCGAGGTCGAAGACGATGAGATCGTTCGCAAGCTCGATCTGCGCAAGTGAAGCTGCTCGACGTCAACCTGCTGATCTATGCCGTCGACGAGGACTCCTCCCGTTTCGCTCGAGCCCATCCATGGGTTGAAGGCATTCTCGCCGGCCAGGAGACCGTGGCGCTTCCCTGGTCGGTCCTGCTGGCGTTTCTCCGCCTCACCACCAAGCCGCAGGTGATGACCTCGCCGCTCACGGCGGGCGACGCCCTTGACCTGATCGACGGCTGGCTGGCTCGCCCCAACACAGTTGTCGTCCACCCGACCGAGCGACACTCGGCTGTGCTCCGCGAGCTGCTGGCGCCATTCGGGACAGCCGGCAACCTGGTGACGGATGCGCACCTCGCGGCCCTTGCGGTCGAGCACGGTGCGGAACTCAACTCGTGCGACGCCGACTTCTCGCGATTCACCGGCCTGCGTTGGACCGATCCGCTTCGCGCCGCTTGACCCGCCGCCAGACGCTCGATCCACCCCAACGAAAGCACTGACGGCGCCGGTCGGCTGTACTTTGCCCGTTGCCCGGGCCGCGCTTGCAGATCGCAACCGGTTGTGTGTCGATCCGGAGAAAGAGGGAATGTGATGGCAGCGGAGGACGTGACAGCAGAGATCCATGGGTTCAGTGAGCCGGACTCGACGCCGACGCCGTGGGTGGCGGGACTTGAGCAGCTACGTGCCGCGGACACGTTCTGGCTATCCACCGTCCGTCCCGACGGCCGACCGCACGTCACGCCGCTGATCGCTGTCTGGCACGCGGGGGCGCTCTGGTTCGCCACCGGGCCTGATGAGCGCAAGGCGAGGAACCTGGCCGAGAACCCGTCGTGCGTGCTGACGACCGGGCGCAGCGACCTCGTCGAGGGAGCGCTTGACGTCGTGCTCGAGGGCCGGGCTGAACAGGTGACCGACCACGCCGAGCTCGAGCCGGTGGCGACCGCGTTCGCGGTCAAGTACCCGACCGGTCGGTGGGACTTCGCGGTGCGCGACGGGGCGTTCAGCGACAGGAATGTCGGTGGGCGTGCGATCGTGTTCCGGGTGCGCCCGGTGCGAGGCTTGGGGTTCCGCAAGGGCGATCGCTTCAGCCAGACGACCTGGCGGTACTTCCGATGAACGACACCTCGCCCGCCGAGTCCCAGCCCCCGGCGCCAGTCCCGGCCGACGATCCAGATAGGCACCTCACGCATGTCAGTCCCGACACGGACGAATCGCTGCCCGACCTCGGCGTGGTTGGCGACACCTACACGATTCTTGTCTCCGGCGAGGACCTATGCTCGCCGTCCGGTCAAGAGGAGTTCTTCAGGGCCGTCGGCGTCCCCGTCGCGAACCGAACGGACGCTCCGCCCGCACTCGACGACGCGGGCACCGCGGCGTTTATCGCCAAGGCCGTTGCTCTGGCCCCGCAATACCGAACCGAGCTGTTGCTGCCCGAATAGTCATCCGCCGAGGCTCTAGGCCCGTTGCCAGGCTCGTACCGAGCCGGCGACGCGCATCCAACCGCCCGGCGCGTTGGGGTGGCGAGAAGTTTCGTACGGAAAACCGAGGTAAGGGGCTTCTGCGGTGCCGGCGAGGGCGACCGTGGACCAGAGGCCGTCCGGGAGGGTCGGTCTCGACTTCGCAGTCGAGCTTGACTTCGCCGCCGGGCGCGGCAGGAAGTCGTCCCAAGCGCGCCCGCGTCTAATACCGCTTAGACGCGGGCGATCAGCGCCGTCTACCACGTCTAACGCGCTGACCACCATCAGCGAAGGACCGGAATCGACTCCGTCTAACAAGAGCGCCGGGCCATGGGGGCAGGCGGCAACACCGAACCCCCGAGATCCGCAGCCGCCCGCATCCGGGGCCAGCGCCGGCCACCGTCCGACCAGGAACAGCGGGCGCCTACGCTGAGGGCTCGGTAGCGGGCCAGTCGAGCTGGTCGGCGAGCTCGTCGGTGCTGAGGTCGATCAGGCCGCTGCGGGCGATCGGTTCGTAGCGCTCGCCGCTGCGTGTGAGCCACCGGATCGTTTGCGCGGCGGGGTCGAGGATCAGCAGCTCGTCGACCCCGTGGGCTGCGTAGAACGGGAGCTTGTCCCAGGTCTCACCTCCGGGTGAGAGGATCTCGATCGCGAGCGCGACGGTCGCGTAATACAGCTCGTCGGGGCCGGGGCGGAGCAGGCCGGCGTCGGGGATCCGGTAGTCGTCACGGTCGCCGAGGTTGAAGTCTCCGAGTGCCGTCAGGCCGGCGGCGTCGGCGTATGCGCCGAGCAGGCGGAGCAGCTGTGCTTGGAGCTTTGCGTGGCGGCCGTGCGGGGCGGGGTTCACGTGCAGGACACCCTGCCACACCTCGTCGCGTCGATCAGCGCCCCAGCGCCGGCGGCGCTCGAGTAGGGCCTCGAACTCGGCAGGAGCGGGATCTGACAGCAGTGCGCGCATCCCCTGAAGCGTACCCCGGTCGGTGGTTGAGAACTCCCATCAAGGCCTCGACCTTCGGTCGAGGGGGGGCCTTTTGCGACGCGGAAGCTCCACGAGCTGGCACGGCGCCGGAGCGACCGCCGGCGAACGCAATGATTCAGTCATGCACGCGACCGCCGCCCCGAGGAGCACCGATGGCCATTCCCGACGCTGAACACGCCACGATCTGCCGGTTCCCGGGATGCGACCGCCCGGCCACGGCGGCTCGCCACCGCTTGAGCGCACTGATCCTCGACACGCAGATCTTGGCCCGTGAGCCCTCCGGTCCGAGTAGGCCCCGGTGGTCTACGGGTCGGTGACCGGCTCGCCGCGGCGATCCACCTCGGCCGCCGACGGGCGTTCGCGCAAGAGCGCAAGCCACGCCGTCGTTCTCGTGAATGTGTCCGCATCGGGCGCGAGCTCCGGCTTCCACGCCGGCAGGCGGACTGCCAGCGGGATGGCAGCCAGGTCCGCGAGCGATGGGACCTCGCCGGCCATCAGCCACGGCCCGCCGGTCCGCGAGAGCAGCGCCTCGACCGTCGCCCAGCGCCGGACCAGCCGCTCGCGGAGGATCGTGACGACGTCCGGATGGTCGGTGCGGTTGACGCCGAAAGCCTCCTTGCGCATCGACAGGAAGAAGTTCATCGTGAGTTCGTCGTCGACCCATCGAAGCAGACCGCGCGCCGCGGCCCGCTGCGCCGCACCGGCGGGCCACAGCGACGGCAGCGGATGGGTGTCTTCGAGCCAGTCGCAGATCGCCGAAGACTCGCGGATCGCGATCTCGCCAACCTCGAGCACGGGCACCAGGTTGGTCGGGTTGAGCTCGCGCAGCCGCGCCGGGCGCTTAATTGGATCGATCTCCAGCAGCTCGACTCCGACGCTTTTCTCGGCGAACGCGACCCGTACCTTCCCGGCGAATGGCGACAGGTGCCAGGACCACAAGCGGGTCGACAACATGCGCGGCGAGCTTACGTCATCGGCCCGCAGCGCGCGGCCCGCAATGCGGCGAATTGCTAGCGCGAACAACCATTAGTTTCGAAAATCCGTTTGACCATTCGATATTTCTTGATATATAGTTCCGGCGAACTTGGAGACTACGCGGGTTTCCAAGGCTTTTGTAGCAAGCGATGCGGACGGAAGTCAGCAACCGATTCCACGGATTGGAGCAGGCTTGCGACGGACCATCGTGTCGATCGTGTGTGAGGAGAAACCCCATATGCCTAGCCTCTACTGCGCGCGCTGCGGATTCCACTTGCGCTTCAGGACGGAGATGCTGTGGATGGAGAACTGTCCGCGCTGCGAGGGTCACAGCAAGACCCTGACGCCGCTGGTGTTCGGCCCACCGGTCAAGTGGGACTCGGAAGCAGCCGTCGGTAGCAAGCCCGAGACGGTGTCATCATCGCGCCGTCCACCGCGCCAGGACACCAATCACCTGACTGAAGCCGGCGCTTAATTTAGTTCAAGGCCCGTAGGAAACAGCCTGATCGGGCACGATCCGTGCTGAGGAATGCAGAGATATTCGGCAATTTTCAGCACGGGTCGCTGAATCCACCGCGATGTCGGCGTACGCGGCGTGGGCGCTGAGTGCCGGCGTCGATGCACGAGATCATCGCGTAGCACCGCCACCCCGACGGCCGTCGCTGCCCCCGCGGGCCGGCGCGCTGGCCGCGAGCCGGTGGCAAACCGCTATGGGTCCGTCGCTACCCATAGTCTGTGCCGACACGGCCCCCCCGCCCGGCCGGAGCACGCGTCCCACCGAAATCGATGATCCCCGCCCTCCGCAGACGCGCCCGCTCCGCCGTCCTCGCGCTGCTGGCGGCCGTCGTCGGGATTCCGTCCGGCGCGCTTGCCGCCAGCGGCGGTGCGGGACTAGGCCCGGGAGGCGGAACTAGCGCCGGCGGCGCCCCCCCGGGAGGGCTCGATCCCACGCCGTCCAGGGCGCCGAAGCCACCATCGAAGTCGAGCAAAGGCGCGTGGCTTCGTGGCGTCACGGTGACTGAGTACTGGCCGGTGCCCGAATCGTGGTTCGTTGGCAAGTTCGTCAGCGTCCCCGGGCTCCCCGGCAAGCATCGCGTCGACTGGCTTTACTCGGCGATCGGCGTCTCCATGCAGGGCGAGGGGATCGGGCTCGACGGCCGGCTTTACCACATCGCCTCGCTCGGAAACGCGGGCTGGGTGACGAGCACCGGCAAGCTCACCTCACCCGGCTCCGGCGGTTGGTCGAACGGGCCGCCCTACTGGCGCGCCGGCGGCTATTGGCGGACTCGCTCCGGCGAGGTCACCTATCCGCTTCAGAGCAGCGGCTCGCTTCAGAGCAGCGGCTGGTCCAACGGACCTGGCGTCAAGTACGTGCCGCTGCGCGGGGTCACGTTCGCTGCCGGACCGTCGCTGCCGCTCAAGTACTACCAGTCGATCGCCGTCGACCCGTCCGTGATCGCCCTCGGCAGCCGGGTCTACATTCCCGCCTATCTGCACGACGGGCACGGCGGCTGGTTCATCGCCCAGGACACCGGTGGCGCGATCATCGGCCGCCACGTCGACGTCTACCGGTCGCCGCCCGCAGCCGCGGACGACCCCGGCCTGGATCTGAGCCGCCAGCGGATCTATGTGATCCCGCCGCGCCGCTGATCACGTCCTGCAGGACGCTCCGGGCACACTAGACTCCAGATCGAGATGGCTAAGCAGCAGCGAACGGTCCGGATGGAGCAGCGCAGCCAGCTGGCGGCGATGCAGCAGCTCGAGAGCCGCTCCGATGAGGAGCTCGAGGCGGAGACCAGGTTCAAAGCCGCCGCGCAGGCGATCCTTGGTGCCCGCGCGGCCGAGCGTTATGACGCCAAGGCCGCCCGCGCCCATTTCCAGCGCGCCCTTGCCGCGGCGCGGCCGCAGGAGCGCCTGCAGCTGCGGCGCATGGCCGACGCCTCGCTGGCGCTCGCGGAGCGCCGGGCGGACGACCTCAAGCAGGCCGCGGAGCGGCTCGGTGTCGAGCCTCCGAGCGGCAGGCAGCTGCTCGGGCTCAAGTTCATGGGACTGATCGCGCCGCCGGCCAGCGCCGGCATATTGCTACGGGCGCGTGGCATTCTGCTGGTGATCGGGCTGATTGTCGGCCTGCTCGCAATCGGGTTCGGGATCATCGAGCTGGTGGCACTGCCGTTCGGTGGAGCCTCGGTCGACGGCTCGATCTTCTATGGCTTCCTGCTCGTGGTCGTGGTGATTGGCGGGCTTGCCTACTACGGCCGGCGACGGCAGCGGAAAGCCAACGCCGAGCGCGCCGAGCAGACCGCTTCTCGCGCGCGCTGAGAGGCGGTCATAGATCGACGTGTGCGGCCGGTACTCGCTTGCCACCCCCACGCCCGCAGACGTTCGCGCTCGCTTTCCGGTCGGAGAGTCGGTTGAGATCCGGCGGCGCTACAACGTCGCTCCCGCCGACGACGTGCTCGCCGTCACCGTGGACCGCGAGGGGAGCCCGCGCGGCGAGCTGCTGCGCTGGGGACTCGTGCCTTCCTGGGCCGAGCGCCCCGATATCGGTCTGAAGATGATCAACGCGCGCGCTGAGACCGCAGCCGAGCGCCCCGCGTTCCGGCGCGCATACGAGCGTTATCGCTGCCTGATCCTCGCCGACGGCTTCTACGAGTGGCAACCCGCGCGAAGCGCGCACCGAAGCGCGCCCTCGCACCGAAGCGCGCCCGCGCGCCGAAGCGCGCTTGCGCGCCGCGCTCGCAAGCAGCCATTTCACATCTCCACCACCGACCAGCAGCCGTTCGCGTTCGCCGGTCTGTGGTCGATCTGGCACGGGCCGGACGACCGCATCCTGCGCTCTTGCTCGATCCTGACCGTGGCCGCCAACGAGGCGGTCGCGCCTCTGCACGACCGCATGCCGGTGATCCTCCCCGCCGACGCCGAAGGGCCCTGGCTCGATCCCGCGACGCCGATCCCGGCGCTGGCGGACCTGCTCGTGCCGCTCCCGCCGGAGCGAACCGCGGTGCGCCCCGTCTCGAGCGCAGTCAACGATGCCCGCTACGACGGACCCGAGTGCCTCGCGCCCCCGGAGCCGAGCGAGCAGGCGACACTGTTCGAGCTCTGATGCCCCTCTCCCCCCTGCTCGCCGGCTACGACCACGTCCTGCTCGACCTCGATGGCTGTGTGTGGATTGGCGAGGAGAGCACGCGCTGCGCGCCGGAGGCGGTGGCGCAGCTCAGGTCCGCCAAGAAGCAGATCGCCTTTGTCACGAACGACGCGGAGCGTTCCGGCGAGGAGTACGTACGCAAGCTGTGGTCGCTCGGCATGCGCGCCTCGCTCGCCGAAGTCGTAACGGTCGGTGGGGCGATCCAGCACGTGCTCGCAGAGCGTCGTCCGCACGGGGGCACGGCATACGTGATCGGCTCCGAGGCGATTTTCCGACACGTGGAAGGCGCCGGGATGCGCGTCGTCAACGGCACGGACCTCGCCTCGCACGCGGACGTCGTCGTAGTCGCCGGCCACCAGGATCTGCACTTCAGTGAACTGCGCGAGGCCGTTCAGTCGGTACTCGCCGGCGCGGAGCTGATCGGCGCCGGGCGCGACCGCACGTTCCCGATGCCCGACGGGCCGTGGCCGGGGACCGGAGCGATCGTCGCCGCGCTCGAGTATGCGACTTCCCGCACGGCCGACATCGTCGGCAAGCCCGACCCGCAGATCTACCTGACGGCTCTCGACCGGCTCGGCCCCGGTCGCGCGCTGGCGGTCGGTGACAGGCTGGATGCCGATCTCGCCGGCGCCGCCGCAGCCGGGCTCGACGCGGCGATCGTGCTCACAGGGGTGACCAGTCGAGCCGAGGCGGAGGCCGCTCAGGCGCCGGCTCCCATCGCCATCGCCGAGGACCTGGCCGCGCTCGTGCTCGGCGGCTGAGGGCTTGAACGGCGGACGGCGGATCGCGCTGATCGTCAACCCGGCTGCGGGTGGCGGACGCGCGGGTCGGGTCCTCGCGTCGGTGGAGGCTGCCCTCGGCTCGGGAGGGATCCAGCACCACACGGAGCGCACCCGAAGCCTCGGCCACGCGCGCGAGCTCGCGTATGCCGCCGCCGCTGCCGGCGAGATATCAGTCGCGTTCGGCGGCGATGGGCTCGTCGGGGCGGTCGCCGGGGCACTCCGTGACACCGACGGCGTCCTCGGCTTGCTACCGGGCGGGCGGGGGAACGACTTCGCCAGGGTGCTGGGGATCCCGCTCGAGCCGGTGGCCGCGTGCAGAGTGCTGGAGACCGGCGTCGAGCGGGTGCTCGACCTCGGTGAGGCGGAGGGCAGGACGTTCGTCGGGATCGCGAGCTGCGGCTTCGACTCCGAATGCAACCGGATCGCGAACGAGGCGCGTCTCGTCCGCGGCAACTTCGTCTACGTGTATAGCGCGCTCCGCGCGCTCGTCAGCTGGCGCCCCGCCCGGTTTCGGATCGAGCTCGACGGCGATCAGACCGTGTCCTTCGTCGGGTACAGCGTCGTTGCGGCGAATTCGAAGGCGTACGGCGGCGGCATGTACATCACGCCTGACGCCTCGCTCGAGGACGGCCTGCTCGACGTCCTCACGATCGCCGACATGCCCAAGCGACGGTTCCTCCGCCTCCTCCCCACCGTCTTCAAGGGGCGGCACCTGCTCGTGCCCGAGGTGGTGGTCCGCCGCGCGCGCGAGATCCGCGTGAGCGCCGACCGCCCGTTCACGATGTACGCGGACGGCGACCCGATCGCGGACCTCCCGGTGACCGTCCGCGCGCTTCCGCGTGCCGTGCGTGTCATCGTTCCAACGGAGGCGGCGTGGAGTCGACCCAGCCGCGGCAGTCAGCCGCCTCCACCATGACTGTGACCGGACCGAAGCTCGTCGCTGCTCGCGCGGTCGGGGCGCTCGCGCGACGCGCGGGCCGAGGTGGCGGCACCAGCCTGCCAGGAAAGGTGCTGATGCGCCTCGAGCCCGAGGCGATCTCGGAGCTCGCCGCCCGTCTGCCGCGCGGGACCGTAATCGTCTCGGCCACGAACGGTAAGACGACGACGACCGCGATGATCGCGTCCGTGCTCGAGCGGGCCGGCGTTTCGCTCGTGCACAATCGAGCTGGAGCGAACATGGCCGGAGGTGTCGCCTCGACGCTGCTCCGCGCGGCCCGCGCCGGCGGCCGGATCGACGGCGAGCTCGGGCTGTTCGAGGTGGATGAGTTCTGGCTGGAGTCGATGACCGAGCAGCTGGCCCCGCGAGCCCTGCTGCTCGGGAACCTGTTCCGAGATCAGCTCGATCGGTATGGCGAGCTCGAGACGATCGCCGACCGCTGGGCGAGCGTCCTGTCCAGCACCGCTCGCGATGCCAGGCTGGTACTGAACGCCGACGATCCTCTGATCGCGGATCTCGGCCGTGAGCATCCTGCGGTCACGTACTTCGGGATCGAGGACGACGCGATGGCGATGCCCGAGATGCAGCATGCGTCGGACTCCAAGCACTGCCGCCGGTGCGGCGCGGCGTACGCCTACGAGGCGGTCTACCTGGGGCACCTCGGTCGCTACCGCTGCACGAGCTGCGGTCAGGCCCGGCCGGTCCCGGCGGTGGTCGCTGAGCGGATCCGGCTCCACGGCACCCGCGGCGCGACCTTCACCTTGCGAACTCCCGCCGGGTCGGCGGAGCTCGAACTGCCCCTTCCCGGCCTCTACAACGTCTACAACGCGGTCGGCGCCGCCGCGCTGTGCCTGGCGCTCGAGGTCCCGCTCCCGCAGATCGTCACGGGGCTCGAGGCGGTGACCGCCGCGTTCGGGCGCGCTGAGACGATCCACGTCGGCGATCGTGAGCTGTCGATCCTGCTCGTCAAGAACCCGGCCGGCGCAAACGAGATCCTCCGTACGATCACTCTCGAGGAGTCCGATCTCGACGTCCTGGCGATCCTCAACGACCGCACCGCGGACGGCCACGACGTCTCCTGGGTCTGGGATGCCGACTACGAGATCCTTGCCGGCCGGGTGCGCCGCGTGACCTGCGCGGGCACGCGCGCAGCGGAGCTGGCTCTGCGGCTGAAGTACGCCGGGGTACCGACGGAGCGGCTGCACGTCGTTCCCGGCTTGCCCGCGGCGCTCGACGCGGCGATGGCTGACGCCGTCGGTGCGCGCGTGTTCGTGCTGCCGACCTACACGGCGCTGCTCGAGCTGCGCGACGAGCTCACGGCGCGCGGGAGCGCACCGCCGTTCTGGCGGACGGGCGACGGATGACCGCGACCGAGGTCATCTGGCATGACATCGAATGCGGCGGCTACCGTGAGGACCTGCCGTTGTGGCGTGCGCTTGCCGGCGAACACGGCGATCCGATCCTGGAGGTCGGGGCGGGAACGGGCCGAGTGTCCCTCGACCTTGCCCGTCTCGGCCATGAGGTCGTCGCGCTCGACCGCGACGAGGACCTGCTGGCGGAGCTGGCCGCCCGGGCCGCCGGGATGACGCTCGAGACGGTGCTCGCGGACGCGCGCACATTCGCGCTCGGGCGCCAGTTTGCGCTCTGCCTCGTGCCGATGCAGGCGATCCAGCTCTTCGGCGGTGTCGAGGAGCGAGCGGCATTCCTGCGTTGCGCGCGGGCGCATCTATCGCCCGAAGGCGTGCTGGCGATCGCGCTGACCGACGTGGTCGAGACCTACGAGATCACCGACGGCGGGCCTGCGCCGCTCCCTGACACCTGCGAGCTCGACGGCGTCGTCTACGCAAGCCGGCCGATCGCCGTGCGCCGGCAACGCGAGGGGTTAGTGATCGAGCGCTTGCGCGAGATCATCGCCGCGGATGGCGCACACCATGTCCGGGAGAATCGGATCGTGCTCGACCGGGTAGGCGCGGCCGAGCTCGAGCACGAGGGTCGCGCCGTCGGCTTGCGCGCGCTGGCGCGCGCCCAGATTCCAGCCACGCCCGATTACGTCGGCAGCGAGGTGGTGATGCTGGGTGGCTGAGTGGGCGACCGCCGGACTTCGCGTCTGCGCCCTGTATCCCGAGCTGATGAACATCTACGCCGACCGCGGCAATCTGCTCATGCTCGAGCGTCGTTGCGCCTGGAGGGGGATCGGTTTCACGCTTGCCGCAAGCAGCCTCGGCGACCCGCTGGACCCTGACGCCGCCGACCTGTTCTACATCGGAGGCGGCCAGGACCGCGACCAGCGCCTGTGCGCGTTCGATCTCCAAGACAAGCGCGAAGCGCTCCACGCCGCGGCTGCGCGCGGGGCCGCGATCCTCGCCGTCTGCGGCGGCTACCAGCTGCTCGGTCACTCCTATGAGCTGGGCGACGAGGTGCTCCCCGGTGTCGGCCTGCTCGACCTGCGCACCGTCCGCGAAGACGGCCCCCGGCTGATCGGGAACATCGCGATCGAGGTCGAGCTCGAGCCAGGCTCCAAACGTATCCTGGCCGGGTTCGAGAACCACGGTGGCCGTACCCATGTCGGGGCCTCCGCGCAGCCACTCGGTCGCGTCTTGCGCGGCCATGGCAACAATGGCCGCGACCAGCTCGAGGGCGTGCGCCGGATGAACGTGATCGGTACCTACATGCATGGTCCCCTCCTACCGAAGAACGCGTGGTTCGCCGATTGGCTGATCGCATCGGCCCTCGGCCTGTCCGGGACGCTTCCTCCCTTGGACGACGAGCTCGAGGACGCCGCGCACGTCGAGGCCCGACGTGCGGCCGGGATCTAGCGGCGCCTCGAGTCCGTCGCCTATCCTGCTCCGTGTCATGTGGGTTGAGTCCGGAGGGGCGCCCATTCTCGACCCCATCCACGCGCAGCAAACAGGCGGCCTGTCGTCGGCGGGGAGGCGCAGACTGCCTCGGGTAGGCAGCGTCGTCGCGGCGCTGCTGGCGCTCACACTCTCTGCCTGCGGCTCCAGCGCCTCGTCACCGCCACCGGCGGCTCGCAACAGCGCTGCCACGACGACCACCGCGCCCAGGTTCCTACCGGGCACCGGCAGGCCGCCGGTCGCGATCGGCGACAAGAACTTCACCGAGCAGTTCATCCTCGGCGAGCTGTACTACCAAGCGCTCACCGCACAGGGGTTCACGGTCAGCCTGAACAAGAACATCGGCTCCACGGAGGTCACGCAGCTGGCGCTCGAGGACGGACAGCTCGACATGTACCCCGAGTACATCGGGACCTTCGACGCGGACGTCGCGAACGAGGGGACGAGCTTTCCGAGCGTTCACGCCGCCTTCACCGCGGGCCGGCGCTACGCGGTCGCCCACGGCCTGCAGCTGCTGCGGCCGACGCCGTTCTCCGATACGGATGCGATCGCGGTGCGGTCGGTTTACGGGGCCGAGCATCACTTGCGCGTGATCGCAGACCTCACCCGTGTCGAGAGCGGCTTGACGCTCGGCGCCCCGCCCCAGTTTCAGGACAGCAAGGCCGGGCTGCAGGGGATCGAGTCCACCTACGGCGTGGTTCCGGCGCACTTCCAGCCGCTCGCGATCGGCCTCCAATATCAGGCTCTGAAGGCCGGCTCGGTCCAGGCCGCGGATGTGTTCACCACCGATGGACAGCTCGCGTCCGGCCAGTATCAGCTGCTCGGCGACCCCGACCACGTGTTCCCGTTCGAGAACGTGGTCCCTGTCGTGACCCAGAGTGCGCTGCTCGCCGAGGGGCCGGCGTTCGTGGATACGATCGACAGCGTCAGCTCGTCGCTCACGACCGAGGCGATGCGGTTGCTCAACGCGGACGTCAACCTCTACAACCAGACGCCCGCCGCCGCAGCAAGACGCTACCTGATCGAGCACGGGCTGCTCAGCGGCTAACAAGGTTGACGGGCGTCACATCGAATACTAGAGTTTCGGCCACGGACCGGTCGGGGCATTTCGGGCGCCGCTCGGTTGGGCACAAAGCCGGATTGGGGGCCTCATGGGTAGTTGGAAAGATGCGCGGCCGCGGGTTCGCAATTGGGTGATGGCGATCACTGCAGCAGCGCTCGTCATGGCTGCGACAGCGGGGACTGCGCTGGCGTCTCCGAGCTTCGGCTACCTCGGCCAGTTCGGTGAGCCCATGCTCTCCGGCGGCATCAACTACAACTTCCTTGGCGCGGCGGTCGACCCGACCTCGAGCGACTTCTACTTCACCACCGGCAAGTACGAACAGGTCTTCAACTTCGACTCGAGCGGCACCCTCGTCAACCAGTACGGCGGCTTCGCCGGCAGCGCGGGCGACGGCAAGTTTGCGGTCACAGACGGGGTGGCGGTCGACCCGAAGACGAGCGACGTCTACGTCACCGACGACGACAACGACCGGGTTGAGAAGTTCGACTCGAGCGGCAACTTCATCAGCCAGTTCGGCGGCCCGGGGGCCGCTGACGGTGAGTTCAGCTGGGCTGAGGGCGTGGCGGTCGATCCGAACACGAGCGACGTGTATGTCGTCGACCAGAAGAACGAACGTCTAGAGAAGTTCGATTCCTCCGGCGACTTCCTCGAGGCGTGGGGCTGGGGCGTCGCCGACGGCGCCAGCGCACTCGAGATGTGCGCGAGCTCCTGCCAGGCCGGGATCAGCGGCTCCGGCCCCGGTCAGTTCGACTCCCCTAACGGGGTGGCGGTCGACCCGAGCACGGGCAACGTCTACGTCGCCGATACCGAAAACGACCGGGTCGAGGTGTTCGGCTCGGGCGGCAACCTCCTCGGCCAGTTCGGCACCGCAGGCTCGGGCAACGGGGAGTTCACCGACCCCGAGGGCTTGGCGGTCGACCCGACCACGAACGACGTCTACGTCACGGACACCGGGAACGATCGCGTCGAGATGTTCAACTCCGGCGGGACCTACATCGGCCAGTTCGGCACTTCAGGGTCGGGCGACGCACAATTCAGCGATCCGTTAGGGGTGGCGGTCGACCCCAACACCAGCGACGTCTACGTCGTCGACGCCCTCAACAATCGCGTCGAGAAGTTCGGTGAGACCGGTCCGCTGACCCTTTCTGGCGTACCGTCGAACATCACCACCGGCGCCACCAGCACGAGCGGCGCGACCGTCACCTATACGCCGCCGACAGCCGGCGGCGGCGACGCGAGCACCCCCAGCGTAAGCTGTAGCCCCGCTTCCGGCTCGCTGTTCCCGATCGGCACCACGACCGTCACTTGCACGGCGACCGATTCAGACGGCCTGGTCACCCCTGTGAGCGCAAGCTTCACGGTCACCGTGACCCGGCTGGCCACCCACCTCGCGGTCACGCCCGCAAAGCATGGTCTGTTCCAGCTCACCTTCTCGGCCACGCTCACCGGGGTTCTCGGCGGCGCTCCTCTCACAAGCCAGACGGTGGCTTTCTCAGAGCAGGGCCACGCGCTGTGTCATGCGATCACGAGCAGCCAGGGTGTCGCGAGCTGCACGATCAGCGGATTCGCGTTCGGCCCAGGAACCTTCACGGCGACCTACGCCGGTAACACCGACTACCAGGCCACCACTGCCACCGGAGAGCTGTGACGGCGGTGTCAGCGGCCGCTCGAGCCGAATCCTCCCGACCCGCGCTCTGAGAGCTCGAGCTCGTCGACCAGGATCGGGACCGGCGCCTCGATCGTGACTAGGACGAGTTGCGCGATGCGGTCGCCAGGCGCGATCTCGCACGCCTCCGTGCGGTCGGTGTTGAGCAGCAGCACCCGTAACTCGCCGCGGTAGCCCGAGTCGATCAAGCCGGGGGCGTTGACGAGCGCGATCCCGTGACGCTGTGCGAGGCCGGATCGGGGTAGCACGAGGCCGGCCCGGCCCGGTGGGATCTCGACGGCGATCCCGGTGCCGAGCGAAGCACGTTCACCTGGCCCGAGCCTCGAGCCCTCGAGCGCGTAGAGATCCAGCCCGGCATCGCCCTTGTGGGCACGCGTCGGCAGTCTCGCATCGGGGTGCAGCCGCCGGACGCGGAGGCTCATCCGGCGCGGCCGCTGACCGCGAAGCGATCGAAGCGTCCGGCGATGCCCGCCGGCAAGCGTACGGTGACCCGCACCCCGTCGGGCGTGTCCTCGCGTTCGAGGTCACCGGCTAGGTCGTGCAGCTCGGCCAGGCGCCCGCCCTCGTCGTAGGGCAGGAGCAGCTCGACCTCGTGAAGTGTGCGTGCGAACTCGTCCTCGATCCGTTGCTTGACGCGCTCGAGCCCCTCGCCCGTGGTAGACGAGACGAGGACGCTGTCGGGGTGCCTTCTGGCGAGCTGCTCGAGTCGATCGGGCTCGACGATGTCGGTCTTGTTCAAGACCAGTACCCGCGGCGCCTCCTCGGCGCCGATCTCCACAAGCACGTCCTCGACCGCCGCGGTCATCATCGCCAGATCCTCAGGCGTCGCCGAGGCATCCACCACGTGCAGGATCAGGTCCGCCAGTCGCGTCTCCTCGAGCGTTGCGCCGAACGCGTCGACGAGCTGATGCGGGAGCTTGCGAATGAACCCGACGGTGTCCGTCAGCAGATAGTCACGGCCGCCGATCTGCAGAACGCGCGTGGTCGGGTCGAGGGTTTGGAAGAGGGCATCGCGCACGCCAACCTCGGAGCCGGTGAGCGCGTTCAGCAGCGTCGACTTGCCGGTGTTGGTGTACCCGGCGAGCGCCACCGATGGCAGATGCGCCCGCTCGCGCTCGGCGCGCATAACCGAGCGGCTCGAGCGGACGTGCGCGAGCCTGCGCCGAAGGGCGGCGATCCGGTCCCGCGCGAGTCGGCGGTCGGTCTCGATCTGAGTCTCGCCGGGTCCACGCGTGCCGATCCCACCGCCGAGGCGCTCGAGGTGCGACCAAAGGCCGCGCATCCGCGCAAGGTTGTATTCGAGCTGCGCGAGCTCCACCTGCAGCTTGCCATCGGCCGTGTGGGCGTGACCGGCGAAGATGTCGAGGATCACGGCGGTGCGGTCGACCACCGGCATCCCGAGCGCAGCCTCGAGGTTGCGCTCCTGGCGCGGGGTCAGCTCGTCGTCGCAGGCGACCAGGTTCGCGTCGGCGCCGGCAAGCTCGGCCTTCAGTTCCTCGAGCTTGCCGGAGCCGAGGTACGTGTTCGGATGCGGTTGCTCGCGACGCTGGACGAGCTCGCCGACGACGGCAGCGCCGGCGGTGCTGAGCAGCTCCCGGAGCTCCGTGAGCTCGGCATCACCGTCATTGGGGAGAACCGCGATCGCGAACGCGCGTTGGCGCGCGCGCCCGCCCGTCGGGACGCCGTCCGGTGACTTCGTCGATTCCCGGGTGCGCCCATGGCGGCTTCGCTGCACGTACATCATGGTAGCCGCGCCGGTTGATGCCACGACGCGGCTGCAGAGCGTCGCGACGCCACCGGAGAGTCCACACGCAATAGTCTGCGCGGAATCGATGGAACCGGATCGCGTCAGCATCGAGGTCGCCGACCATGTCGCCGTGGTCAGCCTGGCGCGGCCCGAGAAGCACAACGCGCTCGATGCGGCCATGTTCGAGGCGATCATCGGCGCCGCCGAACGCCTGATCGATGAGCCGGGTGTCCGCGCCGTCGTCCTGCACGGCGACGGCCGGAGCTTCTGCTCTGGTCTTGACCTGGTGAGCTTGATGTCGGCCCCGGAGGGCCTTCCCGCGATCATCGAACGGCTGCGCGCCGGCGTGCCGACATGGTTCCAGCGCGCCGCGTACGACTGGACGCGCCTCCCCGTGCCCGTGGTCGCGGCGATTCACGGCAATTGCCTCGGCGGCGGCCTCCAGATTGCCCTCGGTGCGGACATCCGGATCGCCACCCCCGACGCGCGCCTGTCGGTGATGGAGATCAAATGGGGCCTGATTCCCGACATGTCGATCACCCGCACGCTGCCGCGGCTTGTCGGGATCGACGTCGCCAAGGAGCTCACCTACTCGGGCCGGGTGTTCAGCGGCGAGGAGGCGCTGGGGCTCGGGGTCGTAACGCGTCTGAGCGAGGATCCGCTGGCGGCGGCGAAGGAGCTCGCCGCAGACATCGCGGGCCGCTCGCCCGACGCGGTCCGAGCCGCCAAGCGCCTGTTCGACGAGGCCTGGAGCGGCCCGGCGGAGGAGACGCTCGCACTCGAGGCCGAGCTCCAGCAGAGCCTGATCGGCTCGCCGAACCAGCTGGCGGCGGTGATGGCCGGCATCGCCAAGCAGAAGCCCGAGTTCACCGATCCGGGCCGCCCCCGGCACCGTTAGTCGCCGCTCGAGCCGGCCTGTGGGCCGACTAATGGCTATTAGCCGCTGTATCCACAGCAACAGCTTCAGGGCTAGGGCGGCGCGTCGGGTTCTGCCTTCCTGTCGGTCTCACCGTTCGTTACCGAAAAGTGGTGTGACCGAGATTCCGCTGCCGCAGGGGTTGATCTGCTCCCGGAGCGGGTTCAGCGCAGTGGGCAGCCGGATCTGTACTGTCGCCTCGGCGGCAAACCGCACCTCCAGCGCGGTGGCGACGGGACGGCATCGATGGCCGTTGCCAGGGTTCATTGGCGCATAGAAGAACACGAACCCGGCTCGGCCTCCACCGGACAGCGAGCGGACCGGGTGAGGTTCCAGTAGCAGCCGGGGTCGTCGGGGCTGGCGCCTCGGGATGGTGCCAGACCTCCGCTGAGAGGTCGTCGCTCGGTTGCGCAAGACCGGCAACGCACATAGCACGACGAGCTGATGCCCGGCCGGCCGGGCATCAGCCGCTTTCGTCTGTGGCCTTTACGGCGTGGCTTCAGCCGAGGGGTTTGCAGTTCGTTGCCGTGCGCAGGAACGCAGACCGAGGCGTGCCGATCGCGACGGCTGAGCCGTGAGATGTCCAGACGATGGCAGTGGTTCGGCGACCGGTGGTGATCGCGGCGAAGTGCCCGTCGCCGCCTGCGCAGCGGCCTTCCTGCCATCCCGCCCGCTCGAGCCGTGCAGACAGACGGGAGAAGCCGAGCCGCAGAGGCTGACCGTAGAGTTCTAGTCGCCGAGAGGTGCTCGTAATGCCGTCGACGAGGCCTCTCTGATTCACATGCGCCCGCACAGTCTGGTTGTTGCCGTAGTTCACTGCGAACAAGTGCTTGGCGACCTCGTAGGCGCCAGACTTCGCGAAGTAACGTGACGCCGGCATGCCGACAGATACGTCGATGATCGATCGGCCCGGGGTCACCGTAAGCGGTGCCGCGGGTGCTCGGCCACCGAGCCCGATCGACGGGCGCGGGACCCGCCCGCCAAGCCCGATGGTTGGTCGGGGCGTCGACGCGGCGGCGGTGGCGACAGTCGCCAAAGCCACCGCGGCTCCGGTGCCTGCGAGAGACGATACAACTCGGGTGCGCGCGAAGCGGCGGGGGCGACCGCTGGCGCCCGTCATCGGGAGCGCGTGGTCGTGGTTGCGGATTAGGCGTGTCATCTCAGCAGTGCACGTAGCTGACGGTGAAGTTTCCGCTGCCACCGATCCCGCCGGTGCTCATCGAGCCGTCCGACGTGGGGATCTTGGAGCCTCCGTTGTTGAGGCTGCTGCCGTTCACGCTCGACGCCGAAAAGGACACCGAACCGAAGTTTGGCAGGTTGTACCCGCCGAGATGCTCAACGATCGCTTCGCCCTGGCCTGGGGCCGGACCGAAGTCCGGGAGCGACCATCCATTCACCTGGCCGGTCGTCACGTTGGTGACGGTTCCGGTGAATTGGTTGCCTGGATAGTTGACGTTCGCGCGGACCGTATCGCCGGGCGGGATGTACTGGAACCGTCCTCGACGACGCGGTAGTTCCAGCCCGACTGTTCGTACACCGTGTCCGGGTCAGGGCCGAACGGGATCGGATCGAACAGCGTGCCGAGGCCGAAGCCAACATCCGCCTGCCATTTCTTGCCATCGCCGTCGGTCACCCGCAGCACAAGGTGCCCGGCGTGACGTGCCTCAGGCGGCGCACCGCCGAGGCGAACGCGCGCGAGCATCGGCTCGACCTGCAGTCCGAGATGCTCGAGCGCGGAGGCGAGCAGCAGATTGTGCTCAAAGCAGTACCCGCCGCGCCGCTCTGCGACCAGCTTGCGCTCGAGGTCCTGCTGCTCGAGCGAGACCGGGATGCCCTGGTGCGAATCGAGATTCTCGAACGGGATCGACGTGACGTGCGCGCGGTGGATCGCCTGCCAGGTCGGCGAATCGACCTCCGCAAGCCCAATCCTCTCCAGATAGGCGTCGAAGTCGAGCATCGGCGCTTGCACCCTATCTGTGCCGAGAGTCGCTCCGCAAGGTTCGGCGCTAGGGCGCTCACACGTCGCGGCGCGCGAACAGCAGGAGCGTGCCGGCCGCGGTCAGCGCCGCGTACACGAGCAAGACCACCAGCGCGTGCGAATACGACGCATCGCTCGTGCCGCCGTGCGCGAGCGCGCTCAGCAGCTGTCCAGGGAGCCAGCGGTCGCCGCCCGACCAGATGGCGCCGACGATGATCGCCTCGATCGGGAGCACCCAGGCCACGCCGAGCGCGATCGCCACTGCCGGCGAGCGCAGGATGACCGCCAGGGCCGTGCCGAACAGGCCGTAGCCGACACACGCCAGGTAGACGTGGAAGAGCGCTGCGAAGAAGTCGCTGATCCCGGTGCTGCTCGTCCACGCCGAGGTGTCGATTCCCTTGCCCGGTGCGAGCGCGAAGGCGAGTGCCGAGGCGACCACGATCGACAGCGCGACGGCGATGAGGATGAACGCTGCCAGCGCAAGGAACTTCCCCGACAGGAGCTGGGCCCGCCGAGGCTGGCGGACGAGCAGGTTGCGGAGTGTGCCCTGGCTGTACTCGGTCGCGACCGCACCGGCGAACAGGCACAGCGCGACGATGCCGACGAGGTTCGAGATGTCGACAATGCCGTGGACGAGCCCGTTTGGCTGCTCCAGCTCGGCGAACGTGACCCGTGGACCGTGGTGCAGGCCCGGGGTCAGAAACCTCGTCGCTCGCTCGATCGTGAACACGGTCGCGAGCACCGTGAACAGGAGGCCCCCGCCGAGCCCCCACGCGAGCATGCTGCGGCGGCGCAGCTTGACCCATTCACTGCTAAAGGCTCCGAGCATCAAGCGCCCCAGTCACAGAGAAGAACGCCTCTTCGAGCGAGGCTCGCGTCGCTTGCAGCCCCATCAGCGTGATGCCGGCCGCCATCGCGGCGCGGTTGAGCTCGGCCGCCCAGTCGGCGGCGGATTGGACGCGGACGGACTCTCCATCGGCGCTGGCTTCCTTGCCCGCCTGCTCGCAAAGCGCGATCAGTGCAGGCACGTCCTTGGCATGCTCGGGGGTGGCGATGAGGGCGGACTGCTGCGCCGCCAGCAGGTTCTCGATGCCGCCCTGGAACACGATCTTGCCCTTGTCGATCATCACCAGGTGCTGGCAGATCGCCTCGATCTCGGCCAGCAGGTGGCTCGAGACGAACACCGTGATGCCACGCTCGGTGAGTCCCTTCAGCAGCTCCCTGATCTCCCTGATCCCGGCGGGGTCGAGGCCGTTGGTCGGCTCGTCGAGGATCACCAGATCAGGCTCGGGCAGGAGCGCAGCTGCGATCCCGAGCCGCTGCTTCATCCCGAGCGAGTACGAGCGGACGAGGTCATTGGCGCGGTCGGCCAGCTCGACCTGCTCGAGCACTTGAGCGATGCGGGCGCGATCGAGACGGCCAAGGCGTGTCAGCACCTCGAGGTTGCGCCGTCCCGACAGCGTCGGATAGAACAGCGGCGCCTCGATCAGCGCGCCGACGCGCGGAAGGTAGGCGGCTGGATCGGTGATCGGATGTCCCAGCACCTGGCCGGTCCCGTCCGTCGGGCGGACCAGGCCGAGCAGCATCAGGATCGTGGTCGTCTTGCCGGCGCCGTTCGGGCCGACGAAACCGCTCACCACACCGGCCGGCAAGCTGATGTCGACGTGATCGACGGCGAAGCGTTCGCCGTAGCGCTTGCTCAGGCCTGCAGTCTCGAGCGCCGGCACGGCGCTCAGCTTAGACCCCGCCTGTCAAGTTCTTATAAGCCCGCTCAGTCCGTATCTCTTCGACCGCGGCCTACCTACAGCCGCCGCAGCCGCTCCACCGCCTCGAGCAGCCGGTCATCGGGCGTCGTGAGCGAGATGCGGAAGAAGCCCTCTCCACTCGCGCCGTAAGCGCCACCGGGCGAGATCACCACCGCAGCCTCCTCGAGCACGTGCTCGCAGTACGCGGCGGCTGACGCGAAGCCCGGCGGGATCGGCGCCCAGATGTAGATCGTGCCCTTCGGCGGCGTGACGTCCACGCCGGCCTCCTTCAGGGCGTCGCAGACGAGATCACGGCGCCGCTGGTAAACGGCGTTCATCGCTCTCACCTCGGCGTCGACCTCGGGCGCGAGCGCCGCTGCGCCCGCAAGTTGAACGGCATCGAACAGGCCTGAGTCAATGTTGGACTTCAGCCGCCAGTAGGAGGCGATCGCCTCGGCATTGCCGACGATCGCGGCGCACCGCCAGCCGGTCATGTTGTAGCCCTTGGAGAGCGAAAAGACCTCGACGCCGACTTCCTTGGCTCCGGGCGTGGCCAGGAACGACGGTGCCACGTAGCCGTCGTAGGTGGTCTCGCTGTACGCGTTGTCGTGAACCACCACCACGCCCGTCCGTTGCGCGAGCGCGACTACCTCCTCGAACAGGCCGGCCGGCACGATCGCACCGGTCGGATTGTTCGGATAGTTGATGAACATCAGGCGCGCGCGTGCGAGCGCGTCCGGAGCGATCGCGCTGAGATCCGGGGCAAAGCCGCGGTCGGCAAGCAGCGGCATCAGAGCCGCCTCGGCACCGGCGAGGAGCGGACCCCCCGTGTAGACGGGATACCCCGGGTCGGCTGCGAGCGCGACATCGCCGGGGTCGAGGAAGGCAAGGTTCAGATTGAAGATGCACTCCTTCGCCCCGATCGCCGGCATCACCTCCGTTTCGGGGTCGAGCGTGACCCCGAAGCGGCGCTCGTAGAAGGCCGCGACGGCCTCGCGGAACTCCGCACGGCCGCGGTTGGACGGGTAGCGATGCGTGCCCGGATCGGCGACCGCCTGCTGAGCCGCTCGCACGATCGGCTCGTAAGTCGGCATATCGGGGTCGCCGATTCCGAGGCTGATCACGTCGATCCCGGCGGCGCGTTTGGCGGCAATCTTACGTTCGAGCTCGGCGAACAGGTACGGCGGGATCTGCTCGAGGCGTCTACTCGATCGCATGCAATTCCTCCAGGAACTCTGGGGCCAGCCGGCCCCTGAACACGGGCACCGCCCAGCCTGTCAGGTTTAGGTGCAGGTCCTCCCCCACCTCGACTTCGAGCTCGCCGCCATCGAGCACGACCGTGACCGGGGATTCGCCGCCCTGGAGGACGTATGTCACAGCCGCCCCCATCGCACCGGTGCCGCTCGACATTGTCTCCCCGGCTCCGCGCTCGAAGATCCGTGCGCGGATCCTCCCCGGTGAGAGCTCGTGAAACCACGAGACGTTCGTGCGGTTCGGGAACAGCCGGCTGCGCTCGATCTGCGGCCCGATCGCGGGCAGGTCGAGTGCTGCCAGCTCGTGCTCGCCGGAGACGCGGATCGAGCACTGCGGGTTGCCGACCTGGACATGCTGGAAGCGCCAGGATCTCGCTGCGGCCGTCAGCTCGCCGCTTCCGTCCTCGCCGCCGTCGGGGTAGTCGTCGGACTTCAGCCGCGCTCGCCCCATGTCGACGGTGCAGGTCGTCTCCGAGGTGATCGTCGGACGGATCTCACCGGCGGCCGTCTCGATCGAGAACGTGTCCGCGTCGGTCCAACCGCGGCGGCGCAGGTACAGGATCGCCTCCCGCGCCCCGTTCCCTGACAGCTCGGCCTCGGATCCGTCGGGGTTGAAGATCCGCAGCCGCGCGACGGAGCCGGGCTCGTCGGGCGCTGAGAGCAGCAGGATCCCGTCGGCGAAGACGCCCGTGTGGCCGGCGCAGATGCGACGCACCCGCGCGGGCGTCAGGTCGACCGGAAGGTCCCGAGCCTCGATGATCACATAGTCGTTGCCGAGCGCGTGCCACTTCTCGAAGTCCACGCACGGGCAGTCTACGAGGCTGGTGCCGGCGCTAGCTCCTCCCCGTCCTGAACGTCCGTGCGGCGCTCTCAACGGAGCCGGCCGCGTCACTGTCCACCAGCTTCACGTGGTAGCCGGTGTGCGGCGATAGCCCGGTGATCGTCGCGGCCGCGCGCGTTTCACGACCGCCCGGCACGGTAATGGTGGCGGTGCTGTGCCGGTAACCCTTGCCGGTGCCGTAGATGAAGTGGTAACGGCTACGGCCGGCCTGCGTGTCGACCTTTGCGGTCAGCTTGGCGGAGCGCCGGCCGGCGGACACGCTCGCCCTGACGGCGCTCACCGTCGGCGCGGTCGAGGCGTTCGTCGTGAGCGTGAAGTCATACCCGTAGGTGGTCCCGAAGGCGTTCTGTGCCGCCAGCCGGTAGTGGTAGGTGGTCTTCGCGGCGAGCCCCGTGACCGTCGAAGTCACGGTCACCGGCGTTTGCCCCGGACCGGCGTCGACCGACGCGGTGCTGTGCCCGTACGCCGAGCTCGTGCCGTACTGCCACCAGTACCTCGTGTCGCTGCCGTTCGGGTAGATCCCGGCCTGGAGCTGGGCGCTGGTGCCAGCCGCTGACTGCGTATAGCTGCCGGTCGGGCCGGGGCCACCGATGCCGGGCGCGCCGGCGGTGACCGCGCCGGAGATACTGCCAACGCCCGTCGGCCCGCTGTAGCCGGGGCCGGCGGTGCAGATGTATGCCATCGATGCCGGGCACGTCCCGTCGCTCCCACCGATCGGGTCGTTCAACAGGGAGCTGTGCTGGTAGGCCCACGCCGGCGTCGCGGCACTGGCGCCCGTGATGGCGTAGTAGGCCGCGATCAACGGTGCGGACTCGCTGGTGCCGCCCGCCAGCACCCAGCCGCCGTCGCTCGAGTCATAAACGTCCAAGCCCGTCTGGGGGTCGGCGTTCGCCGACAGGTCGTTGTAGGACCTTCCGCTGCACCCTGCGTCCGACTGCCACGCGGGCTTCGCGACCTCGGTGTCGCAGCCGGAGCCGGAGCTCGACCAAGCCTGCTCGGTGAACCCGCGTGCGTTCTCGATCCCGCTTGTGCTTGCCGGGATCAGATCGGTGCCGCCCGCCGCGGTCACATCGGGCAGTGCCGCCGGGTATTGATCGTTGCCGGGGCCGAGGTATCCGTCGTCGCCCGCAGATGCGATCGTCGCGACCCCCGGGAACGTGTAGTCGCCCGACGGCGGCAGCCCGAGCGGGTCCGTGCCGCCCCAGCTGTCGGAGATCTGGTTTGCTCCGAGCGCGTTTGCCTCGGCTTGCGCGACCAGCAGATCGGAGCTGTTGTTGCTATTGGCTTCGACCAGCAGGATCTTGCACCGCGGGCACAGGGCGGAGACTGCGTCGAGGTCGAGGGGGATCTCGTTGTCCCATCCGGGCGCCTGAGAGGGAAAGGACTGACCACCGTCCTGGTCGACCTTGCGAAAGCAGCCGTTTGCCGTGGTGCAGGCCGGCAGGCCGAAATATGAGCGGTACACGTCCAGGTCGGCCTCGGCGGCCGGGTCGTCGTAAGCGTCGACGATCGCCACCGTGTCCCCCGCCCCGCGACTCTGAGACAGATATCCGAGGTCATACGCCTGCTGCATATATGCGGGGGAACCGGGCTGGGGCTCTGGCACCGCGCCCGGCGTCGACTGCCTGGTCGAGAGCCGGCGTGACTCGCCGGCGGGATCGCCGGGGTGGGCGAGCCGTGGGTGCACCGGCACGTTGCCGGCCGAGCTGACGAGCAGCTGCGCGTCACAGGTCACCCGGGGCGCCGTTGCGGGCGGGCAGACGCTCTGCGCCCTGAGCTGCGAGGCGTCCGTCATCCCCGTGAGCGCGTCCGTCGTGCGAGCGAGCGCGGTCGCGGCAGATGCGCTCGCCGGCGCTGCGAACGTTACGAGCGCGGCCACGATCAGCCCAGCGCAAGAAGTACGTCGGTCCGCGAGCCTCCACGCGCTCGCGGACCGACGAACTTGGGGATGCCACGGCGCCATAACCAGGGTCATCGGCCACGGCTGCGTACGGTTGTACTTCTCGCCGGTCAGCTGGACAGCTATCAGGGAGGTACGTCTTGCCAGCGCGCGATCACCGAGTCGGCGACCGCCGCAGGCGTGCTGCCCGTGACGTCGATCACGGAGACGTCGGCGAGCTTGCGCATCCAGGTGAGCTGCCGTCGCGCGTAGTTGCGCGTGCGACGCTGCATCGCCTCGATGTCGCCGGCCAGCAGCTCGTTGAATCCGAGTGCCTTGCGCGCGGTCGCCGAGGCGCCCGCCATGTTGGCGCGCCGAACCTCGGCCTCCGCGCCCGCGGTGACCATCTCCCGCACGCGAGCGTCGATCCGGGCGTACAGCAGCTCGCGCTCCATGACCAGCCCGACGAGCAGGGTCGGACGCCGGACGGTGGAGGTCCACAGCTCGGACTCGCCCTCCAGAGGCTCGAGCTCGCCGGCTTCGAGCAGCTCGAGCGCCCGCACGATCCGCTGCCGGTCGGCGGGATCGATCTCCGACGCGGCCCATGGTGCAAGCTCGGCGAGGTGAGCGTGAAGCGCGGACGCGCCCCGGACCTCGAGCTCGGCTTGCCAGCGCTCGCGCGCGCCGGCCGGGGGCGGCGGCCGGAAAGCCATCTCGGTCAGCGCCGCCCGCAGGTACAGCCCGGTACCGCCCACTACGATCGGCCGCCGGCCGGCAGTGAGCAGATCGTCGATCTCGGAGTGAGCGAGCTCGGCGTACTGGCCGGCGCTGAAGGTGGCGTCGACCGGCAGGAATGAGATCAGCCGGTGCTCTAAGCGCGAGCGCTCCGCCGGACCGGCGGCGCCGGTCAGGATCTCAAGGCCCGTGTAGACCTGGAGCGCGTCGGCTGACACGGCGACGGGATCCTCGCCGCGGGACCTCAGGCGGTCCGCCAGCGCGATCGCGACGGCGGTCTTACCGACGCCGGTTGGACCGAACAGGGCGATGACCTCGGACGGCATCAAGCGGAGTATCGTGGAGCGATGACCCGATCATCGGACGCAACCAGCGTCACGGTCGGCGCCGGGCTGTCCACGCATGGGGACGCACGGCTGGGTGCAGCTCAAGCGGCAGCCGCGGCCATGACCGGGCTAGCCGGTCCACCGGATCTCGCGGTTGTGTTCGCGAGCGGTGCCCACGTCGCGACGCCGGAGGTGACACTCGAGGCGATCCAGCAGGTCCTCGGCGCACGCGCGCTGATCGGCTGCGGTGCGGGAGGGGTACTCGGCGGGGGGCGCGAGCTCGAGACTGGCACGGCGGTCGCGGTGTGGGCCGCTTCGTTCGGCGCCACCGGCGAGGCGACCACGTTCCACGCGAGCATCGACCCGGATGGCGAGGAGATCACGCTCGAGGACATGCCCGAGCCGGCGGGGGCCAGCGGTGTGATCCTGCTGCCGGACCCGTACTCGTTCCCTACCGATGTCGTGCTGCTCGAGCTGGCACGGTCAGCCCCGGGTGTGCCCGTCCTCGGCGGGCTCTCGAGCGCCCGCACGCTTGACGGCGAGGCGTGTCTCTTCCTGGGTGAGGAGGTCCACGAGCGCGGCGCGGTCGGAGTCTGCCTCGAAGGTGTTGAGCTGCTGCCGTGCGTTTCACAGGGCGCCGCTCCACTCGGCCGGGAGGTGACGATCACCGCCGCGGAAGGTCACGTCATCTATGAGCTCGCGGGCCGGCCCGCACTCGAGACCTTGGAGCGGATCATCTCGGAGCTGTCACCGCGTGAGCGGTCACTGATCGACGCCGGGGTGTTGATCGGGATCGTCGTCGGCGGCGGCAAGCCCGAGTACGAGCAGGGAGACTTTCTCGTCCGTGGGATCCTGGGGGCCGATCCGGAATCGGGCCGGATCGCCGTCGGCGCCACAGTCCAAGAGGGCCAGGTGGTGAGACTTCACGCCCGCGACGCGAGGTCGGCCGACCGGGACCTGAGCGAGGCACTCGGCGTGCGCGTCGAGGCGATGGCAGGGCGACCAACCGCCGGTGCACTGGTGTTCTCGTGTAACGGCAGAGGCCAGGGCATGTTCGGAGCCCCCGACCATGACGCCGCGGCGCTCGAGCGAGTGCTCCACGGAGCGCCGACGGCCGGGTTCTTCGCCGCCGGCGAGATCGGCCCCGTCGGTGGCCGGAGCTTCCTGCACGGCTTCACCGCAACGGTGGCGCTGTTCGCCGGGTGAGCGCAGCCGTCGGCCTCGCCAAGCATCGTTGGCGGGCTCTGTTTACCTCAGGGGCGCTTGTCTGGTCACAATGCTTCGGTGGACATCGACGCTGATGATCTGAGGACGTGTCTGGAGGTGCTCGCTCGCGTTGACGAGCTACCCATCGACCATCCCGACGCAGTCGCGGTGCGACGAGCAACTGCTCGGATCTTCAAGTCGGTCAAGGAACGGCGTCGAGCTGAGCGCCGCGCCGCCGTTTCGGCCGAGGACCGCGCCGTGCTCGCCTGTACCGCGACGGCGGCACCGGGACGGGTCGATGACGAGACGAGCGGTGTCGAGCTTGTGTCCACCGTTCCGGGCGCGAGCGCCGGGACTCTGATCCGGGCGCGACCTTGTTATCAGTGCAAGCGCAGGTACACCGAGGTCGACGCCTTCTATCACCAGCTGTGCCCGTCGTGCGCGGCCGTGAACAGAGAGCGCCGCGAAGCGCGGACGGACTTGACCGGACGCCGGGCGCTCCTGACCGGTGGCCGGGCGAAGATCGGCATGTACATCGCCTTGCGGCTGCTGCGGGACGGCGCCTACACGACGATCACGACGCGTTTCCCAAGGGATGCCGCACGCCGGTTTTCATCAATGCCCGACAGTGGCGACTGGCTTGACCGGTTGGACATCGTCGGCGTTGACCTGCGCCAGCCTGGCCAGGTCGTTGCCCTCGCCGACGCGGTCGCTGCCGACGGCCCGCTCGACATCCTCATCAACAATGCGGCCCAGACCGTTCGCCGGTCACCGGATGCGTACGCGTTGCTGGTCGCCGGCGAAACCGAAGCGCTTCCGAACGCCCCCCAAGTCCGCGAGCTCGGGGCGGCCCACGACCTCCATCCGGGCACCACACTGGCGCTGACGGCGCGCAGTGCCGCGATCGACGCCGGCGGACTCATTCCCGATCAGGTCGACCACAACAGTTGGACGCAAAGGGTCGACGAGATCGATCCCGTTGAGATGCTGGAGGTCCAGCTCTGCAACACCACGGCCCCGTTCATCCTCATCAGTCGCCTGAGAGCGTCGCTAGCGGCCTCCGTCGCAGGCCGTAAATACATCGTCAACGTCTCAGCTATGGAAGGCAGCTTCGGGCGCGGCTACAAGGGCCCAGGCCACCCTCACACGAACATGGGCAAGGCAGCGTTGAACATGCTCACCCGGACGAGCGCGCGGGAGATGCTCGAAACCGACGGGATCCTCATGACAAGCGTCGACACAGGCTGGATCACCGACGAGCGACCGCATACCACCAGGCTGAGATTGGCTGACGAGGGTTTCCATGCGCCGCTTGACCTCGCCGATGGTGCCGCGCGCGTCTATGACCCGATCGTGCGAGGGGAGGCCGGCGAGGACCTGCATGGCGTCTTTCTCAAAGACTATGCACCGACGAGCTGGTAGGCGACGAAGAGACCATGACGGATCGCGATCGAGACAAGGCCCTGCGGCTCCTCGACGCTCAGATCGAGTTCGTGCAGGCGCAGCTCGGTCCCGACCGTTTCGCCGGGCTCGTCGAGATGGAAGTCGACCAGGCGCTCCTCGCGGCCCGTGAGCTGGTTCTCGACCGGCTGGTGAGCCGCGACCAGATCAAGGCCACGGCGCGTAAGTATGTGACGACGATGCAGATCCAAGGATCGATCCCTGAACTGGCCGGCGAAATTGCCGCACGGGTGTACGGTCACCGTGCGCAGGACGAGAACCGCATCGGCGAGGTCCTCGACACAGAGCACGTCGAGGCGCTCGCGGCCAAGCTGCTCGAGCTGCCGTTGGTACGCGAGCGTCTGCCCGAGAGTCCGCTGGCGATCAGCGTGGTGTCGTGGTGGCTTTACCAAATCGCGCTCGATGTGGTGGTGCGCAATCGCGAACTTGCCAAGCGCGTACCAGGCTTGTCGTCGCTGCTGGCGGCCGGCGGTCAGATCGCGGGGACGCTCGCTCCCGGCGCGCGGCTGGATCTCGATCTGCGCCTGCGGGAGCTGGCTGACGGCGGCGCGCGATTCCTGCTCCATCGCGCGAGGGCTCCCGGCGGGTCAGGCGACGAGTCTCCGCTGTACGACGCGATGATCGATCTGTGGCTCGAGCAGGCCGACGAGTCGATGGGCTCCTTCCGCCAGTACTTGTCGCAGGAGGACCTGGAAGACCTGCTTGTCATCGGGTACGAGCTCTGGCTGGCGTTCCGCGGCACCGCCTACCTGCACTCGCTGCTGGACGAGGGCGTCGACTTCTTCTTCGACAAGTACGGCGACTTCACCCTGCTCTCGCTCCTCGAGGAGTTCGGGGTCGAGCGCGAGGACCTCGTGGAGGAGGCGCTGCGCTTCGCGCCGCCGGTCATCCAGGCGCTGAGCGAGAACGGGATGCTCGCAGCGTTGCTCCGACGCCGCCTCGAGCCGTTCTTCCTCTCGGACGCGGTGCTTGCCCTGCTCGAGTGACCGGCCAGGGGTGCTTGCCCTGCTCGAGTGACCGGCCAGGGGGCGCGTCTGTCGTTAGGCGTTGGGCCAATGCCCCCGGTCGCTGAGCCGTAGACTCGCGTCGATGGCCCTCGTGGATGGAAAGGTGCTCGTGACCGGCGCGACCGGCGGGATTGGTCAAGCGATCGCGCGTGCTTTCGCCTCGCGCGGCGCGACGCTGCTGCTCACCGGGCGCCGCTCCGACGTGCTCGAACCGCTCGCCTCGGAGACCGGCGGACGGGCGTTCACCTGCGATCTCGCGTGCCGGGCTGACGTGGAACGGTTGATCGTCGAGGTCGGCGAGGTCGACGTACTGGTAGCGAACGCGGCGGTGCCGGCCGCGGGATCGTTGCTCGAGTACGACCAGGACGGCATCGACACCGCGCTCGAGATCAACCTCCGCGCGCCGATCGCGCTCGCCCGAGCGCTCGCACCGCACATGGTCGATCGCGGCTGCGGGCACCTCGTCTTCATCTCCTCGCTCCAGGGCAAGGCGGCGACGCCGAACTCGTCGCTCTACGTCGCCACCAAGTTCGGACTCCGTGGGTTCGCGCATGCTCTGCGCGAAGACCTGCGCGGTGCGGGCGTCGGCGTGTCGGTAGTGATGCCGGGGTTCATCCGCGACGCCGGCATGTTCGCCGACTCGGGCGTGCGTCTCCCCATCGGCGTCGGCACACGGACCCCGGCGCAGGTGGCGGCCGGCGTGATCCGCGCGATCGAGCAGGACCGCGCCGAGGTCGACGTTGCCCCCCTCCCACTTCGGATCGGCGCGACGCTGGCGGGGGTCGCACCGGAGCTCTCGGCGGCGGTAAGCCGCCGGCTCGGCAGCCACGACATCGCGGCTGCGGTCGCGAGCGGCCACCGCGAGAAGCGCTGACGGCTCAGGCGCGCGCGTCCGTCAGCGCGTCGACGGGGCCGCCCGCACCGCAGCACGTCAGAGTCAGCGCGCCGACGGGGCGGGCTGGTGCTCCCCGGTGATTGCCACGATCGCGGCCATGATCTCGTCCGCGAGCGTGGCGCCGTCGCCGGCGCTCTCGGGCGTCGCCTGGATCCGCATGACGACCTCGTCCCCGTCGATCTCCTGTAGTAACACGCGCGGCTCCCGCCGCGTTGGCGTGCTGATGCCCTGGTCGAGAATGCCCTGGATCGCGGTCGCGCGAATCCCGCTGTGCAGTCGCACGGTCACGTCGACCGGATCGGGCTCGCGCACCGGCACGACGACGGAGCTGAGCACGACTGTATTGGGGATCATCACCATGTCCTGACCACGGGCGAGCGTCGTGTAGAGCAGGCCCAGGGAGC
>Ga0302324_100004224_pt1 | contig 31925 bp, 35 predicted proteins | sample Palsa_T0_1_FD_201949 | JGI IMG/M metagenome (GOLD analysis project Ga0302324, IMG submission 201949) | Peat permafrost microbial communities from Stordalen Mire near Abisko, Sweden - Palsa_T0_1 | ecosystem: Environmental > Terrestrial > Soil > Palsa > Peat permafrost | place: Sweden: Abisko... | reverse complement strand
TATTGCTCGATAGAGTTTCCTGAGCTGCCTGGCGTCCTTGAGGGTGCCGTCACGGCGCAGCGCCGACTTCCATTCGACATTCAAGCTCCCGGGGACGTGACCCAGCTTCAGGGCCCTCCTGTACTCGCCTGCGAATTCGCCAGGGTTACGGGCGTCGACGACCGTAGCGTCCTTCTCCTGGACGTGGCGCTGCAGGGAATCTATGGTAGCCAACTGCGAATAGTCCATCCTCGGCGTGAACTTCGTTCGCTCATACTTGGCGTCCTCCTCAGAGACTTTCCTGCCCTCCCTCTTCCACAGGTTCAGGCCGCCATCCAGCAGCCTGCCGTTCTCGTTCCCAAGTAATTCCAAGAGCCACACGCCCCTCGCCGCGTCGTAGCCGCTCTTGTTCTCGTAGAATATCACGTGGGTCTTTTCGTCGATCCCGAAAGATCCCAGCAGCCCAGCCATCATCTTGGCGAAAGCGTGGACCCCTTCGCTCGATGTGTCCACCCAATGGAACGCGAAGAGCTCGAGATTGACCGCCCCGGGTATGTGCCCTTTGATGTACTTCCAGTAGTTTCTGGTGTCGACGAACACGACCCCTTTCCGCCCGACAAGCTTCGACGCCTCCTCGGTGGAGATGACGTGACGCGGATCTGGATACCCCTTGTAGTTTTGCATGTCACTTTCCTCCTGCCGCGTGCCTCGAGCGCCAAAGGTACAGCGAAGCCACGGTGGAGTATGGGCGCCACTTCTCGGCGAGCTTCTCAATCTCGGCCTTCTTCGGCATCTCCTCCAATGCATAGACGTGCTGGACGCCCTTCCTCACCGCGAGGTCGTCGACGGGCAGGACGTCGGTCCTTCCAAGGGTGAATATCAGCAGCATGTGCACAGTCCAGGGCCCGATTCCCTTTACTTCGTCCAGGATTCGGACCACCTCCTCGTCCTCCATTTCCCTGAGCGCCTCCAGGTCAATCTTTCCCTTTGCCACTTTAGTGGACAGGTCCTTGAGGTACGTGAGTTTCTGGGGTGATACGCCAGCCGAACGAAGCTTCCGGGACGGAGTCTTGGACATAGCGACAGCCTCAAGCTTGCCGCCGGGATAGATCGCCCGCACCTTCCGGATTATCGAGTCGGCCGACGCCCCCGAAATCTGCTGGGACAGAATTGATTCGACCAGAGCCTCAAAGACATCGCCCTGCGGGCTGAACTTTATGACTCCGTGTTTGTCGAGAAACCTGCCGAGCTTCGGGTCGTTTTCCCGGATGTGGTTGAAACCTCTCCGGAACTCTTTCGAGTCTCCGAGGTGTGCGCGTGCCATTCTCCGTTTTTTCGCAGTCCCTGGTTCTGTAATAAAGCCTTGTCAGGTCTCAGCTGAGCTTCTTCCTGATTATCCGCGCGACGACCTTCGGGTCCGCCTTCCTTTCGGCCCTTAGTACCTGCCCGACTAGGTAGTTGAACGCCTTGGGATTGTCCTTGGCCTCGCCGGCGACGTCGCTTTCCTTCAGGACCTTGTCGACCAGTTGCTCGACCGCGTGCTCGTCCGACAGTACTCCCACGTCTGCGTTCCCAGCGAGCTCCTCGGCGCTCTTCCCCGTGTCCAGCATTTCACGGAAGACGCGCCTCGCCTGGTCCCTCGTCGCTTTGCCCTGGTCTACCAGTCGGAGCAGGTCGGCGAGGCCTTGGGGAGGGACGCGCTTCCCCTCCCCCGCCAGCATCTTCTGTATCCGCTCGCGAGAATCGCCCATCACCCAGTTGGCCACCTCCGGTCCCTTCCCCGCTATCTCCGCCGTCTCCTCGAAGTAACGTGAGAGCGGCTCGTCCCTCGACAGCTCGGTCGCGATCTGCTTCGCCACCCCGTACTGTTCGACGTAGCGCTTCGCCCTCGCCTCAGGGACCTCCGGCGTGCCCCGCCTGACACTAGCGACGTACTCCCTGCTGAGAGCCACTGCGGGGAGGTCGGGTTCAGGGAAGTATCGGTAGTCCTGCTCGCCCTCTTTGAGCCTAAGTGATATCGTGATGCTCCGCCTCTCGTCCCAGTGCCTCGTTTCATTCACTCCGCTCGGCTCCGTCCCCGAGAACGTGGTCTGCCTCAGTATCTCGTAGTTGAGCGCTTTTTCCACCTCCTTGAACGACGAGATGTTCTTGACCTCCACCCTTCCTCCGCCGGCCACCGAGACGTTCGCATCGCACCTCATGGCCCCCTCCAGCTCGCCGTCCGAGACCCCGAGCGCCTCGACCATCGCACGCAGTTTCTCAAGGAAGACCTTGGCCTCCTTCGCCGACTCGAAGTCGGGTTCGGTGACGATCTCGACGAGGGCTACTCCCGCGCGGTTGTAGTCGACCAGGCTGTACGATGACTTTTCAATCGTCCCCTCGTAGGTCAGCTTTCCCGGGTCCTCCTCGAGCTGGATTCTCCTTATCCTGACCTTCTTCTTGTCCAGCTGCACATGGCCTCCCGCAGCGATCGGGACGCCACCGGCCTTGTCGTACTGGCTAATCTGGTAGTTCTTCGTGAGGTCCGGGTAGAAGTAGTTCTTTCTGTAGAACGAGGTCGTTCCGGCGACCTCGCAGCCCAGCGCGGTGGCTATCCTGATTGCAAACTCCACGGCCTTCTCGTTGAGCACGGGCAGCGTACCCGGGATACCGAAGCACGTTGGGCACACGAGCTCGTTCGCATCTTTGTCTCTGTAGTCTGAGGAGCAGGAGCAGAACAACTTGGTCTTCAGCCTGGTCAGCTGGCAATGGATCTCCAGTCCTATCTTCACGCCCTTGGCCGCTCCGCGCACGCTCAAGCCGTAGCCTCCTGGTATGCGCCGGCCACGCTGAACAGCGTCTCTTCGCCAAAGTGGGGCGCCATCAGTTGGACGCCGACGGGAAGTCCACCGGTGAAACCCGCCGGCACGCTGATCGAGGGGATCCCGACGAGGTTGGCAGGGACGGTGTTCACGTCGATCAGGTAGTCCTCTAGCGGTGTCACCTTGTCGCCGAGCTTCGGCGGCAGCACGGGCATGGTGGGCCCCAGAAGGATGTCGAAGTCCTCGAACGCCCTCTTGAACTCGGCCCGCAACAGGCTCCGCGCCCTCTGTGCCTTCAGGTAGTAAGCCTCGTAGTACCCTGCAGAGAGCACGAAGGTCCCAAGGAGTATCCGCCGTTTGACCTCCGTACCAAAGCATTCCGTCCTGGTCTTCGAAAACGCCGCGTTCCAGTCGGCGGACCCCTTCTCAAGTGAGGCCCCGTACCGAACTCCATCATAACGAGAAAGGTTAGAGCTCGCCTCGGCCATGGCCACGATATAGTACGCCGCCAGCGCGTAGTTCAGCGAGCGTATGCTCGTCCACTCAGTGTGTGCGCCCAGGTCGTCAAGCTCTGCGCTGGCGTCGAGGACGTTCTTCCTCACGCCTTCCTGGATGCCCTCGCCGAAGAATTCCTTGATCAGGCCGACCCTTAGCCCTTTCACGCCCTCGATACGCTTCGCTGCCGTCCTTCGGGCCGACGTACTGTCGCGTGCGTCAAGGCCTGATATTATCTCAAAGAGGAGCGCGACGTCCTCGACCCGCTTCGCTATGGGGCCGACCTGCTCCAGGCTGTTCGCATAAGGGATGACCCCGTAGCGGCTAACGGCGCCATAGGTCGGCTTGAGCCCCACGACAGAGCAGTAGCTCGCCGGGCACCTGACCGAACCCCCGGTGTCGGACCCCAGGGCGAGCATCGTCATGCTCGCCGCGACCGCCGCCGCGCTGCCGCCCGAAGAGCCACCGGCGACCCTCTCCAGGTCCCAGGGGTTCCTCGTGGGGCCGAACGCCCCGGACGTGGTCGTATTTCCCATGGCGAACTCGTCCATGTTCGCCTTGCCGAAGATTATCCCGTCCTCGCGCCTTATCTTTTCGATTACGGTCGCATCGTAAGGAGGCACGAACCCCTCGAGTATCCTCGAGGCGCATGTCGCGGGCATCCCCTTCACGCAGATGTTATCCTTGATCGCGAGACTGACTCCCGCAAGCCTGCCCAACTTCTCTCCTCTGTTCGCTCGCTTTTGGATCTCCCGGGCTCTCTCGATTGCCTCTTCCTTCGCGACGTACAGGAACGCGTGTACATCCCTGTCCATCCTGGGCATCCGCTCCAGTCTCGAGGCCACGTGCTCCTCCAGGTTCACCTCCCCTGCCGAGACTCTCCTCGCAGTCTCCCGCACTGAGAGGGCTAGCTTACCCAATCCCGAAGACCTCAGAATACCCTTGGCGCCTTGACGAGCCTGCCCTTTCGCTGAGGGACTCCCTTCAGGACTCCGTCCGGGTCGGAAGGCCCTACCTCGTCGTGCCTGAGATCCGCCGCGTCCCACTTCAGCTCGTCTATGGTCACTCCATCTCCGACCTGGTCGACGACGTGGAAGTATTCGAGGATGGATGCGAGTTCCCTCCGCAGGCCCTCCTCTTCCGTGGCTGTCGTCGATATCTTTGCCAGCGCCCCCAGCCGCCTGACGTCCTCGACGGTTATCCTGGGCTTGCTCTTTGTCATGGTGTGAGTCTGAGCTTGTCCCTCGGGAATAGTGTGACCTCTCTTATGTTTTCCTCGCCGGTCAGGACCATCATCAACCTCTCCAGACCGAGCCCGAAGCCCGCGTGGGGGGGCATCCCATAATCGAAGACCCCCAGATGGTACTCGAACGCCTGCGGCTTCAGCTTCTGTTCCTTGAGCCTCTTCACAAGCATCGCCTTTGAGTTGACGCGGGTACCTCCAGAAGCCAACTCGAGGGACCCGTGCATCAGGTCGAAGGATTCGCTGACCTTCGGCTTGTCGGCCCGGGGCTTGATGTAAAAGGGCTTAGCAGCGGTCGGCCAGTCGGTGATGAAATAGAAACCTCCATGTGACTTGCCCAATTCCTCGACATCAGGTCCTGTTATGTCGTCGCCCCACGCGATTCCCTTCCTGCTCGCTTTCACCTCATCCACGACCGAGTCGTAGGTCAGTCTCTCGAACGTCTTTGGTAGGACGACCGGTTCACGCTTCAGCTTCTCGAAATCCTTCGAACACAGCTCAGTAACATCGGCAGCCGCACGCTTGATCAGCGCCTCCAGCGTGTCCATGACGTCGTTGTAGTCTACGTAGGCCTCCTCGATGTCTATCGAGGTTATCTCGCTGAGGTGTTTCTGCGTCCTCGACTCCTCCGCCCTGAATGCCGGTCCGATCTCGTAGACCTTCTCGAACGGCATGACCAGCTCCTCTTTGTACAGCTGAGGGCTCTGGGTGAGGAACGAAGGCCTGTTGTAATAGAGGACAGAGAAGAGCGACGCCCCGCCTTCTGTCGCCGTCGAGATCAGCTTCGGTGTCCTCACCTCTGAGTACCCTTTCTCCTTGAAGAAGTCTCTGAGGCTCTGAAGAAGCACTCTCTGGATCTTGAACAGCGCCTGAGCCCTGTCCCTCCTCAGGTCTATCGCCCTGATGTCCAGGCGCTTGTCTATCGAGGGCAGGGCTCCCCCAAATACGCTAAAGGACGGCTTCTCCTTCGCCTGGTTCAATATTTTCACTTCGCTTGGGACGACTTCGGCCCCGTTTGGTGCCTTTGCTATCTTCTTCACCGTCCCCTTCACGCCGATGCTGGTGTGCTCGCCTATGGTCGCGACCTTCTCGACCAGCGCATCGCTCGCTTTTCCCTTGACGGTGGTGATTTGGAAAGTCCCCTCTTTGTCGTTGACTATCAGGAACGTTATCCCTCCCTGGGTCCTGACGCTGCTGACCCATCCGAACAGCGTCACTTCCTTGCCGTCAAGCTCGGGGGTCACTTGGGAAGAGTAGTGGGTCCTCCGCCAGTCGCCCAGCTCGTCGTCACTCTTCATGAATGCGCCAGTCCGGCCTCTGGATTCTATTTATGCGTAGAGGCGACATGCGGCGTGTGACTGGCTTGGCGGGTGTCAAGGCGGCTCACTCGGCTGAGCGAACTTCACCTACTGGGCGCCGAACCCTTCCAACTACGACAGTCAAGACTGAGAGGACATCGACCCTCCAAACGACTCCTGGTTCGGAGAAGAGCTTGCCAAGGTTTCGGGTCCCAGCCACAGCATTTGGCGCGACAATTGTCCTGACGCGCAATCCCGGATGCGCGGTCGCCCCTAAGACGGTTGTGCAGGAGACTTTCTGATTAGGTAGCCTATTCCCAGACCCACCAGCAGGAGGACGGCCATCAACGCGTAGGCCCATGAAGGGACGGTGCTCGCGCCAGCCACATCCTGAGTCGCTGTCTGCGTCGTCGTCGTTGTGCTAGGAGGTGCCGTCGACGTGGAAGTGTCCGTCACGGTCGTAGGGCTGGTTACGGTCGTCGTGGAGGTGGTGACTGGGAGAGTTGCGGTGCTAGTGACTGTAGTCGTGACCGTGTTCGTCTGAGTTACGATCTGCGTAGCGGTTACGGTCTCGGTTGCGGTCGTCGTGGATCCCGTGCCTGACGACGATGTCGAGGTGCTCGAGGTGCTCGAGGTGATTGTCGAGTTCACTGCGGGTCCGGTGATGAACTCTAGTGCATTCGCATATTCCGTTATGCTTCCGTAGGAGAATTCCTGCAATTGAGTTGGCGCGGTGCTGAATGTGCTGACGGCACTCGCATTAGCGCTAAAGACGGGCTGGAAGTTGTTCGCGTTGAACTCGTCCATCCAGAACCAACCCGAGGAGACCGGAACGTTGGAAGAGTAGATCACTTGCGCCGGGTTTGCATCGTACGGCGCACCGTGATACCATTCAGTCATCAGGCCCGTGAAAAAGCCGATTGAGTTGGCATCACTGTTCGGCTGCCCGACGAATTCGGTGGCTCCCATAGACGAATATGTCACCTGGGCGCTCGCACCCGTGGCCGTGTCCTCCGCCACCATGACCACTTCTCCCGAGCTGAAGGAGAGGTTCAGGGTAACGTTGTCGCCCGGGTTGATGGGGCCAGAGAAGCCGGCCAATCCTCCTCCCCCATTCCTCGGAAAGATCGAGCTACCCACGGAGTTGAAGACTTCGTAGCTCATGGCGAACCCGGTGCCGGGACTCCAGTCCCAAGAGAGTCCCACTTGGTACCAGTAACCGACGTTTGTGAGGGCGCTCAGGAGGTAGCCAGGACCTGTTCCTAGGTTCGGGTCGGTCTGCTCAACGGCGGTCACATTATACTCGAGGGAAGTGAAATTCTGCGTGAATGTAAGCCCGATTTGCTCGTCGTAGTTAGCTGTTATAGGAGGCGGATGGCCCCTGAAAGAAGGAGAAGACGTTGCCACGCTTTGCGCGTTCACTGCAGACCCGCTCTCCGGCCCAGTTACGACCTGGGTAGGCACCAGCGTCGCTCGAGGGACTTGAGCTGCTGCAAGCCCGGGCGTCACGAGCATGGACGCCAATATTCCCAGAATGAAAATGGGAACGAGGATGTTCCTTGAGTCTCTCATGGCCGAGTCCCTTCTAGGAAATCGAAAAGGGGCGGAGCAGGCTCTTTCTTCGCAACACAGACTCCCGGTGCTGCGCCTGCGTTGCTCCATCCCCCGAAAGCCATGTCAGTCCTTGTTCTGAGCAGCATATTTACGGGCTTTCCCAAATTGTTCCATAATCTTTCTAGGATATCCTGTCGGGGTCGCAGCCACCACAAGAAAGATAGTGCGGCCGGAACGGATCCGGAACGCCGAACGCCCGTCGCAGGTTAGAATCCTTCTTCGTCGGACTCTTCTTCCGATTCGTCCGCTTCAAAGTCAGCTTCGAACTCGTCCTCCTCCAATTCTGCGATATCGAGCGACATGACAGTTGGGCCCCTCTAAATTCCTCTCTTAAGCCTTCGCGCGCGGTCAGTTTGCGTCTTCCGGACCCGCGCGATTGACCCTTCGGTACACTCCGATCGCGATGAGCAGGATCGCCCCTATCGCGCCGGCTATCAGGCTCGCCTCGAGGTCCACCTCAGGGACGCCACCGCTCAGTCCCACGCTGCCTGCGAGCGCCACGTTGATGGCCGCATAGACAATCGCGCCCACGATAAGAAACGTGGCGACGTATCCTACTAAGCGCGTGACCCGGCCGTCGCCATCGGTGCTCTGGGAGACGCCGTTCACTGGTTCCACCCTCTGCCGCGATTACTTCGTGAGCAGCTTCCAGGACATGACGATGCCGGCACCAGTAAGAAGCACCGCGAATGTGGCGATCACCCCAAAGTCCACGAGAAGGCTGTTGGTTCCCGGGGACCCGAGCAGGAGTTGCCTAGCACCGTCAATCGCATAGCTGATCGGGTTGAACTTGACCACGTACTGGAGCCAAGTCGGCATGATCTTGACTGGGAAGAGTGCGTTCGACGCGAAAAGCAGAGGGAGGTTGAGCAGGTTGATTATCGCCATCTGGGTCTGCCAGTTGCTGGACTTGAGTGCGAGGGTGACGAAAAGCGAGGAGAGCGCGAAGCCCATCAGGAAGAGAAGGCTGAACGCCCCCACCAGTCCCTGCCCTGTGAAGTGAGAGGTGTCCATGCCCAAGACGATGGCAATTACTAGCACCATCCCGGACTGGATTAGCGACCTGATGCCGCTCTGCAGGACCTTCGAGACGACTATCACTCCTCTGCTGACCGGCGTACTCATCGCCTTATTCAGGAAGCCGAACCTTCGGTCGAAGACCACCGACATCCCGCTGAAGGCGGCCGTGAAGAGTATGATCGACGCGAGCATCCCGACGGAAAGGAAGGAGAAGTATGACGAGGTCCCGAAGATTGACTGGACTTCAGAGGCGGGGATGAACGAGCTGAAGTTGAGCGCCTTGCCGAATATGCCCAGCCAAACGATTGGCTGGATGAGAGATATGATGAGCTGGTAGGGATTGGTGTACCACTTCCTGAGGTCGCGCATCGTCAGAGCCCATAGGCCGTGAACCGGGCTCCTGTCTAATTTGGGGAGGCCCCTCGGCGCAGCCGTGGATTCCGGCTTCAGGGCCGTCTCCTGTATCGTCGCCGTCCTTGTCAGACCGTCTTCGACCGGTTTAGAGCTGTCCATCCACGTCCCCTCTTATGACCTCGCCCTTGCCATGGTGACGCGCTGGCTCATAGCTGCCCACTTGTTAGACTCCTCCTCTCTGAGCGTGCGTCCGGTCAGCTCCAGATAGGCCTCGTCGAGGCTGGGCTTTGTCAGGGAGATCTTCGTGACGTGCAACCCCTTTGACCTTATGAGGTCCATTATCTGTGGGGATGCCTCCTCACCCATCTCGGCCTTGATGCGGTAATCGTTCCCGTTCTTCTTCACTTCCTTTACCAGCGGGATCTTCGAAATCTCAGATGAGATGTCTGGCTCGGCTTCCTTCACGCCCACCACTATGACGTCCCCGCCGATCCCCTCCTTCAGCTCCTCGGGGGTGCCCAACTTGATGATGTGGCCGTGGTCGATTATCGCGATCCTGTCGCAGAGCGAATCCGCCTCCTCTAGATAGTGCGTCGTAAGGAACAGAGTCATGTGGAATTCGGTCTTCAGCATCCTGATGTACTTCCAGACCGCGGCGCGCGTCTGCACGTCCAGACCGAGAGTCGGCTCATCGAGGAAGAGCAGCCTAGGGTAGTTGATCAGTCCGCACGCTATCTCAAGCCTCCTCCGCATTCCTCCGGAGTATGTCTTGACCTTCCTCTTCGCTGCGTCCTGGAGCTCGACCAGCTTCAGCAGTTCTTCGGCGTGAGGCTTGGAGTCGCTGCGCGGTATCCCGTACAGGTCAGCGCACAGGAGGATGTTTGCCATCCCCGTCATGTCCTCGTCTGCCGTGTAATCCTGGGGGACTATCCCTACGTTTCTGCGGACCTCGGTCGCCTGCTTGTGAACGTCGTACCCGCACACTATCGCTCGTCCTGAGCTGGGTGCCACGAGAGTCGTCAGCATGTTGATCGTCGTGCTCTTCCCTGCGCCGTTGGGCCCCAAGAATCCGAAGATCTCCCCTTCCTCTATCTCGAAGCTGACTCCGTCGACCGCCTTGAACTTGCCATCGTACGTCTTGGTCAGGCCCTCGACCTTGACGATCGCCTTTGAGTCGGCTTCAGTTGTCTGTTGGTTCGCGATCATACTAAAATCATTACTTCCTTGTCTTTACTTCAGGAGCAGGCTTGATCTCTTTGAGCGCCCGGCTGGCCCATTCGAGCTGGCGTTCGAGGTTCAACACATACTCCTTCAGAATGTACTCTCTGTCCTTGGGGGCCATCACGTCCATCTTGCTAGACATGATCTCCTGGGTGAGCTCGAACTGGCCCTTCGTCCCCTCGCTCATGAATCGCGTCAAGTGCTCGGGCTGTATCAGCTCAACGAAGAGCCTCCGCATCGCCATCCAGTTCCTGCCCGAGTTGAGGAACAGCTTCTCGTCCTCCTTTATCGATTCCAATCCCTTCGGAGTGATAGAGTACACCTTCCTGTCTGCCCCCTTCGTTCCCTCGTTGGCCTTGATGTAGCCGTTAGCTACCAGCCTCTTCAAAATCGGATAGATTGAGCCAGCGCCGGGTCTCCATGCGCCCTCGGTCTTGCTGTCAATGTCCTGTAGAATTTCATAGCCGTGACACGGGTTCTGGGCGATCTTTCGCAACATGTAGTGGAGCAGTAGTCCTCTAGGCGCTCCTTGCGGATGCGTCAGCGACTTCGTCTCTGCGTGTTCCGGCAATTATTCTCGCGCCGGTGTCTGGACTGGGAGTATTTACATATATCGCATCGGATATACTTTAAGATTATTAGAGGATAAGTTTAATTGTCCCAAGGGCGCCTTTTCTGCATATCCTCCTTGAGCCTAACATCCGCCGGGGTCGACGGTGCCCTGTTAGATTCTTTCGGGCGACACGCCAGGAAGCTTCGAGTGTCGGTCACGGACCGCTGCAACTTCCGCTGCAACTTCTGCATGCCCCAGCGCCCGGAGTGGATGGGGCGCAGTGAACTTCTCAGCTTCGAAGAGATAACCCGGCTTACCAGGATAATGGCCCGCGGCGGCGTGACGAACGTGCGGCTGAGCGGCGGCGAGCCGCTGATGCGCGAGAATCTAGAAGAATTGGTCGGCATGCTGACGCAGGTGCCTGGCATCAAGGCGGTCGGGCTAACCACCAACGGAGCCATGCTGAAGCAAAAGGCAACGGCCTTGAAGGCCAACGGCCTCCACTGCGTGACCCTTAGCCTGCACAGCCTGAAACCGGAGCGATACGACGAGATCACTGGGACGAAGAACGTCTACCGGAAGGTAATGGATGGCCTTGAAGAGGCCAGAAAGGTGGGATTCGAGCGCGTGAAGGTCAATTGCGTCGTCACCAAAGGGTGCAACGAGGACGAACTGACCGACTTTGCGAAGCTCGCTCACGATGCGGAAGTCTCCGTCAGGTTCATCGAGTACATGCCGTTCGACGGCTCTAAGGTCTGGGACCCCGAGAACGTCGTCAGCGGAGACGAGATCCTCCGAAGGGTGGGGGAAAGCTACCGCCTGGTGCCGCTCGAAAGGGAACACGGAGCGACAGCGAGGCACTACAAGTTCAGCGACGGTTCGAACGGGGAGGTCGGGGTCATAACTTCCATGACGAAGCCTTTCTGCTCCGACTGCGACAGGATAAGGCTCAAAGCTGACGGCAAGATGGTACCCTGTCTCTTCAGCATCGACGAGTACGACGTGAAGCCGCTACTACGCGGAGGGGCGACCGACTCCGAGATTTCGGACTTCCTCCGCAGGTCCTTCATGCTAAAGTCTGAAGGGGTCGAGAAGATGATGGAGCAGAACGTCGAGCTAAAGCACGTCCGGCCGATGTACACAATCGGAGGATAGAACCTTCTCGATCCACGTCAAGCTGCTCTACTTCGGCCAGGCGAGGGACGCGTCGGGAAAGGGAGAGGAAAGGTTCTCCGTCCCGACCGGCTCCACTGTCGAGGCGCTGGTCGACCAGGCGGTGGCCAAACACTCGAAGCTCAGGCGCATGAGGGAATCTGCGAAGGTGGCACTCAACGAAGACCTGGCCAAGGGAGACGAGCCTCTCGAGGAAGGCGACGTAGTCGCGCTCTTGCCTCCCGTGGCCGGAGGCTGATCACGGTTGCCCAAGCGACTCACAAAGAAGAGGATCGACCCTGACTCAATACTCAAAGAAGTGCGCGCGCGAGCGTCCGGCGGCACAGTCCTGTTCCTTGGGACGGTGCGGGACAACAGCGAGGCAGGGAAGGTCGACCTCATCCGCTACGACGCCTACGAGCCGATGGCTGAGAAGAAGCTCAGACATATTGAGGAGGAAGTGGAGCGCGACTGGCCCGTCAAGGCCAAGCTCGTCCACAGAGTCGGAAAGCTCAAAGTGGGCGAGATCAGCGTCGCAGTAGCCGTTTCATCGCCTCACAGAGCAGAAGCGTTCGAGGCTTGCAGGCATGCTATAGAGATGATCAAGCGTGACGTCCCGATCTGGAAGAAGGAACGTCTCGCCGACGGCAGGGAGGTCTGGGTCGAGGGACATGCGACCAAGGCGACCGCTAGGCCCCGTGCCCGTAAGATGAAGGACGGGGAGCGCCAGGCATGACGAAGAGGTTCGTCAGCTACGTGTCGCTGAAGGACGCGCTGAAGACGCTTCGGCTCCGGACTAGCATCTCGCCCCGGCGAGAGCTGGTACCCCTCGGTCGGGCCTACAACAGGATACTGTTCGAGGATGTCGTGTCATCGCGTAACATACCCAGTAGGGACAGCGCTCACATGGACGGATTCGCGGTCCGCTCCTCTGACCTTGTCGGCGCCACGGAGGCGAAGCCGGTCGCGCTCAGGTCGGTAAGGGGAAGCAAGTTGGGGGTTGTGCCGAAGAAAAGGGTGGAGAGCGGCGAAGCTCAAACCGTCCTGACAGGAGGGTTCGTTCCGCCAGGTGCCGACGCGATCGTCCAAGTCGAACGGACAAAGGCTTCAGGTCGGAAGGTCATGTTTACGAGAGCGCCTGCTCGGGGTGAGTTTGTCTACGCCGCGGGCCGTGACGTCAAGAAAGGGGAGGTGATACTGCGCAGGGGGAGACTTCTCCGGGGGTCAGACTTGGTCCTTCTCGGGTCGCTGCACTTCGAGAACGTCCCTGTCTACGCCAAGCCCCGCGTCGCCATACTGCCGACGGGTGACGAGCTGACCGAAGACATACGCGACGAACGGCCCGGTAAGGTCGTCGAGACGCACAGCTTCCTGCTCTCCAGGCTGATACAGGGGGCCGGCGGCACTCCCGTCCAGATGCCGATAGCCAGGGACGACTTGGGAGAGATAACCGGTTCTATCAGCGCGGCCCTGACCGCTTCGGACATCGTCCTCACTCTTGCCGGTTCATCCGTCGGGGAGGCCGACCTTACGAGCAGCGCCATCGACGCGCTCGGCAAACCGGGGGTGCTCGTCCACGGGATGAAGGTCCATCGGGGCAGAGTGATGGGCTTCGGGGTCGTCGGCGGGAAAGCCATAGTCATCCTGCCGGGACCGATCCAGGGCGCGGCAAACGCGTTCTCTTTGATGGCATTTCCGCTGATTCGTGCCTTTCTGGGGCTGGGTTTCGAGCAGCCCATGTCGGTCCCGGCCTCCATGGGCAACTCGTGGGACGCCGGCGACAGATACCGGGACTTCTCAAAAGTCGTCTACGTGAAGGTCGATTTGAGTGGCAAAGAAGTCAGCGTATTTGCTTCCGTCGGCGAGACCGAGAAGATGACCTTCCTCACTCAGAATGACGGCTACCTTCTCGTCGACGAGGCGACTGCTTCTCTGAAGAAGGGCGACCGCGTGAGGGTGCACCTCTTGCCGGGCCTTTCGCCTTACTAGGTTCTCCTGGAGTCATCTTCCTAGCGTTTGCAAGTTGGGCTTCAGTGTCGATGTCGAGCAGCGTCTCCTTTTCCACCTCGACCTTTTCAAAGTCCTCCTGCCCCATGACGATGGCCTTGGCCCCTTTGTCACCCTCCAGCTCAGCGACCTGGCCGTAGAGATTCCTGCTCAGCAGTACCGGAGGGCTCACGAGTTCACCGGAGACCGACGCGATGGCGTCCGCCCCAGTCTGGCTGAACTTTGCGATAAGGCGGTCGACCAGTTCGCTCGTCACGAAGGGCTGGTCGGCCAGACAGACAACCACGGCGTCGCTCCTGCCGTCGAGCGAGCGTACACCGAGCTTGAGTGAGGAGCTGAGTCCTCTCTTGAACTCTGGGTTCAGCACGACCCTGACCCTCGAGTCTCCGAGCCTGTTCCGAACCTCTGGGGCAGCGTGCCCGAGCACGACGACCACTTCATCGACCGAAGACCTCTCGAGCATCTTTGACGCCCTCTCAACGAGCGCCTTCCCGTCCAGCTCGGCTAGTTGTTTCACCCCGCCAAACCGGCTCGAGGTGCCGGCTGCCAGAAGAAGCCCCGAGACGAAGGGTCGCGATGACACGTGACGCGCCTCACTCGGAGAAATGGGGGAGCACCTTACCAGTGAATTCCTTGAGGAAGGCTTTCTCGTCAGGGCTGGAGCTGTGGACGTATACCCTGGTAACCCCTGCCTTGAACATCCGTTCAATCGAGCCCGTCGCTTCATCGATCGAGGTCATTATCTGCCAAGATTGCTTGAGCATCTCGTCAGAGACCTCGAGCTGAGCCCGCTCCTCCAACTTGCGCGGATCGTACAGTTCTGACATGAGAACGCCCTTGAGCGCCGTGGGCTTCCAGCACCTCGCAGAGGCCAGGGCCTTCTCGTAATCCTCCGCGAACGATAACTTGTACTCGATGGCCACCTGCAGGGACTCGGGGTCCCTCCCATACTCGGTCGCGGCCTTCTTCAAGTCAGCCAGCTGCTCCGCGAAACCTTCCCTGAAGAATGTGATCAGGCCGTCGCAGTACTTCGCGACGACCCGCGTAGAGTTTTTTCCCGTCGCAGCCATGTAGATGGGGATGGCTCCCGCAGGAGGGGTGTACAGCCGAGCGTCTTCGGTGTGGTAGTATCTCCCCCTGTAGCTCACGAAGTCCTGCCTCTTGTTCCAAAGCCTCTGGATTATCTCGATCGCCTCCCTCGTCCTCTCCAGCCTCTCCGTCTGCGTGCCCCACTCGAACCCGTTCGGCACCTCGTTCATCGCCTCTCCCGTGCCGAGACCCAGACCGATCCTTCCGGGATAGAGGTCGTCCAGGCTGGCAAAGGCCTGCGCGACGATGCCCGGGGAGTACCTGAATATCGGGCATGTTATCCCGGTGAAGAACTCCATCCGCTTCGTCCTCTCGGCCGCTGCGGCCATCCAGACCCAGGTGAAGTTCCCGTGCCCGTTTGTGTGGAACCACGGGTGGAAGTGGTCGCTGGCCATCATCGTCCTGAATCCGCCCTTCTCGGCCTCGACAGCAAAGTCGAGCAGGTCCTTCATTGAGTACTGCTCCTGAGCTGACCAGTATCCGACCTTAGCCGAACCGAGGCCGCCACTGTCCATATCTCGCGAGTTTTCGGTGCTCTATTTTAGCTAATCAAAGGATAAATCCAGATTCATGAACGCGTAACGCTGAGATGACTAATTCGGCGCGGGAAGGGATCGACCTCATGATGACGGCTGGTCCTGTCGAAGTCTCTCCCCGTGTACTCTCGGCGATCGCGCAACCAAGCGTGTATCATTATTATCCCAAGTTCGTGGAATTCTTCGACTCGACCACAGAGAAGCTCTCAAGAGTCTTCAGAACCAAGAAGGAGAACGTCTTGATCCTCCAGGGGGAGGCAGTCCTGGGACTCGAGGCTTCCATCGCCTGTACCGTCAATCCGACCGACAAAGTCCTGGTCCTTGAAAACGGCGCGTTCGGGCACTTCTTCGGTGAATACGTAACGAACGCGCGGGGAAGACCTGTCTACTTTCATGGCGAGTCGAACATGGCCTTCGACCTCGAAGCGGTTCGGGCGTTCCTGGAGATGAACCGCGACGCCGTCGCTCTGACCATCGCCCATTGCGAGACGCCCACGGGTGTCCTGAACCGGGTGCAACCTATCTGCAGAGAAGCCAAGAAGCTCGGGATGATGACGATAGTCGATTGCGTCGCCTCCCTCGCTGGAACTGAGTTCAGACCGACCGAGTGGGGCGTCGATATTGCAGTCTCGGCGTCCCAGAAGTGTATTGGCGCGCCCGCGGCACTCGCGCCCGTCGCGATCAGCCGATTCGGCTGGGAGCGCATCGAGACGAAAAAGGAGCCCGTACGAAATTCGTACATCTCTCTCTTGGACTGGAAAGAGACCTGGCTCTCGTCACACAGGTTCCCTTTTACGCCGTTTACCAACGATGTGTATGCGTTGAGCGCGGCCCTCGACGAGATACTGGACGAGGGGCTCGACAACTGCCTTGCAAGACACGCGGACGCCGGCGCGTTCTGCAGGGACGGGTTGAGGAAGCTAGGGCTGAACCTGTGGCCGCTAAGGGATGAAGATTGCTCCCCTACTGTCACTGCGTTCCAGGTGCCCGATGGGAAGACCGACACCGAAATCTCCGACGCGCTCGTAAAGCAGCATCATATCCTAATCAGCAGCGGATACAAGGAGTTGAAGGGGAAGGTCTTGAGGATAGGGACCATGGGATATGAGGCGCAGAGGCGTTTCGTCTCATCCACTCTGGACGCGCTTGAGGACATCCTGGGACAGTAGTCCCCCAAGGCGAGCAAATCTATCACAACCTCGTCAGGTCCCACATAGGATTGGGGGAATGAGATTGCGCCGGGTGAAGCGGCAGGAGTCAAGGCCGAAGGTGGGAACAAATGGCTTACAATTATCCGGAACGCGGCAAAGAAAGGTTAAGCTCGGAACTGAAGGAGGGCGCATCAAATGGCAGAATCAAAGACAGGAGACAACTCTGAAGAAACGGTAAGAAGCTTTCGAATAGATGTAACGCTTGTAGTGGTGGGGCTGTTTCTCGCCATCGGAGTACAGAACCTTATCCAATTTGTAGAAACTGATTCTCCGCTTATCAGCCCATACTTCTACCTCGCATTAGGAGTCGGAAGCCTGGTGATGGTCTTGATATTTCTCAACTTCGCGGCAAGAGTCGCGGGAATCAAGAGACCAGACCTCGAAAGGTGATGCGGGGCGCCACCTAACGGGGCCACTTTCCTCGCTCACGGTCCATTAACTTACCACTGCCAGTGGTCGGCAAGGATAAATAACTCGCGGGCGCACTTCATGCTTCCTTGCCAAAGGTAATCGACCTCACCCGGTTCATCAACGAGCTGGCCGAGCGCAGGGAGCCCTTCGCAGTCGCCACGGTGGTCAGGGTGCACGGTTCCAGCATCGGGAAGCCCGGGTTCAAGGCAGTCGTGTCCAAGGACGGTAGGATTATCCACGGAACCGTTGGCGGGGTCTGCCCAGAGTCCGCAATCGCCACGATGGCCATGGAGGCTCTGAAGACCGGCAAGGCCAAAGTCGTCAAAGTGTACCTCGAAGACGCGAGGACCGCTCTCGAAGGCACCCTGAAGAACGCGAGTCCTGATGAGGTTTATGTAGAGACGAACTGCGGAGGGATGATGGAGATCTACGTGGACCCATATCTCCCGGCAGACCGCCTGATTATGATTGGCCAGGGAGGCAAGGACGACGTGGAGGAGGGGCTGGTGAAGTTTGGAAAAGCTCTAGGCTTCGAGACGATAGTGATCGACCATCTTCCAGTCCTGAGCGAGGATCCTGACAGACTGATTTCCGACCTGGACTATGACATCGACAAGTTCGACTTTGCCGATTCCGACTCTGTGGTAGTACTGACCAAGGGAGAGAGGGACGTCAAGACGCTCGAGACCCTGGAGAATAAGAAACTCAGGTTCGTCGGACTGATGGCGAGCGTCCAACGAACGACGGACGACCTGAGAGAGCTCAAGAGCAGGGGTGTTTCGCAGTCATTCATCGATTCCATCCACGTCCCAATCGGAGTGGACATCGGGGCCGTCTCCCCCGAGGAGATTTCCCTGAGCATCATGGCCGATATAGTTGCAACGAAGCATGGGAAGCACCTTCCCCACAAGCCTATCGTCGGCGTCCTCCCCGAACGCGCATCACACTAACGGAATCCTTATCTACAAAACACGGGTCTGGCGGCTCACGAAATGGTTCCTCGCAAGTTTGAGTATTTCGCGCCCACCACTCTGAAGGAAGCGAACTCTCTCCAAAAGAAGTACGGCTCTGACGCAAAACTGCTCGCGGGCGGCATGAGCCTGATTCCTGTCATGAAACTTAGGCTGGGTTCTCCTTCTTACATCATCGATCTGAACAGAATCTCTGGGCTGGAATACGTCAAGCCTGCGGGTGGCAGCCTCGTCATCGGAGCCCTCACTCGTCACCACGCGATAGAGACATCGAAGGCAGCCCGCGAAAAGGCCCCAATTCTCTGCGAGACTGCCAGCTGGATAGGTGACGCGCAGGTGAGGAACATGGGGACCATCGGCGGTTCGCTGTCGCACAGCGACCCGAGCGGCGACTGGGGCGCCACTGTGATAGCCCTCCGGGGGTCAGTGAAGCTGAGGAGCCCTTCGAAGGAGAGAACTGTGAAGATAGACGACTTTCTCGTGGACACGTTCGCTACCGACCTGAAGGAGGATGAAATTCTCACGGAGGTCAGCGTCCCAATCCCGCCCCCTAGGAGCGGAGGCGCGTACGTCAAACTGGAGCGGAGGTCGGGGGACTTTGCGACCGTCGCGGTCGCCGTTCAGATCTCGCTCGACGCCAAAGGCGTCTGTACCTATGCCGGGATCGGGCTAACGGCCCTCGGTAACAAGAACCTCAGAGCGTCCAAGGCCGAGGCCGCCCTCGTAGGCAGGCCCCTGACTGCCAAGGTCATCGAGGAGGCATCCGAGGCTGCTGCCGAAGACTCCCAGCCAATGCCAGACCCGCTAAGAGGCTCCGCCGAATACAAGAGGGAGATGGCGCAGGTCTATACCAAGCGCGGGCTTGAGCTTGCGGTCAAGAGGGCAAAGGGAGGCAAGTGACGATGGCCAAGGCTTCAAAGAACAAGCAAGCAGAATTAGTCCCGGTAAAGGTCAAGATCAACGGCGTCGATTACTCGCGTGATGTCGAACCCCGGCTATTGCTCGTCCACTTCATCAGGGACGTAGCCGAGCTCACCGGCACCCACGTGGGTTGCGAAACATCCAACTGCGGCGCATGCACCGTGGTCCTGAACGGGCGGTCCGTGAAATCCTGCACCATGTTCGCCGTCCAGGCAGACGGGGCGAAGATTGAGACCATAGAGGGGCTTGCGAAGAACGGAGAGCTCCACCCGATCCAGAACGCTTTCTGGGAGAATCATGGGCTCCAGTGTGGCTTCTGCACCCCTGGAATGATTATGCAGGCCTACTGGTTCCTGAAAGAGAACCCGAATCCTACGGACGACCAGATAAGAATGGCCCTAGCCGGTAACCTTTGCAGGTGCACGGGCTACCAGAACATCGTGAAATCAGTGAAGGCAGCCGCAAAAGAGATGCGCAGCTAGGCTGTCAGTTCCGCAGGGTTATTGCCGCCGCGGGCTTGTGCGAGCGCGCGTGCTTTGTCATGTGGATGTAGCAATAGGTCGCGTCGCAGATGTGGCACGTGAAATAATACTGCTTGCCCAGGGCCTTGCTGCAATAGTTGCAAGTCGCAACTTTTGTTGAGCCGGTTTCCGGGTATGTGCTGCTCACGTTTCTTCAGTTTTATTCACGAAGGGCTTCGCTTTAAGCATGGATATTGGATTATAGGAATATTCTTGGCTAGATTACAAGAATTACATAATCCTGAGAAAATTACTTGTTCACCAATGTGCCCTCTATTTACGGTCCTCGAAAAATATTGGCACCCCTCAAACAATATTGGAAGGTCGAGATTGTCCGGGCTCCGTCACCCTGCCGGCTGCTCAGATTTTTTTGGCCAGCGCCGCGACGGAGACCTTCAGCTGTTCCGTTCCTGTCTTCAGCATCTCGATAGACCTCACTAGTCCCAGAGACTTGAGCACCTCCTCCGAGATCAGCCGATCCCTCCCCGTGGTCAGGTCGCGTATTGTGCTCGCGTAGTCCTTCTCCTTTGAAAGGTTGGCCGCGTGGAGGGCATAGAGGTCGAGGACGCTCCTTACCGTCTCCGTCCCCAGATAGGAGAAGCATTCGACCGACTGCATCGACCCTATGAGCTCCTCAGCCTTCAGCTGCAACAACCTGAACGCGTCTGCGTCCTTGTACCTCCCCAGTTGTGGCAGAACGTCCACGCTCGCGGGGCTCGTCCTCAGGACATCATAGATGATTGACAGGGCTTCTATCCTGTTCTCACAGGACGCCCTGGACGCGAGCTCCAGACCGGAAGCGTCAGCCCAAGACTTGAAGTTCACGTTCCTCTCCTTCGGTATGGACTTTATCTGAGACAGGATGTGGCTCGGTGCAGGGACGATCTCGCTGTTGAGTAGCTCCGCCTGCGCGTAGTCGCACGCAGCCGAAAGGAGCCAAAAGTCGGCCTCTCTGGTCTCCCCAGCCGCTAGAAGTTCGTCCACCCTGCCCACGGCCTTCAGGGAAGAGGCTAGTCTACCCTCCATGAGGGAAGCGCAGCTGGCTGCGTAATTCCTCCTGCACTCCGAGATGCTCGAGGCAAGCAGCAGAAGGTTGTCCCGCAGCACTACGGCTGAGGCGAGCGCGACGCCGAGCTCGGGAGACGGCTGCCTCACCTCTCTGTCGTTCCTGAACATCAGTTCCGCGTAATATTCGCCTACGCGGACCGACTTCTGAGGGATAGGGTCGCGGCTGATCACCAGCAGGTTGTATTCGCAGGATTTTCTAGCCAGTCCGGTCGAGTGGCAGCCGACTATTGCAATCTCGTTCGTCGGGAATGTCCTGAGAGCCGGAAGGAGAGTCTCGACAATGGCGTCAGTAGACTGCACTCGCTCCTGCACAAAAATCATGTCTCTCCCAAAGGAGAGATAAGCTTGACGTCACTTGTTTACTGCGAGGATCCCGATGGCCACGAGCAGCGTCCCCGCCAGCTCGTTCACAGGGGGGAAGCTCCACTGGAGGACGGAAGCCATCACGGTCGCGAGGACGGGGACCAGGAAGAAGTAAGAGGTAAACTGGGCAGCCGGCATCCTGGCGAGAATCTTCCAGTAGATGACGTATGCTAGGCCGCTCGCAAGTATGACGTTGTACGCCAGGTACACCCAGAACAGCAGGGTCGGGTCGACGAACGGCCGCTCGAAAGCGAACACGGGGACGATGAACAAGCCTCCGAGGACCGACTGGATTGCAGTGACCGCGTTGTTGTCGATCGTCGGCTTCCACCGTTTGTACATCAGAATTGCGACGGCCCACGACGCGGAGGCCCCAAGAGCATAGAGGTCCCCAACGACGAACGTCGCCGCCATTATGCTTGGCAGGAATATGACGACTATCCCGCAAAAAGCGGCAGCGATGCCTATCACTCTATTCCTGCTGAGCCTCTCCCCCAGCAGGGGTGACAGCGCGGCGACCAGTACGGGCTGGGTATAGATCAGGGTCGAGCTTACCCCTGTGCTGGCTGTCAGCAGGCTGGCGTTCAAGAGGATGAGGAAGAGCGCGACGTTGAACAGCCCGAGCCCGAGCAACCAGAACATATCTCTTCTAGTGATGCCCTTGATCGCGTACCCTCCGATCGCGAAGACGAAGATGCCGGCCAGTACAGCGCGCAACAACGAGAAAGTTACCGGGTCGACATAGGGAAGGATCCCCTTGATCACGAAGTAGTTAGCTGCCCATATGAGGCAGACTGCCAGTATCAGCAGGAGGTCGACTGGCTTCGTGCGCATCTGCAATCAAGATCCGGGGTTTTGCTTCAGGTTTCTTCCCTCGTTCAGTCCGTTATCAGGGCCTTCATGCACTTCTGCTCCCCGGCGACCGAGAACGCCTCTTCGGTCTGCGCGAGAGGGAACCGGTGCGTTATCAGGTCCGTGACGTCGATACTCGCGCTCGAGAGTAGTTTCATCGCTTCGGCAGTCTCGGTCTCTGTGGCCGCATAGCTTGTCACGAGCTTCGTCCCGTTGAGAAAGAAGTGGGCCGTGTCGATGCTCGCCTTGGAGTCCTTCTTGGGGGCGCCGAACAGCAGGACCGTCCCGCCTTTCGCGACCAGGCTCAGCCCATCCTCAAGAGCCGCGCTGCTGCCTGTCGCAAGGACTACCAGCTCAGGGCCTCCCTTGAGGAAGCCGAGGACATCGTCTCGCTCGGAGGAGTTGGAGACGTTGAACGTTCCTTCGGCCCCCATGTCGGCCGCGAGGCCCAGTCTGTACTCGCTCACATCAGCGACGATCACGGTCTTCCTTCCATAGCTCTTAAGCAGCTTCAGGTGCATCAGTCCTATCGGTCCCGCGCCATAAATCAGGGCCGAGCTGACGGCCTTCGCGTTTGCCCTCTCGAGCCCGCGAATGCAGCACGCAAGCGGCTCTATTAAGCTGGCCTGTTCGAAGTTGAGCGAATCAGGCAGCTTTAGGACGGCCCCTCTGTCTACGTTGTACTTCGGGACGATGAAATACTCAGCAAGACCGCAAGGCGCGAGGTTGTGCTTCGAGTATTCGGAGCAGAGGGTGCCCTCGCCTTTTCGGCAAAGCTCGCAGCTTCCACATGGGACATGATGATGTGCGAATACCCTGTCACCGACGACGAGCCCTTTGACACCACGACCCAGAGCGGCCACTTCCCCGACCTCTTCGTGCCCCACTATGCTCGAAGTGATACCATGTCCGTTGACCTTCTCGATGTCCGTACCGCAGACGCCGCAGCACCTCAGCTTGACCAGCACCTCCCCTTCGGCGGGTTCAGGCTTTGGGACATCGGTTATCCTCAGCTTGCCTGGTGCTTCGATCAAGGCCGCCTTCAAGTAATCACGACTCTCTCGCCGCCGCGACCGTCATAAGATAAGCCCTTCTCTTTACTTTGGTAGTCCAGAGACGTCTTCGCAATCAAGAAGGGAGCCGCATGTGGGGCATCTGTACTTACACGTCTGAATCTGGACCATCTTAGTCCCACAGTAGCACATCTCCTCCGGCAACGGTTTCTCAATTGAGCCACTACCCTTATAGAGTTTGACGCGCCAATTCGCGCCAGTCCTCTTTCGAGGAATTGGAGAAGAAAACGAATGAATCCCAGACGGTCAGAACGAAAGGCAATCGCCACCGCGATATTGGTGGCAGCAGTCCTAATAGTGGTGATTGTCGCTGGCGGCTTCGCCTTCTACGTCTTTTCATCGCCGGGAAGCCCCGTCTCCGACGGCACGACTACCTCCTTGACGTCTTCGACTAACGACAACTGTGCGCAGCCGGTGTGCACTACGCTATCGACGAGCTCCACCAGCACGTCGACATCATCACTCACTACGTCCTCGACTTCTTCCTCATCTACCACTCACTCTACAACTTCTTCTACAAGCACAACGAGCAGCACCAGTAGCACCTTCGTCTTGCCCGCCGGCGGCTCCGAGGTAATCATCCCGCCCGGGATCCAGAACGCAGACGCCAAACAGGAGAACATCACCTTCAACCCCTTCAATCTGAAGGTCGTTCTCGGCGTGAACAGCACGGTCTACTTCTACGACGCAGATATGCAGGACAACCTCGGCCACGTACTCGAGACAACCTCTTGGCCCACCAACGGGACGCCGTTCGCGTTCGACATCCTGCCAGGGCAGGTGCTCAATGTGACTTTGACGACCGCGGGGACGTACACTTACAACTGCGAATGGCATCCCGTGTGGATGACTGGCACTATTACAGTGGTCTCCGGGTAATCGCGGGTTGGCGGATAACACCGTCCGGGGGTCCTCCGCGAATACGGGCACACTCTTTGTCATAGTCGTCGTACTTCTCGTCGGCTTGCTGGCCGCTGACTCCTTTTCATCGAGTGAATCCACCTCGACGACAACCTCTACCTCCCTCTGCACTCAGCCGGCCGGCATCGAGAGGGTCCAACTATCGGCGTCAGCGCCGTTCGGGGAAGTCACGACATTCGCCCTCCCCAAGCCGCTCAAGGCCCCGAACTCCATCGCTGTCGCGCCGGACGGGTCAATCTGGTTTGGCGAGGTGGCACTCCGGGGCGTTGCGCATCTGTTCGTCAACGGAACGCTGCTCGAGTACGCGTGGCCTTCGTCGTTCATCACCCCGCAGACAGAGTGCACAGACCTCTCGGAGCTCTGGGGGCTAGTATTGTGGCACGGGATGGTCTGGGCTTCGGATTCTGCGAACGACCAGCTGGTGGGTCTGACCCCTTCCAACGACACCTTCCAGACCGTCCACCTCGCGAGCGGCTCGCTGCCCAGGTTCCTGGCCCTCGACTCGCTCGGGAACCTCTGGTTCACTGAGTCCTCCCTCCAGACCCGGGTCGGGATGATCGCTTCTCCTTCGAGCGCTCCCAGATACTTCGATGTCCCGGCCGCGCCCGGCCAGATAACCGCCTCGCTGCTGTTCTACAACTCCACGGTTGCCTACGTAGTAACCGTCAACCCTAGCGACAACGCGGGAGAAGTATTCTCGTTCGACCCCGCGGCCTCAGCGCCCACGTTCACACGGGTCGGCGGGGACGAGACCCTACTCGGCCCCTACAGTGCAGCCGTGGCTGCGGGAGGCCTGTGGGTTGGCGAGCATGACTCGTCCGACGTCGCGTTCTATAACCAGACCTCCTCAAGCTGGTCATTCTTCCCGACCTCCGTCAACCCGGAAGTACTCCTCACGCTCCCATACTATCTGCAGGCCAACGGTAGCTCGGTGTGGTTCAACGAGCACGACAGCAACAAGATAGCCGTGATAAGCGGCTCGTCGCTGACCGAATACAACATCTCGAGCACGCCGCTTTCCACCGGAGGTATCGGAAACGCACTTTCAATAGCTGTCGACCACAACCTTGTCTGGTTCACTGAATGGACCGGGAACGTGGTCGGCTTCGTCAACGCGTCGTTACGCCCGTCGTTCTCGATAGCGGCAAACTCTGCCTCGAGTGACACGACCATAGCGCCTGGCTCCGGGGCGAACGTCACCCTCGAGGTATCCGGGACTTCAGCTGCGCCACTTTCCTTCCAGTACGCCGACTCCGAGTCCAACTCCGCTGTTCCCGCAAACCTGACCATCAGCTCCAACGAAAGCTCGCTAGCCGGACTGGCCGGCGTCAGGGACGTCGTGGTGAACATCAGCGCCAAACCCGGTGCCCCCGCCGGCGAGTACCTCGTACTCGTCACTGTGACGGACGGAGTGACTTACAGGTCCGTCTACGTCCCGGTCGAGGTGACCTGAGTCGACGTTCGAAAAGCGTTTAAGCTCTGCGTTCGGCCAGCCAAATGTAATGTCGGACGACGACTCGGATGCGCGGGTCCCGAGGCTGGTGAGGAGGAAGGTGCTAGCCGTAGTGCCCCGGCTCTGCCCTTCGTGCCTCACGCCCCTCCACAGGGTGAGCGAGCTCGGTGGGTGGCTCGTCCCGCAGGACTACTACTGCCCCAACTGCGGATACCAGGGACACGCCTACCTGGAAGCAGACCCTGAGAAAGGCGCGGACTGAATCGTTTTGGAAACCCCGCGGTGGAATCCGTTCGGCGTGCTCTACGCCGTGATAATCGCCACTGCGTGCGTCATGCTCCTTCTCTCGATCCCCGTCGGCATCTACACCGTCTTCTTCACGACCCTTTCGACCTCCATCGGCTACGCGAACAGCATAGGCTACTTCCCGCTCTATATCGGGCTCCTGACCATCGCGGTCCCCGTCACCCCGACATTCGGGACTCTGTTCCTCGGACTGACGTGCGTCTACGTCGCATGCATCGTCCTCGCTGCGTTCCAGGGAGGCGGTTTCGTACGCGCTCTTGTCGCGACTGCAAGGCAGGGCCCCGTTGCCCTCCTGCGCAACCCGCTCTCTGCAATGATCATGATCCTTGGAGCTACTCTCCTGGCGACCGTAATCCTACAAACATTCCAGAGTTCTGTCGGTGTGCCAACGGGAGGAATCTCCGGAGACCCGTTCCTTCTCTTCAGGGACCTGACGCTATCGCCACTGATAGAAGAGATCGGCTACAGGTTCTTCCTCATCGGGGTGCCCCTCGCCGTGCTGCTCCTGGCAACACACCCGACCGCGCGGAAGTTCCTGAAGACCCTTTGGAGGCCTTCCGCCGCCTGGGACGCCGAACCGAACCCCGACCCAGAACACATTCAAGTCCCCACGGACACGTTGAAGAACTTCACCATCTTCCTGATCGCTCTCAGCTCGATAGTGTTCGGTCTCGCCCACTACCTCTCTGGTGCGGGCTGGGACGTCGGCAAAATCAGCGAGGCAGCCCTGGACGGAGTCGCCCTCGGCTACCTTTACGTCCGTTACGGCCTGCACGCGAGTATACTCTTCCACTGGGCCGTCGACTACGCGACGAACGCGTTTGCCTTCTATGGGCAGGCCGTCTATGGGACTTCCTGGACTGCTAACTCGGTCTACAGCATCGTGCCGACGATTGACATTCTCATCATCGTCGGACTCCCCGGACTGCTGTTCTTCTTGAATCTCTTTTTGAAGCGAGTTATTAAGCCGCATCAGGTGACGACTGAGGATGACAGTAGTCGGCAAATCAATCCTGCTTGATCTGGTCCAGAAGTACGAGGTGATCTCACCGACGTTCCCCGACGGGTTCGACGGAGATGGGTACGTCCTCACCGTCCGGGAAGACAGGACCTTGAACTACCTCGAACACAGGAACATGATCTCAAAGGAGGTCATCTTCACGCCTCCAAACTTCGTGGCGCACCTCACTGCGAAAAGCAGGTTCGGTAGGATGGGCCTCTCTTTCCTAAACTCGGTCAAGGTCCACAGTGGTTTCGTCGGACGTCTGGCTCTCGAGCTGGTGAACTTGAACAACGAGAGGTCGCCCATCACGATAAAGCACGGCGACCCCCTGATCCACATCGAGTTCATCACCCGAGAGGGCGAGCCCTCGCCTTACAGGGGGAACTACATGTTCCAGTACATGGACCAGGCGGAGTCCGACAAGTATGCCAGCATACTCTCAAAGAACTTCTCCACCTTGTTCACGCCCGCCGAGCTCGAGAGGATGAAGAAGGACAGGGTAAGCAGCGGAGACTGAGTCATTAGCTTTTTCATGGACTATTCGGGTAGTCTCCCAAGAATACGCTAAGTTTAAGGAATAGGCGTGCCAACCATATGGCATGACTATCGACCAAAAGGTCAGGTATGGAATGTTGGCTGTGGCTGCCGCGTCTTTCATGCTGGCGAGCCTTGGGATGCACTTGGGCCCTCTAGACCCTACCGGCGTAGGCCCACTCGAGTAATAGGAAGTTAAGGTCCCTGCAGGTCGGACGGCACGGCGCGAGCTGTGCCCTCCCTTATTTCTAACAACAGTTTTTCGCACACCTGTGTCAGGTGGGCCTTGTTGAACTGCCACCTCTGCCTTGACTCGTCGTATAGCTCCGGGATTATCGTGAACGCGAGCGAGTTGACCTGGTCTACTATGAAGTACTTTGCCGTGCTCCTGGTATCAGATATCACCTCCGCCAAGTACTGGAGTCCCTCCGTCAGTGACTCGATGGGGAATACAAGCTCGGCCTCGTAGGTGTCCCCCACCGCCTCGGACCAGATGAACGGCAGCTGGTTGAGCCTGGCCATGATCTCCAGCCTCCTCGGCTGGTCGAGGTCGGTGAACGTGACGACGACCCACAGGTAGGTGTGCTTCTTGTTTGCCGCCCTCTCCGCCTTGTAGTCGTAGGTCGTGCCCATCCACTTGATGACGTAACCCTTGATCAGCTTGCGCTCTTCGATGTGCTTCCTAAAGTGCCAGGTGAGCGTCTTGTAGTTGATGTTGAGCAACTCGGCCATCTCCGCGAGGGTCCTGTTCCCGTCCATCTGGAGTTGCTTCAGTATGAGAAGGTCCACAGAGTCGAACCTCTCCTTGCTCGAAGGGACGTGGGTCGCGGCCTGCCTGTCGAGCTTGGTGTCGGACTTCCAGTCGAAGTCCCAGACCCCCTCATCGAAGTCGTACAGGTTGGTCTTCATCGGAGGGTTGCGGAACCACTGAAAGGTGTGGAGCTCCATGGACTTGAACACGCCCTTCTTTTGCAGCGCGCCGAAGAAGTCCCTGTAGTCCTCTATACACTCATCAGGCACTGAGCAGTGTATTATGTACCGGCCGTCCGGCAGCACCTTCTCGTAGCTGACGAGGTATCCCTCTTCACTGAGGACTCTCATCATCTTCTGCGAGATGGGCTTGTAAGCGTCCGCGAAATCTACGAAAATTATCATGCGTCTGAGCCCGAGCTTCTCGTGGTCGACCGCGACGTGGACCGCGAACCCCTTGCTGAGAAGCTTCTCCTTGTACCTGTATCTTACGCTCTCCTTGAACTGCCCCAGCTGCCTCGCAATCTCGGATATGTTCGGACCGATCTCAGTAATCATCCTGGCTAGCTGTCCGGTCTTCACATTCGAGCTTGCGTCTTCCCCTTGGGCGTTCGTCTTAGTAAGGGCCATGAAAATGCCTAGACCGTTGGCTTAGGGCCTTCGATACTTATATATTGCGCTCCAGAGATTTATGTAATATCTAAGGGAAGCCCGATTCAGGGACCGGCGTCCGGTCGGCGCTCGTTCCTCAGATACTGAGCGCGGACCTGAGGCCCTTGTAGCGGTTCCTTATGGTGACCTCGGTGACCCCAGCCGCCTCTGCGACGTCCCGCTGCGTCTTGTCCTCTCCTTCCAGTGTGCACGAGACATACAAGGCCGCGGCGGCTAGCCCCATCGGGTCCTTCCCTGCGGAGATACGCGCTTGCTCGGCCCTCTTCAGGATCTCCAGAGCCCTGCGCTTCGTCTTCTCTGAAAGGCCCGCCCTAGAAGCGATCCTGGATACGCACTTGGTCGGGTCCGCCACCGGCATCTTGATGTCCATCTCCTTGAGCAGAAGTCTGTAACACCTCGCGATGTCCTTCTTCTTCACGTTCGACACGACCGCGAGGTCCTTCAGGGTCCTCGGAGTCTCCCTGTCCCTGCAAGCGGCATACAGCGAGGCCGCTATTATCGCAGATATCGACCTCCCCCTTACAAGACCCCTCTCGAGCGCCTTTCTGTAGATGTACGCCGCCTTCTCCACCACCGAGTCGGACACCGCCAGCTTGTCGGACAGCCTGTCCAGCTCGCTGAAGGCCTGCCTCAGGTTCCTGTCGATCGGCTCGTGCACTTGGCTCCTGCTGTCCCACGTCCTGAGCCGCTCGACCGTCGCCTTCATCGATGCTGAGAGAGACTTCCCAGAAGCATCCTTGTTGATCCCCCCTATCACCGTGGCAAGACCCATGTCGTGCATGGCGATCGATGTCGGGACACCTCCACGCGACCTGTCGTCTTTCTCGTCCTTCGAGAATGCCCGCCATTCAGGCCCTATCTCCTCTATCTTTTCTTTTACAACGAATCCACAACCGCTACAGAAAAGCTCCCCACCGTTGGTGTCCACTATCATCGGACCCTTGCCGCAACGGGGGCACTTGTCCAGCGCCTTCTGCAGCTTCAGCAGCCTCGAGAAGTCTCTTTCGTAGGTCATCGCAACAAACACACGAAAAGATTTTTAATCTTCAAACCAAGCAAACCCGCCAAATATATTTAAGTTTTATGCATTCTTCATCTATTTCGCGTATTCGCGATAAAATAACGTGAAATGTATTGATGAAACATTATTGGTTATCGCAATATTACATGCGGTCTCACGATAGATATTCCAAATCGTGTCAAAACTAGACAAAAATTCTCTATTGATGTATCCTGACGCCGCTCCATATAGTGAAAACTCCTGGAATGTGGAGGAGAGTTTCATCACACTTTTATAGAACGCAGGTAAAGCTTTTGTTGAACGCGGCATGGAAGGCCTCCTGCTTTTAGAGAACGCGCTCCAATTTGTAGGGGCATTTGTCGCATTTTCCATAGCTCTCGTTTCCTACAAGGGCGTTAAACAGACCAGAAGCAGTTCGCTACTTAGGCTCTCCGCAGCTTTCATGTTCCTCGGGACAGGCTTTCTCCTTGAAGGGTTCTACGGTTTCGGCTCGCTGGCTCTGCTTCCAGGTTTCGAGGTCTCCCTCACGACCCTACTGATCGCCGGCCTCTTCCTTGAGACGGCGGGCTACTTCTTCCTAGCATTCTCCCACATGCTCGATGTGGTGCTCGACAAGAGGATGGGCGTCATGCTAGCCCTCTTCCCGTTGATGGCGATCAACCAGAGCAGCCTCGCCGTCGTCCTGACCAGCCTCTCGTTCTACTTCATCCTCTATGGCGTCGTGGAGACTCTATTCGCCTACTCGAAGAACAGGAACCCCAACACACTCCTGATTGCATCAGGACTCGCGGTGCTCGCAGGCGGCTGGTGGATGTCGCTCGCCTTCACCGATGGCCTTTTGTTAAATATAATACAGCTTTTGCTCAAAGAAGTTGGACTAGTCACGCTATTCATCCCGGTCCTCAAGTTCTCCCTTAGCAAGAAGGGTGGTTGGAATGGCCCAGTATAGAACCCAGACCAAGATTATCGCTGATATTCTAGCAACCGCCCGAGACCTGAATACGGCCGGGGACGGCGTGGGCATCACGACCCTGCTCAGGAGGGGAAATGTCTCTTATTCGAGGATGACCAAGCTGATAACCGACCTGGTCGGGGCCGGACTATTAGTCGAGCTCAACATAGAGAAGAACTCAAAGTACAAGATCAGCGACAAGGGCCTCAGCTTCTTGCGGGCATACGGCCAGTTCGAAGACTTTGCACAGTCGTTCGGTCTGCGCCTCTAATCCTTCGCAACCGCTTCGCTTCTTAGGCGTCTACCGTCCTTGCCGCCCGACTCCTAGAGTCTGATTTTTAACCCGTCCGACGCCACCCGCGTGCGATAGCATTGATTGGTTTCGTAGGGGCTGGACGCGTCGGGGCTCAGGCCGCGCTCGAGGTCGCTTCTCAGGGAATCGACGATATCTCCCTTGTGGACATCGTGCCGGGCCTGGCAGAGGGCGAGGCTCTGGACATCAGCCACAAGATATCCGAGACCGGCGTCGACGTGACGGTCTCAGGCTCGTCTGACTACTCGAACCTCAAAGGCTGTGGTATCGTCGTGATCACTGCGGGACTAGCGCGGAAGCCCGGCATGACGAGGATGGACTTACTCGGGAAGAACGCGGTCATCATCGGCTCCGTCGCGAAGGAGGTGGCCAAGCACGCCCCGGAGTCTGTCATCATCACAGTCACCAACCCTATGGACGTGATGAACTATGTCGTGCTCAAGGCGACGGGATTCCCCGCGCACCGCGTCGTCGGGATGGGCGGAGTGCTGGACCTGTCTCGCTTCAAGCACGTGCTGTCCCTCAGGCTCGGAGTTTCTCGGTCGTCGATCACCGCGCTGGTGATCGGTGAGCACGGCGAGAACATGCTCCCGCTCGCGAGGTACACCTCGATAGGCGGAGTGCCGCTTACCTCTCTGCTCAACGAGAAGGAGGTCGAAGAGACCATCCAGAGCACCCGGCAGGTCGCGATCGACGTCATATCCAAGAAAGGCGCGACGGTCGACGCGCCGGGAAACGCCATCGCCAGGATGGTCAGGGCGATCGCATGGGACAGAAAGGAGGTGCTGCCCGCTTCTGCCTTCCTCGAAGGGCAGTACGGTGTGAGCGGACTCGGCATAGGCGTCCCGTTGATGCTGGGCGCCTCCGGAGTCGAGCGGATATTCGAGCTCCAGCTGAACGAGGCGGAACGAGCTCAATTTATGAAGGGGGTTGACACGATAAAGGAAGGAATCGCCGCGCTACCACCTGCATAGACGCGTATTCCGGAGGGACCCAACCTCTATTAGGTGGCGCCGCGGCAGTGAGGCTTGTGATGGACGAGAGGACGAAGGAAGGAGAAAAGGTCCTCGTAGCCGGAATCGGCAACACCCTAGGAATCGGGCAATAGTAAACGAGCAGAGCCGAATGACAAATCCCTCCATCGAGATAGTAAGTCTTACAAAATCTTACGGGTCGTTTACAGCCGTCTCAGACCTCAATCTCAAAATTGAGGGGACGAAGTGCGTCGGGTTCCTCGGACCGAACGG
>Ga0302324_100004219_pt1 | contig 31947 bp, 28 predicted proteins | sample Palsa_T0_1_FD_201949 | JGI IMG/M metagenome (GOLD analysis project Ga0302324, IMG submission 201949) | Peat permafrost microbial communities from Stordalen Mire near Abisko, Sweden - Palsa_T0_1 | ecosystem: Environmental > Terrestrial > Soil > Palsa > Peat permafrost | place: Sweden: Abisko... | reverse complement strand
GCTCCCAGAACAGCAAAAAGCCCCCGGCCGGGCGGGCAAGGGGCCCTTGAGCTTGGCGCGCTCGGAGGGACTCGAACCCCCAACCTTCTGATCCGTAGTCAGATGCTCTATCCGTTGAGCTACGAGCGCAGGTGAACCTCGCATAGTGTACGGCACCGCGGACGCGCCGCGCCGGCCGTCCGTCCGGGCTGCCGTCGCCTGGCCACATCGCGGCTGGCCGTGCCACTGCGGGTCGGCGTCCAACGGGACGACATCCATCGTGGCAGATGCCTCAGTCCGGGCGCCCTGCTGATCCTGCGGGACGTGCTTGCGCATCCCGGCACCTCAATAACAGACATCGCCGTCCGGACGGCCCTCCCGCAGGGGCACGTGTCCGAGACCGTCACCAGGCTGCGGTCGCTGGGTATCGCGCAGACCAGTGCAGATCCGGCCGATGGCCGCCGGACATTGGTCGACGTCACCGCGACGCACCTGCGTCGGGTGGCGTCTAACAGCACCCGGAATGCCGACTCTGCCTTGCGCGCAGCCTTCGGCAACATCGAGTCCGCTCGCGCGCAGCAGCTCATCGACGCACTGGGCGAGGTGGCGGGACGGCTTCGGACCAGCTGACGCCCAGCGCGACCGAAATCGCCGCGGCGAAAATGCGGTACGCACTGGCGCGTCGGCATCGGCCTCACACCGGCCAGGGCACGGATCCCAACACCGGGCCGCTGCTCGTCCTCCTGGCACTGGCCTACTGGCCACGCCAGGCGCTGGTCAGGCGGCGGCGCGCTCGCTGACGGGCCGGCGGCGCAGGTCCGGGCGCTGGAGAGCAGGGGGGCGGTAGGCCATGTCGAGCGTGCCAACGTCGGTGCCGGGCGGAACGATCTCGTCGATTCGGTCGAGGATCTCGTCGGTGAGCCTGACATCGATGCCGGCGAGGAGGTCATCGAGCTGCTCCATCGTGCGCGGACCGCTAATCGCGCTGGTCACGCCTGGGTGAGCGATCGCGAACGCCATCGCAAGGTGGGTCATCGGCAGCCCCGCCTTCTCGGCGAGCGGGATGATCTGCTCGACGGTGTCGAGGCGGCGCTCATCGCTGAGGTGCCGGAAGAGGGCGGTGCGGCGCAGGTCGGTCTGCTGGCCCTTGCGGACGCGCCCGGTGAGCAGTCCCATCGCAAGAGGGCTCCACACCAGCGTGCCCATCCCGTAGCGCTGGGCGACGGGCAGCACTTCAGCCTCGATGCCGCGGCTGAGGATCGAGTAGGTGGGCTGCTCGGTGCGGAACCGTTCCAGGCCGCGCCGCTCGGCGACCCACTGAGCCTCGACGATGTCGGACGCGGGCATCGTAGAGGAGCCGATTATCCGGACTTTGCCGCTGTGGATCAGGTCCGACAGAGCGGAGAGCGTCTCCTCGATATCGGTGTCCGGGTCCGGCCGGTGGATCTGGTACAGGTCGATGTAGTCGGTCTGCAGCCGGCGCAGCGAGTTCTCGACCTCGGTCATGATCCAGCGCCGGGAGTTGCCCCGCTGGTTGGGGTCATCCCCCATCGGCATCCACAGTTTGGTCGCGAGGACGACGTCGTCGCGGCGCCCTTTGAGCGCCTGCCCGACGATCTCCTCGGACTCGCCGCGGGAATACGCGTCGGCGGTGTCCACGAAGTTGATCCCCGCATCCAGTGCCTTGTGGATGATGCGGATCGAGTCGTCGTGGTCGGGGTTGCCGATGGCCCCGAACATCATCGCGCCGAGCGCGTACGGACTGACCTTGATCCCGGTCCGGCCGAGAGTGCGGTACTGCATGCGATTCCTCCTGGAGTAAAGACCGGCGCGAGGGGAGCGCGGCCCGGTGCCGTACTCTGAACCTAAGTGGAACGCCCTTCCGGAAGTATATGGAATAGCTTTCCGTTTAGCAAGCGGAGGACCGCGTGACGGAGAACACGGCGCCGGCCGGGGCCGACCTGACGGGCCCTGGCGCGAGCGCGCAGCGTCGGCTTCGCGCTGACGCTCAGCGCAACATCGCCTCGCTGCTTGAGGCAGCCAAGGCCGTGTTCGCCACGTCAGGCGTGGACGCGCCCGCCAAGGAGATCGCCGACCGTGCGAGCGTCGGGGTCGGAACGCTGTACCGGCACTTCCCGCAGCGCTCGGACCTGGTCAAGGCAGTGTTCCAGCGCGAGGTGGACGCCTGCGCCGCCGCTGCCCCGGCGCTGGCCGCGGCGCACGAGCCAGGAGCGGCACTCGCGATGTGGCTCCGCCGGTACACCGAGTACCTCGCGACCAAGCGCGGCCTCGCCGCAGCCCTTCACTCCGGCGACCCGGCGTACGGCGCGCTGCCCGGCTACTTCAGGCAGCGACTCGGACCCGCCCTCGGGTCACTGCTCGAAGCCGCCATAGCCAGTGGCGAGATCCGGGCCGGCATCAGCGCCACGGATCTGCTGCACGCCGTCGCCAACCTGTGCCTGCCCGTTGCGGACGAGGGGGCCGACTACAGCCAGCGCATGGTCGCGCTCCTCATCGACGGGCTGCGCTACGGCGCCAGCACGAGCCAGTCGCGCCCATGAGGGCTCACTTACATCGGTTTTCGCGCCGGTTCTAGATCGGTGCCATATCCACGAAGCGGCTGTAGTGACCCTGGAAGGCAACGGTCACCGTGGTCGTCGGACCGTTCCTGTGCTTCGCCACGATGAGGTCGGCCTCGCCTGCCCTGGGCGACTCCCGCTCGTAAGCGTCCTCGCGGTGCAAAAGTATCACAACGTCAGCATCCTGTTCAATCGACCCACTCTCACGCAAATCAGCCAAAAGCGGACGCTTGTCCGTTCGCATCTCCGGTCCGCGGTTGAGCTGGGCGAGCGCGACGACGGGAACGTTGAGTTCCTTGGCCAGCAGCTTCAGCGACCTGGACAGCTCGGACACTTCCTGCTGCCGGTTCTCGACGCGCTTCGGCGAGCTCATCAGCTGCAGGTAGTCGATGACGACTAGCTTGAGGTCGTTGCGCTGCTTGAGCCGGCGGCATTTCGCCCGGATCTCCATCATCGACATGTTCGGCGAGTCATCGATGAACAGCGGCGCGTCCACAACCTCGCTCATCCGCCTGGCCAGCCTGGTCCAGTCGTCCTCACCGAGCTGCCCAGTGCGCATGGCGTGCAGCGGGACGCGCGCCTCGGCCGACAGCAACCGCATGGTGATCTCGTTGCGGCTCATTTCCAGGCTGAACAGCACCGAAGTCTGACCGGACTTAACGGACGCGGATCTACAAATGTCCAAAGCCAACGCAGATTTTCCGATTGCCGGACGGGCGGCGATCACGATCATCTGGCCCGGGTGCAGTCCGTTGGTCAGCGCGTCCAGATCGGCGAACCCGGTCGGCACGCCCGCCAGCGACCCGCCCCGGCTGCCGATCGCCTCGATCTCATCGAGCGCTCCGGGCATGATCTCCGCGAGCGGCAGGTAGTCCTCACTGACACGGCGGTCGGTTACCCCGTAGATCTCAGCCTCGGCCCGGTCGACCAGCTCGTCGGCGTCACCGTCGCCGGCGTAGCCGAGCTGGACGATCCGCGTGCCGACCTCGACCAGGCGCCGCAGGATCGCCCGCTCGCGGACGATGCGGGCGTAGTACCCGGCGTTCGCAGCGGTCGGCACGGAGGCGATCAGGGTGTGCAGGTACGGGGCGCCGCCCATGCGGCCGATGTCGCCGCTGCGGGTCAGCTCCGCCGCGACGGTGACGGCGTCAGCGGGCTCACCGCGGCCGTACAGGTCCAGAATGACGTCGTGGATGAGCTGGTGCGCGGGCCGGTAGTAGTCGTGTGCCCTGATGACATCGAGCACGTCGGAGATCGCGTCCTTCGACAGCATCATGCCGCCGAGAACGCACTGTTCGGCCGCGAGGTCGTGCGGCGGCGTGCGCTCGAACTCCCCGCCCCGGGGCATGATCTCCGCGACGCTCACCCGCGTACCGTCCTTTCCCCCTGGCAGCACCGGTACCTGCCAGCACCGTCGCCGCTCCCGCCCATTTCACGCCAATCAGGTCCCGCATCAGCCGCCAATCGGGCACCGGCCGTCACGCGTTTCCATAGCTGTTCTATCGAACGCCTCCGACAGTCTTCAGCGTGTCGCCTCAGCCGTCGACTCATGGTGTGCACAGGCCTGTGGACAGGCTGTGCAGACACGCCGCAAGGGCTGTGCGCAGCCTGGGGACGGTGGTGTGGAAAGGGCTATGGATATCTGGATGCAGGAGCAACTGCCTGCGAGAACGTTCCTCCCAGGCTGTGCATACAAGATTTTTTTGCTCTGGAAGAACGTGCATGGCGACCATAAGTTATCCACACCGAGAATTTGACGTCCAACGTCACGCAGGAACTCTGCCGGGCTCGCGGGCGGCAGCCAGCAGATGCGCCGGTTTGCGGGGCACGCCCGTCAGCAAGCAACTACAGTTCGAGTATGTGTTCGAACGTCGGCGAGCAGCGGCCGCCCGCAGCCGACCTGGCCAGCCAGCTGGCCGCGGCAATCGACGAACTAGCAGCCGCGATCAGCGCTAACGCGGACGACGCGGCCCCGGACCTGGCGGCGCGGCTCGCGGGTGCCTGGGCGATGATCACCGCGGCAGATCCCGAGCTGGCAGCCCGGATGGCGCGGTATTCACATCAGTAGGGCGGGAACGAGGCCATTCAGACTCGCGTCGCCAGCCGCCCCCGGTGCCATCGCGCGGCCCGGCGATCGCTGAGTATCTGGCGTACCACGTTCCTGCCCGGAATGCCGGTGACCCCGCCGCCGCCATGCGTCGACGAGCCGGCCTGGTAAAGCCCCCGGACCGGAGTGCGCAGATCCGCGTAGCCGGCCGCCGGGCGCGCATGGAACATCTGGCCGAGGGTCAGCTCGCCGTGGAAGATGTTGCCGCCGATCAGCCCGTAGTCGCGCTGCATCTCCCGCGGCCCGATGACCTGGCGGTGCAGGACCGAGCTGGCGAAACCGGGAGCGACGGCGTCCATCCGGGCAACCACCCGGTCGGCATAGGCGGTGAGCGCGGCATCGTCGCACTGCTCGGCGTAGGTGTGCGGCACCCACTGGGTGAACATCGAGATGACGTGCTGCCCGGCCGGGGCGAGGCTGTCGTCGAAGACGCTGGGGATGCACACGTCAGCGAACGGCAGCGCGGAGGGCTGGCCCGCAGCGGCTTCCTGGAAGGCGGTCTCCAGGTCGTCCAGGCTCTCGGCCAGCACGATCGTGCCGCCGTGGATCTGCGGATCGGCCTGCGGATGGCTGGCGAAGACCGGCAGCCGGTCGACCGCCAGGTTGACCTTCACGGTACCGCTGCGCGAGTGCCAGCCGCGGATGTCGGCAACGAACTCCGGGGGCAGCACGGCCGGGTCCACCAGCTCCAGGAACGAGATCGCCGGATGCGCGGTAGTGATCACCGTGGCCGCGCTGATCTCCTCGCCGCTGGTCAGGATGACGCCCGTGGCGCGGCCGCCCGCGGTGGTGATCTGCGCGACGGGTGCGCTGGTGCGGATCTCGGCGCCGAACGAGCGCGCGGCGGATGCCAGCGCCGCGGTGACGCCGCCCATGCCGCCGCGCGGGAAGCCCCAGGCCCCGGCCTGCCCGCCCGCGTCGCCGAGGTGATGGTGGAGTGTCACGTAGGCGCTGCCAGCCGAGCGGGGGCCGGACCAGGTGCCGATCACGCCGGAGACCGACAGCAGCCCGCGCAGCGCGTCGCTGGTTAAGTAGTCGTCCAGCAGGTCAGCGATGCTTCCCGTCAGCAGCCGGGTGATGTCCACGGCCGTCCGGGTGTCGACCTTCCTCAGGTGCCGCATGAGCAGGCCCTGCCGCAGCAGGTCAGCCGGATGCCGGGAGCCCAGCCGGGGCGGGATCTCAGCCAGCATCGGGCCGAGGATCGCGCCGATGCGCCCCATGTAGGCCTCGTAGGCGTCGTAACGGTCTGCGTCGGACCCGGAGAACTTCGCGATCTCCGCCCGGCGCTGCGCCGGGTCGTGCGGCAGGCGCAGGTAGCGGCCGTCAGCACGGGGCGCGAAGTAGGGACCCTGCGGATAGACCTGATAGCCGTGGCTGACCAGGCGAAGGTCGCTCACGAGATCGTGCGGCAGCAGCGAGACGACATACGACAGCGAGGTCACTGTGTAGTCCGGGCCGAAGGGATGCTCGCTGACCGCCGCGCCGCCGACGATGTCGCGGCGCTCGCAGACCAGCACCGACAGGCCAGCCCTGGCCAGGTAGGCCGCCGCGACCAGCCCGTTGTGGCCGCCGCCAATGATCACGACATCCCGGCTCGCGGGCATCGGTCACGCTGTCCTTTCCGTCACCTGCAAAAACTGGAGGAGGCGCCGGGCAGCCCGGCGCCTCCTCCAGCACTTCGTTCGCCCTGCTCCGGGGTCAGCTGGCAGCGACCTCGATCTCGAGCCTGGCACTGACCTCCGGGTGCAGCCGGACCGCGACCTGGTGCGAGCCCACGGTCTTGATCGGGTTCTGCACCTCGATCTTGCGCTTGTCCAGGTCCGGGCCGCCGGCGTTACGAACCGCGGCCGCGATGTCCGCGGTCGAGATCGAGCCGAACAGGCGCCCGCCGGTCCCGGCCCTGGTCTCCAGCCGCACCTTCATGCCGGCCAGCCTGGTGGCTGCTTCCTTCGCATCGTCGAGACTGCGGATCTCGCGCGCCGAGCGGGCGCGCTTGATCATGTCGATCTGCTTCTCGGAACCGCGGGTCCACGGCATCGCCAGGCTGCGCGGAACGAGGTAGTTACGGCCGTACCCGGCCTTCACCTCGACCACGTCGCCGGGCGCGCCAAGGCCCGTGACCTCCTGAGTCAGGATGAGCTTCATCGGCTTACCGCTCATGGCTCTGGTCCTCCCTCGGCCTAGCGAGCCGTGCTCGTGTAGGGCAGCAGCGCCATTTCGCGCGCGTTCTTGATGGCGGTCGCGACGTCGCGCTGGTGCTGGGTGCAGTTGCCGGAAACGCGCCGCGCGCGGATCTTGCCGCGGTCGGAGATGAACTTCCGCAGCAGCCCGGTGTCCTTGTAGTCCACCCTCGTCACCTTCTCCTGGCAGAAAAGGCAGACCTTCTTCTTGGGCTTGCGGATCGGTGGCTTGGCCATCGTGGTGCTCCTTCGCAGTCCCGGCTGACGGCCGGGATGGCTGAGCCCCGCCTTCGGCGGGGATGGTCGGTTTTTCTTCTGTCAGGTACTAGCTAGAACGGAGGCTCGTCGGAGAAGCCGCTATCGGCCGGGTCAGCTGCCCACGGGTCATCGCTGGCGCGCCCTGCGGCGGCCCCACCATACCCGCCCTGGCCACCAGGGCCGGACTGGCTGCCGCCGCCGCTGCCGCCGAAGCCGCCGCCGCCGCTGCCCCCGCCTGACCTGGTTGACCTGCTGACCTTGGCGGAGGCGTTCCGCAGCGACGGGCCGACCTCATCGACCTCGATCTCGTAGACGGTCCGCTTCTCGCCCTCCCGCGTCTCGTAGGACCGCTGGCGGAGCCGGCCGTTGACGATCACGCGCATGCCGCGCTGGAGACTCTCGGCCACGTTCTCGGCCGCCTGCCGCCAGACGTTGCAGGAGAGGAACAGCGAGTCGCCGTCCTTCCATTCGTTCGTGGTCCTGTCCATGAACCTTGGCGTCGAGGCCACGCGGAAGGTAGCGACCGCCTGGCCGGTCGGGGTGTAACGAAGCTCCGGATCACTGACGAGGTTGCCGATGATCGTGATGCTGGTGTCGCCTGCTGCCATCGGGGTGTACTCCCGCTCGCTCGGGTCGGGTTTGAGGTTCGAGCTCGTGAAATCGGGCTCAGCAGCCGTGACCGCCGTTAGTGGATGTCGGGCCGCATGATCTTGGTTCGGAGTACCGCCTCGTTGAGGTTCAGCTGGCGGTCGAGCTCCTTGACCGTGTCGGGCTCGGCATTCAGCTCGATCACGGTGTAGATGCCCTCGGACTTCTTGTCGATCTCGTAGGCCAGCCGGCGGCGGCCCCAGACATCGACCTTGTCGACAGTTCCGCCGGCCGAGGTCACGACCGTGAGGAACTGGTCAAGGGACGGCTGAACGGTGCGCTCTTCCAGCGAGGGATCGAGGATGATCATCATCTCGTACTGGCGCATGGATATACCCTGCCTCCTTCGGACTCTGGCGGTCACGGCGTTTCCGTGACAGGAGGAGCCGCGAGCGCCGCCCGCGGGCGGGCTTATCGCAGCCGGGCCAGCTTACCAGCCTGCGCGGACAGTTCCGGCCTGGCGTTTCATGTTCCCTTCCGGCCCCGCCGGGAACACACTGGTAACTAGCACGCCCTGCAAGCGATCCTGATCCCGTCGTTAGGGGTAGCGATGTCAGAAGTCAGCACGGAGCCGCAGGCCCAGACGCAAGCGCAGACTCACGTGCCCCGCCTCACCCTGAACAGCGATGGCCAGCGCCACCCCGTGCTGAACGCCTTCACTGTCTTCACCTTCATCGGCGGAATTGCCGCCTTCGCACTCGGTCTCATAGTGAGCGCTCATCTGCCCGCGGCGATTCTCGGCATAGTCGTTTTCGCCGTCGGAATGGTGACCCAGATGATGTCCGCCACCAGGGAGCAGCGGATCTTCATCATCGCAGGCATCATTGCCGGGGCAGTCGGAGCGGGCCTCGCGATCGCGCACGGCGGGTTCGGCTAGCTAGCAGTCCCGCGGCCGGCCAGCTGTCGGTGCGGCCCGGTACTCTCGGCAGATGACTGCTATCGGTGCGCATCTGCATGACGGTGACCCGCTGGAGCAGGCTCAGGCGATCGGCGCCGACGCCGTCCAGTTCTTCCTCGGCGATCCGCAGGGCTGGAAGGCCCCTGTGTTCCCCGGTGACCCGGCGGATGTCCGGGCCGGATTCGAGAGCGCGGGCATCGAGGCGTACGTGCACGCGCCGTACGTGATCAACGTGGCATCGCCGAATAACCGCATCCGCATCCCCAGCCGCAAGCTGCTCGAGCAGCAGCTGCAGGCCGCCGCATCGGTCGGCGCCCGCGGCCTCATCGTGCACGGGGGACATGTCACGGCCGGAGTGGACCTGGAGGAGGGCTACGACAGCTGGCGGAAGGCCATCGAGCGCATAGACCGGCCGCTGCCGATGCTGATCGAGAACACCGCCGGCGGAGACGGGGCAATGGCCCGCGGCGCCGATGCGATAGCGCGGCTCTGGGATGCCATCGCGGGCGCGGCCGATGGCGGCGGCGAGGTCGGCTTCTGCCTGGATACGTGCCACGCGTTCGCGTCCGGTGAGGACCTCGCCAGCGTCGTGGACCGGATCAAGGCCATCACCGGCCGGATCGACCTGGTGCACTGCAACAACTCGCGGGACGAGTTCGGCTCAGGCCGCGACCGCCACGCCGGCCTGGAGTCAGGCCAGATCGACCCGTCCCTGCTCGTCGAGGTCGTCCGCTCCGCCGGGGCAACAGCCATCTGCGAGACACCGCACGCGGCCGACGACGTCCGCTGGCTGCGCGCGAAGCTCAGCTAGCCGCACTCACATCAGCAGGCGCAGCAGGACTGCCCCGGCTGCCGATACCGATTCCTCGGCTAGCTGCAGCGCGGACGACGCATCAGGCGATCTGGACGGCGAGCTACGGCCCGACGTGATCAGCTTGCTCGTGGTCTTCGCCGCCGTCTGCGTACACGGCTGCTGGAAGCTGGGCGTGCAGGACACTGTCGGAGACGGCGACGGCCCCCCCGATGAGCAGGACTGACTGAAGAACGGACAGGACGGTGAAGGCGACGGCGTGCTGCCCAGGCAGCGCCCGAAGACCTGCTGGCAGGTGGGCGTCGGATTGGGCTGCGCGCAGTACTGCGCGCCGGTCGGGCAGGTGCAGTTCTGGAACTGGCCCGGCTTGCACGTCGGCTTGGCCTGCTGCTGCGCCTGCACCTGGATCCAGGGCACGAACGGTGCGCCGTTGACCTGCTGGAACAGCGGGATAGTCGGCTGGCTCGAGTACTCGGTCGTCATGAAATTGTTCCAGATGGTGGCGGGCCAGCCGCCACCCTGCGAGCCGGGGGTGCCGTTCGCGTACGGCAGGTTGTCCAGGTTCTGCGTGCCCGGGTTGTTCGTGAACAGCGCCACCGACAGGGCGTACTGATCGGGGGTGGCGCCGATGAACCAGGCCTGCGAGGCGTTCGCGCCGCTGCCCAGCGTTCCGGTCTTGCCGATGACGTCGCCGCGGCGGTAGGACACGCTGCCCTCGGCCGTGCCGCCGCTGGAGTTGTTGTCGAACGACAGAGCCCAGTCGACGTCGGCCGCCGCCGCCTTGCTCAGCACCTGGTGGGTCAGCGCGGGCAGCGGTGAGGCGACAGTGGCGTCGTTCTGCTGCAGCTTCGCGATGACATGCGGGGCGTGATAGACACCGTCGTCGGCCAGCGTGGCGAAGGTCGATGCCTGCTCGATCGGGGTCAGCGGGTTCTCGCCCAGTGCGATCGCCGGCGAGCCAGGGGTCCCGGCGGCGAGGCCGCCCTTGTCCTTCGTGTCCGGGCTGAAGTTGTCGTCCAGGCCGTTACCGGGGTACCAGCTGCTGCCGACCTTGTAGCCGGGGCCTGTCAGGTCGTTGCACTGCCTGATCGTGTCGGCCACCGTGCCACTGGCAGCCGAGGCGTTGCAGGGAGCCACGAACGCGTTCTTCCCGACGCCGAACAGAGCCGCCATGTTGATGACGGACTGGATCCCGTCCCGGTGCGCCAGGTCCTCGAAGGCCGGGTCGGAGGAGATGGCCGCGGCCACGTTGACCGCCAGCGGCTGCCCGGAGTTCTCGTCGGTCTCGTCGAACTTGAAGTAGTTCGTGCCGTTGGACGAGAAGCAGTTGCTCGCCTGGGCCGAGCAGCCTGGCGGCACGGTCGTCGGGGACAGCTCGAGCTCAGTCGAGGTGGTCGTGCCGTTCGTTGAGCTCAGCGGGATCCAGATCGGTGAGTAGCCGTTGAGCTTGCTGGTGAACACGCTCATGCCCTGGTTGACGGCGGCGGAAAGGACGTACGGCTTCATCGACGACCCGACCGGCTGTGCCGACTCGGCGTTGTTGATGTAGCAGTCGACGGCCCGGCAGAGCTTGGCATTCGTCAGGTAGCCGTCCCCGCCGTAGATCGCCACGATTCCCCCGGTCCTGGAGTTCTCCAGGACCGCGCCGATCCGGTCATAGTCGTGGGCCGGAAGGCCGTCGGCCCGCATCTGGGCCTTCTCCTCGTTGATCGACCGGGCCAGTGCCTTGACCTTCGCCATGCTGAAGGTCGTGGTGATCTTGTAACCGCCGGTGTCGATCTGCTGCTGGCTGAGGCCGTAGCCGCCGTCCGCCGCCGGGGCCATCAGCTGCTGCTCGACCATGTTCATGAGGTAGCCCGTGTAACCGGTCTCACCGTTGCCGGCTGGCGGCGGCGTGATCTTCGGGAACGTCTGCGCGCTGGCCACGCTCTGGCTGATGTTGCCGTCGCGCACCATGTTCGCCAGCACGGCGTGCCAGCGGGCGACCAGTGCCGTATAGCCAGCCCCGGCGCTCGGCTCGGGATTGAAGAAGCCGGGCGAGTTGGGTAGCGCGGCCAGCATCGCGGCCTGCGACACGGTGAGCTTGGCTCCCGGCTGGGTGAGATTGATGTCGAAGTAGTTCTCGGCGGCAGCACCGACGCCGTAGGTGATGGACCCGAACGGCACCGTGTTGAGGTAGTTGGTCATCACCCACGACTTCGACTTCTCGTGGCCGAGCTTCATCGCGATGAAGATCTCTTTGAACTTGGTGCTGAAGTTCCGGCCCGTGTCGACATCGTCGTAGTAGTTCTTGGCGTACTGCATGGTGATGGTCGAGCCGCCCTGCAGATTGCCGTTGCCGAACACGTCGTCGTAGGCCGACCGGAGCAGGCCGGTCATCGAGACGCCGCCCTCGGTGTAGAAGTGGCGGTCCTCGGCGGCCGTCATCGCCTGCGTCATGACGGTCGGGATCTGGTTGGGCGTCAGCAGCTGCCGGTCGACGGTCTGGCCGTTGATGCTGTCATCAAAGGTGCCCATCTGCGAGCCGTTGCTGAAGTCGACCGTCGACGACTGCCAGTTCGCGGACAGCGTCGTCGCGGACGGGATAGGCGTCATCGAGTACAGCAGGAAGAAGCCGCCGATGCAGAGCAGGATGAAGACCGCGATGCCGCCGCCAAGGACCGCCAGTGCCTTCTTCCACGTCCAGTGCCGCCACCAGCTTCCGTACAGCAGCCAGTTCCTGAACCGCTCGCCCCGGCTGCGGGGCTGACCGTCGTCGAAACGGCCGCCGCCACCGCCACGGCGCCCGCCGCCGCCATTCCCGCCGCGGCGCGGCCCGGACCGCTCGCCCGTGCCCGTGCGCGGCCGCTGCCCGGTGATGCTGTCCGGCTCGGCCCAGAAGTCTTCAGGATCCCGCAGGGCCGTCCTGCCGCCCGGCAGTCCGTCGCCGTACGCCCCGGTGTAGTCAGGTGCGCGGCGGGCACCGCGGCCACCGCCGGCCGCCGCCGCGCGAGCTGCGCCGGACCGGAAGCCGGATGACCCGGCCCCGGCAGTCCGGGCCCTGCTGCCGGAGCGGCGGTCTGACGAATCGTCCCAGAACTCCTCGTCAGCCCGGCTGCGGCCGCGGCCGGCGGCCGAGCCCCGCATGCCAAGCCGGTTCCTCAGGTCATCAGCCGTCTGGCTGAGCCGACCAGCCCGCTCGCCACCCCGGTCACTGCCGTCTCCGGCGCTCCAGTCCTCCTGCCGGGCAGCGCGGCGCGAGCGCCCGGCCATGTCCGGCCAGGACGAGTCACTGGCAGCAGCGCGCGCCTGACCAGTTCCGGCGGCACGACGCCGGCCAGCCCCGCCCGGCGGCCTGCCGGACCGGGAACGGCCGTTCTGCTGCTCCCACGACTGCGGGCCCTGGCGGCCTCCGTCAGCGGCACCGCGCGGCCGGGAACGTGAATCGCCGTCGCGCCAGAAGCCGGCTGCGTCATCCCAGGGCGATTCGTCGCGCTGGGGTACAGCCCGCCACCCGGAACCTGCACCGTCCTGGTCCTGCCAGTACGAGTCTGGATTACTCACGCGTCCTCGCTGGTCGGGGGGTAAAGGAGCGGTCGCAGGCGAGCAGCGGTCCGCCGGGAAGCCACGTTACCTGGCAGTACCTACCATTCCGGCATGTATCGCGTCACTCACGCCGCCGCCCACGTTCGCGATTGCCGGTCAGAACGACAGCTGGCCTGCCCGCTTACTCGCTGGCCCTGGCCCGCCGACTGCGCCGGGGAGTTGGCTCGCCAGTGCCGAGAACATAGGACGACGCGAGATGGTTCCAGGCACAACTTTGGCAGACCTCGACTACATAGACCTGGAACTCTGCATATTCCGTGGCCATTTCGTCCAGTTCTGGCCCCCGCTTGACCCGGCCCTCGTAGCGGCCGAGCTCGTCGCCGTAGACGTAGGTGACGTGCGTCAGCTTCGTCCTCCGGCAGATAGGGCAGGTGATGTCCGTTGCCTCGCCGTGGAACTTGGCGGCACGCAGCAGGTAAGGGTGCGCGTCGCAGACGTCGGTCACGGTTGTGCGTCCGGAGAGCACCGATGCGAGCGTTGCCCGCCGTGCCAGTCCGTAGTCAACGACCGATCGCCTCATGCCCGACAGGTTACGACGGAACTGCCCCGGACTGCAGACCTGACTTGTCATCGCTGCGGGGCGGCACGATGCGCGTACCGGCCGCAGCTGCGGCTGACTCAGTGCTGACTTGCGCCAAATCAACCCGGAGCATATCGTTGCGATGTATCAACTCGATACATCGAGCTGACATCTCCGGGTGAGGTTCCGGGCCCGGCCCGGCGACGGGCGAGCACGGGACGGGCTTACTGCCCCGATGGTAGCGGTGCGTGGAATGTGAGGTGCGGACGAGTATGAGTAGCCAGCGTTCTGGGGTACTCGAGCTCGCTGTCCTCGGCATCCTGCACGAGACTCCGATGCACGGGTACGAGCTGCGGAAGCGGCTGAATTCACTGCTCGGCGCCTTCCGGGCGTTCGGTTACGGCTCGCTGTACCCGGCGCTTAAGGACCTGCTCGGCAAGGGCCTGATCACGGAGGACGCGGTACCCGAGGCGATCAGCGGGCGACCGCTCGACCGCCCCAGACGGTCGAAGATCGTCTACCGGCTGACGGCCGACGGCAAGGAGCGCCTGAACGACCTGCTCGGCCAGGCCGGCCCGGCGTCCTGGGAGGACGACGGCTTCGGCGTTCACTTTGCCTTCTTCGGCCTGACGCAGGCCGAGGTCAGGATGCGCATTCTCGAAGGCCGCCGCAGCAGGCTTGAAGAGCGGCTGGAGGGATTCCGTGCAGCAGCCACCAGGACCCGCGAGCGGGTCGACAGCTACACGCTGGAGCTGCAGCGCCATGGACTGGAGTCAGTGGAGCGCGAGGTCCGCTGGCTCAATGAGCTGATCGCCTCGGAGCGGCAGTCGGGCGGCCAGCCCGGCGGCGCTGCGGGGGAAACCACACAGAGCGGCGGGGCGACCACCGTCGTCTAGTCACCGGCAAGCGATCGTCGCTGCGCAGCACAAGATAAGGAGCAATCCTCATGGGTTCGGTACGGGTAGCCATCGTGGGCGTCGGGAACTGCGCCAGTTCCCTCGTTCAGGGTGTTGAGTACTACAAGGACGCCGACCCGGCGAGCCGGGTACCGGGCCTGATGCACGTGCAGTTCGGTCCCTACCACGTCCGCGACATCGAGTTCGTGGCGGCGTTCGACGTCGACGCCAAGAAGGTCGGCCGGGATCTGGCCGAGGCGATCGTAGCCAGCGAGAACAACACGATCAAGATCTGCGACGTGCCGCCGACCAGCCTGACCGTGCAACGCGGTCCGACGATGGACGGCCTCGGCGAGTACTACACCGAGATCATCACCGAGTCGGACGAGGCGCCTGTCGACGTAGTCCAGGCCCTCCGCGAGGCAAAGGCTGACGTTCTCGTCTCCTACCTGCCGGTGGGCTCGGAGCAGGCGGACCGCTTCTACGCGCAGTGCGCGATCGACGCTGGCGTGGCGTTCGTGAACGCGCTTCCGGTCTTCATCGCCTCCGACCCGATCTGGGCGGCCAAGTTCACCGACGCCGGCCTGCCGATCATCGGCGACGACATCAAGTCCCAGGTCGGCGCGACCATCACGCACCGCGTGCTCGCCAAGCTGTTCGAGGACCGCGGCGTTGAGCTGCTGCGCACCTACCAGCTCAACTTCGGCGGGAACATGGACTTCATGAACATGCTGGAGCGCAAGCGCCTGCAGTCCAAGAAGATCTCCAAGACCCAGTCGGTCACCTCGCAGATCCCGCACGAGATGGCCAAGGCAGACGTGCACATCGGGCCGTCCGACCACGTGCCGTGGCTGGACGACCGCAAGTGGGCCTACGTCCGGCTGGAGGGCCGCTCCTTCGGCGACACGCCGCTGAACCTGGAGTACAAGCTCGAGGTCTGGGACTCCCCGAACTCGGCCGGCGTCATCATCGACGCGGTCCGCGCGGCCAAGATCGCCAAGGACCGCGGCATCGGCGGCCCGGTCCTGTCCGCCTCGTCGTACTTCATGAAGTCGCCGCCCGAGCAGTACAGCGACGACGTCGCCCGCGACGCAGTCGACAAGTTCATCCGCGGCGAGCTCGACCGCTAGCCTTCAGGCGCGCAGCAGGGACCCCGGCCACGCCGGGGTCCCTGTTTCCGTCCGGCCCCCGTTTGCGTCCGGGCCCCCGTTTGCGTCCGGGCCCGTGGGCTGGCCGGGCGACGCGGCGGCAGCCTCTAGGCTGAGTCCGTGTCAGGGCAGCAAGAGCCGCCAGCGCCGGGGGCCGAGCCAGATCCCGGCCGGCCGCCCGCTCAGCCGCAGCCGCAGCCACCGCGGCGCGGCAGCTTCGTGCGCGACCTGCGGATCGTGTGGGCCGAGCGCGACTTCCGGCGGCTGCTGTCCACCAGGCTGATCTCCCAGACCGGCGACGGCATCTTCACGGCCGGGCTCGGCACCTACGTGTTCTTCAACGCGGCGACGTTCCCGAACCCGGCGAAGGGCGCTGTCGCCTTCGCCGTCCTGTACGCGCCGTACTCCCTGATCGGGCCGTTCGCCGGCGTGTTCATCGACCGCTGGTCACGGCGTCAGATCCTGGTCTACTCAGCGCTGCTGCGGTCCGTCTTCGTGGCGCTGACGGCGGGACTCATGGCCTCAGGCAACCTCGGCGCGCCGCTGTATGTCGCCGTGCTGCTGGTGCTGGGCGTGAACCGGTTCTTCCTGTCGTCGCTGTCCGCCGCCCTTCCGCACGTCGTCGCCGGGGACAAGCTCGTGATGGGGAACTCGGTCTCGCCGACCGCGGGCGGCACCATGGCCGCGATCGGCGGCCTCCTCGGCCTCGGCGTGAACGCGGCTACCGGGGATACCGAGGCCGGTGCTGCCATCACGCTGCTGGTCGCAGGGGCGTGCTACATCGCTGCCAGCATGGTCGCCAGGACCATGGGCCGGGACCTGCTCGGCCCGACGCGCCAGCCGGACCAGGCGGGGCCGGGCCGGGTCCTCACCGAGCTCGGTGTCGTCGCGGCGGGGCTGGTGGCTGGCGTCCGGTACGTCAGCAGGCGCCGCGGCCCGGCCACCGCGCTCGGCGCCACCGGCGGCAACCGGTTCCTGTACGGGATCCTGTTCCTGATGTCGATCCTGCTCTACCGGAACTACTTCTACCGCGGGGCCAGCCCGAGCACGGCGGAGACGCATTACGGGTACCTGGTCGCCCTGGTCGCCGTCGGCTACTTCTGCGCCGCGCTGATCACTCCGCCGGTTACCAGGCGGCTGAGCAAGGCTGCCTTCATTGCCCTGCTGCTCGTGGTCAGCGCGGTAGCGATCGGCGCTCTGGGCGAGACCTACAGCCAGACCGGGTACCTCATCATGGGCTTCTTCCTCGGCGTGGCCGGGCAGGGCATCGCGATCTGCGCCACGACGGTCCTGCAGGAGCAGCTGCCTGATGGCTACCGCGGCCGGGCCTTCTCCCTGTACGACATGATGTTCAACATCACCTTCGCGGCAGGCGCGCTGATCAGCGTTCCGTTCATGCCGCTCAACGGCAAGTCGCAGGCGCTTGTCCTGGTGGTCGCCTGCGGCTACGCCCTGGTTGCGGCGGGGTACTGGCTGACCGGCCGTCACTCGGCCGGGCCGGGCGTCGGCGGTGGCCCGATTCCCGCCGATGCCGCCCACGTCAGCAGCTCCTGAACGGCCCGTTCCCGCCCCAGCGGGCCCTCCTCCATGCGGAGCTCAAGCAGGTACCTGTAGGCCTTGCCGACCAGCGGGCCCGGCGGGATCGCGAGGACGGCCATGATCTCGTTGCCATCGAGGTCAGGCCGGATGCTGTCCAGCTCCTCCTGCGCGGCCAGCTCGGCGATCCGCGCCTCCAGCGCGTCGTAGGCACGGCCCAGCCGCTGGGCCTTCGCCTTGTTCCTGGTGGTGCAGTCGGCCCTGGTGAGGGCGTGCAGCCGGGTCAGCAGCGGGCCGGCGTCGGTCACGTACCGCCGCACGGCCGAGTCGGTCCACTCGCCCTCGCCGTAGCCATGGAACCGCAGGTGCAGCTCGATAAGGCGGCTGACGTCGTCGACGATGTCCTTGCGGTAGCGCAGCGCCGACAGCCGCGTGCGCGCCATCTTGGCCCCGACGACCTCGTGGTGATGGAAGGCGACCCGGCCGTCGGCGAGCTTCGCGCGGGTCCGCGGCTTGCCGATGTCGTGCAGCAGCGCCGCCAGCCGCAGCACGATGTCGTTCTCCAGCCCGTACCTGGCCTCCAGGTCGATCGCCTGGCTCAGCACCGTCAGCGAGTGCTGGTAGACGTCCTTGTGCCGGAAGTGCTCGTCTGACTCCAGCCGCAGGGCCGGGATCTCCGGCACGACCTGGTTGGCCACGCCCGTCTCGGTCAGCAGCGCGATGCCCGCTGCCGGCCCGCCGGGCAGCGGCGAGAGCAGCAGCTTGGTCAGCTCGCCCTCGATCCGCTCGGCGGAGACCTTGGGCGGTGCCAGCAGCCCGGCCAGCCTGATCATCGCCGCGCGGACCTCAGGGACGACCGTGAAGCCGAGCTGAGCGGTGAACCGGGCCGCCCGCAGAATGCGGAGCGGGTCGTCGGTGAACGAGTCCTCCGCCGTGCCGGGCGTCCGCAGCAGCTTCCGCTGCAGGTCAGCCAGGCCGCCGAAGGGGTCGACCAGCTCATAGCCGGGCAGCCGGGCCGCCATCGCGTTCACCGTGAAGTCACGCCTGCCCAGGTCATCGGGCAGCGACTTCCCGTAGGAAACCTCCGGCTTGCGTGAGGTCCGGCCGTAGCTCTCGCTCCGGTAGGTCGTGATCTCCACGGTCGTGCCGCCGGTGCGCAGCCCGATCGTGCCGAAGTCGATCCCGATGGTCCAGAACTGGTCAGCCCAGTCGCGGATGATCTCCACGATGCGGGCCGGCGGGGCGTCCGTCGTGAAGTCCAGGTCCCCTGGCTCCCGGCCGAGGAACACGTCCCGGACCGGCCCGCCGACCAGCGCAAGCTCGTGGCCCGCCGCGGCGAACAGGCGGCCGAGCTCGTCGGCCGCCGGGTAAGTGGTCGCAAGAAGCGCGGCAGCTGCCTGCAGCTGGCGCTTCGATGGCGAATCTGGATCTGGCACGGCCATTGAGAGTAAGTCCTGCGCGTAGCCTGTGGGAAACGGGAAAGCCGGGAACACCGGGGAGATGAGTCGCAGGATACCGCCAGGCGCAGCCGCGCCGCGGTGATCATCATGCTGTGCCACGGGCACTCGGCCAGCCGCAATAACATTCACGGCATGCCTTCGCCGCCCGGACCCTGCGTGCCGCCGGGCACCCGGCAACCGGGGCGCGGCGGCGGCTCTGGCAGGGCGACAGGCGGGTGGACCATGGCACGACGGCCGGGCAGCGTACTCGCTGGCCTGCTCGTGCTCGCCGGCCTGGCCCTGCCGGCCGTGCTGGCTGCCAGCGCGGGCCAGGCACTGGCGGCGACGGCACAGTCCGGGCAGTCACCGGTCAGCGTCGCGATCACTGGCATGACCCCCCAGCAGGCCGGCCCCGGCGCCACGATCACCGTGACCGGCATCCTGAGCAACGTGTCCCGGCAGCAGATCAGCCATCTGTCGGTGCAGCTGCTGGCGTCGAGCGCACCGGTCAGCAGCGCTGCCGAGCTGCAGCCGGCCACCGCCCTGGCGGACGGCCTGGCCAGCACGGAGGTCTCCGGGGCCTCCTGGCCCCTGGCCGGCCAGCTGCAGCCGGGAGCCACCGTCCGCTGGTCCATCCGGGTCCGCGCGAGCGCCATCGGGATGACGACATTCGGGGCCTACCCCATCGCCGCCCAGGCCCAGAGCTCGCCCGTGGCAGTGCCGCTCGCCACGACCGTGTCGTATCTGCCCTACGTTCCGGCCCGGAAGGGCCCTTACGGCTACTCGATCCCCGCCCGCACCGCGATCTCCTGGGTCTGGCCACTGATGAGCCAGCCGCTGCTGAACCAGCCCTGGGTGGCGAGCAACTGCAGCGGAGCGCAGGCAGGGCAGCTCGCCCGGAGCCTGACCAGCACCGGCCGGCTGGGCCAGCTGGTCGCGGCCGGCGCGGCCAGCCGTGACGGCATTACCTGGGCGGTCGACCCCGCGCTGCTGGCCAACGTACAGGCGCTGGCCGGCTGCGGCCGCGCCCAGCCCCAGTGGGCGAAGACCGCTAGGGCGTGGCTCGCTGAGGTCAGCCACGTCACTTCCGGCCAGCCGCTGTTCGTGACGCCGTATGCCGACCCGAACATCGCCGCCCTTATCAGCTCGAGCCACGCCTCTGACGTCAGGCGCGCCTTCCAGCTCGGCCGGTCGGTCGGTCAGCAGATCCTGAACCGCAACCTGACCCCGGCGGCCAGCGCAGGCACTCCGGCCGCGCAGGCGGCGGCGGCCGGAATCGCCTGGCCAGCCGACGGACTGTCCGGCTATACCACCGCCGAGAACCTGGCGGCCGCCGACGGGGTCAAGACACTGCTGCTCAGCAGCTCGGCTCTGCCAGCCGAGCAGGCAACGGTCGTGCGGGCCCTCAATGGCGGCGGGGGCTACGTCAACCTGGTGCTCGCCAGCTCAGGGCTGTCCCGGCTGCTGTCCTCCGCCGGCACTACCCCCAGCTCGGCTTTCGCCACCTCGCAGGAATTCCTGGCGGAGACGGCGCTGCTTGCCCAGCAGGACCCCGGGCAGCCCATCGTGGTGGCACCGCCGCGGCGCTGGGCACCGGCCACCGGACTCGCCGGCGATCTGCTTACCGACACGGCCTCGGCGTCGTGGCTGAGTCCGGTGAGCGTCGGCTCGCTCGCCACGAGCAAGAGCGTGGCCTCCGTGCCGGACGCGCTGCTGTCGATCAGCACCCGGCCGGGACGCATCGCCCCGGCCGAGCTCGCCGAGCTGACCGATGTGGACCGCGCCATCGCGCAGCTGGAGACCCTGAAGTACCGGCAGGACTCGGACACGTACCTGGCGCTGGCGACGGTCGAGTCGTCCGCCTGGCGCGGCGCCTCGAACGCCACGGCGATCGCGATGCTCGACACGCTGGAAAGCCGGATCGCAGCGCAGGAAAAGGACGTCGAGATCGTCGCCGAGACCCGGATCACTCTCGGCGGACTCAAGGGAAGCGTGCCGGTGTCCATCGACAACCGGCTCGGCTACCCGGTTCAGGTCAGACTCAGGCTCCATTTCAGCCAGGCTGACGGGGTCAAGATCACCGAAGATCCCGGTGGCCTGATCACGGTGCTCGCGCACACCGCGCAGACCGTCCGCCTTCGCGTGCAGGCGGCGCAGGTCGGGTCGACGGTCGTGTCCATGAGCCTGCAGAACCGGGACTTCGACGCACTGCCGGCCCATACCGACCGGATGACCGTCCAGGCGACCCAGGTCGGTGTCCTCGGCATGATCATATGCGCGGCGGCGCTGGGCATCGCGCTGATCGCGTATGCCGCCAGGGCCGCGAGGGGCGGCCGGCGCGGGCCTGCGGATCCCGCTGCGGGAACGGCCGTACCCGCAGGTCAGGACGATGGCCAGAGCGCACAGGAGGCCGAACCGGATACCGTCATGGCTGAGCGCACCGAGCTGGGGACAGCCGGTTCGCCCGGACCGTGACGAGGGAGGCCGATGTCGGGCGGGGCAGGTGAGTCTGAGCCGTACGCAGACTCCGGCGAGCGAGGCTGGGATGTCCGGCCCGCCGTGCCGGGCTGGTCTGCGGGCCAGGACTGGTACACCGGCCCCATCTATGACGACACCGGCTGGCACATCGACCTGTCGGACGTGGACTGGGCCGGCAGCCCGCGCCGCGACAAGGGCGCCGACCAGCCGGCTGGCGGCAGCGCCACGACGCGGTTCGAACGTCAGGACCTTGAGAGCGGGAACGGGGCCGCACCACCAGGCAGCTACGACCGGCGCGCGGAGTCGCCGCCAGGCTGGACCGGCAGGCCGTCCGGCCGGCACGCCAGGCACGCCCGGCAGGATGAGTCGGCTCCAGCGCCGCCAGGCAGCCGGCCGCCCGGAATGCGCCGCCGCGCCGCCGGGAGCGCGCCTCGAACTCAGCCGCGGCGGGTAGCTCCGCCGCCGTACCAGCCGCCCGCCGAGCCGGACCCCTACGGACCCGACGCCTACGCCGGCCCGACCGCCCCCACCCGCGGCCGCCCGCCCGCCGAGCCGGACCCTTACGGACCCGACGCCTACGCCGGCCCGACCGCGCCCACCCGCGCCTACCCGCCGCCGCGGGCTTACGAGGCGCCCGCGCGCTCTCAGCCGGTTTACGAGGAACCCGGCTACACCGAGCCTGCCTACCCGCCGCGCGACCCGCGGAGGCCGGGATCCGGGCCCGGTACCGCGGAGCCGCCCGGGCCCGTCCCGCAGGACCGCAGGCCGGGTGCGCCGGGAGGTCCCGGCGGTCCAGCGGGGCCGGGGCGCCCCCGCGGCGGCGCTGACGGCAGCCAGGCCTCGATCGTGCGGTCCAGCGGCGTCATGGCGGCCGGCACCCTCGGCTCCCGGATGACCGGGTTCCTGCGGACGCTGGTACAGAACGCCGCGCTCGGCGCCGCTGGCATCGCCTCGGCCTACAACCTGTCCAACACGCTGCCGAACGTGGTCTACAACCTGGCGCTCGGCGGCATCCTGACCAGCGTCATCGTGCCCCTGATCGTGACCGCGGCCAGACGCGATACCGATCGCGGCGCCGCTTACGACCAGCGGATGTTCACCCTGATCACGCTCGCGCTGCTGGCGGTCACCCTGGTCGCGACCGCGCTGGCGACACCCATCGTGCACCTGTACAGCGGCAGCGAGATCAAGGGCAGCACCCAGCACCTCGCGATCATCTTCGCGCTTTTCTTCATTCCGCAGATCTTCTTCTACGGCGTCAGCTCGCTGATCGGCGCGATTCTGAACTCCCGCGGCAGTTTCGCGGCGCCGATGTGGACCCCGATCGTCAACAACATCGTGGTGATCGCCGTCCTCGCCCTGTACATCGCCATCGGCGGCCTGCACAAGACGCCAGGCACGATTACCGGCACGGATGTCGCGCTGCTCGGCTTCGGCACCACGCTCGGCATCGTCGTGCAGACCATCGCGCTGGTCCCGGCGCTGCGCCGGGTCGGGTTCCGCTGGCATCCGCGCGTCGATTTCCGCCGGTCCGAGGTAAGCGAGATCGGCCGGATGGGCGGCTGGATGTTCGGCTATATCGCCGCCACCCAGGTGGCCTTCCTGGTCACCACGAAGATCGCCGGCGACACCGCGACGGGAATCACCGACTACAACTACGCCTGGCTGCTGTTCCAGCTGCCCTACGCGGTCGTCGGGATCTCGGTGATCACGGCACTGCTGCCCCGGATGAGCACGCACGCGACCGAGCGCCGGCTCGGCCTGGTCCGGCAGGACTTCTCGTCCGGCGTCAGGCTGGCGGCCACGATCGTCGTGCCGTGCTCGCTCGTGCTGGCCGTTCTCGGGCCGCGGCTCGGCGAGGTCTTCTTCGGCCACGGTGACACCCACGTACTTGAGGCTCGCTACATGGGCGTGGTTTTCGCCGTCTTCTGCCTCGGCCTGCTGCCGTACATGATCTTCCAGCTGCAGCTGCGCGTCTTCTACTCGATGCATGACAGCAAGACTCCGGCGCTCATCGGCCTTGTCACCATGACCGTGAACATCGCCGCCAACCTGGTCGCCTACGCGGTGCTCCCGCGGCACGACCTGGTCGCCGGGCTCGGCGCCGGCTTCGGCCTCGCGAACGTGGCCGGGCTGCTGATCGCCTGGCGCATCCTGAGCCGGCGGCTGCGCGGGCTGGACGGGTATCACATCGGCCGGTCACTCGTGCGGATGCACGCGGCGACGCTTCCCGCCGCCCTGCTGGCCATCCTGGTCGGGCTGGTCACCGGGAACGCCTACCTCGATGTCATCATCGGCGGCGGTCTCGCCTTCGGCCTGTACCTCGTCTTTGCCCGCGTCCTGCGGATCGAGGAGCTGAGCAGTGTGGGCCGGACGGTACTGTCGAGGCTCGGCCGATGACGCCTCCGGCTGGTAACGGTTTGCGGCGGCGTCAACACATGCCTGCCGGGGAGAGCCGATGGGCCCTAGCATGGTGTGCAGCATCATTGTCTTATCTGAGACCGTTGATCACCTACGGCCCGCGAGGGGAGGTTCGAGGGCTCACGCGCCTTTGAACCGTGACCATGAGCACCTACACGTCAGAACCAGGCGTCCGGCTTGGCGGCCGGTACCGGCTCGAGGACCGGCTGGCCGCTGCCGGTGGCTGGTCTGCCTGGAAGGCGATCGACGAGATCCTGGCCCGGCCGGTCAGCGTCATCACCTTCGCAGCCGGCTTCCCCCGGCTTGAGCAGGTCGTCACCGCCGCGCGAGCCGCGAGCCGGCTGACTGACACGCGCCTGACGCAGGTGTTCGATGTGGAAGACAGCTGGGATCACGCCTACATCGTGCTGGAGTGGCCCTTCGGGGACACCCTGGCCGACCTGGTGGCAACCGGGTCGGTAGAGCCAGCCGCCGGCGCCAGGATCGTCGCAGAGGTGGCCGCGGCCCTGTCCGGTGCGCACGCGGCCGGCCTCGCGCATCTGTGCCTGCGGCCGGACACCGTCCGCTGGACCCCTGGCGGGGGCGTGAAGGTCACCGGGCTCGGTATCGATGCTGCTCTGTCCGGCGTGACCTCCGATGACCCTGAGCTTGCCGACACCCGCGGGCTTGGCCGCCTGCTGTACGCCGCGCTGACCGGCCTGTGGCCGGGCCAGGACTACCCGGAGCTGCCGCCCGCGCCCGAGACCGAGGGCCAGCCGCGGCGACCACGGCAGATCCGGGCAGGCGTGCCCGCGGGCCTTGACGACATCGCCTGCCGCGCGCTGGCGCTGCCGTCCCGTGACGATCATGAGCCGTTTACCAGCCCGGCCGCGCTGGCGGCCGCGCTCATGGCGGCCATCCCGCCCGTGCAGGTGCCTCCGGCTGCGGCCCGCCGCGACGTCGCCCGCGACTTTGACCGGACAGGCGGGCAGCACACGCAGCCGGGCTATGCCCGCGGCTACTCGCAGCGGCCGCCTGCCAGGCGGCGCGGAGCCGGCCGCGTGATCGCCATCAGCGTGCTGGTGCTGCTTGTCATCGCAGGCGTCAGCGCGGCCGCCGTGCACCTGCTGCAGAAGTCTCCCGGCACGCCGGGTCCCGGCGCGTCCAGCAGCGCACCTGCCAGCCCGTCCGCGCAGTCGGGCGTTATCACGCCCGTCTCGGCGAGCGGCTTCGATGCGCTCAACCTCGCTGACACCGGGGACGAGAACTCGAGTCAGGCGCCGAACGTGCTGGACCACAATCCGGCGGGGTGGGCGACGCAGCAGTACTACGGCAGCCCGTACTTCGGCGATCTCAAGACCGGTACCGGACTGATCCTGAACCTGGGGAGCGCCCGGCAGGTCAGTGCCATCACGGTGACGTTCGGCAGCGTTCCCGGCGCGGACGTCGAGATCATGGTGGGCAACTCCGCAGCCAGGAGCAAGGCGAACCTGGACTCGATGACGACGATCGCCAGCGCGAGCAACGTGTCCGGCAGTTACACCTTCACCGCGCAGAAGAAGGTGTCAGGTCAGTACCTCGTGATCTGGTTCACCAAGCTCCCCTCGATGGCCGGCTCGGCGCACAAGTACATGGCGCAGGTGTTCAGCGTGGCCATCCGCGGGACGTCCTGAGCGCGCGGCAGCCCGGACCGGCCTGTGCAATGCGTAGCCGCCTACGTAAGATTGCGGCGCCCGGGCCGATCAGTATGATCGGGACTCGGGCACGCCCGGCATGGCCGAGACTGTTTCCTCCCGCCTCGGGCGGGCCGCGTTAAGGTGAGCGCCGTAAGTTCCCCGTGACGGCCGGCCTCACCTCCCAGCACTCAGATCTACCGGCCGCCGCGCGTGCGGTACCGCTTCGGGGGGAGGGGCGACGAAACACGACCAGGCCGCAGGTCGCTATCCGCTGCCCGAGCCCAGGAAGCCCGCCGACCAGCAGTCATCGCCGCTCCGGGATGACGGCACTCCATCCGATGCTGAGCTGCTGCAACGGCATGTCAATGGCGACCCGGATGCGTTCGGCGAGCTCTTCCAGCGCCACCGGGACCGGCTCTGGGCGGTGGCGATCCGCACGCTGGGCGACCCCGAGGAGGCCGCGGACGCTCTGCAGGATGCGATGATTGCCGCCTTTCGCCGGGCCTCCAGCTTCCGCGGTGATTCTGCCGTGACGACCTGGTTGCACCGGATAGTAGTAAATGCCGCTCTTGACCGGATGCGCCGGCGTGCTGCCCGGCCGACGGCGAGCGGGCAGGATGAGGATGCCCTGGACGCGCTGGCAACCGTCGCGGGCGGGCAGCCGCTATCGGACCCGTCGGGCACTACGGACACCGCCATGGACGTCAACGCCGCGCTGCGGCGCCTGGTCCCCGAGCAGCAGGCGGCGCTGGTCCTCGTCGACATGCTCGGGTACTCGATTGCTGACGCTGCCGACGTGCTGGGGGTATCCGAGGGCACGGTCAAGAGCCGGGCAGCCCGGGGCCGGGCCCGGCTGCTGCCGCGGCTCGCCCATCTGCGGCCCGGTGCGGTGCCGAGTCAGGAAAGCGGGAACCGTTCGCCCGGCCCGCGCGTCCAACCAGCGCCGGAGGGGGGTGACGACGCGTGATGAACCGCCACGCCAGCAACGATGAGCTTGCCGATCTCGGGGCCGGGATACTGCGGCCGCGTAAGGCGGCCAGGATCGAGCAGCATCTGACAGGCTGCCCGCAGTGCCGCGGAGTCAGCTCGCAGCTCGCCAGCATGCCTCAGCTGCTCTCCAGCGTGGGCTTTCCGGCCATGCCGGCCGATCTCTCGGCCAGGATCGACACCGCGCTGGCGAGCGAGGTCAGGCAGCGCCAGGCCAGCGCCCCCGCAACCGAGGCCGGCCGGCGGGACCTGCCAGTCGGGGCGGGCGGCGGCGGACCCCGCGGGAACCGGGGCGGCTGGCGGCTGCCCGGCTTCTCTGTCGGCGCCACCCGGGTGCTGGCCGCGGCCGGCGCGCTGGTCATCATCGGGGGCGTCAGCTACGGGATCGCGGCCAACGTCGGCCCGAGCCCGGAGAGCGGGTCGTCGTCCTCCGGGATCTCCTCCAACGGGCCCGCTGCGCTGCCTGAGTCGGGCGCGGCCGGTCAGTCGGTCGGGCCGCGCGTGAGCTACGGGCACTCGCCGTCTGCCCGCAGCATCCAGGTGGTGACCTCAGACACGAACTTCGTCCCGGCCGCGCTCGCTGACCAGGCAACCGACGCGGTCCGGGCAGCCAGGCTCAAGGGTGTGCATTCCGTTCCCGTCCAGCATGCTGCCACCGGTCCGAGCGCGAGCAGCAGCGCAGCCGCCGGGAATTTCAGCACTCGCGCTGGCCTGAGCAACTCGCAGCTGGAAGGCTGTCTGGACAAGGTCGCGCCAGGCCGCTCCGTGCTGCTCGTCGAGGTGGCCAAGTTCAAGGGGTCGGACGCGACGATCATCGTCACGGCGGCTTCTGGCAGCCACGACGCCGAGGCCTGGGTCGTCGGGCCCGCCTGCTCGGCGTCGAGCCGCGATGTGCTTGACCATGTCACGCTGAAGCACCTGTAGGCGCCTCCTGGCTGGGAATCTCCGCGCCCCGCCGGTGGTTGATGCCGGTGCACTCGAGAGGGGCAGGACCAGAAGTGACCGACGTTCGGGACGTAATCGTCATCGGCTCAGGACCCGCCGGGTATACGGCGGCGCTCTACGCCGCCAGGGCGCGGCTCAGCCCGCTGGTGTTCGAGGGCTCGGTGACGTCCGGCGGCGCGCTGATGAACACCACCGACGTGGAGAACTACCCCGGGTTCCCTGATGGCGTGCTCGGGCCGGACCTGATGGACCAGCTGCGCAAGCAGGCGGAGCGGTTCGGCGCAGAGCTGCTGGCCGAGGACGTGACCGAGGTGGACCTGAAGGCCACGCCGAAGGTGATCAGGGCCGGCGAGGACACGTACCTGGCCCGGACCGTGATCGTGGCCACCGGATCCGGGTACCGCGAGCTCGGGGTGCCCGGTGAGAAGCGGCTGTCCGGCCATGGCGTCTCCTGGTGCGCCACCTGCGACGGATTCTTCTTCCGCGAGCAGGACATCGCCGTGATTGGCGGCGGTGACACCGCGATGGAGGAGGCCACGTTCCTCACCAGGTTCGCCCGCAGCGTGACGATCGTGCACCGGCGCGACTCGCTGCGGGCATCGAAGATCATGCAGGACCGTGCGACGGCCAATCCCAAGATCAGCTTCTGCTGGGACAGCGAGGTTGCCGAGGTGCTCGGCGAGGACCGCGTCACGGGCCTGCGGCTGCGCAACGTGAACACCGGCGAGGAGAGCGTTCTCGCGGTAAGCGGGCTGTTCGTGGCCATCGGCCACGACCCGCGCAGTGAGCTGTTCGCCGGCCAGCTGGAAGCCGACGCGGACGGGTATCTGGTTGTCGAGCACCCCTACACGCGCACTGCCATTGACGGCGTGTTCGCCGCCGGGGATGTCGTTGACCGGACCTACCGCCAGGCCGTGACCGCGGCCGGCACCGGCTGCTCGGCCGCGATCGACGCTGAGCGCTGGCTGGCAGAGCACGAGGCCTGAGTGACGTAAGCGGGCAGGCCGACAGGCCGGCCCGGCAAGAACGAGACCGCTGGCCGGCCTGGCGCGGCGGGACAGACACAGATGGAAGGAAGTCCTGGAAGTGGGCGCAACCAAGGCAGTGACCGACGCGACCTTCGAGGCGGAGGTACTCAAGGCCGCCAAGCCGGTCATCGTTGACTACTGGGCGGAATGGTGCGGGCCGTGCCGCCAGGTCGCTCCGGTCCTGGAGGAGATCGCCAGCGAGCATGGCGAGAAGATCGACGTCGTCAAGCTCAACGTTGACGAGAACCCGGTCGTCACCCAGCGCTACGGCATTATGAACATCCCGACGATGAGCGTCTTCAAGGACGGTCAGGTCGTCAAGGAGATCGTCGGCGCGAAGCCGAAGTCCGCGCTGCTGCGCGACCTCGCCGACTTCATCTGAGCATCGGGCCGCGGCCGGATCTCCCGCGCGGCGTGAGATCCGGCAGGGTTCGTGCCGCAGCTGCCGTCCCTGGCGCCTGACGCGCCGCAGGCACAGCCTGTGGCCGCCTGCGGGCGCCGCTGTGGTGTCCTGAGCGCCGTCAGGCGGCGCCGGGGCGTGTCCGGTTGGCCCGGCCATAGGCTGATTCCGGCAGGGACGCGCTCAGCGCGCTGGGCTGTCGCGTCCTCGTTCAGGCGAGCCGCAGGGCACGCTCAGGCGACATGGAACCCAGCAGCCGTTCCAGCGCAACCTCGACGTCCTCGCGCCAGGACAGTGCCGTCTTGAGCTCCAGCCGCAGGCGGGGGTAGCGGGCGTGCGGGCGGACAGTCTTGAACCCGACAGACAGCAGGTAGTCGACGGGCACGACACAGGATGGCTGAGACCACTTGTTGTCGCCGAAAGCCTCAATGGCCTTGATGCCGCGCCGGTTGAGATCCTTGGCGAGTCCCTGGACCAGCATCCGGCCGAGTCCGCCGCCGGCGAACTCGGCCATGACGTGAGCCGTCATCAGGAGCACAGCATCCGCGCTCACCGGACTGGTGGGAAAGGCAACCGACCGGGGCGCATAGCTGGGCGGCGCATAGGTCAGGTAGCCCGCCGGCACCCCGTCGACATAGACGATCTTGCCGCAGCTGCCCCACTCCAGCAGGACGGAGGAGATCCACGCTTCCTTCTCCAGCGCCGGATCTCCCACCTCCAGGGCGCGGGCCTGGCTGACCGGGTCAAGTTCCCAGAACACGCAGCGACGGCATCGGGGCGGCAGGTCGTCGAGGTTGTCGAGCGTGATGCTCGCTAGTCGGCGCGACACGTGCCATCCCCTGCGGTCGGTACCCGTGAGAAAACAGGCGAATGCTGATCGCCTGCGGCCGACCGGTCAGCCGGGCGGCTGCTGGCGCTGGCCCCTGCGCCACATCGTACCCACGGGCCGCAGATCAGCACCTTGCTGTCCGGCCCTTCTTTGACCATTGTTTGCTAGCCGGTGTTTGCTGGCCGGGGCTTAGCGCCGTCCGGACCGGCGCCCATCAGGTTTCACGTGAAACAGCCGACTCGCGGACAGCCGCCGCGAAGGCGTCCACGTCGGCTTCGGAGGTATCGAACGCCGTCATCCAGCGCACGACGCAGCGTCCCTCACCCGCGTCCGACCACTCCTCGAAGTGCCATTCCTTCCGCAGCCGCCGGGCATGGTCGCTGCCGATCTCGGCGAACACGCCATTCGCCTCCACCGGCGCCGCCAGCCGGACGCCGGGCACTCCGGCAACCTGACCGGCCAGCCGCGCCGCCATGGCATTGGCGTGCCGGGCATTGGCGAGCCACAGCCCGTCCGTCAGCAGCGCGCTGACCTGAGCCGCCAGGAACCGCATCTTTGACGCCAGCTGCATCTGCTGCTTGCGGAGGTACTGACCCCCGGCGAGGGCCGGGTTCATCACCAGGACGGCCTCCACGCCGAGAGCGCCGTTCTTGGTGCCGCCGAAGGTGAGCACGTCGGCACAGCCGGCAATGTCGCCTAGTGAGCAGTTCAGCCGCGCCGCCGCGTTCGCTATGCGGGCACCGTCCAGGAACACGAGCAGGCCGTTCTCGCGCCCGAAGTCGCGAAGGTCGCGCAGCTCCTCAAGGCGGTAGCAGGTACCGGACTCCGTTGCCTGCGCGATCTCGATCACCCGCGGCTGCACGCGGTGCTCGTCGCCCCGGCCAGCCAGCCTGCCCGCGATCACTGCCGGGGTGAGCTTTCCGTCCCGAGCCGGGACCGGCAGGAGTTTGCAGCCGAGAATGCGTTCCGCGGCGCCGCATTCATCGACGTTGACGTGGGACGCCTCGGCGCAGATGACGCCCTCGAACGGACGCAGCAGCAGGCTCAGCCCGAGAATATTGGCGCCCGTTCCGTTGAACACCAGGTACGCGCCCTGCGCACCGGATGCCGCGCAGAGCGCCTCAGTCGCCGCCCGGGTCACCTGGTCGTCCCCGTAGGCAACGGCGTCGCCCGCATTGGCCGCCGCGATCGCGGCGAGGACGGCCGGGTGGACGCCGGCGTGATTGTCACTGCCGAAGGTCTTGCGCGCGGTGCTCGCCACGGCATCAGAGCCTAGCGGTCCAGCCGCTTCCGCCCGGTGGCCGACGGCACCGGGCCCGAGCGCCCGGCACCGGCCGGGACGCGCCGCAGGCAGGCCTAACCCTGGCTGGCCCGGCGGCCCGGAGCCAGTCCCGGCGACATGCTCCGCACGATCCGCTCCAGGTCATCGAGGGAGGCGAACTCAACCACGATCTTGCCCTTGCGCTGCCCGAGCTCCACCTTGACCCTGGTGTCGAAGACGTCGGACAGCCGGTCTGCCAGGTCCTTCAGGCCCGGTGCGACCGGGGCCCTGGCGCCAGGGGTACGCGGGCCTTTAGCAGGACGCACGCCCATCGCAATTACTTCCTCGGTTGCCCGCACGGACAGTCCCTCGGCGACGATCCGGTGCGCAAGCTGCTCCTGCGCAACCGGATCCCCGACACTCAGCAGGGCACGGGCATGCCCGGCACTGAGCACGCCAGCGGCCACCCGCTTCTGCACGGCGGGCGGCAGGTTCAGCAGCCGGATCGTGTTCGAGATGTGCGGGCGCGACCGCCCGACCCGCCGGGCAAGCTCCTCGTGCGTGGCGGCGAAGTCGTCGAGTAGCTGCTGATACGCGGCAGCCTCCTCGAGCGGATTCAGCTGCTCGCGATGGAGGTTCTCGATCAGCGCCTCTCGGAGCATGTCGTCATCGGAGGTCTCGCGGACGATGGCCGGGATCACGTCCATGCCGGCGACCTGGCAGGCCCGCCAGCGGCGCTCACCCATGATGAGCTCGTAGCTGCCCGGCCCCGCGCGCCGGACGACGACGGGCTGGAGCAGGCCGACTACCTCGATGGAGGCAGCGAGCTCGGCCAGAGCGTCGTCATCAAAGACCTGCCGCGGCTGCCGCGGGTTCGGCGCGATCGCACTGACCGGAACTTCCTGCAGGTACGCGCCGGGGAAGGCCGCGCCATCCCCGCCCCGCGCCATCGCCGGAGCGCCCGGGATCGCACCCTCTGCGGGCGCCTCGCTCCCGGATGCCGGGGCCGGCCCAGGCGGGCCTGTCGGGATCAGCGCACCGAGACCCCTGCCGAGTCCCCGCTTCGGTTGCGGCATCCTGACTCTCTCCTTGGCGTCTGACCGCCAGGCCGGCGGTCCTGCGGCTAAAGCTGCGGGCATGGCCTTCGCCCGTGCCCATCCTGCCAGGTGCGCCAGGGACTGCCCACACGTTCGGCACCCGGTGCCCGGCCGGCTCAGGCGCCCGGCTCGCCAGGCAGGCAGGTCCCGCCGGTTCAGCCGGCTGGCTGCTGCACGTTCCGCCGGGCCAGCTCGCGCGCGGCCTCGAAATATGCCTGCGCCCCAGACGAGCCGGGGTCGTAGGTCATGACGGACTGGCCGT
>Ga0302324_100004218_pt1 | contig 31948 bp, 33 predicted proteins | sample Palsa_T0_1_FD_201949 | JGI IMG/M metagenome (GOLD analysis project Ga0302324, IMG submission 201949) | Peat permafrost microbial communities from Stordalen Mire near Abisko, Sweden - Palsa_T0_1 | ecosystem: Environmental > Terrestrial > Soil > Palsa > Peat permafrost | place: Sweden: Abisko... | reverse complement strand
GAACAGAACGGGTACGGTTTGCGGCACCACGCCCACCCGTTCCCCGGTACTCACGGTTGCCCAGACGCCTCAGGCGCGAGCCAGAGCAGGAGCTGGTCGGTGATGGCGCTAAGTGTCTCGTCAGTCGCCGTGCCGATTATCCTTGCGAACCGCTGGATCGAGACGGCCCTAGCCGCCTCGCACATGGCCCAGCTGGGTCGCTCCAGGCCCCCGTCGTCGGCCACAGAAATGTGATGGGGAAGCCGACACTGGCGGCTGGTAAGCGGGACGACGATGGCCGGGCGGATGGGTAGAGCGTTGAACCGGTTGCCTGAGACGACAATGCAGGGCCGCGTGCCGCGCTGCTCATTGGCCACGGTGCGATCCGGGGCCACCAACCAGATGTGGCCACGGAGCACGGTCACACGTTGTACTCCGGCCATTCCTCTCCGGCCGTCGCCTCGGGTTCGCCCGCGGTGAGATCGCCCAGTTCCGCCAAGTACTCCTGCCAGCCGGCTGGGTCCTCTCGCTGCAGTCGCCGATAGGAGGTTTCGATGGCTGTCAATCGCTCTTCGCTTCGAGCCTGCGGGACTCGGAATCTAGAAGAGCTCCCATCGTCGTGCCCCTGGCCCAGGCTACTAGAGCGAGGCGGTCGCGAACCGAGCGGTCCACCTTGATCGTAGTTGTCGACATCCCGCGAGGCGGAGAGGCCGTTTGCAAGCGACATCGAGTTCGAGTGCGTCGGCCAAACGGACCGTCTCGTCGAGCCCCTCGGCTGCCGGTCGACTGACCTACGCTAGATGTCCTCAGGCCCGGAACGGAAAAGGAGCGACGATGCGTACGCATCTCAGGTTGTTCCGCTATGTGCTTGCCCTGTCCGCCCTATTGAGCTTGTCGGCCGGCCCGGCCCTGGCTCAAGCGTCCCAGCCTCAGGTGAGCGTGCTGCGCCTATTCCTAGGGGATTGGCTCGGGCCCTTCCCCTCTACCGGCGGCCAGTGCTCGTACCAGTACCTTGAGTGGTTCATCTACGGAACCGGCAGCTACACATCCACTTGGAACAGCTATCCCCAGCACGATACCAATGGTTGTGGAGGTGCCACTGCGTACGGCCGGTGGTCGGTCCGCGACGATGTCCTCACCTTCCATCAGCAGTCGGTGCCGGGCTGCGCCGAGTGCACCCAGCGAGAAACAATCCCCCTGTACTACCGCTTCGTCACTGTTAACGCTTTGCGGTTCTGCGACTACCCGAACGCCGCCAACGGCTGTTGGGTGTACTACCGCCAGAGGGCCTAGTCCCTCCGCAAGGGCAGGTCACCACTCCGGCCTAAGGGAAATCTTGCTGGTATGAGGGCTAGCGAGCCTTTACCTAGTGCCAAACCTTCGAGCCGACCTCGTTACCCGGCATCCTCGACAGGCGCTAAGACGAGGCTGAGATTCTTGGAGGTTACCGGTAGCACCGAGACGTGGGTACCACCGGCTCGACACCTCTCTTGACTCACCTATCGCCAATAGGTACACTACCTATCGATGATAGACAAACAAGGGAGGGCAGGCTCCCGGCTGAAGGCGGGCAAGGTCACCGACCGACGAGAGGCCAAGGTGGCAGAGATCGTCGACTCGGCGTGGAACCTCGCCCGAGAGCACGGGATCGCGGGAGTGTCACTGCACGCCCTGGCCCGTGAGGTCGGGATGCGCCAGCCGTCGCTCTATGCCTACTTCGACTCGAAACTGGCCCTCTACGATGTCATGTTCGCGGACGGCAATCGGCGGCTACTTAATCGGCTCGACCTGATTAGAATCCCTCGTGATCCGCGTGCAGCTCTGAAGAAATTCCTGGCCGAGTTCGTCGCGTTCGGGCTTGAGGACCCGGCGCGCTACGAGCTGCTCTTCGCTCGACATGTGCCGGGGTTCGTACCTTCCCCGACCTCCTACAGCCTCGCCGAGGACGTATTGGGACGCGCTTACGGATTGATGAACGAGGCCGGCGTCAGCAAACAGGGCGACATCGACTGCATCGTGGCCATCGTCGCCGGCTTGATGGAGGCGCAGCTAAGCAACGATCCCGGCGGCAACCGTTGGGTCCGTCATCTCAACCGCCTCGTCGATCTCTATGTCGACGACGTGCAGCAAAGGAGGGAACGTTTATGATGGCAAATCGAATCAGCCGTCCCGAAGCCCGGGTGCTCGCCGAAGAGGAGTTCGCCCGTTTCGCAGACTTGGTGGCAACACTCACGCCTGAGGAATGGGCAACTCCCACCGATTGCACCGGTTGGGACGTCCGCAAAATGGTGCTGCACATCCTGGGATCGGCCGAATCCCAAGCCTCGGTCCGGGAATTCGTTCACCAGTTGAGGCGAGGCATTCCGCTCAACAAGGAGATCGACTCTCACCACTGGGTCGACGGGATGAACGAGTTCCAGATCCGAGAGCGCACCCACCTTTCAAATGACGAGATCGTCGCGCAGGTCGCGGCGGTAGGACCGAGGGCAGTCAAGGGTCGGTGGCGCACACCGCCTCCAGCCCGTTACATTCCCCTCCCGTTTGGACCGCCGATCGGATGGGCGCCCCTCAAATACCTTCTGGACGTCGGGTTTACGCGAGATGTCTGGGCTCACCGGATCGATGTCAACGTGGCAATCGAGCGCCCGATGCAACTCACGCCCGCTCACGATGGCCGCCTTGTCGCCGACATTGTGGCCGAGTGGGCTGATATCCATGGTCAACCATTTGAGCTTGTGCTCGATGGCCCAGCTGGCGGGAAATTTACCCGGGGCGTGGGCGGCGATCGCATCGAGATCGACGCGCTGGACTTCATTCGCACCCTGTGCGGCAGGTTGCCTGGCGCGGGAGTCCTTAGCCATCCCCTTCCTTTATAAATGTTGGCATCAAGACGTTCCTAAGGCTCCGAAGCTTGCTGCCACGCAGCAGCGTAGATTGACGACTAGGCGCTCCCGCGCCGCGTCCGTGAGAGGATCGGGCTGTGCCGAGCATCGTCGTCTTTGCTTCCGACCCCAGTTCCCGTGGCGAGCTGACCGCAGCGATCCAACGCCGCTTCGGTGCTGATTACTCGGTCGCAGCACTCGACGGCTCGGAGGTCTCGAGCGAGACGATCGCCGCCTGTGGGCCTATTGCGATTGCGCTGGCTCCGATCGGTTCGGCGGAGTTCGCGGCAATGAACCACGTTGCAGCGCACCAGCCAGGGGCCCGGCGAATCGCAGTGGTCCGGGTTGGGGATACGTCGGTCGCGCAGGCACTGAGCCAAGCCCTGACGTTGGGACATGTCGACTATTACGTGGGTCAGCCATGGGCCTCTCCCGAGGAGGAGCTCTACCCGGTAATGAGTGAAGCCCTACGGGTGTGGGCTGACGAGAACCAGCTCCGGTTCGAAAAGGTCACGATCGTGGGGGAGCGGGAACGGTCCCGTGGAGTGGCCCTGGCCACGATGCTGACCCGCAACGGCGTAACTACACGATTGCTCGGGTGCGACTCGCAAGAGGCCCTGGACCTCATGGCTGGGCCACTAGCGGGTTTGGCGCTGCCCGCCGTGCGCCTGTGGGATGGTCGGGTGCTGGCAGCTCCTACCGACGCCAAACTGGCAGAGGCCCTCGGTGCGCACACCTCTCCGGCAGCCACCGAGTACGACGTTGCGATCGTGGGCGCTGGTCCCGCCGGCCTCGCTGCGGCCATCTACGCGTCATCCGAGGGGCTCCGTGCGGTAACGGTGGAGGCGAGCGCCGTTGGCGGTCAAGCGGGTACAAGCGCCCACATCCGTAACTATCTCGGGTTTCCGTGGGGGATCAGGGGAGCCGATCTCGCCCACTCAGCGAGTCGGCAGTCGGAACAACTGGGAGCTGAGACAATCGTGACCCGAGCAGTAGTCACGTTGGCCGCCGACGGGAGGAAGCGTGTGCTAACACTCTCCAACGGTGACGTCGTTCGTGCCCGGTGTGTCATCCTGTCCGGCGGCGTTAGCTATCGGATGAGCGGTATCGAAGCGGTCGACGCCTTGGTCGGTCGCGGCGTGTTCTACGGGGCCGCCGCAGGAGAGGCCACCGCAATGGCTGGTTTGAACGTGGCCGTGATGGGTGGCGGCAATTCGGCCGGCCAGGCGGCCGCGCACCTGGCTTCGGGTGGAGCGAACGTGACGGTGCTGATCCGGGGTGACTCCATCAATAAGAGCATGTCCGATTACCTCGTTCAGCAGCTTGAAGGGATTCCGAACGTCTCTGTTCGGACCCAGGTCCAAGTGGTCGACGCGCTGGGTGAGGGGCGGCTCACCGGTCTCGTGCTTGCCGACCCTTCTGGAGAGCGGGAGACGTTCGAGACCAGCGCACTCTTTATGTTTATTGGCGCGCGACCCTCCACCGAGTGGCTTCAAGGCGTGGTCGATCTCGACGATCACGGTTTCATTCTCACCGGGCGTGAGGGTGCGACTTGGCTGGAGACGTCCATGTCAGGCGTTTTTGCCGCCGGAGATATCCGCGCGGGATCCATCAAGCGAGTGGCAGCGGCCGTTGGGGAGGGTTCGACCGCGTCGATGATGGCCCGTGAGCATCTCATGAGGCCCACGTAGGCAGGTTGTCGGGGCGGGGCCAGCAGGTCCCAAAAGTCCTCTGTGAGTACTCCTCGAACGCCCCGTCCGCCGAGAATGCCACTATCAACCTAACGATCGAGCTGGGTACGGTGAAGGGGTCGCTTCCCCCCGCGGACCTCGGCAACCGTTACGAGCCGGTGCCGGCTCTCGGCTACGACGCGATTTTGGTGATCGAAAAGGGCGTGCCGAAGGGCACGGGTGAGCTTCCTTTCGCAGGCTCGCCGAGACCCCCAAGCCCTGCGCCGCGCACTCGACGGCGCCCTCGCTCTAATCGCGACCTACCGCCCGCTCAGCAGCGTCACCGCGCGACGGCGGTGACGCAGCCGCAACCAGTTTTTGCAGATGGCCCGCAACTTAGCCAAACCTCCAGGGGATCCGCTCTTCACTCCAAGCCAGCGCAGGAATATCACCGGTTCATTACCGGCTACGCAAAATCCCGTGCGAGAAACGGTGCCGAAGGGCGATAGCCCAGTGGATACCAGGAGGAGCCACAATGAACACCGATCCCACCTCGAGGTCTGAGGACCGCTCGCCCGCCGGCCCCGGCGCGCACCAACTGCGTCTGCACGGGCTCAAGCGGCTTAAGGACGCCATGCTGTGCCGCCTCCTGGGCCCCGGGTACGCCGGCCAGAGGAGCAGAGCCAAGAGGACGGCGAAACTGCTTACCGCACTCGTTTTGATCAATTGCAACTTGGCTGTCGGCCTTGCCGCGCCTGCTAATGCGGCGCCGGTAGCTACAACGAGAGCTCCGAGCGCTATCTCGCTGTCCACCCCGTCGGTTATCAAGCTGCTCGCCGGCGACGGGGTCGTAACGGTGGCTAACGAGCTGACTATCGCACCGCTCGTGCCCGTCAGCAAGCCCATTGGGCTGCAGTTCACCCAGGCGCAGGTGGCCAGTCTGGCCGTGGGCGCCGCCGACGATGACGGCATCCCCGGAGCAGCTCTCGACGCCACCGTCCCGGTCGGCAAAGGGGCGCCGCCCTTTAGTTATCTCTTGGCCGCCTGGGCAAGCACAGGGACATCCGAGGGCGCGGCCGCCGTGCGCGCGGTCATGGGCCCGCAGAACTGGCGCCAAGCTCCCACCCTTGTGTTCCCAAGTGTCGCGCTGGCGCTTTTCACCGCAGACGTGATGGCCGCGGCCGGCGCCCAGGCGACGGGCACGTCGGCCGTGAGCGACCGGGCTGTCGACCCGGCGCGGGGCCAAAGCCCACAGCTCAGCCCCATGGACCTTTTTAGCTCTCCGTGCACAACGGTGACCAGTTTCATCCAGGAGACGCTGGACAAGTTGTTCGAGGTCCTGAAACTGGGCCCGCCCAGCGGTAGCTCGGTCGTGGCCAAAGTGGGCGGTTTCTTCGTGACGCTTTGGAACGTTGCCGTCTCGCTGGCCCAGACCGTCGTCAACGGTCTCATCAAGTACTCGGCTGCGTTTTTCAGCAGCGTCGTCGAAATCGCCGGCGACGCCTTCGCCCTGGCTGAACTGGTGTCCAACCTGGTCCCCTGGTCGGCCAAGGTGACCGCCGTCCCCTCGTCAGTTGCCCTCGGCGGAAATGGCGGGGTGTTCAAAGCAGTGATCGGGGGCGGGGGCACAACTTACCCCAGCTACGTTGAGGACTGTGCCAAAGGTTTGGGCCTCCAGCTGCCGTCGTTCAGCGCCAAGGGTAGCAAAGCAACCTGGACCGTTAGCGGCCCCATAACCCCGACCAGCACCACGGCCCCGGTACTGGACAGCCAGGGCAGCAACACCCTCAGCTATACGACGGGGCCTGTGCCCTGCGTCTCGGCCCTCCCTGCCGACGAACAAAAGGCCCACGCCACCATTTCGCTGACCAGGTCGGCGATCGGGCCGCTGAAGACGTTGCTCACCGACCTCTTGGCTCGCCTCACCGGAGCGGTCGGGACGTACCTGAAGCCCTTGATCGGAGGTCTCATGGGCGACATTGCCAGCAAGCTGAGCCCCCTGGCCCAGGTCAGTGCCACCGGTACGGTGATGCTGAGCAAACCTACGGCCGGCGACAAGTCACAGACCTCCTGCCCGTGCGTCCTGGGGAAGTGGGTGGTCCGCAATGAGACAGTGGCTCTGGCCCGCTCGAGCGGTGGCGCGGGGACGACATGGGCCCTGACCCCCGACGGGGACAACCCGGCGGAGGGGACCATCCAGGTCGACTACAGCGGCTCGCAGCCCCTCATTACCCCCCAAATCGGGCTGAAAGTCCAGTACTCGGGCTCGGAAGAAGACAGTTTCTCCATACCGCCGGCCGACCTGGGCGCCTCGTCGGGTACCTGGACGGTAAGGGCCGTCTCGGGTCACGTGGTAGCCACGACCACCTTCGGGGGCCAACCCAAAACGGCACCCGTACCGTTCGACGGGGGGGTCGCGTTCAGCGGCACATGGACGTGCGAAGGTGACGACATGGAGGCCACCTACGCCGGCGTAGGCGCAGTCTACAGCCTGACCCGTACCAGCAACTATACGCCCTAGCTGCCAAACACCGCCGTATTTAGGCTCTGACCGTTCGGCCGGGTACATCTCCTGTTCCCGGCCGCCTGAAGCTCTTACTGGGCCCGTCAACGGCGGGCCCAGTAAGTTTTGCCACACCCGCTCGGCGTTGCCGCTGCCAGTCGGCGAACCGTGCCGCCACCGTCGCACAGGGCTCAAAGATGCATCAATCCAGAAGCCCTATACTTGGTGAGTACTACAAGCCACCAAGTAAGGCGAGGTCTGGATGGCGACAGTGGAGCAATTTAAGGTGTCTACCTCCGGTCAGTTGTCGCTACCCGCGGCAGTGCGCCACCGATGGCACCTCGAGGACGGCGGCCGGGTAGACGTCCTCGACCTCGGCTTCGGTGTCCTTACCCTGCCAGAAGGCCACGCCGCCCAGCTACTCGACCGCATTCTTCCGGCCGACGCCCACTACGAAGCCGTTGCATCCGAGCAGGACCCGGATCTGGTCAGTTGACCGTCATACTCGACGACCATCTCCTTCGGGACTGGATGGTCGGGCCGGACACCCCTCTTCGCCGCTCGGTGCACGGCGAAGGGCTCGCTACGACGAACCTCTGGTACGCCCGCCTCTGCAAGAGCGCAGCCCGGGCTAGCACCGGCGCCTTGGTCGGCAATTTGGACATCTCGGAGCGGCAGGTCCTCGTGGCCGCGCTGGTCGAGCTACCTGACGAGTTCACGATCACGCCGATGCGGAACTTAGCGTGGCGCATGGGAACCCTCGGCGCTAAGGAGACAGGCCTGTCGACCCTGGCAGCCGAGGTCGTTGCTGCTGCCGAATCGTTCCCCGCTCGGGTACTGGCTTCCAGCCGGGACGATAGCCCCGGTATAAGGAGGGCTTGTGGCCGTCTGGGCCTCCTCTACGACACTCTCGAGCGCTGAGCCCCCGCCGCTAGCGCCGACTACCAGCTCGGACAACACGCAACTCCGCACGGTCTCCCGACGGGACACCCCATCCCTCTCGATTAAGTGGAAAAGGTGCTTGCCGGTGGCGTGGATGCGGATGATGGGCGCCGACTCTGTCGCTAGAGGGCGAGGTCGACATCGACGAGTGGAGGGCTGTGTTCGGCACGGGCGTGAGCAGCTGCGTTACGCCTACAGAAGGCCTCACCTGGGCGGTGTCCCGCCATGCGACGACAAGAGCCGGTGACCCCCAAAGTCCACGACCATGTCCTGGTCGCAAATTTTGTCCGTATGGGCCGTAGAGCTTGGGTACGGCATCGAAGCTGACCCAGGGCGCTCGGGGCGCGCCTCGGCGGTTGGGCTATCTCAGGCATACCGAAAGAGGCCTGGGAAGTCCACGCCAATCGCTCGGCCCAGATCGACGAGGCGGTCGGCCCCGACGCCTCTTACCGTTCCCGCTCGGTAGCGGCGCGCGCCACGCGGGACCGCAAGAGCCACGAGAGCGTTGAGGACCTCGTGCCAGCAGCGCTCCTCGGGGCGCCGGGCCTCCGATCACATCGGCACTGGCCATGTCGGCCCTCCCGGCGTTGTGTGAGTGAGACTCAAGAACATGCTACGGCCGCGGCCCGGCCGCTGGTGGCTCCGCTCTTACGGGCCGCCCTCACGGGACGAGGTCCCTTTCGCCGCTGGCGGCATCGAAGCGCAGCTTCCTCGCCACTACGTCGTTGGCCACCTCGGTGAGGTGACGGTCGTTGCCGAAGGCGTAGGCCCTCAGGCGGACCAGGGCTTGGCCGACGCCCACCTCGAGCTGGGCGGCGACCATGCCCGAGGCCTGGTGCACCACGTAGTGGAAGTCGCCTCCTGCTCCCAGCCCGGATGCGAGCTTCTCGGGTGGCGCGCCCGTTTGTAACACCAGGACGGCCTGGGCGGCGATGCCCGCCATCACCAGGGCATCGGCGTGCTGGTCGTCGCTTAGCGGCCCGGGGCGGTCACGGCACAGGTTGAGCGCCCCGAGGCGGACCGACCCTACTTGGAGCGGGAAGCCGAAGACGGCGCGCACGCCCGCCGCGATGGCCGGTGGGGTGAAGGCCAGCCATCGCATGCTGCTCGGCTGGGCCAGGTCCGGTTCGAGCACGGGATAGTCCTGGCGGTAGGCATCCACGCACGGTCCCTCCCCCAGGGCGTACTGCAACTGCTCGACGACGTTGCTCATCTCGTTGGTGGTGCACAGCGAGCCCTGGGGGACGTCGCCCGACATCAGCATTATGCCGGCGCCGCTCATGGCGGTGGCCTCGGCGCATACCTGGCACAGCCGCTTGGTCCCGAAACCGCCCTCCCCGCGCCCGACTAGCAGGTCGAGTATCCGTTCTCGGCGCCCACCGCCGCCTTCAGTCACGGCCCCCCACGACTGGCCGCCTTGGGCAATGCCATCTCCGCCCCCCGTTCGACGACCACGGTGTCTGCCCTCAGGTCGACGGCAACACTGACGTGTTCGGGTAGGTGCTCAGGCACCGACGAAGGCACAGCCACCCAGGAACCGAGAGCGTCTCCAGCCCTGTCGTCGGTTTTTTGGCCGCTCGGGCCGAGGAGGTTGTCTAGGTCGCATATGCCGATAATCCGCCGGACGAAGGCTGAAGGGGACCGGACCGTCAACAACCGTGACTGCTGACGCAGCAGCTCCCGGGCCGTGACGATCACTCCGAGCGTCGACGCGCTTATGAGTTCTACGTCGCTCAGGTCGACCACGATGGCGGCGGCGTCGGCCGCGGTGACGCACGCCAGTACCCGCCGCAGTTCGCCGTCAGTGGCCATGTCCTGCTCCCCTCGGAGCCAGACGACGGAGGGACCTGCCTCGGGCGCCACACCGAGGGAAAGCCGAAAAGCTGAGACAGAATGCGAAGACCCGACGTACTCCAATGTGCTCTCCTGTTCCAGGCGCTGCGAATGTTGCGCTACTTGGGTCCGGAGTACCGCCCCCGGCTAGCTTGCTACCGGCCCAGCACGTCGGGGTTTTTGTCGTGTCACTATAGACGTCTGCAACCCGCTTGCCATGGGGGTGCCGGGCCCCCAGAGCAACTCGGGCCATTACTGTCCGCACTGCCTCCTACGGCTTGCCCCCGAACAGCTTAATATGCCCTGGACTAGGTCATCACGTCGTGGTGCTCGACTAGGCGCTCGCTGCCACCGGGCGTGTTCTGTACTCTCTCCCGGGTCGTGGAGCGGCGGTTAGCACCCAAAGCAAACATTGCACCACCGATGACTCCGGCGCAGATACCCACCACCAACAAGAAAACGCCAGTTGTGTTCACATTGAAACCAGTGGTGGTAACCGTAACGGCATATTTGAGGATGGCGCCGATAACTACCAGCACGATCCCGAGGCCGATCAAACCGGTCCCAGCTCCTCTAGAACTTTCCCCTCGTTCCACTCGGTCGGGCCGCCTGTGGGCCCTCAACCCCTGTTGCAAGTTAACTTGACGAGTCAGTATTCCGCTAAACGGGCCTGTGAACTATGCGGGTCAGGCCCTGCCTGCGGCTTACCAGCTGTAGAAGTGGTGCCTGCCGTTGCCACCGCGCCCTAGTAGGAACCCGGCAAACCAGATGACGAGTAAAATGACTGCGGCGATCCACAACAAGTGGACGGCGAACCCAGTCGCGAAGAACAACAGGACAACCAACAGTGCCAGCAGGAGAATCATTTTAGGTACCTCTTTCTATCGTATGACGAATGCCCAATGTCTGTACGAACATCTGCTTTTGGCGCCGCACGTCTCGGTTTCCATGGGCGTTGATGCCAGCCCAGGGCGAATCACTTACTAAATGCGTCCTTTACCTTTTCACCGACCTGTTTCAGGTTGCCTTTTGTTTGGTCGGCCCTGCCTTCGGCACGGAGCTTGTCGTTGCCGCTGAGCTTGCCGACCGCCTCCTTCATCTTTCCCTTGGCCTGTTGGCCGGTGTTCCTGGCTTTGTCGATTGTTGTCATGTCCGGTCCCTCCTTGGGATGTGAGAACGTTCGCCGTACAGGAGCAATGTGCCCGTTTAGCCGGTCGCGTGGTAGCCGAGCAGTGCCAAGCCGTGTTTGAGGCATGGGCGCTGCCATGGTTGCTCAGGACGCCCGTCGTGCCGACGACTATGGCGACGAGAACTATCGGACCGAGGACGACAATCATGAGTCGTCTAAATGATTAGGTTGGGATAGCGGGCGCCGCGCGTGGGAACTGCCATTCGTGAGACATCGCGCGACGGAAACCGCTCTTCGGAGGAACTGGGTTGACTCTTTTTCACGGTCTACCTCGGCTCTGCTATGCGGCATAGCCGGGGACCGGGGCAACGGTGGACACAACTGGGTGCTTCTGTGGCGACTCTACTTCGTCAATAGTCAATAGCGGGGAAAAAACGCAAACTTTCCCGACCGGGTGCCAGCCGCGTTACGTGGAAGGTAACTGTGAGGCTTTCTGACCGCGACTGAGACCGCTAACCGATGACGAGAAGAGGGGGAGTAGTACGACCCAAGCTGTCTAGCGCTCCCTTCCGTGGGTGTCCCGCATCCGTACCCCAGCCTTCCGGAGGGCAAGGTGAACGGTTCTAGCGTCGCACCCGAGCTGCTTGCTGACACTGACCAAAGACAGCCCGGCACCATACAACTCGGTGGCCCGTTCGATCTGAGCGGGGGACAGGGGACGATTGCGCCGAGGCACCCCTTGTCTCTCGAGGAGCTTGGACACCGTGTCCCGGTTGATCCGGAACTGCTCGGCCAGCTGGTAGGCGGTTGACCCTGCTTGGTAGCCAATGACCAACTCCTCGACCTGTGCCTGTCTCAATCGTTGATGGACGGCCTTCTTGGTTCGGGTATTGACCGTGGTCTGGACCGAGATGTCATGAAGCGGTTGATGACCACGGCATCCCGGCCGAGCTACTGGAACTGGAGTTGACAGAGAGCTCCCTGATGGCAAACACCGACAACACCATCGCCATCTTGGAGGCGGTAAAGAACGCCGGAATCCGAATCTCGATCGACGATTTCGGTACCGGCTACTCCAGCCTGGCCTACCTACGGCGGTTTCCCATCGATACCTTAAAAATTGACATCGCCTTCATTCGCGATGTCACGAAGAGCGCCGACGATGCGGCCATCGCACTGGCTATCATTCGCATGGCCCACAGCCTGAAACTTGGCGTCGTCGCCGAAGGGGTGGAGAACGCAGCTCAACTCGCATTCCTACGCCGACACGGCTGCGATCAGATGCAGGGATATCATTTCAGCCGGCCACTGACGGCACCAGCACTAGAAGAGTTCCTGCGTAGCGGTCAGCACTTGCCGACATCGGGAGCCGAAACTCCGAAACCGCCGGCTCCGTCCGTGCTGGTGGACGACCGAAGGACCACAGCCTCGCTGTATCCCGGAGTCTGAGGCGAAATGCTAAGGACCGATCCGCCGACTGGCGCCGAAATCTGTGTCGGCGGAAACCAGTACCCGGTTCTGGTCGATTAGGAACCTCAAGCCGGGTCGAGCAGGGGGACCAGGTGCGCGTGAAGGGTGGCCGCCCGCAATGGAGAGCTTCGGCCACACGCTTGCCAATCCTGACGCCGGGCCAGATGAGAGGATGAGGGGGTGGCTGAGTATCGGGCACACTTTGATGTCTCCATCACCTTCGTCAATGGCGGCAGTCTGACTGCCGAGGGCTTCAGACTTGACCTGCCCTCCGCCGAGGTGACCGAGCGGGAGGTCGCCCGGCTGCTGGTGCAGCACCTCGGCCTCACACTGGTCGGAAGCGTTGACCTGCGCGGGCTTGCGATTGTCGAGGAGCCTCACCGCGGCAGCCGCGGGATCGACACCCCGCTAAAGGACACCGGTGCGGAACAGCGCTATCGGATCGTGGACCTGAGCCACACCATCCGGGCGGGACTGACCACGTACCCGGGGCTGCCGGAACCCGTCATCACCCCGCATCTGACCCGTGAGCAGTCCGTCTCCCACTACGCGCCGGGCACGACGTTCGCGATGGACGTCATCACCATGATCGGCAACACCGGCACGTACCTAGACAGCCCGTTCCATCGCTACGCGAACGGCACCGACCTCGCGGGCCTCAGCCTCGACACGCTGGTCGAGCTACCCGCCGAGACCTTTCATCTGACAGACCTTGCAGAGCGTGGTATCCCTGCCTCGGTGTTCTACGACCGCGACGTCGCCGGCAAAGCTGTACTGCTGCACACTGGCTGGGATCGGCATTTCGGCACACCCGCCTATGCCGCGGCGGCGCCGTTTCTCACCGAAGCCGGCGCCTACTACCTCGTCGACCAAGGCGTCGTACTGGTCGGTATCGACTCGCTAAACATCGACGACACCGAACCGGAGGCAGGCGGAGCCCGTCCGGCTCACACGCTGCTGCTCGGCGCTGATGTCCACATAGTCGAGCACCTGCGCGGCCTCCACGGCATCCCACCGAGCGGCGCGTTCTTCACCGCCGTCCCTCCCAAGATCGAAGGGTTCGGGACCTTCCCCGTGCGCGCCTTCGCCCGAATCCCCGCGGCATTGCCGTAAGTGACGGACGTGAAAAGCACGGGGCAACGGGGGCACTGCCAGGAGCGCGGTTCCTAGCGTCATTATCGGAAACCGCCGCAAGGCCGCCGCTCGCCCTGTTAGTTTCGTGACGACGGCTCGAGAGGAGCGTGGTCGAAATGCGGAGATATCGGATAGTCGCCCGACGCCAGTCGATCGTCGAAAACGGGAGCAGTACCAGTATGAGCTGGGGACAAGTGACCTTCTGGGCTGCCGCAAATACCTCCTTGCCCGTCGCCGTAACGGCTTCGGCCGATGGGCACACAGCCGTCATCTTCCGGTACTTGGACTGGGACAGCCCGGTGGTTACGTTTCCACGAGGGACACCCTCGTGACCTCGAGCCCTGCGGCCAATGGCACAGCATTGGCGTGGCGTCCAACCCGGCTTTCTGCCCGCGCGCCGTTCCCAAGTCGGTGACCCAGGCCTTGGGATTTCGTGTGTGAACTCTTGACCACATTGAGGAGAGTGTTAATATGTTCCTAATAAGACTGATTTCTAGGGCCATGCCTTTTCTGTTTGTAGCGGTTCCACCTGTATTTATTTGCGGAAGTACAACACCCGCTTTGGGGGCGCCGAGCGCGTTCCTGCCCGCCGTAGGTCTCCTCGGTCCCGCTCGCTCCTCCTCGATCGACCCGTGCTTGGTCGGGCGTTGGCTGTCGGTCAAGGTTGTAGGTCTCAGTGGGGCTGAGTCCGGCCTCGCCAAGATGCAATTGAAGATTCTGGGTAATGGCCAGGCGACCTTGGACCTCACTGGTTCTACGCCTTTTGTCGACCATTCTCTCGATGTATCCGACAGCTTCATCGGGACAGAGGTCTTCAAAGTGATCTCAGCGCATTCGGTAACTGGTTATGGCTTCAGCATTTTTCCGTCGAGCCAGCACATCATGGAAACAATCGATTTTGCCGGGCAGAAACGTACGAAGGTTTTGTCTGAAGGGTTTTTTGACGCGGCCGACTATACGTGCGGGCCGACGAAGCTCGCGACCAACTTCGATCTGAGCGAGGGAGGGGTCTGGGTGCACGACTTCACCGCCACTTTCCAGCGGCATTAGACGCGTCCTCACCCGCCGTGGCGCCTGCCCCAGGGTGTTCAGCCGCTGCGGGTTGCAATTAGGCCCACCTAATGCCAGACTTCTCATACTGCCATAACCTCAGGCTCACAGTCCCTGGAGGTCGGACATGACCCGACGGCTAATCCACAGGAAGTGGTTCGCCTCACTTAGCGCAGTCGTGCTGGCCGCCTCGTGGGCAATCCAACCGCTGGGGGCCGACGCCGCAGGGGGTGCTGTCGTGAAATCCCTCAACAGTCGTCAACAGCTGCGGTCGCAAGGAGCTCACATCGGTGCGAGCCTGAACGCTCCCAGTTCACCTGAGAGCCAGGCTTACCTCTTCACCGGCGAGTCCTCGGGCGGCGCGGCTAACGCCTCGACATCCGTCGTCCTGCTCTTCGAGCCCGGCGGTAACGCAGAACTTTTCGCCGAGAGCTCCGATGAGCAGCTGAGCTACGCCGGTTCGTGGTCCTAAGCGAGCGGCCGGCTCTCCCTCAAGTTCTCTGCTGCCGACTTCCACCCGAATGCAACGTTCGCTTTTGACCCATCCCAGTCCCAGGTGACGATGCCCTTCCTCGTCTTCGGCGAAGAGAAGGGCACCTCGACGTGGCACCAGGAAAACTTCGATCTCAGCACCTCGGTGCGGGTGGTCTTCGACGCCGCCATGTCTGCCTCCGCCTCACCGCCGAGCGAAACCGATGCCATAACGGCCGCTTATGACTATATCAAGGCTCGCTTTACCCCATATAACCATTCGGAGCAGGTAAGACAAAGCGCCGGCCGGTTCCGACCCCAGTCCTCGACCGGCCTGACCTGCTTTAGCGACTGCATCGCGACGCCACCGATCGTGTCAATACAGCAGGACGCCAACGGCATCTTGGTCACCTACGAAGACGGTACGACCATGGATATCATGCTTTCCTCGTGGGCGTCGCCGGGCGGGGTGTCCGGACCACCTCGCTCACACCGAGTTCGCTTGCGTCGGACCCACGCGTTTTCCTCAACGAGGCTGCACCGGGGAACGGGGAGGATGACCCCCAGAACAAGACTGCGTTGATTTTCGCTCCGTTCTGGGACGTGCCCTTCTACAGCTACGTCAATGACGCTGGTCAACCGGCGTACAACTATTCGAGCTCTTCGGTGTTCGCGTATTACGCCAACCTCCCAGAGGTGAAAAAGGAGCTCGAAGGGGACGGTTACCACTTCGAACAGCTATTGGACGGCGGGGCGACTGTTCAGGCGCTCATCGCCGAGCTGACGCACGGTGCGAGCGGTTCCCAAGCGCAACCGCCGGGGGTGGTAGTCCTAGCTACCCATGGTGGTCCGGACGGTTTCGTGGCGACGGCCAGCTCCCTCGGTCTGGGGAGCGCGACTGACACCACGATATGGGATCGTTTCAAATCCTTCGAAAACCAACTGGACCGTGAGGGTTACCGCTCACTGGTGACGACGAAAGACGCCCTCGAACCCGTCCTCGCTGAAATGGACGCCGCTAACGTCGGGGGGTCTCCCCTCAGCTCGTCCGGCGGTTACGTCGCGATCGGCCCCGGTTTCTGGAGATGGCTGGAGGACTCCGCCCATGTGTCCTTCGAGCACAGCCTTGTCCTTATGAATGCGTGCTACACCGACCAGAACGCCGCGTTGCGTGAGGCCGTCCATGCCCGCGCGTACTTCGCTTGGAACAAACCCGTGAATACAGACGTCACCGGGGCCGTCCTCCAGTACCTCGTCGCCTCGCTCAGCCGCTACACGCACTCAGCCGAGGAGGCCTACTACAACCTTGTTCGCGTCGCAAAGACAGGCCAGGAGATCTATGCAGAAGACCACCTGCTCAACGGTGTCGACTATTGGGTCATCCCAACCGACCTCGACGCCTACGGCTCAGACCGCACGATCATCGTGCCGTACGTAGGGAACGGCTGGCAGGACCCAAAGGACAACGCGGGTGAAATCTGGTGGCTTTTGTACGCGGCCCGCTGGTCACACGACTCGCAGATCGGCGCCGAGAACATCGAAAGTTGCTACAGCCGGCTCTGGTCCCATGGCGAGCTCGGCGGCCTCGGCAACCAGTTCTGCCAGAACGCCAACACCGGCACAGCTCCCACCGAATCCGAGGTCAGTTATGCGGTTTATCTCCTGACCGGCCGTCTCGGGGGAGCGTTCAACGGTACGGTTGTTCCCCGCTTCACCATCCGCGACGGCGCGTGAGCAGCACTCTCACGCTATAGATAAGTTGTCGGCGTCTTCGCTTGGCAAGTCGAGGTCCTTGATCACCTCGGTGTCTAGCTCGGGTTCAGTCGGATTGCCCGCCGCGGTTGATCGGTGGCCAGTCGGCGGGCCACCAGTCTCCGAGTGGGTCGGTGGTTTGCCCGACCTCGATGATGTAACCGTCGGGATCTCGCATGTAGCAACGGATCTCGTACTGGTGCTGCTTCGGCGGCGTCAGGAACTGGGCGCCCCGGGCGCTCCATTCGGCGTACACGGCGTGGATGTCTGCGACCCGGATATTGAGGAAGCTGCTGACCCGGTCGGGGTCGCTTGGCGTCTCAAGGATGACCGTGGGCTTGTCGTCGGTGGGGCCTCCGCCGCCGTTGATGATGATGAAGTTGTTGGCGAGTGCGACATAGGTCGGCTGTGGGCCGAAGACCACCCTGCCGCCGAGTACCTCGGTATAGAAGCGCCGGGAGCGCTCGACGTCATCGGAGACGATGAAGTGGCCCACTACCATTCGCTCTGCGGGCTGCGCTGGTTCGGCCATTGGCACCTCCACTCGTTGGGGCTCATTGCCCGCTTACGACTGGGTCTGAAGCCTTCAGTCAACCACGTCGGATCGTCGAGGGGGACTCGTCGGGGCGGGTTTGACAGTTTGGCCGTCCACGAGCCCACCCTGGGGCCCCTGCACCGCTCTCCTGAAACGACTTAAAGGTGGACCAAGAGCACTGGCATGGCAAACTGTGCCTGTGCCTGGGGCCTGCGTCGTGCTGAACGGTGCGAGCAGCTCGGGCAAGACCAGCATCGCCCTGGCGCTGCGTGACCGCTGGCCTGGCCCGCTCCAGATCTCTGGGATCGACACGTTCCTTCTTTGCCAGGCCAAGTCGTTCTTTGGCATCGCCGGCACCGGCGATCGCGAAGCAGCGTTGCGGGCCCAGTTGGGTACCGACATCATCGAGGCGCCAGGGTTCACGCGGGTGCCAAGTGTCGTCGATGGGCACGAGGCGTTTGACATCGTGGCGGGGCCGCTCGGCCGGGGATTGGTGCGGGCGGTTCAGAAGTACTGGAGGGCATGTGCCGAAGAAGGCATTGACCAGGTCGTGGACGACGTGTGGCTCACCAAAGACCAAGCGTTGGGGTTCAGGTCGCTGATGGCGGGGCTGGACGTCGTCTGGGTCGGGGTACATTGCCCGACCGAGGTGATCGAGCAACGTGAACGCGATCGTGGAGACCGTATCGTGGGCCAAGCGCGAGGGCATGCCCACCTGGTCCACTCCTGGACCGACTACGACCTCGAGGTCGATACGTCCCTGCTGTCGCCCGACGAGTGCGCAGCCTCAGTCTTCGACGAGATGGCTCGTCGGGGGAGCCTACCTGGCCCTGGTCCTGGCTCTCGGGTACCGACGGAGCTATAGCGCCGACGAGGCCGGACGGCTCCTCTTTCTCGCTGGGGCGTTCGTGGGCCGACTCAGCACAACAGAGCGCACGGCCGAGATCGCACCGGCGAGGAGGCGGGAAACCGATTTGGGCCCGATATGGGCTTAGCATCGTGGGCACATGGACGTTGACCACGCCCTCCGCGGCACTCGCCCGGCTGACCAGCCGGTCCCGCGAAGCACCGCCTCCCCCGGGGTACACCAGCGCAGAAGGTGGCCGAGGCGGACGCTCGTTGTGGCCAATGTCGTGGTCCTGGCGATGTTGGCGTTGGGCGCGTCCGCCTACGGCTACGTCCAGTGGCGTCTCGGGCAAGTCAACCGGATCGTGGTAAACGGGCTAACCGCCGTTCCCAAGCCCGGGGCACCCATCACCGTGCTCGCCGTAGGTAGCGACACTCGCAACCTGGGCAAGGGGGCCAGCGCCATTTTCGGGAGCACGGACAGCGTCACTGGGCAGCGTTCCGACACCATAATGCTCGTCCGCATCGTCCCTGCCACCTCGAGCGTTGCCATCATGTCAATCCCCCGTGACCTTCTCGTCCCCATTGCCGGCATGGGCACCACCCGGATAAATTCGGCCTTCAACAGCGGTCCGGACCTACTGGTGAGCACGATCCAACAGGACTTCGGGATCGACCTAAACCATTTCATGGTGGTGAATTTTTATTCATTCACTCAGATCGCCGATTCCATAGGTGGTGTGTACCAGTACTTCCCCACACCGGCCCGGGACCTGTACTCGGACCTGAGCGTGCCTAAGGCTGGTTGCGTCTTATTGAAGGGGGGCCAGGCGCTGGCCTTTGTGCGCTCACGCGATTACCAGTACTACCTGGACGGTACCTGGCAGTACCAGCTCGTGCCCGAGAGCGACCTGGCGCGCATCCAGCGCCAGCAGGACTTCATCAAACTGGCGATAAAAAAGGCGGAGCAGGTGGCACCGACCAACCCCGTGGCCCTCAACGGTGTGATCGCCGGGGTAGCCGGCAGCCTGACGGTGGACGATAGTTTCTCCAGCTCCCAGCTCATCAACCTGGCGTCCGTGCTCCGCCACGCCAACGCCGCCGGCATCCCTGAGTGGACCTACCCGACGGTCAACTCGACCGAGGTCTCCGGCGCCCTTGACCCCGTGCCGTCGGAGGACCAGCAAATGGTCCAGCAGTTCCTGAGCTACGGCCTGCCGGCGGCGACAGCAGGCGGCACGGCCGAGACCACCAGCCCTGCCGCCACAACGAGCACGGCTGCCATCGGCGTGGGCCGGCCGGGCACCATGACGGCTCCTGGCCGCGCTGTGCTGGCGGCCTGGCTCGAGGCCGGCACTGAAGCCACAGGCGCACCGGCTGGTGCTCTGGCCACAACGCCCCCGAGCGAGGTGGCCCCCGACGCATCCTCGTTTTACCACGGCCAGTACATACCGCCAGGCTTGCAGCCCGGGCAGGCGCCTGAAAAATGCCCGACCTAAGGTCCTAGGCATAAGGGGCCAGGCTGGTGGGCCAGGCCACGTCCCGAGAGGTGCGCTCAGCGCGCCCGGGCCAAAGCCTCCGGGTAGATGGTGGCGAGGTTGCCCCGCGGAAGTTGGCGGCTATTTGGAGGAGCTGGCTGCATCGGAGCGAGCATGCTTCCTGGGATCTGCCCCTACACCTTGAGGATGTGGAGTGCTCTGTGCGCTGTCGCCATCTGGTCGTAGTCGTCGTCCTGGGTCACGACCGGCAAGCCGAGGTCGATCGCAGTCGCTGCGATCAGCGCGTCCATGAGCTTGACCGTACGCTGAATACCTGCGGTACGGCAATCGACCACGAGCCGAGCCCACGCCCCCATGATCGACTCGCTGATCGGGACGGGCTCTACCGTTTTGGCGAGCGCCAGGGTGTCGCCCCGACGCGCCCGGGAGGCGGCATCATCGGCGCTCAGCACTCCTAGTTGGAGCTCGCCGATGGTCACGACAGAGACCGTCACCCGGTCCGGGAGCTCGCCGAATGGTCGCTCGACCTCGCGGGCGATGAACACCGAGGTGTCGAGGAGGCCAGCAGGCTCGCTCAAAGCTCGTCCAAGGTCTGTCCGGCGAGGCTGTCGAGATCGTCACGAAGTGCCGGGTCGGCTGCCCGTCCGGCGAGCTCCTGCCGCAGACGATCACCGGGCAGCCAGCGAGCCCGCTGGCCGTGAGGCACGATGTCGGCGACCGCCTCGCCGTGCACGGTTAGGACCACACGCTCACCAGCCCGCATGGCATCGATGACCTGGCTCGTCTGATTGCGGAGCTCACGCATGCCGACCTTCATGTGCTATAGCGTAGCACATCGGTTCCCATGCAATAACACGGATTGACCGGCCGGCGTAGTCGCTGGTAAGCCCGTGTGCCACCGTCGCAGGAGATGGGCCCCCGACCGGATCCAACTAGCGAGGGTAGGGGCGGTCCCGGCCGACATGGCTTGGCGCAACAAGTCTTCCCCAACGCCATCGAGCTGCAAGATGAGCAGGCCACCCCGATCGGCCTTGACCAGGCCATCGCGCGACTGCCGGTGGGCCATTCTCACGGCCCGATAGAGCAGGTCCGCCTGGAAGTCTTCCTCGTTCCCTGCGTCCAGAGCCCAGTTCACGATGGCCGCTAACGCTGCCGCTACCCAAGAAACAAGAATGATCTCGCCGAGACCATGGACGCCGGCGTTGGGGGCTAAATCGACAGCCACGTCGAGGATCACAGCCTGGGCGATGAACCCGAAAGCGAGTGCGCCAAGCCGGCCCAGCAACGCTGCGAACCCCGCCAGGAGCGGCCGCAAGACGATGCCTACCGCGGCCACACTCGCGGCCAGGGCGAGTACCGAAACAGGGCCGGGTCCCCGCGGTCCCCGGAGGATGTACAACGTCACCCCCAGGGCGATATACGAGACGAACACCGAGCGCAGGAGGCTCCGGAGGCGCAGTGCGGTCGGGCGCCAGATCGACACGCGACGCCCGCACTGGCGGATGCGGTAATCGAACAAGCTACGGCGGGCCGCCAATCGTCTCCTTGAACGTGTAGTTGCGCACGGCCCGTTTAGGCCCCGCGAGCGCGTACGTTATCGCAACAGGTGCTGCCGGAATGGGGTGCCAAGGACCCGTCAGAAGGCTCCCTGGGCCGAGCCGGGTTCCTAGCAGGGAGTCTCGCTCCTAGGCCGGTCGGCCGGCGCTCGGTGGTAACGGGATGCGGGTTACAGTCTCCGTCGTGGCTGACGTATTTATCTCCTACTCTCGGCGTACAGAACCGGCCTTCGTCGACCGCCTGGAAGAAGCGCTCAAGGCCAGGAACCTAACCTCATGGGTGGACCGGGAAGGTATTCTCCCGTCATCGCCGTGGCGGGCCGAGATCGAACAAGCGATATTGGAAGCCCAGGCGGTCCTTTTTGTCATTTCGCCCGCGTCGGTGGCGTCTCCTTACTGCAGAGCCGAGCTGGAGCGCGCCGTCGCTCTTGGAAAACGCTTGGTACCGGTAGTTGCCACCGCCACCCCCGACGAGCTGGTCCCCGCTCAACTGGCCGAGCTGCAGTTCATTTCCTTTGTCCCTCCGGGCCAGGGCCCGAACGACGGACTGGGAGAGACCCCCGCGTTGAGCCAAGCAGAGTTCGACCGGCAAGTGGACATCCTGGTCGAGGCTCTAAACACTGATATCGAGTCAGTCCACTTCCACACCCACCTCCTCACCCTTTCTCAACGCTGGGCCGAGCGTGGTAATGACCGGAGCCTCTTATTGCGAGGGCGGGAACTAGAGGAGGCAGAAAAGTGGCTGGACGAACAAAGCAGTACGCACCGCAATGTGCTCCCTCAACAACAACGTCTGGTGCGCGAGAGCCGCCAGGCTGCTGTCCGTCGCCAGAGGGGCTCGGTGACGGCGGCGCTGAGCATCGCCTTCGCCATGCTCATCTTGGCCGGCCTTACTGGCCTGGAGTGGAGAGTGGCCGTCAACCAGCGTCACCAGGCTGACGACCAAAGGGACAGAGCCTCTTCGCTGTATGTTGCCCAAAACGCCCAGTCCCAGGTCTCCACAGACCCGCAGCTTTCGCTGTTGCTCGCCTTGCGTGCCTACGGATATGACCCGACCGATGAGGCGGAGGCCGCCGTCCGCAGCGCCGTCAGCCAGTCTTCACTCGCGGGCACGCTGCCCGAGCCCGGCGCGTCGGACCTTGTCACCGACAGCCAATGGGCGGTCGCCCCCGACGGGCGATGGGCGGTGTCGACGTACGCGGGCCTCAACGGGCTAGCCGTCATGACCGTGGCCGCTTTGCCTGGTGCCCACCTGCCCCGCGGTACGCCGTCGCACTTCGTCCTAACCATCCCGCACAGCGTTCTGCTGAGCGCCCAGTTCAGCCCCGATGGCAGCGATGTCCTGGCCCTAATAAGACGTTTCCCGTCTGACAACGTGCAGGTCATCGCTTGGGCATGGCACCGTCCGGGCTCGTCGGTCGAGGTTTGGAGCACCATAAGCCCCAACTCGTTCAACCCCATCGCGCTCGACCACCAGGGCAACCTGGTGGCTGTTGTCGAGAGCAAAGGCACCGTGTCTGTGCAGAGCTCCCGCGGGGCAAAGGTGCTAAGGACCCTGCACCCGGTCAAAGCCCTGTTGCCCAACGGCCAGAACGCGGGTGTCAGTGCTTTGGCCTGGAGCGCCAACGGCGACGAACTGGCCGCGGTCGGCCCGGCCCTGAGCGAGGTCTGGGGCTTTCCCGGCAATGGCACAGTCGTGCCGGTGGGCGGGGCGGACGTGGCCGCCTTCTCACCCGACGGCACCAAATTGGCCATAGCGGAGGCCGGGCCCCAGGTGGACGTGGTCTACTTAGCCGACCCGATGGAGCCCCCTATCGTCCACGACCTCGCCCTTCCCGCCTCTCTTGGGGTGCACAGCGATGATGTGGACGAAGCGCTCAGCCTGGCCTGGAGCCCCGACAGCACGACCCTGGCCGCGGGTACCGAGGACCCAGTGGTGTTCTTGTGGCCTGGCGCCTCGACGTCACCGTTTTACCTACCCTACGGGAGCGAAGGTTTTGGGGGTTATGTGGCCTTCAGCCCTGATGGGAACTTGCTGCTGGACGGCACTCTCGTGTGGGACTGGAAAGCGACACTTGCCTATGACCTCGACTACACAAGTGGCGACCTCTCTTTTAGCCCCAGACGAGACCTGGTGGCGGTGGCCACTCAAGCCGGTGCCGTCGCATTATGGGACTACTCGGCCTTCACGTACCGCTGGCTGGTGCCCGCCCCAACTGCGCCCAGCTCGAAGGCCGGCTCCGGTCAAGGCTACGGGGACCTGACCTTCAGCCCGGACGGCGACTACCTGGCCGGCGCCCTGGGCGACCGGGTCACCGTGTGGGAGGTAGCCGAGCGAAGCGAGGTGGCTCAACTGACCCTGCCAAATGGCCCGCAGTGGGGAGGGGCCAACGACGTCCAGTTCACGCCCGACGGAGATGCCCTCGTTATCAGCGCTCAGGCTGGCGTGGGCAATGACGACCACGATGTGGTGCTGGACTGGCAATGGCGCACCCACGACGCCCCGGGCCAAGTGGCGTTCAATGCCAGCAATGACGCTCTGGCCGGTTTCGTGGGCAGCGAAGTAAGGATCCTCTCCACTCCCGTTGACGCCACAACGGCCAGCAGGTTGTGGCTATGGGATGGTTCCTCCTCGAACCGAGCGCGCCCGTTGGCCACCATCGCTCAGCGCGACGGCTGGGCCCGTGCCAGTGCCTTGCCTGACCAGAGGCTGCTATTGCAAGACCCTGACGGCCTGGAGGTCTATGACCTCAAGAGCAAGCACGTGGCGGCCCAATTGGCGGGGGAGTTCAATTACTCACTCTCACCGTCCGACCAGACCGTGGCCCTTTCCTACGGTAACGGGCAAGTCGATGTGTGGGATCTGGGCACTGATCAGCCCCCGGTGGCGGCTTATTCGGCCGAAACCGAGTACCCGCCACTGGCTTGGGGCGACGGGGGCCGACTTCTCGGTATAGGTGCGTCCAGCAGTACTCAGCTCATCCCCGCTCGCGCCTACCTCCCGTTCAGCCAGGTACTGAGCGTCGCCCGTACGCTGGCGGTAACCAGCCTCACCAAAGCACAACAGGCCCAGTTCCTGCCCTAACTCTGGCTCGGTCCCTCCAGTGGCTCGACGCCCCATCCCGCTTCTGCCAGCGCAGGAGCGATGTTGTCCACTGCATCAAAATCGAAGGCCCGGACAGCGTCGTCCAGCTGCGACCAAGGAACGATGAAAGGCGTGAGGCTCCGGCTCATCTGTCTCTGGCCCGATTGCCAGCCAGCGCTGAGTCGTTCGAGGTTCCAGCGACCGTGCTCAGCTTCGGCTAACAGCCCCCTCTGCTCTTGGCTCAGCACCAAGGGCTGACCCTGCTGAGCAAGCCGCATCCCGACCAAGGCCAGCTTGTTAGGAATGTCATTAGCCTGTGCCAGGTTCGACTGCTTCAAGTGGGTGGGAAGGTCGTCCCAGGGGGCCAGGGCAGGGTCAGTGGGAGCCTTGTTGCCCCGAGACTTAGCCCGGTACCGGCTATGGACGAAGCGGCCGATGGCATCGGCGAGGCCTGGGGGCAGCTGCGACCACTGCACGAAAGCGCGGGCGCTCATGGGGTCAGCGGGCACCTCCAGCACCCCCTTTGAACCGAGGGGGAGCAAGTAGTCGAGCGAAGCTGGCAGGTCCTTGCCTGGGTCGATAAAAGCCACCCGCGCCCGCAGCGCCCGGGCGAGGAGGATCTCTTCGGTGACTATGCCACCTCCTGGGAAAACGAGTACGCGTACGTTTTCCAAAGGGACCCCTGAGCCCAGGATGTCGGCCCACATGGCCAAAGGCTCGTCCACGGAAAACTCGACTGCTCCCTCCGTCTCCCTTAGCACGGGGTAACGGGCTGGGTCGCCTCGTCCTGGCGGGGTATAGCCCACCAAATGGTGGCTGAGGCCGAGCTCTTGGCAGACATCGCCCACGATCGCCGGTACGCCAGCAGAGCTCCCGCCGCTGAGCACCATGCCCTCGTAGCGGTAGAGGGCGACCCGCAGCAAGGCGGCGATCGCTGGCCCAGTGGTTGGCTTCATACTCTCGGCCCCACCGGCAATTATCGTTACCCGGTCTGCGCCTTTCAGCACGCCCCTATCGGGGATCATTCCGGCCAACGCACTGTCATCGCCGAGAGCCGCCCGGTAGAGCCTGACCAATATCCCCGAGCGGTGCCCACCGGGAGGTAAGGAGGGAGCCTCGGACAGGCTCGGCCTCAACTGCGTGAGGTACTCGCACCAAGCGGAAAAGGCAAAAGGAGACGCCTCTTCCGACAAACGCTCGGCGGCCAGGCGGAGGTTAGCCGGTTTGCCCAGGTCGACTCGGAGCCCGGCCCGCACCATGGCGCTGAGCGGGACCGGGCCGAGCAATGCCTCCAGAAAGGGACGTTCACAAGGGCGAACGCGCCAGGAGAACTGCTTGCGGACACCAAGCTCTCGACCCCTCTCGTAGAGGCGCTCGCTGAGCCTTGTTGCTTCTGTCGTAGGTATGCCCTGGGCCGCCAGAGCGGCCTCCAACCTTTTCTGCCCACCCGCCCCCGCGATGAGCTCAGGTCGGCATGACAGGTCAGGCAAGGCCCGTACGTCGGTCGTGGCCATGTCCGGGCTTTTCAGTGTCCGCTCCTGCAATTCGAGGTCGACCGAGCTAGCCAGCCGGGCAGTCAGCCGGGTGAGCCGGGCCGCGCCGCCCAATGTCTGGGCCAACTGCAGGGCTAGCTCCACGCCTTCGAGCTCGTCCTGGCAGGCGACCACGGCCCACCCCGACCGGCCGGAGCGTTGCAACCAATCAGCCGGCCAGTCCATTTCTTCCGATATCCGGTCGAGGTCCCGCGCCTCTAACGACAAGACGTCAGGTTCAGGGCCCCATCGGGCGGAGAAGGCTTCCGCCCGCGCCAAAGCACCTCGGCCTATGACCACTATGCGGAGGGCGTGCCAGCGCGCTGCGCTATCTCCTTCCAGTTGACGTAGCAATTGGACACGGCCCCGGCGCAGCACCGCCACGAGCACGGCGTCGATGAAAGGATGGTCGCCTCCCAAGAGCAGGCTGGGAGATTCAATCTGATTGCCGCCGAACAGCGCCTCAGACAGGGAGGGGCCGCCGTTGGCCGGGGGCTCGTCAAGTAGGTTCTCGGCGGCGATGGCACCGGTGGAGAAAGTGCTTACCACCGGCCCCAAGCCGGCGATGGACGGCGACAAGGGACCGGGCAAACCCTGGTCAGCGTCTATCTCTTCGCCCTCTTCCAAGAAATGCGCCAAAGCCGGGTGTTCCACCCGGGCCAAGAGGTGGGCCCGGTTTCGGAGACGCCTCGCTTTGGCCAGTGAGCGAACCGTGCTAGCCACCTGTGAGCCGACAAGGTCATCGCCCACGCTGACCAAAACCCAATTGGCCCGCGTGATCCCGGCCGACAGCAGGGTATCCTCGCGCACGCAGTCGCCTGTGACCCGCCATTCGTTGGGGGCGGGCCCCGCAGCCAGCCCCGGCGCCCCCGGGTCACGGTCGACCAGAACGACGTCGTGGTCACGGGCCAATATTTGGGCCAAACGAGTGCCGGTGTCCCCGGCCCCGCAAATGACCACGTGGCCTCGGAGAAGGTAGCGCACAACTAGGCCCCGCGTTCGCTGCCGTCCGACCAACAGGGCACCTCGCAGCAACAGCAGGCCGGCCACGATGGAGGCTGCCCAAAGTTGCCAGTTGGCCCGGGGGCTGCCGTTACCTCCGGCCGCCGGGCCGAGATCGAAGGTGAACAGGTGCACGGAGCGGTAAATGGCTAGTGGAAGGCCCAGACGGGGCTGCGTCTTTAGCCCGTAGAAGCCCCATGTGCCGACGCCCAACACAAAGGCGATGGCCAAGCCAGTGAGGCCGACCACGGTTGCCTTGGCTCGCAGCGAACGGCTACCGAAAGGCCTCAGCCACCACAGTCCCCGTTGTGGGCGTCCGGGTTGGAGAGGTTGCCGGGCCTTGTCTAACCGTACGTCGCTTCCGGCAGGTGGCATCATCGGCTGGACTATTTTCGTCCAACTCGGGTTAGCTGTCCATCGCGCTGACGACCCCGCCTATCCGGCTCGGTCGCTGAGAGGGAGGGGAGCCTTTTACTGTTGCCACCATTAGCCAGTGGTTTGCCAAGCGCGCACACCTTGGTGAAGCCGTAGCGTTCAAAAAGGGTGGTGCCTCCCACCCTACCTTTGAGCACCTGAGCATCAAGGTCTCCTAGGGTGCGCCGGGGCCTAGTCCGCCTGATGGCGCCCCATCGGCTCCGGCGACCCGTGGCGGACGAGCTTCAAACTCGAACACCGATCTCCAGAACACCGTCGAACGGCACCTGGTGCACTAACGGCGTAGGGACGTTCCGAGCAGGAACCAGCGCGGCTTCAGCACTAGCTCACCTTGATCGTCAAGGAGTGTGTGACCGGTGTGAAGCCCGGTCCGCTGAGGGTGACGTAGGCGGGGATGCTGTGGTGCGCCATAGCGGCATGCAGGTGGAGTTGAAGCTCGACCTGGCCACTGCTCACCGGCCCGCTCGCCATCAACTGGGTGACGGGCGGTGCGTACTTGGTCTCGGTGTACGTACCATAAAGCTTCACGACCAGCCTGGGGTCGACGAGGGGGGCGCCGGTGGCGGTCCGCACGACGACCAGCAGGTTGCCCGTGGGGGCGATGGTGGGTGTCGGGGGAAGGTAGATCTTGGCGTCACCGGACAGCGAGACCTCGGCCACCATGGACACGGCCTCGCCGGGAGGGTTGGTGGCGTCGGCGAACTCGACGGTGGAGCTGGCCGAGGCGGCGGTGACCACCTGGTGTTGCAGCTTCCATCCCGGGGCGCTAGAGGTGTGGAAACTGCCATTGTAGGTCGGAGCGGCCACCACGCTGGCGTCCCACAAGACGTGCAGCGTGGCGGGCGGCGTCTTGCCGGGCTCGGGGTACCCGGCGCCGTACCAGGACAACAAATAAGTCGCGCCGGTAACCGTCTTGACGGTTTGCGTGACGCTACCAGGGCTCCCATTGGCCAGAACGACACACTGGGCTGACCCTACCGGGGCTTGCATCGCCGAGTTGACCTCGACGCCGCCGTTTGAACCGACCCCGACGCTCGAGCCAACTAAGAGCCTATGTCGCGATTCCCGGCGTCGAGGTGATCCGGGTCTGACCAAGGCCCGCGCGGACATGGACCAAGAGCATCCGGCGGGGCGGCCGTTTTGGCCGCCTGGGGCTCCGACCTCGCTGGAGCCAGCGTCGACGCCTGTTTGCCATCATGATTGGGCGGGGATGCTTTGGGGGCCCTATCATCTGCCATGATGGACCGGCGCCGCCCCGTCGGTCCCGCGCAGGAGGACGGTGCGGGCGATCTGGAGGCCGCCCTCCTCGATGACGTCCGGCGGTTGCTCGACCGGTGGCGGACCGAGTTTGCCGGGCGCCCGGAACTGGAGCGCCGGAGGTTGGTCCTCCTCAGCCTGGAGCGCGAGCAAGTCGTGGCCGTTGCCTATCGGGAAGAGGCTGTCGTCGGCCGGGTGGCCGCTCTTGACATCGACGAGGACGCGCGCGCCGTGATCCGGCAGGCCCTGGTGTGGATCTGGAAAGACGAGCAGCTCCATGCCGAATATGTCCGGGGCTGGCTCCTCAGATCGCCCGGGATCGCCGCGAGGGTAATTGTTTACGGCCGCCAATTGCAGGGTGCCCTTTCGGGATGGACGTCCGCTACCTCCAATCACCGAGACCCCCGTACGGCTCCGTTCCGCGCCGGCGCAGCCGGTCTTTTGGTAGCGCTCGGGGCAGCCACCGGGCAGGTTCCCCCCGTCCTCAGGCGTGAGTTGCGGTACCAGACGTTCCGGCATTACTGCCGGCTGAACGCCGCACTTGAGGCCAGCGCCGAGCTTGGCTACGAACGCTTGGCGGAGCTATGTGACGACCCCGAGGAACGCGCCACCTTCGAACGGATCCGCAACGACGAAACTCGCCACGGCGAAGCCTTCCGGGCAATTGCCAATGCCCTCACCGATGACGACCGGTTGTCGGGCCCCGGCGGCGCCGACCTCGCTGCTCGCCTCGCCGCAATCAGCGTCTGGTTCGTCCCGGCGCGGCTTCGTCCGGCCTCAGGCCCGGGCGCGCAGCCCGGGCCCCATGCCGATGTCACCGTCCCGGTTCCTGGCCGCTTGCGACCGGGGTTCGGCTCGCGCGGGCCCGTCGTGGTCCGTAGCGGGACGGCCGGCGCGGCCAAAGCGGCCGTGCTCGAAGAGTGCCTGGACAGGGCGGGCCTAGGGGCGATGGCCGCCCGTTCGGGGGTCGCCGCCGTGCGGGTGTCCTTCATGCTGGGCTACGACCGCCGGGACCGCTCCAATGTGACCAGCCCGGACGTGGTCGAGCTACTGGCCCTGTACCTACGCCGCCAAGGGGTGGCGGACGTCGTCGTGCTCGAGGCGCCGACCGTCTACGGGAACAACTACGCGCACCGCTCGGTGGCCGAGGTGGCTTCGTACTTCGGCTTTACCTCGCCGTTCTACCGGGTTGTAGACATCAGCCAGGACATGCGGCCCTTCACCTACGAGCGCGGCTTCGTCGAGCACGCCATCAGCGCGACCTGGCACGATGCCGATCTCCGGGTCGTCATGCCCAAACTGCGGACCGCCCCCACCGACTTTGCCCATCTGAGCCTCTGTACGTTGGAAGGCATGACCGGCCGGATCGACGCCACTGTGTACGCCGGTCGCCAGGTCGACTACCGGTCGGCGACGATGATGTTGCTCGATGTGGCACCCCCAGACTTCTCGGTTATCGATGGTTGGGAGCCTGTCGCCGATGGGCCGTTCGGGGTGATGGCTTGTCACCGCCCGGCCCTCGTCCGCCACATCTACGCCGGCGCCGACGCCCTGTCCGTGGACGAGGTCGTGCTCGCCGACATGGGGATCGCCGAGCCGCGCCGATCCCCCGTCTTGCGCCGGGTTTACCAGTGGTCCGGGCTGGCGCCGGCGGCCGTCGTAGTCGATGGCAAGCGGCCCGACCTCCATGCTGAGCTCAGGGGCCCGCACGCGTCCCGGGCCTGGCGGGCCTTGGGGGCCCTGTCGGGCCTGGTGTACGAGTACCTGAGCGACGGCGGGAAGATCTTTGTCCCCGCGATCGACGAGGTTTCCTTCCCGCCGTTGACGCCGATCGGGCCCGTCGTGCGGGCTTTGCAGTGGGCGACGCAACGAGCGTTCGGGCTACGGGCGCCCGCGACCGACGGTGTGGCGAAATGAGGCGTGTGGCGGACCACCAAGGCTCGGCGGACGAGCCGGCTACAGCGCCACGCGGTAGCGGAGGTAAACGATTCCCGAGCTGAAGGTCCGAGTTTCGACGAGTTCGAGATCCACCCGGCGCTCGCGCTGGGGAAAGAACGGAATGCCACCGCCAACCAGCACCGGGTAGACCCTGGCCCGGTACTCGTCGATCACACCCAACGCGGCCGCCTCGGCGGCAAGAGCCGCGCCGCCAATAGCGATGTTGCCCTCCCCCGGCTCGGCTCGCAACCGCTCGATCTCCGCCGTCAGACCGCCGGACGCTAGGCGGGCGTTGCCTTGCACCGCCGATAGCGTGGTCGAGAACACCACCTTTGGGAGCGGCTTCCATATCGCCGCCCACTCGAGCATTGAGTCGTCGAGCGATGAGTCCTGGTCGGCGGTTTCCCAGTAGAGCATTGTCTCGTACAGCCTTCGTCCCAACAGGTGGACGCCTACCTCTCGTATCTCGTCGGTGACAAAGCGAAAGACCTCGTCGTCGGGCGCCGTCCAGTCAAAGGCGCCGTCCGGCCCGACGATGTAGCCGTCAAGTGAGACGCCCATCGAATAGGTCACGCTGCGCATCAGAAGTCCTCCTCGGTCACGGGTTCGACAGTACGGCGGCGGACGCCGCAGAATTCATCGACGAACGACACTCTGGCAGGTTCCGCCATAGCTGCGTCGGCTGTACGGTTCGGGCTACAAGCGATGACCGGACCTCTGGCGCCGCCTGGACCAGGCCGTTATGCTCGCTTGCCGGATGTTGCTTTAGGGAGGCTTCACGTGCGCCGTTTGCCCGCTCTTGTTCTCCTGCTCCTAATCGGAGCAAGCTGGGTAGCTCTCGGCCATGGGTGGTCGGGGACGGCATCGGCGGCCAGTGCCCCGTCCGCCGCCGCCGGCGTGTGTCGGAACGCCTCCAGCGGGCCCAACTGTGGTGGTAGCTCCCCATCGCCGACAGGGGCACCGGCCAACTCCGATGTCAGCTCCGTGGCCAGTTCCCTGGCCACCCCGGCGAGGGCTTTTGGCTCGGTTAAATCAGACGCCGTAGACGCAGTCATCGCCATCGGCCTGTTCCAGTTCATCGTGTTCCCGGCCAACCTCTTCAACTCGACGTTCGAGGAGAACTACGCCGATATCGCGGCGTGGTGGGAGACATGGATGGCCCTGGTGTTCCCCGTACCTCTGCGCCGGGCCGCCGCCAAGGTTTACCACAAGGCCAAAACGATCTTGCTCAAGAGCCTGGCGTTGGCCGGCCGCTCCAAAACCAAGCGGCTGGAACGGGAAACGGTCGTGTTTGTCGGCGTCCTGATGTCCGGGGCATTGTTAGGCGCCATGCTGGACCCCTGGTTCGGCTTCAACCTGCGCACGCTGGTCTTGTACCTGGCCATCCTGGTCGCCCTGACAGCCGGGGTAGGGCTTTCCGCGCTTATCACTCTCGGGTACCACCGCGT
>Ga0302324_100004216_pt1 | contig 31953 bp, 35 predicted proteins | sample Palsa_T0_1_FD_201949 | JGI IMG/M metagenome (GOLD analysis project Ga0302324, IMG submission 201949) | Peat permafrost microbial communities from Stordalen Mire near Abisko, Sweden - Palsa_T0_1 | ecosystem: Environmental > Terrestrial > Soil > Palsa > Peat permafrost | place: Sweden: Abisko... | reverse complement strand
CACCGCCGGGAGGCGCTGCTACTATCGTCGAGCACCCGGCCGAGGTGGTGGAACTGGTAGACACGCAGCGTTCAGGGCGCTGTGCTCGTAAGGGCGTAAGGGTTCGATTCCCTTTCTCGGCACTCCGATTTCGTTGCAGTGGAGCCAATTTCGGTTTCGCTGGTCCAATACTGGGCCAATACCCTCCTCCGAGACGACGCGCAAACGGGGTCCGTAGCGGGCGTCGGTCGCGTCGACCAGGGCCTCCGTGCTGGCGCACGATAGGAGCACGAGATGACCGGTAGCGGCGCAAGGGCGGTGCGCTTCGACGAGTACGGCGGCACAGACGTGCTCTATGTCGCTGACGTTCCCATGCCCACACCGGAGGCCGGCGAGGTTGTCGTCGCCGTGCGGGCGGCGGGCATCAACCCCGGCGAGGCCTCGATTCGCCTGGGTGCGCTGCACGACCGGTTCCCGGCCACGTTCCCGTCTGGCGAGGGCAGCGATCTGGCAGGTGTTGTGGCAGCAGCCGGCGACGGCGTCCAGGAGTTCGAGGTCGGTGACGAGGTACTGGGCTTCTCCTGGCGCCGTTCCAGTCATGCGACACACGTCTCCGTCCCCACGACCCAGCTCATCCACAAGCCTCCTGAGCTGAGCTGGGAGGTCGCGGGCTCCCTGTACGTCGTGGCCTGCACCGCCTACGCCGCCGTACGCGCCGTGGATGCACGCGCCGGCGACACCGTTGCCGTCTCGGCCGCGGCGGGCGGTGTGGGCACCATCGTCGTGCAACTTCTCCGCGTTCGAGGCGCCCACGTCCTTGGCATCGCCTCGCCCCGCAACGCGGAGTGGCTGGCTGGCCACGGTGCCATCCCCGTTGCTTATGGCGACGGTCTCGCGGAGCGTCTGCAAGCCGCGGCGCCCAACGGGATCGATGCCTTTATCGACCTGTTCGGACCCGAGTACGTCCAGCTCGGCGCGGATCTGGGAATCCCGCATGACCGTATCGAGACGATCATCGCGCGCCAGAAAGCGCAGGAACTCGGAACCCGGAACGCAGGCAGCGTCGATGCGTCCACGGTCGAGGTCCTCACCGAGATGACGGGTCTGATTGCCTCGGGCGCGATCGAGGTGCCGATTGCCGCGACGTATCCGTTGGACCGAGTCCGCGAGGCCTTCGAGCAACTCGAGCAGCGTCACACGCGCGGCAAGATCGTCCTCATCCCGTAGAGCGTCACCAGGGCGTTGCTGCCTGCGTCGCGTGACCTGATGCAGGCGGCCGATCCGGCGGGGTCACATCGCCGATGCGGGCGGTTCGGTCAGCGAGGCGATACATGCGGTGAGCAGGCGCCGCATCTGACCTTGTTCGCTGACACCCAGATTGGTCAGCATGTCTTGCTCGACGCGGCGAACCGCGGCGCTGGCCACCTTGAGCTGGCGGCGTCCGCGGGCGGTCAGCTCGGTCGGCAGGGCTCTGCCGACGGGTGCCTGTGCCGGGCGGACAACGAGCCCTTGGCGTTCGAGAGCCTGCAGAAGCACATTCATCGACTGCCGGGTGACGAAGGCGCCGCGGGCGAGCTCGGAGTTGGACAGACCCGGTCGCTGGGCAAGCAGCTCCAGGCAGGCGTAGTGGGTGATCGTCATCCCAAGCGGCCGCAGCACGGTCTCCAGGGCAGAGTGCAGAGCGCTCGCGGCCGCCTTCAGCATGTACCCCAGCGATGTGTCCAGATCGACTCCGGGCTCGCCTTGACTCATGTCAGCATTCTGACATACACTGTGGAATGTCAAATGACTGACATAGCATCAGGAGGCTGGAATCGTGGCTGTCACCGGACCCGACTTCATTTCACTGCAGGTGCGCGACCTGGAGCGTTCCGCCGCTTTCTACGAGCAGTACCTGGGGCTGAAGCGCTCCGACGCAGGACCGCCGCACGCCGTCGTGTTCGACACCAAGCCGATCGCGTTCGCCGTCCGCGACGTCGTCGCGGGCGTCGACCTGGACGCGATCGCGCAGCCGGGGCAGGGAATGGCGCTGTGGCTGCACGCCCCCGACGCGCAGGACATCCACGACGCCCTCGCCGCCGCCGGCACGACGATCATCTCAGCGCCCGTCGACGGGCCGTTCGGCCGCACTTTCACGTTCGCGGACCCCGACGGCTACCAGGTGACCCTCCACGACCGCGGCTGAGCCGGGCGCCCTGGTCTTCGGCGCGTTGGAGGTGCTGGGCCAATACAGGTTCGACACCGAGCACCTTCAGCCGGCGTCAACGATTCCAACGAAGTCGAGGATGGCCTTCGACGCCCCTTGAAGTGCGTCAAACAAGGCGAACGGTGGCGCTGTGACGCTTCACGAAAGGCCCGCCCTTCGCAGGCACGCAGGCGCATGGCCCAATCGGGCGATTCCATAAGCTGCGCACCGTGTTCGACGGCGACCCCGCTGCCACGCGCGCGAAGGTGTCGCTTGCGACCATCGCGACCCAGTGGCTCCGTCTCGGCTGCATCGGTTTCGGAGGTCCCCCGACGCACATCGCACTCCTGCGCCGCATGTGTGTCGAGCAACGCCACTGGCTTGATGCCAACGAATTCGAGGACGGGATCTCCACGACGAGCCTCTTGCCCGGACCGGCTTCGACGCAGCTGGCGATTTTTTGCGCCTGGCGGCTGCGAGGCGCCGCGGGTGCGATCCTCGGTGGCGTCTGCTTCATCGGCCCGGGTTTGGTGCTCATCCTCGCCCTGTCGGCGGCATTTCTTGCGACGCATCCGCCCCTCTGGATCCTCGGCGCGGCCGCCGGTGCCGGCGCTGCCGTGCCGGCGGTGGCATTGCACGCTGCGTGGGGGCTGACGCCGCCGAGCTGGCGGCGAATCGGAGCGCGCCGTTCAGAGCGGGGTCGGTGGCTCGTCTATGCCGCCGTCGGCGCGGTCGCGGCAGCGACGATCGGCCCATACCTCGTTCTCGTGTTGCTCGGCTGCGGGATCAGCGAGGTCGCCGTCCGCATCCAGGAATACCGACCATCAGCGCCGGGGGCGCTGATGGCCTGGATGCCCGTTGCGGTGGTCCACACAGTCGCCATCGGCGGCCTCGGGGCGCTGGCGTTTGTGGCCTTCAAAGTTGGCGCGCTGTCGTACGGCGGCGGCTTCGTGATCGTCCCACTCATGCAGCACGACGCTGTCAGCACGTATCACTGGATGACGGGACCACAGTTTCTCGATGCCGTGGCGCTCGGGCAGATCACGCCAGGCCCCGTGGTCCTGACGGTGGCCGTGGTGGGCTATGCAGCAGCCGGCATCGGGGGTGGGCTGCTCGCGGTGCTCGTCGCGTTCGCGCCGTCGTTCGTCTTCGTGCTCGCGGGTGGCCCGCGCTTCGATCAGATCCGCTCGAACGTCACGATCCAGGCCTTCCTCACGGGTGCTGGGCCGGCGGTCATCGGCGCGATCGCCGGCTCGACGATCCCGCTCGGCCTTGCCCTCCAGGCGGCATGGCAGATCCCGGTCCTCGCCGGCGCGCTCATCTGGCTCCTCGTGTTCCGACGCGGTGTCGTCAGCACCCTCGTCCTCGCCGCGGCCGCCGGCCTTGTCGTGGCGCTCGCAGGGGTACCCGTCTGATAGCGCCGTACGTCAAACGATCAACGGAAAGAACAGCAGATTGAAGCCGGCGCCCAGCGGTACTGACAGCACATAGTTCTCCTGAAACACTGTCCAACGCGACTCGCCGGCGTCGTACCAGACGCCGGTGGCGTCCACGTCGTAGGTGCCGCCCTTCCCGTTCGGGTTGTAGACCGGCGTCGAGAACACGAGAACGTTCCCATCGCCGTTCAAGGTCGCGTTGTTGATCAGCGTGAGATTCTGCGTCGTGTTTGACGAGGAGGCCTTCTGGAGCGCCAGCTTTCCGTGAGCGACGGATCCGACGAGCACATTGAACGAAACGCCCACCGCGATGCCGGCGTCCGGCTCGTTGAAGACCCCCCACTCGTTGTCGAACAAGCTTCCACCGTAGTACACACCGATGTTGTTGTCGTTGTAGATCCCACCAACGCCGCCAGGATTCCAGAGTTGGGTCACCTGCAACCTGATGGTCTTCTTGCCGTTGGTCTTCGGTGAGTTGATGAACGCGGTGGAGCCGTGGATATTCGACGACGTGGAGGTGAGGACAAAGGCCGTCGCGCTCGGCGCGGGAACGACGAGCACGTTGAACAATGTCCCGTCGGTCATTGCAGCACCGTTTTCATTGAAGATCGCCCATTCGCCGCCGCTCAAGGTGGTGTACCAGACGCCGATTGGGTTGTCGTCATAGACCCCGACTCCGCTGGTGACGTACGTCGGGGTGACGAACAGCAAGGCATGGGGCTTGCCGTTGGTGGCGCTGTTGCTGACATACGTGCTATCGGTGATGCTGTTCGATGAGGTCGCCTCCCACGTGAAGTGCATCGGACTCGCCGCCGGCGCCTGGGCTCGGCCGGTAGCTGCTGCGACCCGGGTGGGTGCCACCGCAGCAGCGAGCAAACCGGCGCCGAGCAGCACGCCTCCAGCGCGTGCCGCGAGTCGGTGGCTGAACCAATGGCTCGAGCCCATCTCACACCTCCTGTTCCCGCCTGTCCTGAGTACGCGGGCAACGGTACGCCGACGCCAGGGCTTCTGCAACGGGCTGGTCGGCGTGTGAGCCGGTCGACCTCAGCAGGGTCAGGTCGCGGTCGCGTCCCGGTGCGCCGCTGACCGTCCACATGTTGCGGAGCTTGTTACGCCGGCTGACGCAGGCTATCGGGATGCTGCTGGCGCGACGGACGACTGAGCTCTCACCGTCCGGGCTGGATAGCCTTGAGGACCGACGAACTTACCTTCGGAGGCGTCGGACACGGGGCTGGCCGAGGACTGCAATCATCATCATCGTGGCGACGGCCGGGTGCTGCCTGTGCCTTGCCGGCATCGGCGGCCTGTTGCTCGGATCATGACCACGGCAGCCTGGTGAACCGCGATCAATGACACCCACGGCACGATCACGGTGGCGATGCCGCAGCGTCACGGTGGCGTCGCCGGCATCCTCGTGGCACTCGGGGACGCCAACATCGAGGTGATTGCGATCGAACCTGAGGCCGATAACCCCGGGGTGTTTCAACTGATGCTCAGGGAGAGTTCGCAGGGTGCTGTGGAGCTCCTCCAGGCGATGGGATGCAGCGTCGAGGGGCGATAGCCCCAGTGCGAGCATGAGCCCGTAGGCTCAGGCACGTCGACGCGTTCTCGTTGTTGCAGCAATTGTTACGAGCCCGACCGTACGTTCATACCTGCTGGAGCAGCGCGTTACAGAGCGACATGCGTCGAACCGGTTCGTCGCAGAGCGCGGACTCAAACTCGATCACTCAACAAGGAGCAGCGACGTGATTGTCCTCGGTATCATTATTCTCATCATCGGATTCGTCGCGACGATACCGATCCTCTGGACCGTCGGGATCATCCTGGTCATCGTCGGGGTGCTTCTGGAAGTCCTCGGGGCGACTGGTCGTGCGGTCGGTGGCCGTCGACACTACTACTGAGGGATTTGGCCGGCTTCGGCTCTAACTGGACGGGGCGCACGGGCCTCGAGCTTGCCAGCCACCCGCCGAGCCCGTAGTAGACGTCTTCGCCAAAGCTCGTCGGAAGGGGCGCTGCGACAGCGAGCTTGTAAGTGCGCCGGCCCTCGGACTGTCGCTCAGCCCTGAGGAACAGGGTGGAGTCCGCCCGATGGACGTGGAATCCATTCGCGAAGTCGAACTGATGGGTGACGAAGAACACCGTGATCTCCGCCTCCAGCAGCGCACTGACAATTTGCCGTCCGATTTCGGAGCCCTCGCGCTCGTTGGTGGCAGCGAACGACTCGTTGAAGAGGATGAGGCCACGCGGACCAATGTGATCCGCGATCGTGCTCATGCGGCTCAGCTCCTCATCGAGCCGTCCGCTGGTCATGCCGGCGTCCTCCTCCCTGGTGGAGTGCGTGAAAACCCCCGCGCAGACACTCGCGCGGTATGCCTCAGCGGCGACGAACATGCCGCACTGCATCATCAGCTGCGCGAGACCGACGCTCCGGAGGAAGGTCGTCTTCCCGCCGGAGTTCGCCCCGGTGATGATGACGAGCGACTTGCCGGTGGCATCGACGTCGTTGCCCACGACCGCAGCCCCTGACCGCAGCGCGAGGCAGATATCACGCAAGCCGGACGAAGAGAAGACGCGGTTGCTCCAGGAAACCGGCTCGGGAAACGACGTCGGCAGCCCAATGGTCAGGAGTCGGTCGCGCAGGTTGAGACAGCTCACATAGAAGCCCAGCTCCCCGCGAAGCATGGTGAAGTAGCTCCAGATGTGGTCCGTGGATTGAGCCGCAGCATTGGCGACGAGGTTGATCCCCCGACTCGTGAGATCTCCGAGGGCAGCGGCACCTGCGTCGTCACGCGGCGGGATCGTGAATGAGTACGACGAACGCGGGGCGATTCCCAGACGCTCCTTCCAGGTCCGTTTCGCGCTGCCGGACGCGCGGAGCACGAAGCCGAGGCCGCTGTTGTCTCGATCCAGCTCCGCGCTGATCAACTCGCCATCGCGGAAACGAAGTTGCTTCAGGTGGAACCGGATGGTCTGGAAATACTCGTCATCCAGGTCGCGCTGGAGACCCCGAAAGAGCGTCGTCAGCCCGCCGGAGTGGAACTTCCCGGCGTGCTCATCGGCGACGGCGCGCAGCTGCTTGAGGCGGACGACGGCGGCCTCGAGTTGGTTGACGGCGCCAGAGAGTATCGATGAGGGGTATTGGGAGCTGTACCCCCAGATTCCTCGCTTGTCCTCGAGCGCGCCGACTGCGATGTCGTACATCGCTCGGATGACCTGCGGCTGAGCGATGCAGTCCGCGAGCACCTGCTGCCGATAGAGGATGCCCTCGGGATCGTCGAGGCTGGCCAGGACGACCCGCTTGGACACCTCGAGGAGAAACCTGTCGCCGAGCGCCATCGCCTCGAGCAGGGTCGCCATCTCGAGGTCCTGGACCAGGTCACGGTGGTTGGGAGGCAGGTCAGCCTCGAAGTTGAAGTCCCGATCTTCGTGGAGGAGGAACGCCTTCATGCGACAAGCCGTCGCCGCAGGCGCTCGTAGGTGAGGTGGTGCTTCTCGGCGATCGCCAGCGCATACGCGAGCCCGTCCGCAGGTCCCCGGATCACCTTGTACGTGCGCTCGACAGGGTTCTCGGGAACGATCGTGCTGACCATGCTGACGACCGATTCTCCGAGGGCAGCCAATTCATCGACGAAGGTGACGTAGACGCAGAGCACGTCGAGCTGGATGAGCTGCTCCATCACCTTCTGGCCGAGAAAGCGAGCGTCGCTCAGCGTCGTCGAGGTGAAGATCTCGTTCATGATCACGATGCTGGCCGGCGTTGCAGCCTGCAGCACCTGCCGGATCCGGACGAGGTCGTCCTCAAGCTTGCCGCGCAGGTTGGTCAGATCCTCGCTCCGCTCGAAATGCGCGAACAGCCGGTCGAAGAAGAACAGACGAGCGGCGCTCCCCGGAACGAGGCACCCGACACTCGCCAGGTGGTGGAGCTGTCCGAAGGTCCGGGCAAATGTCGTTTTGCCACCTTGATTCGGCCCGGAGACGACGAAGATGCGCTCGGCGCCGTCCATGTGGAAATCGTTGCGCACGATGGGCTTGCCCTCGGACACCAGTTTCCTCGCGAGCGCGAGGTCGAATGTGGCGGTGGCGAAGATCGCTTTCGAGACTGCGGTCACCTCCGGATAGCAGAAGCCGAGTCCCGCTGCGCGGAGTGGTCCGATGTAGTCGAGATAGGCGAGATAGAACTGGATCTCGCGCTCGAAGCGTCGCACGGTCGGATCGAGAAACTCGGCGTGGCGGAGGCAGTATGCATCCAGTGCGAGGAACTGGTCGGGAAAGAGCTTCGCCACCAGCTCAGCGATCTGGGCTGCAACGTGGTTCATGCCCGGCGCCAATCGATAGGTGACGCGGTAATCCTTGACAGCACCCTGCTTGAAGCGCTCGAACGTCTGCAACACCTCGTCGCTGTAGTCCGCTTCTCCCTCGTATCGGGTGACATCGACCCGTCCGCCCCGAATTCGGGTGCAGTAGCGGACCTGTGCGAGCGCGTCCTTCTGGCGGTCCGTCTCGGTCACGAGAGCGCCGAATGTGGTGGACGCGACGTAGTCCGTCAGGAATGCATGGAAAGCGCGAAATGCACGGGAATCGAGGTGCGCGGCACTCAGTTCTTCGGCCAGGGAGCGAACGGCATGGCAATACATGGAAGCCGCGTCGAGGAAGCACCCCTCGCGTTGGTACTGAAAGCGCATCTCCCTGGCCTGACCCAGGTGGATGCGGATCGCTCGCATTGCGTCGGCAAACTGGTGAATCCGCTCGAGGAACGATTGATCTTCCAGGTCTCGAAAGACCTCATGGCGATAGTGCACGGTGTCGATGTCGTCGACGCGCTGGTAGAGCAGGGTTGCGATGAAGTCCTTCTCCTCGCGCACCCCGGCGATCCCTCGCACGATCTGGTCGAGGTTCAGGTCCGCCGCAGAGGACCGATCTCCTTGTCCGCTGATTGCAGCCGGCCCCGAGCGCTCGTCGAACAGCAGGCTGGTTGCACGATGTGGAGCCGGCTGCGATGACGTCGCGGCCGGTTCGCCCTCGGCGGCGTCCGGCTGCATCGGCACGGTGAAATCGGTGATGGCGGTCGTTCGCTCGGTCATGGCGCGGTCCTGTACTCCCTGCTAGGGCTGTGGACAGGAGCCATCAGTCATGAGGCGGTTTCGGCGAGCTCCATCGCCGTCTCCCTCCAGTTTACGTTGATGCGACCAACGCGGCGACGCACCGAGAAACGGAACGCCGGCGTCCGCGTGGGCCGGCTCGACGATGACGATGCGAAGCAGGATGCGAGGTTCCAAGCCTCCATGCCTGCCGGCGTGATTCCTACGACCCCGTGACGGTGATCTCACCCTTCATGTTCGGGGCGTGGATGGTGCAGAGATAGTTGTACGTCCCGGCTGCGGTGAACTTCACCTCCCAGGTGGACCCGGGGTTGAGCATCGCGTCGGACAGACAACCATCGTTGGCGTCCTGAAAGGTCACGGTGTGCGCCACCGTCCCGGTGTTCTTGAACTCGACAACATCGCCGACCTGGGTTGTCGTGGACGCAGGGACGAAAACGAGGTTGTCCGTCGCGTCGATGGTGGCTGCGACGGTGCCGAGCCCGCTCACGGCAGCCGTGCCACTGCAGGTTGTGGATGATGTTGGTGGACCGGTCGAACTGCCGCCGCAGCTGACCAGCGCGATGACAGCACACGTCCCGACGCCCAGTGCGAGCGTCCGCAGGTGGTGGTGCATGTGGGTTCTCCTGGTTGCTGGGGGCCGCGAGCAGGCTGGATTCTCGCTGCCCGGCCCTTGGGTCTGCCCCTTCCACGGCAGTCTCTCAAACCGTCCGCGCCGATTGATTTCCCGATCTCGGTGACGATCGGGTACGCCTAGACCCCGTAGGTCTTGCCGTTGCTCTTCTGGGTGCTGACCAACAGCCGCCACGACGGCGCCGTGTTGTCGCCAGGACCGCGCGTCGCGACCAACGCCGCGCGGTCGACAGCGAAGAAGCCGTCCGGCGTCACCTCGATGTTCACCCAGTCCATCGGTCGCGGGGCAGGCCCGTAGAAATTCGTCGAATCGATGAAATAGCGGCTGCCGTGGCAGGGGCACGCCCAGCCATTGGGTATCTGTTGCGCCTTCGTCCGGGCACCCCGAGCATCGGCAACCGAAGCATTGACGCCCGACCCCGTGACCACATCCGAGACGTAGTTCGGGGTGCAGCCCAGATGGGTGCAGATCAGCAGCACGGCGTAGATGCCGGCGTCATCGAGGATGACGCTCACCCGGTGATTCGTGTCGGTGATGACGTTGACCGGCGTTTGCGCCTTGCCGCCGACGACGCCGCCCGTGAGCTGCAGGAAGCTGAACGAGGTCTTGAACAATGCCGGAGCATTGCTGGAGGCGACCGGGAACATGAACCTGAGCACTTCGATGCCACCGAAGAGCGATGCCCCGGCAGTCGCGAGTCCACCCATGATCATGAGGAACTGGCGTCGAGTCGCTTCGGCGCGACCGCGCATCCTCCCTCGCGGCGACTCGTATGGATTCAACGCCACGGTGAGTTGATCATGACCGCCTCCTTCTTTCGAACGCGTGACGAAGGAGACCGACCCGCTTGGTTCCGGGGCACCGGCGACCGGTCGGGGAGATCTTCTACCATCGGCGCGTCCCAACCATTTTTCCAGGGGGGTAACCATGAAACGTTGGCTTGCACTTCTCTCCGTCGCCGGCGGGAGCGTGCTCTCAGTCGCCGGCACGGCCACGGCGGTCGCCGGCAGCAGCGCCCTGCCCACGGTCGGCGGCCCGATGATCCGCGCCGTCCAGAGCGGCGTCACGGGGGGCGGCATACCCACCATCAGTGAAAACTGGTCGGGATACGCGGTCACCTCGACCAAGAAGTTCAACTACGTCTACGCGTCGTTCGTGCAGCCGGCGATCACCTGCCCCGGCGTCAAGAAGCAGTTGACGTCCAACTGGGTTGGCCTTGACGGCTTCAACGACGAGACGGTCGAGCAGGACGGCACCTTCGCATACTGCGGCGGCCCGAACTGGACGACACCGCAGTACAGCGCCTGGTACGAGATGTTCCCGGCGGGCTCGGTCAACGTGTTCAAGGTCAAGCCCGGTGACGTGATCGACGCGACGGTCTCCTACTCCGGCGGCAAGTTCTCGCTCACGATCGCGGACGTGACCAGCCACAAGACGGCCACGGACACGGCCGCCTGCTCGGCGTGCGCGCGGGCATCGGCGGAATGGATCATCGAGCGGCCCGCAGGGTGCAACGCCTCGTTCACCAAGTGCTTCCTCTTCGCGCTCGCCGACTTCGGGACCACGACGATGAATGACAACCTCGCCGGGCTCGATCACGGAACCTGGAGGGGCATCGAGAGCTTCACGAACAACTACCCGATCTTCATGGTCGCGCCCCTGAAGAGTGGCGGATTCATCACCCTCGACACGGTCGGCCCGGTCAGTTCCTCCAACAGCTTCACGGCGACCTGGGACCGTTCGGGTCATCCGACCCCGATCCAGTTCGGACCCAACCGCTAACACCGTCTGACCAGGACTCAAGAGGGCCACCTCGCTCCGGCGAGGTGGCCCTTTCGTTGACCTGGAATGAGGCGGCTAGGCCGCAGCGGTCACCGCGGTCACGAGGGGTTCGAGCGCCACGTCGATGGCATCCTCGACGCGGCTCGCGAGGTGGAACGTCATCGCGTCGCGCACGCTCTCCGGCACGTCCTCGATGTCCTTCTCGTTGCGCTTCGGCAGGATCACCTCACGGAGGCCCATGCGGTGTGCGGCGAGCACCTTCTGCTTCACGCCACCGATCGGGAGCACGAGCCCCTGAAGAGTGACCTCACCCGTCATGGCCACGCTGCTGCGCATTGGCCGTCCCGTCAGGAGACTGACCATTGCGGTGGTCATCGCGACACCCGCGGATGGACCATCCTTCGGCACGGCTCCGGCCGGGACGTGGATGTGAAAGCTCTGGCGGGCAGCTTCGGGGTCGATCCCCAGGGCCGCGGCGTGGGCTCGAACGTACGACAGCGCGATCTGTGCGGACTCCTTCATGACGTCGCCCAGCTGGCCGGTCAGCGTGAGCTTCCCGTCACCCGGTGCGTTGGCGGCCTCGATGAAGAGCACGTCACCGCCGGTGCCGGTCACGGCAAGCCCCGTGGCGACCCCGGCGACGGCAGTCCGTTCTGCCACCTCGTTGTCGAACTTCGGCTTGCCGAGCAACTCGCGAACTTGCGCGGGCGTGATCTCCAGCGGTGCGGCGAGCTCGCCACCGGCGATGCGCGTCGCGACCTTGCGGGTCATCTTGCCGAGCTCGCGCTCGAGGTTGCGCACGCCCGCCTCGCGGGTGTGATCGGTGATCACGGCGAGGATGGCGTCATCGGTGACGCTCACCTCCTCAGGCCTCAAGCCGGCGTGCTCGATCTGCCTGCGGAGGAGATGATCGCGAGCGATCGCGACCTTCTCGTTCTCGGTATACCCGTCAAGCCGGATCAGCTCCATGCGGTCGAGCAGCGGCGCCGGAATGGTTTCCCACACGTTCGCCGTCGGGATGAAGAGCACCTCGGAGAGATCGAGGTCGACCTCGAGATAGTGGTCGCGGAAGGTGTTGTTCTGCGCCGGGTCGAGTACCTCGAGCAAAGCCGAGGACGGGTCACCCCGCCAGTCGCTGCCGACCTTGTCGATCTCGTCGAGCATGATCACGGGGTTCTTGGTGCCCGCTTCCTTGAGGGCGCGCACGATGCGACCCGGGAGCGCTCCGACGTAGGTGCGCCGGTGGCCGCGGATATCCGCCTCGTCGTGGATGCCGCCGAGCGAGATGCGGGCGAACTTGCGTCCGAGCGCCCGTGCCACGGATTCTCCGAGCGAGGTCTTGCCGACCCCGGGAGGTCCGACCAGCGTGATGATCGCTCCCGATCCGCCGCCGAGCACGGTGATCCCGCGCTCGCTGCGGAGCTTGCGGACCGCGAGAAACTCGATGATCCGCTGCTTCACATCCTCGAGACCCGTGTGGTCCTCGTCGAGGATGCGCCGCGCCTCGGCGAGGTCGAGGTTGTCCTCGGATCGCACGTTCCAGGGGATCTCGAACATCCAGTCGAGGTAGGTCCGGATCCAGCCGTGCTCTGGGCTCTGCTCGCTCGTCCGCTCGAAGCGGTCCAGCTCGCGCTCGACCTCCGCCCGCACGTTCTCGGGCATGCCGGCATTCTCGAGGCGGGCCCGGTAGCCACTGGCCACATCGTCTCCGCCTTCGCCGAGTTGCTTCTTGATCGCCTCGAGCTGCTGGCGCAGCAGGAAGTCCCTTTGGGTCTTTTCCATCCCCTCGTTGACCTCGGTGCGGACCTTCTCGCGTACGGACGCATCCGCAAGGACATCCTTGGTCCAGCCGATGAGGCGCGAGAGGCGCTGCTCGATATCGAGCGTCTCCAGCACCTCGAGCTTCTGCTCGATGCTGAAGTCCGGCGAGTAGCCGGCAAGGTCGGCCAGGTGGCCGGGATGGCGAACCGATCGCACCGCTTCGATCGCGCGGCCCGCGCCGCGCAGCTCGAGCAGGTTCTCGATCAGGGCGCGGTACTCGCGAGCCAGCTCGCGGGCGCCGTCGCTCGGCTCGCCGTCGGGCAGCGGCTCGACCTGAACCCACAGTGCTCCGCCGATGTCGGACTGGCCGCCACCGAGGCGCGCGCGATGCAGGCCTTTGAGGATGGAGACCTCGGCGCCCGACGGGAGCTGACCGGACTCCACGACCTGCGCCACGGTGCCGATGGCGGAAAAGCGTCCGTCGACATGGGGCACGAGCAGGACCAGGTGGTTGCCTTTCTGCGCTGCAGTCATGGCGGCCCGCTGTGGGTCGCTCTCGACGGCAAGCGTGGCGGTCATGCCGGGCAGGACGACGACGTCGTCCAGCTGCAGGATCGGAAGGAGTTCGGAGGTCAGTTCAGCCATGTTCAATCTCTGTGTGCCGGGCGCCGGGAGGCGATCGGCTCGTTGGTTGTCGGAATCTCTATACCCCCGGTCAGGATTTCTGAACCGACAGGACGGCGCCTTCGCGCTCCTATACTTCGCGCGCCGGCGTTCGTCCACGAGCGCCGCATGAGGGGTTGACGCGGGGGCTGGTGATGCGGGTTTCGAAGGGCGCTGTGTCCGCGGTTGTCACGAGCGCGGCGATCGGGTTGGGGCTGGCGACTCCGCTCGGTGCGAGCGGCGCGAGCAGCACCCCGGTGAGCAATGCCCCGATCAGCGGGGGCTTTACCGTGTGCGCTTCGCGCCGACCCAACGACCATGCTGACCGTCAACGGCGTCATCAGCGGCGCCGGGGGCACCACGGTGCAAGGTCCCGCCAGTAGGGGCCGGGGCATTGTCATCCTCACCGGCAATAACACCTACTCAGGCGCCACCACGGTTGGCTACGGTGGAACGCTGTATGTCGACGGCAATCAGCCCGCGACTGCCGTGACGGTCACCGATGACGGAACGTTCGATGACGACGGCACCACGGGATCGGTCGACAACTCGGGCTACGTGGAGCTCCTCGGCGGCGTCCAGGCTGATCAGTGTCCCGGGGTGGTATCCATCGATGGCAACCTCATCCTCGAGACGGGGTCGCAGCTTTTCACGATGATCGGCACGTGCGGAAAGCCCCCTGCGCAGACGGTCGGTTCCGCGCGTGTGTCCGGAGCCATCAGCATCGCCAAGGGGGCGGGCCTTTCCGTCTCCCTCATCGGCGACAAGCCGCAGGTGGCCTGCTTGCTGTCGTCCCAGGTGTCGTTGACCGGTCAGTTCCAGGGCATCGGGCAGGGGTCGACGGAACCGGACCCGTCCGGAGGGAAGGTGGTCTTCTCCTACGACACGCCTGGCGGGGCCGGCTGCGACGCCCACGCCTTCACCGCGACAACGGGGGTGCACTGAACGCAGGCGCCACCGACGCGCCCGACGCGTCGCCGGCCCCCTGATGGGGTACAAACCTGCCATGGATGTTGAGATCTGGTCTGACGTCGTCTGTCCCTGGTGCTATATCGGCAAGCGTCGCTTCGAGAGTGCGCTCGCCGGATTCGATCATCGCGAGGAGGTGAACGTCACCTGGCGGAGCTTCCAGCTCGATCCGAGTGCGGCTGCGACGTCGGAGGGTGACCCCGTGGAGCGGCTGGCGGCCAAGTACGGGATGAGCCGCGCCCAAGCCGAAGCGGCCCAGGCCCGGGTCACGGCCAACGCCGCAACCGAGGGGCTGGACTTCCATCTCGACAAGGCGCGGACAGGCAATACCTTCGACGCTCATCGCCTCATCCACTACGCGAACTCGGTCGGCAAGCAGGGCGCCCTCAAGGAACGTCTCATGGCCGCGTACTTCGTCGAGGGAGCCGCAATCGGCGACCGCGACGTGCTGCTTCGGCTCGCGGTGGAGGAGGGCCTCGACGAGACCGCCGTCCGGGCTGTGCTCGAGGGCGATGCCTACGCCGACGACGTCCGCCACGACGAGCTGGAAGCGCGCCGGCTGGGGATCAGCGGAGTCCCGTTCTTCGTGCTCGATCGTGCCTACGGTGTGTCTGGGGCGCAACCGGCGGAGACGCTTCGCGCCGCGTTGCAGGAGGCGTGGACCGCGTCGCATCCGCTCCAGATGGTCGCGGCGGGCGACGTCGACACCACCTGCACCGACGACAGCTGCGCGGTCTGACCGCGGCGATGCGCGCGCTCACCACCACCGGCAACGACGACCTTCTCCAGATCACTGACGTGCCGGAGCCGAAACCGGCTCCCAACGAGTCGCTGGTGCGCGTGATTGCCACGAGCCTCAACCGCGGCGAAGTGTCGCGGGCGAAGAATTCCAAGGCGGGCGACCAGGTTGGATGGGATGTCGTCGGCGTCGTCGAACGCCCCGCCGAACGTGGTGGTGGTCCGAGTGCCGGGAGCACCGTGGTCGGGCTGGCCGGCAACGGTGCGTGGGCGGAACTCGTGGCGGTGCCGGCGGATTTCCTGACGCCGATCCCCGACGGCGTGACGGCTGCCCAGGCGGCATGCATGCCCGTCGCCGGCATGACCGCATACCGGGCACTTGCGATCGGGGGGTTTCCCATCGGCAGGAGCGTGCTCATCACCGGCGGCTCCGGGGGTGTCGGCCATCTCGCCATCCAGCTGGCCCGCGCCGCACAGATGCATGTGACCGCGCTGATTCGCAACCCCGACGCGAATCAGGCCACGGCATCCGTGTGTCATCAGGTGCTTCGCGATATCAAGGACGCGCAAGGCCCATTCGAGCACATCCTCGACGGGGTCGGTGGCGAGGTGCTGACGCGCTGTCTCGAGGTCGTCGCTCCGCACGGCACCGTGGTGTCGTACGCGTCGACACTGCTGGATCCCGCGGCGCTCGGACCGCGCTGGTTCGGCGCGCACGTCGGCGCGACCGTGCGCGCAATGCTCCTGTTCGACGAGCTGCGCTACACACAGAGTGCCGCCGCGGACCTCAGCAGGTTGTGCGCGCTGATCGCCGCGGGCGTGCTCGTGCCGCATATCGATGTCGAGGCGGACTGGACGCGCGGTGGGGAGTTGGCACGCGCTCTCCTGTCACGAAACGTCACCGGGAAGGTCGTCCTGCACATCGCTCCGTGATATTCCTGCGGCGTCGCAGCGTCGTGCGATCGCGGTGGTGGGTCTCACCGTCCTCAGCCACTGGCTTGATGGGCGCGCATCTGCTCGGACTCGGCGCTGCCGGAATTTTCCACAAGGAGCCGAAAATGGTGGGGCGCGTGCGCGGCGTCGCGTTCACGTTTCTCACACCCTTCTTCTTTGCTCCGCGCCGGCACGTTGATCGCGCTGCCGGCGGTGATCGCGGGAGCCTCATGCTGGTCGCGTGATTGCGAGACACATGTAGCGATAGGTGGTGACGGTCTTGAAGCCGTAGCGCTCATAGAGACGGATTGCCGGGGTGTTGTCCGGGTCCACTTCCAGCCCCACCTCGACAACGCCCTCGGCGCGCAGCTGCTCGATCACCGTCGCGAGCATGCGTGTGCCGAGGCGCCGGCTTCTGCGGCGCTCGTCGATGACAAATCCGTAGATCATGGTGCGCTGCGGTGACCCGGTGAGACGGAGGGTGCCGACCACGGTGTCACCGTCGAGCCCGACCAGTCGGCGCTCATCCGGGTAGTCGCTGAAGTCCTCGCCGAGGATCGCGACGACGGTGTCATGGTCTGCATCCGTCGCAGCGCGTGTTTCGAGCGAACCGTCGGACGATGTCCGCGACGGAGCGCTGAGCGGGAGGATCATGCGGCGTTCGGCGGAATCGAGGGCCGCCCCGAGACGATGCATCCAGGCGAGCCCCGCACGGCCCGCGTCCTCGCAGATCACCAGGATGCTGTCGCGCCCGAGGGTGGCTGCCGCGCCACCAATGCCATCGAGCAGCGCCGTCCCCACGCCCTGACGCCGCCACGACGGGTGCACCATCCCGCAGGCCTCTGCCTCCTCGCCGGCGGTGAGCCCCGCATAGCCGATGACGTCGTCGCCGGACACGGCGAGAAAGTGAATCGGGCGATCGACAGGATCGGCCTCGTCGAGCTCGATCTTCAGGTCGAGGTGCTCGGCGGTCTCGCATGCCCTTCGGAGGCGTTCGATATTTTGTCGATCGCCGCCGTCGAGGCGGGGGCGTCCCAGGACGCTCCATCCAGTCATGGCGCGAAAGCCTGACACGGCGCCAATCTCCGGCGTTGGTCCGCAGCCCTGTCGATTTGGGGCTCCGTCGTTCGTCGTCATGATTGGGACGACTAATTCAGACGCCAAGGAGCCCAATCCGTGAAGTACATGCTGCTGTTCATCAAGAACGAGGAGAACGTCCTCGACGATGCGAGTGAGAAGGCGCATTACGCCGCGATCGACGAGTGGTTTTCGGAGGTCGGACGCGAGGGCAAGCTGCTTGGAGGTGAGGAGTTGCAAGCGTCGAACACCGCGACCACGATCCGTTTTCAGGAAGGCAGACCGCTGGTCACCGATGGCCCCTTCATGGAGAGCAAGGAGAACGTCGCTGGATTCGTGACCATCGACGTCGCCGACCTCGATGAGGCGATCGCGATCGCCAAGCAGTGGCCCCCGAAGGACCAGGCCGTCGAGATTCGCCCGGTGGTGAACCACGACAACATGCCGCACCACCCGGTCGGCTGAGCAGCGCGGGACCTGGAGGGCGCTGGTGAACGCGACGACCGCGGAGGCGATGAACGCGGTGTTCCGCGCGGAGGTCGGCATCATCTGCGGTTCGCTCGTTCGGATCACCGGCGACTTCGACCTCGCCGAGGACCTCGTGCAGGACGCGGTGGTCGCGGCCCTGGAGCGATGGCCGCTTGATGGAGTCCCCGAGCGTCCAGCGGCATGGCTGCTCCAGACCGCACGGCGGCGCGCCATCGACCGCCTCCGTCGCGATGCGACCTATCGCACCAAGCTGCAGCTGCTGACCGACGGCTGGGCTCCGGACGTGCGCTCGGATCCGGACGACCGCCTTCGCCTGATCTTCATCTGCTGCCATCCGGCGCTGGCACGCGACGCTCAGGTGGCGCTGACGCTCCGGGCTGTCATGGGCATGACCACGAGCCAGATCGCGCATGCCTTTCTCGTCTCCGAGGCGACCATGGCTCAGCGGATCGTCCGTGCGAAGCGCAAGATCGTCGGCGCGCGGATTCCGTACCGCGTGCCGCGGTCCGAAGAGCTCCCCGAGCGGCTCGCCGAGGTGCTCGCCTCGCTGTACATCGTCTTCAACGAGGGGTACCTCGGCAGCGGCCCGGACATCTCGACGAGCCGCGACCTCTGTGCGGATGCTCTCTGGCTCTGTGGGCTCCTTGCCCGCATGCTGCCCGAGGAGTCCGAGGTGCTCGCGCTGCTCGCGTTGATGCGCCTCCATGAGGCGCGGCGGGGAACACGTTTCGACGCCGACGGCTCGCTGGTGCTGCTCCGCGACCAGGACCGCTCCCGCTGGGATCACGTGGCAATCGCCGAGGCAGGTGCGCTGCTCGAGCAGGCCCGCCGCCTGGGGCGTCCGGGGTCGTACTGGCTCCAGGCCGCGATTGCCGCATGTCATGCCGAAGCGCCGACCTTCGAGGAGACCGACTGGCCGCAGATCCTCGCGCTGTACGGCGCGCTCGCTCGGCGCAACCCGGGCCCGGTGGTCCGGCTCAATCGGGCGATCGCGCTCGAGCACGTGGCCGGACCGGTGCCGGCGATGGAAGAGCTCGACGCGCTCCGAACCGAGCTCGATGGCTACCACCTGTACTGGGCGACGCGGGCGGAGCTCCTCCGACGCTTCGGGAGGCTCGACGAGGCCGCCGAGGCGGATCGCCGTGCCATCGAGCTCACCGACAACCCATCGGAGCGCGCACTCCTCGAGACGCGCCTCGAACCCCCTGGCATCCGCGCCACCGGCGCGAACAACATCTGACCACCCAAGGAGGTGCGACATGGCGAAATATCTGCTCGTCTACCACGGCGGCGGCGGCATGGCTGAAGGCGAGGCTGCGCAGGCCGAAGTGATGGCAGCGTGGGGGACGTGGTTCCAGAACCTCGGACCGGCCCTCGCCGACGGCGGCAATCCCGTCGGACAGTCGAAGACCATCGCAAGCGATGGGGCGGTTTCTGACGGAGGTGGCGCAAACGCTGCAACCGGCTACAGCCTGATCACCGCCGACAGCCTCGACGCCGCCGTCGCACTGGCCAAGGGATGCCCGGTGCTCGGGGGCGGCTCGAGCGTCGAGGTCGCGGAAACCTTCGACGTCATGTAGTCACGGACCGGCGCGCCCGGTCCGACCACCGGCTCCGGCAGGGGACGCCCGCGGCCGCGCGATCCGTGCGCGGCACGCGGGGACTCCTCGCTCGTGCAGTCGACAGCCGGAACTGGCGACAATAGGGTGAGCATGAGCGAGGAGGAGGTCCCCGCCGGACCGCCGGCGTGGCCTGGGGGAGCGAGTTCCAACGACCCATGGGGCGGCGCGGGTTGGGGGTCCACGCCTCCGCCAACGCCCGGGTGGTGGCCGCAGACCGTCTATACGTACGAGCCGCCGCCACCGCCGAGACGCACGTCCCGGCTGCTCGTGTTCGGCATCGCGGTGGTCATCTTCGTCTTCGGCGCGAGCGCCGCCGCGACCGCGGTGATCGCCACCCGCGGTCTCGGTGGATCAGGAGGCACCGCCGGGGTGGAGGCGGCGGTCGTTGACATCGACACCTCGCTCAGCGACGGCGCCGCTGCGGCGGGCACGGGCATCGTGCTCACGTCGGCAGGTGTTGTCCTCACCAACTTCCACGTCATCGACGGTGAGCAGGCGATCAGCGTCCGGGTCACGTCGACCGGCGCAACCTACAGCGCCACCGAGATCGGCGGCGATTCCAACCACGACATCGCGGTCCTGCAGCTCCAGGGCGCGAGCGGCCTGGCGACAGCGCCGATCGGTGACTCCTCGAGCGTCCGCATCGGCGACAGCGTCACCGCGCTCGGCAATGCCGAGGGGCGTGGGGGATCGCCCGCTGTGGCCACCGGCCAGGTGACCGCGCTCGAGCAGACCATCACCGCCTCCGACCAGACCGGCCAGCGCGTCGAAACCCTGAACGGGATGATTCAGACCAACGCCCCGATCCAGCCCGGCGACTCGGGTGGACCGCTCGTCAACGGCAATGGCCAGGTGATCGGCATGGACACCGCTGCCAGTGGCGCCCGCCGGGGACCGGAACCGGGCGCGGTCGAGTCGTTCGCGATCCCCATCGACACCGCGCTCAACTACGCGCATCAGCTCCTGGCGCATCCATCGACGGCGCCGTCCGGAGCGCTCCTCGGCGTCTGCGTGCAGGACAACAGCGCGCCGGCCGGTGCCCTCGTGATCGCAGGCCCCGGAGCGTGCGCCACCGGCGTGGTGACCGGGACGCCCGCCGCGAGCACCGGGCTTGCCGCGGGTGATGTGATCACCGCCCTCGGCGGGGCTGCCGTCGTCTCGAAGGCGTCGCTCGTGCTTCTGCTCGATGGCGATCATCCGGGCGAGTCGGTGGTCCTCGTGTGGGTCGACCCCACGGGTCAGGAGCACCGGGCCACACTCGTGCTCGCGGCGGCCCCTCAGCAATAGACTCGCGCGACGTGGGTGGTCGCGTTCAGTACCGAATCTTCCGTGTGGTGCTGCTCCTCGCCTGGGCCGCGCTCTGCTTCTGGGCGGGGCTCGGCTTCGCGCTCGTGGCCTCACTCCTGCTGCTCGCCGTGCTCGCGCCCGTCGCGCTCTTCGCGGGCCATCGCTTCGTCAACCGCTGGTATGTGATTGGCGAGCTTGTCGCGCTTGTCGCGGCAGTCGTCATCTCGGTGGTCACCGGATTTGTAGGAGCAGGGATCACGTTCGCGGTCCTGGTGGGAGGAGACACGCTCATCTGCAGCGTGCTGATGCTCACGCGAGGACGGGGCGCCTTCCGCAACGTGACCCGCACCCTCCTCGTGATCCTCGCCACCCTCGGGGTCGCAACCGGCGCGGCCACGGTCACGGCGGCGATCGCGCCGGTGCCGTTCTGTGGCAGCGCGGCCGTCGGAGCCGGGGGCGCCACCTCCGACGGTTCGGCACTGGCGGCACAGTGCTTCGTCACCGACGCGGAGACCTGCGTGCCCAGCACGCTCACGGTCCACGACATTGGGGTCGACGAGCTCGCCACCCACCGCTACCGCGTCGTCGCGGACAATGATGCGAGCTGTCACTTCACCGACTCGGTGACCTACGGGCCGCCGTCAGATCCGAGCCGGGACTCCGCCTCGTACGACTGTCCTGCCCTCACTGATCAGGTCGGAGCTCCGGGGGAGCAGGAGATCAAGCTGGTCCAGTGCGCGGGCGCCGTCGCCACGGGTGCTGCGGCGCCGATCATCCCGCTGAACGCGTATCAGCCACTCCCGCCCGGCTGAGTGCCGCGAGGCGGACAATCCTCTCCGTGGACCGGGCCCTCACCGACATCCTCGTGGAGTACGAGCTGGCAGCCCGTACAGCGTTGCCGCCGGCGGCGTTCGACTACATCGCGGCGGGCGCCGGCGACGAGCTGAGCCTCGAGGAGTCGCGAGCCGCCTGGCGCCGGTACCGGTTGCGACCGCGCGTGCTGATGGGGACCGGCACACCGGATCTGACGACCGACATCCTCGGGACACGCCTCGCGATGCCGCTCATCGTGGCGCCCACTGCGTACCACCAGGTCGCGCACGCCGAAGGCGAGGTCGAGACGGCGCGTGGTGTCAGCGCCGCCGGGGGGCTCATGGTGGTGACCACCCGGGCGACGCGAGTCCTGGAGGAGATCGTGGCGGAGCTCACAGGCCAGTGGTGGTACCAGGTCTACGTGGTCCGGGAGCACCGGATCACCGAGGGGCTGGTGCGTCGCGCCGCCGGTCTCGGAGCCACAGCGCTGGTGCTCACTGTGGATCTCCCATACGTCGGCTTCAAGCGTCGCGGCCATGTCGCCCCGGTGAGCATGGAACAGCACCTCGTGAACTTCGGGTCGCACCTCCCGCCGGGCGCGTCCGTCGAGGAGATCACCGCCGGCCTTGACCAGGACGCGGCGATCGGGCTCGACACAATCGCGTGGTTGCACGACATCAGCGGGCTGCCCGTCATCGTCAAGGGATTGCTTCGCGCCGATGACGCAGCCGCATGCCTCGATGCCGGCGCGGCGGGAGTCGTCGTCTCCAACCACGGCGGCCGCCAGCTCGATCGCGCCATCGCATCGGCGGTGGCGCTCCCGGAGGTGGTCGCCGCCGTCGAAGGGCGCGCCCCGGTGCTCGTGGACGGCGGCATCGTGAGCGGCACCGACGTGTTTGTGGCGCTGGCCCTCGGCGCCACGGCCACGCTGGTCGGGCGGCCGATCCTGTGGGGCCTCGCCGCTGCGGGCGCATCCGGCGTCCAGCGAGTCCTCGAGGGCTACCATGAGGAGCTCGACCACGCGATGGGGCTCGCGGGGGTTGCCGCGATCGCCGATCTCAGTCGCGATCTCGTGGTCTGAAGCGCGACTCCAAACGTCGAACACTTCGTAACCCGCACACCGGACTCCGTTGCCTGAGCGACCCGTACGATACCCGCGTCCGCACCCGCTGAGCCGTAGCCAAGGAGCCACCATGGACACATCGAGCAGAGCACGCGGGCGTCGTGGTGGAGCGACTCCCGCGGCGTCTGATCAGGACAGGGTCGTCACCCTCGGCCCCCGTGATTCGCTCGTCGGCACGCTGACCGTCGATGGCGACGTGCGTATCGAGGGAACCGTCGAGGGCGAAGTGTTCGCCACTGGCCACCTGAGCGTGCAGCCGGGTGGCACCGCGCGCGCCCAGCTCACCGCTCGCGAGATCCTGGTGTTGGGCGCCGTCGAAGGCACGGCCGTCGCCGACGGGCTCGTCGCGCTCGGCGACACCGCGTCGTTCGCGGGCGAGGTGCGCGCAGGACGTCTGCGCATCGATGAGGGTGCTGTCATCAACGCCACGATCACGATGACTCGGGCCGGGGATGCGGCACGGGCGCCCCGTATGGAGGAGCACGACGAAGAGACCGCCGCTGACGTGAGTGAGCCACCTTTCAACGGCGAGGGTGACCATGAAGCCTACGGCGCCGAGAACGAAGGCTCCGAGTTCGACGCATCCGGCGACGAGCGCACCGAGGAGACCTCCGGCGTCTCCTCGGGTGCGGACTCAGAAGAGGGCTGAGCCGGGGACGGGTCGCGAAGCCGCCCGGTAGCGAGGGTGAATGCGCCGTGAAACGCGTAGTCACCTTCGCCCAGGCGGTGCATGGTCCGATCCAGCTCCTCTTCGAAGGTCGCGCGTGCGGCCGGGCTGAGGAGGCCGATCATCGCGTGCGGCCACGGCCCGGACCACTCCATCATCTCGGTCCACTCATGCACGTCGGTGGCACGGACGCCGACGAGCAACTGGGTGCCGCGGATGTCGGTGAAGCCCGCCATCTCGAGCATGCCGTTCAGCACCCAGGGCTCGCCGAAGAGCGCGTGATGCGCCGGCGTGCGCGGCCGCCGGATGGCGAGGCGCTCGAGCCGCTCGAAGAACACCTCCTGTGCCGGCGTCGACAGGCTCCGGCACCGGCAGGAGACGGCGATGCGGCCCCCCGGGCGGAGCACGCGCCGGATCTCCGCGAATGCCTGCCATGGATCCTCGATGTACGCGAGCGACTGGCCGAGCACCGCCACGTCGAACATGTCGTCATTGAAGGCGAGGTGGTGCGCGTTCATCACCGTGAACTGGACGCCACGGGCATCGCCGGCGTTGCGGCGCGCCGTGGTGATCATGTCCGGCGACAGGTCCACACCCATGTGCTCGAGCCCCGAGTCCTCGATGCCGAGCGCGCGGCTGACGAGGCCCGTGCCGCAGCCGATGTCGATCACGCGTTCGCCCGGCTGCAGATCGATGAATGCCGCGAGTCGCTCGGCGGCGCGGACATTGGCGCCCCCCGCCCACGAGTCGTACCGACCCGCGGCATCACGGTGGAAGTCCAGTTGCAGTCGCTGAAATGTGTCAGGCGTGACGCTCACCGTCACCGACTCGTTCGCGAATTCGTCCGGCGCAGGCGGCGTCGTATCAGTACGATATGCGCCGAGTAGCGGACGAGAAAGCGAGGTCACATCCATGGAGAACATCACCGAGATCGAGGAAGTTGCCGTTCCACGGGGAGGTCACCGCAACGGCGCGGCAGGCGCGAAGGGAGTCACCCTCGGGCCTCGCGACGTCCTGAACGGATCGCTGACGATCGACGGCGATCTCCACGTCGAAGGGACGGTTGAAGGCGAGATCATCGCGTCGGGCGACGTCGACGTGGAGGCTTCCGCGACCGTGAAGGCGCGGGTGGACGGGCGCAACGTGACGGTCCGCGGCAACGTGAGCGGCAACGTGGTGGCGCACTCCCGGCTCACCGTGGCCGGCAGCGGCGTCGTGCTCGGCGATGTGCGCGTCGCCCGCCTTCGCGTGGACGACGGGGGCACCGTGAACGGCAGCATCACGATGGGTTCGGTCGAGTAGGAGTAGTCCATTCGGCCCGATCGCATCAGCGGATTATCCGCTGTTCGATGGGCCGTCCTTCAGACCCGCTGCTGCAGGCCCTCGAGGAGCCGCGTCGTCGCGGCGGTGACTTCCTGGACGGCTGCGTCAAAGGCAGACTGATTCGCCTTTGACGGCGCCCGGTACCCGCTGATCTTGCGCACGAACTGCAGGGCGGCGGCATGGGCGTCGTCGTCGTCCGCCGGGGGATCGGCTCCGCGAAGTGTCTTGATGCTTCGGCACATGCTCCGAGAATACCGCGCTGAGAACGTAACGCGACGGCGTACTCACTCCATCACCACAGTGGAGGTTCTCACCATGCGACGCGTCATCTTCACCCTGGCAGGCGCGGCCGTTCTCGCCGCGTGCGGCGCTGCCGGGGGCACCGGAACCACGTCGGCGCCGGCCACCAGCGCGCCTGCGGCTGCTGGAGCGACCGTCTCGACCGGAACGACATCGCTCGGCACCGTGCTGACGGACGCGCAGGGCTTCACCCTGTATTACTTCCTGCCGGAGCAGCACTCGACGATCGGCGCCTGCACCGGCGGCTGCCTCACCGTCTGGCCGCCGCTGGTTGCGACCGGCACGCCGACAGGATCGACAGCGGTCACGGGAGCGCTCGCGACCGTCTCGGTGATGGTGAACGGGGCGGCCGAAACCGAGGTCACGTACAACGGCTGGCCGCTGCACACCTTCTCGAGCGACACCATGGCGGGTCAGACGAACGGCCAGGGGATTGAGGGCAAGTGGTTCGCCGCGACGCCTGCCACGGCATCGACATCCACCGGCGCGAGCTCCGCGAGCGCGACCCCGACGCCGCCGGCCGCGACCCCGACTGCGAGCACGCCGGGAGGTTATGGATACTGACGCTCACAAAGTGTGAACGTCTTTCAATACATCTCCCAGAACTGGGACCTCATCGGACCGCAGATCCTCACGCACCTCGAGATCGTCGGCGAGTGCATCGCCATCACGAGCGTGATCGGGCTGGTGCTCGGGATTGCTGCCGCACGGTCAGAGCCGCTGTCCACGGTGATCATGGCGATCACCAGCACGATCCTCACCGTGCCCAGCTTCGCGCTCTTCGGCTTGCTCTCGATCTGGTTCGGGCTCGCCAACCCGCCGGTGATCATCGGGCTCGTCCTCTACGGGCTCCTGCCGGTGACGCGGAACACCCGTGCCGGCATCAAGACGGTCGATCCCGCCGTGGTCGAGGCAGCGCGGGGCATGGGGATGAATCCTCGCCAGATCCTCCTCAAGGTCGAGCTGCCGCTGGCGGTGCCGGTGGTCCTCGGCGGCATTCGCCAGGCGACGGTGATGATCGTCGCGATCGCGACTGTCGGCGCGACCGTCGGCGTCAACGATCTCGGCCAGACGATCATCTCCGCCATCGGCCGGAGCACCGGCACCCTTGACGCGGTGCTGGCCGGGATCATCCCGGTCGCCGTGATCGGTATCCTCGCCGACCTGATCCTGGCCGGCGTGCAGCGGGCGCTCTCGCGCGGTCGCGTCTCGGTGGCGGCGACGTGATCACCTTCGACCGCGTCGTCAAGCGCTACGGGAACGCCGTCGCCGTCGACCATCTGTCGCTCGAGATCAAGTCCGGCGAGACGGTGATCCTGGTCGGCCCTTCGGGCTGTGGCAAGACCACGTCGCTGAAGATGATCAACCGTCTGATCGAGCCGACCGAAGGCACGATCAGCATCGACGACCGCGACACCCGCACCTTCGACGTCAACGACCTGCGCCGATCGATCGGCTACGTCATTCAGCAGGTTGGGCTGTTTCCGCACCAGACGGTCGCGGAGAACATCGCGACCGTGCCGCGCCTGCTCAAGTGGACGAAGCAGCGGACCCAGGCGCGGGTGGAGGAGTTGCTCGACCTGATCGGCCTCCCGGCGTCGGAATACGCGCGCCGCCTGCCGTCGGAGCTGAGTGGTGGGGAGCGCCAGCGCGTCGGCGTCGCCCGGGCGCTCGGCGCCGACCCCAACATCCTGCTGATGGACGAGCCATTCGGCGCCATCGACCCGATCGCCCGGGAACGTCTCCAGAACGAACTGCTCCGCCTCCAGAGCGTCGTGCGCAAGACCATCGTGTTCGTCACCCATGACATCGACGAGGCGGTCAAGCTCGGCGACCGCGTGGCGCTCTTCTCTCGAGGCGGCATCCTCGAGCAGTTCACCTCTCCCGAGGAGTTGCTCGCCCATCCGCAGTCCACGTTCGTCACCGGTTTCCTGGGCGAGGGGCCGCTCGTACGCCGCCTGGCGCTCATCCCCATCACCGAGGTCGAGCTGACCCCTGTCAACGGCACCCCTCCGGAGAGCACCGTGGACGCGGCCGGCACGCTCCGCGACGCCATGGACGCCGTGCTGCGCTCCGCCGACGGACGGGTTCGGGTCATCAAAGGCGACCAGATCCTCGGGGTTGTCGACGCCGACGTGATCCGCGCAGCATCGATGAGGTCGCGATAGATGCTCCATCTGCCGCGATGGACGCGCCACCTCCGGCCGTTCGCGGTGCCGATCTGGGTCGCCATCGGGATCCTGGCGTCGATCGGCGTGTACCAGACGCTCGACGGCAAGATCTTCGACTCCGAGATTCTCAATGCCCCCAACCTGATGAGCGAGACGATCTCCCACGTCTACATCTCGGGCATCTCGTTCGCGGTGGTTGCCGCGATCGGCGTCCCGGTCGGGTTGCTCATCGCCCAGGCGGGCAGCGCGGTCCGTATCCCGGTGTTCCTGCTCGCGAACCTCGGCCAGGCGATCCCCGGGATCGGTCTCCTGGCGCTGCTCTTCGCCTTTTTCGGGCTCGGCGTCCTGCCCACCGTCATCGCTCTCGTCGTCTATGGGTTGCTCCCCGTGCTCCGCAACACCGTCGCGGGGATTCAGGGTGTCGATCCGTCTGCCGTGGACGCCGCACGCGGAATGGGAATGACGCGTTGGCAGGCTTTGATGCGAGTGCAATTGCCCCTTGCGTCGCCGCTGGTGTTTGCCGGGCTGCGCACATCGCTCGTATTAATCATCGGAACCGCTACACTCGGAAACTTCATCGGAGGTGGCGGCCTCGGGGACGTGATCGCCGCTGGTATCAACAACAGTGACAGGATCGTTTTCGTCGGAGCAGTGATGGTGGCATCGCTCGCGTTAATCGCAGACTGGAGTCTCTCCATGATCGAGCGCATTGCCGTCCCACGACAGATCAACAGCTGAACATTCGCACAATCAACTGGAAACATTCGGAGGAACACATCAATGAAGCGCAAGCTACTCGCGGTCATCGCAATCGCGATACCCGGGACCCTTGTTGCATGCGGCGGAGGAAACTCCGGCGCGACGACCAATCCGACATCGAGCGCGACGACCGCCACGTGCCCAACCGGATCGCAGACAAGTGGCAACGGCGCATCGCTCTCCATCGGCAGCAAGGACTTTGCCGAGGAGCAGTTGATGGCCCAGATGACTGCCGACGTGCTCGACGCACACGGCTTCAACATCACCGACACGTTCAGCGCCGCGGACAAGGCGATCGGCACGGCGCTGACGAGCGGCACCATCGACATGTACTGGCAGTACACGGGCACCGAGCTCCAGGAGTATCTCGGGCTGACCGGTTTCCCGACCGCCCTCTCCGCGGCATTCACGTATGTGCAACAGAAGGACGAGGCGAACGGCATCTGCTGGGTGGCGCCCACGCAGTTCGACGACACCAACGGCATCGCCCTCAAGTCGAGTGAGAGCTCGACGTTCGGCACGTCCCTCGCCGACTTCGGCACGTACTTGACGACGCATCCGAACACCAAGGTGTGCATCCAGTCGGAGTTCCTCACCCGGGCCGACGGTCTCCCCGGGCTCGTGGCCACGTACGGATGGCCGTCCTCCTCCAGCTTCCATTACATCCAGATCGAGAACACCGCGGAGAAGGCAATCGCGAGCGGGCAGTGCGACGCGGGCGAGGTGTACACCACCGATTCCGCCATCGAGGCGAACAACGAGGTGACGCTGACGGACCCCAAGAACTTCTTCCCGCCCGATAACGCGGGGCTTGAAGTCCGCTCGAGCGTGCTGCAGAAGTACCCGTCGATCGGCGCCTGGATGGCTCCCGTTGCAGCCATGCTCACCACGCCGGTGATGCTGCAGCTCAATGCCATGGTCGAGATCCAGAACATGACCGTGGCCAACGTGGCGCACGCGTGGCTTGTGCAGAACGGGTTCCTCACGAGCTGATTCTCGGGTAGCCTTGCCGCAGTGATGCGACGACTGCTACCGATTGCGACAGCCGCAGTTTCGCTCGCACTGATCGGCGCCGGGAGCGCCGTGACGGTGCGCGCGATGGCTCGCGCAGCGTCGTTCCACGACGCTGCCGCGAGCCTCGAGCGGTCCTGGAGTCGGGACATCCTCGAGGGCGTGGCCCAGGCGAGCGTGACACCGCTGCGCAGCGACCTCGATGGGTCGAAGTACATGCATGCGGCGTCGTGGTCGCCACTCTGGTGGCTCGATGATGGCAGTGCCTTCATCACGACGATGCAGCACGACACCGCGAACGTGTGGACGTCGGCGATGGCCGTGGCGCGCGCACGTGCCGAGGGTGCGATGACGGCCTGGAGCGACATGGAGTTGCAATTCGGCGCGTACGTCCCCGCCGCGGCGTCGCACGCCGCGGCGGGCTGGGAAGCGCAGCTCGAAGCTGCCACCACTCCCGCGGCGCTGGACGCGCTGGCGACGCGCTGGACCGGTGCCGTGGCGGCAGCGAACAAAGCAGCGACCCTCGATGAGGTCACGGTCGCAACCGGCGGCTATGGTGGGGTCGCAGCGCTGGTCGCTGCAGCCGAGCAGCGGGTTTCAGTCGCACGTGGCGATAACCTTGACACCGGGGCTGTGCCCTCGCTGATCGCCACGCTCACGGCAGGCGGCAGCGACGCCGCGGCCACGCTGGCGGCGATCAAGTCGCTCGAGGCCGATCTCGGGCCGCTCGATGCGCTGATCAGCCTTGACGGACGGGTCGTGACCGAGCTTCGGACACTCGACTCGCGCGTGGTGCTCGCAACGACGCACAACGCGGCGGGCGCTGCAGCGTTTGCCGGACAGTACAGCTCTCTCTCGGCACAGGTGCGCGAGGCCGGCACCGCTCCGCGCCTCGACTCTGTGGCCGCACAGATCGTCACCGTGGAGGATTCGGTCAACGCCGCGCTGACGGCCGTCGGCTGCGGGCACGACGTGCCCAACGGCAAGGTGATCGACGTTGATGTGACCACCCAGTCGGCGGTGTTCTTCGACGACGGGTGCATCGCCGGTCAGTCGCTCGTCACCACGGGCCGGCCCGGGCTCCGGACCCCGACCGGGACATTCCACATCTACGCCAAGTACTCGCCGATCACGCTGATCTCGCCGTGGCCGACGTCATCCCCGTACTACTACTCGCCAGAGACCGCGTCCTACGCGATGGAGTTTCTGCGCGGCGGCTTCTTCATCCACGACGCACCGTGGGAACCGCCATCGGTATTCGGTCCGGGCAGCCAGAACGGCGTCGACGCCAGCCATGGCTGCGTGCACATCCCGACGCCCACCATGGCCTGGCTCTACTCGTGGACCCCGATCGGCACCACCGTCATCGTGCACGACTGAGCCACGCGGCTCAGCTGGCACACGCCTCGGTCGAGACCGCAGTGGTGCGGTGCTCACCGGCCTGGAGGTCCGCTGAGACCTGGGGAATGGTCAGGGCGTAGCCGACCAGGTCCGGCTGGGTGGTGCTTGCGGCAAAGACGACGCCGATGATCTCCCCGCTGTCATTGACGATCGGGCCGCCTGAGTTGCCGGGGATGACCCGTGCGGAGAGAACCTCGATCTCGCGGGTCACGAGCATGTCGCCGTAGATGTTGTATCCGCGGGCTGATTCGGTGTCACTGACGGCGGCGGCAACGACCTGCTCGACCCCGCCGCCCGGATAGCCGATGACCGCGCCGTCCGTGCCCCGCGCCGGGTTGCTGTTGACGAGCACGAGCGGGCGCAGATCGAGCCCGGGGGAGTAGAGGACGGCAAGGTCCGTGTCTGGGTCGAAGAGCACCACGCGGGCCGCGTGGCGTGCCCCGTTCGGCGTGTCGATCTCCACGCTGCCCGAGCCTGCAACCACATGGGCATTGGTGACAAAGTATCCGGGCGCGAGCGGCCACGACGACCCGGCCTCGGCGCCGCCGTCGCACCCCGATGCGATCACCTTGACGGTGACGCTGGTCGCCTCGCGGATGCCGGCCGTGTCCACGAGCGGCGGGATCGCGACCGGGGCCTGGGGGATGTCCAGGATGGTGGAGAAGGGGTTCGGGAAATCGCCCGGGAGGAACAGATTGCCGATGGTGGCGAGGAAGCCCGGAGGACGCGGCATGAAGCGGTCGAGCGAACGCTCGATGCTGGAGTTGCTGATCTGATTGTCCAGGCCGATCCACGGGCTCTGCGAGAACATGAGCCCGAGGTACCAGGTCGCGGCGAGCGCCGCCACGAGCCCGAGCGCGGCCCCGATGGCGGAGTCAGCCTTCCCAAGGAGCACCGAGTGCTGCGTCTGCTGACGGATGCGAAAGCCGATCGCGGCGCCGATGCCCTCGACCAGCAGTGTCACGGCGATGAAGATGCCGATGGCGAAGAGGGGCTGGGTGGTCCGATCCTGGGTGATCGCTTCGGCGATGGGGGGCGCGATCACCGCGCCCAGGAAGAGCCCGGCCAGGAGTCCGGCAATTGCGAAGGCAACGCCGCTCAGACCGCGCCGCAGGCCCGAGACGGCGAACGCGATGAGGAACACGATGATGACGACGTCGAGGATGTCCACTGAAGGAAGAGTGTGCTGGCGCGGGCCGACTTTGGGGTCACCAAGCTCTCGGGTCGCCCTGGCGCGTCAAACCGGTCAGGCGCTGCCTAGGTCTCGAGTGTCTTGACCATGCGTCCAATCTGCTTGACATGCGCGCGCTCGTGGCGCGCCAGACGCTCGGCGTAATACAGGAGGGTCCGCTGATACATCGGCCCCGCCCCGCTCACCCGCGCCGTGCGAGACCAACCCTTGCGTGGCAACGGCTCCAGGGCTGCAAGACCAGCCTTATTGAACCGCCTGTGAATCCTGGAGACTGCCAACCGCTCGCCGAGCTTCCTTCGGGCGTTGCAAGGAATGTACCCCACAGCGATTCCCGAGTCAGTTCGGGTACGGATGCTACCGCTGGTTCCAGCAAGCGCTCGCGAGAATCGGGTTCGCGAAAAGTACGGACTAGCTATAAAACTGACGGAGTCTGTTGACACTTGGGCCTCCAATCCACGAGGAGGCACCTGTGACCGAGAGAGAACTGGCTAGGGGAGCAGCTCGACGCCTGGCGATCATTCGCCACGTTCAGGAAGTGA